>Ga0207864_1003255_pt1 | contig 13866 bp, 12 predicted proteins | sample HigsolmetaAR202D_FD_184834 | JGI IMG/M metagenome (GOLD analysis project Ga0207864, IMG submission 184834) | Ionic liquid and high solid enriched microbial communities from the Joint BioEnergy Institute, USA - AR20-2-D (SPAdes) (version 2) ...
GCGCGGTGGCCTCGGCCACCGCGCCGCTCCCTCTTTTGTGCTGCCGTTCGCCTGTCTCCCGCGACTCACGACACTCGCGCCGTCATCCCCAGCAGCTCCCTCGCGTGCTCCAGGCTGCGCTCGCTCTCCGGGTCGCCGCCCAGCATGCGGGCCAGCTCCTTAACGCGCTCCTCGCCCTCGAGCACCGTGAGCGATGTAGCCGTCAACCCGTCCCTCTCGGCCTTTTCCACGCGCAGATGGTGGTCGGCGCGACAGGCGATCTGCGCCAGGTGGGTGATGACGAAAACCTGATGGTGGTCGGCGACCTGCCGGAGCTTTTCGCCGATCTGGTGCCCGATCCGGCCGCCGATACCCGTGTCGATCTCGTCGAACACGAGCGACGGGATCCGGTCGAGCCGGGCGAGGATCGTCTTGAGCGCCAGCATGACGCGCGACAGCTCGCCCCCGGACGCCACGCGCGCCAGCGGCTTCGGCTCGAACCCGACGTTCAACGAGACGCGGAACTCGACATTCTCCGCCCCGTCGGCCGAGACCTCGGGGAGCGACTCCAGCGCCACGTCGAAGCGCCCGTCGGCGAGCCCGAGGTCGGGCAGGATCGCACAGACCTCGGCGGCCAGACGCCCCGCGGCCTCCCGCCGGACCGCAGACAGCCGCCCGGCGACGGATTCCAACTCCTCCCGGGCCGCGGCCTCCGCCTTCTCCAGCTCGCGCCGCTCCAGCCCGCCGCTCTCGATCAGGTCGAGCTCCTCGCGGGCGCGGCGACCGGTCTCGATCACATCGGTCAGCGTTGGCCCGTACTTGGTCTTGAGTCGGAAGATCAGGTCCTGGCGACGCCGGATCTCGTCGAGGCGGGCCGGGTCGTGCTCGATCGCCGCCGAGTATTCTCCCATGCGCCGACCGAGCTCCTCGGCGTTGTAATAGGCGTTCTCCAGTAGCTCGACCGCCTCCTGCTGCGACGGATCGATGCGGACGAGCTGTTCGAGGACGCGCCTCAGTTCGCCGAGCACCGAGGTCACCGAGTCCTCGGCCGCGTACAGCGCCTGGTGCAGCCGCCCGGACAGCCGGGCCAACTCCTCCGCGTGCTCGAGCCGGTTCCCCTCCTCCTCGAGCTGCTCCTCCTCGCCCGGCTTCAGCTTCGCCTTCTCGATCTCCTCGGCCTGGAACCGGAGGAAGTCCGCGCGCTGCTCGACCTCCCGGCGACGGCGGTCCAGCTCCTCCAGCGCCCGCCGCGCGCTCGCGAGCCGGGCGTGCGCCTCTCGCACCTCCGCCGCCAGCTCGGTCGCGCCGGCGTACTCATCCAGGATCGCCCGCTGCTCCTCGGCCCGGAGCAGCGTCTGGTGCTCGTGCTGACCGTGCAGGTCGATCAGTCGCGCCCCGAGCTCGCCCAGCACGCTCGCCGTCACCGCCGAGCCGTTCACCCACGCCCGGTTCCGCCCCTCCGCCGCCACCTCGCGCCGCAGGATCAGGAGGCCGTCTTCGGCCTCGAGTCCTTGCGACTCCAGCAGCTCCAAAACGTCGGCGCGGCCGCTCACATCGAAGACGCCCTCGATGACCGCCTTGTCCGCCCCCGTGCGGACGTATTCGGCCGACGCCCTCTCGCCCATGAGCAGCGAGAGCGCGCCCACGATGATCGATTTCCCGGCGCCGGTCTCGCCCGTGAGCACGTTCAGCCCGGGCTCGAGCCGGACGGCGAGCCGGTCGATCACGGCGTAGTTCTGGATGCGCAGCTCGATCAGCATGGCCTGAGTATACCCGCGCGAAATCGGGCGGTTCAATAGCCCGGAGGGGCGATTCTTCCCGCTCGCTCGACGCCGCCGACCCCTCCAGAGTCAGGTCTCCGGCGTGTCGAACCGGCCGCTCAGGAACGGCCGGCGCGCCCGATCCCCCAATGCAGCTTCCTGCGCAGCGTCGAGAAGAAGCTCTGCCCCGGAAGCCGGACCAGCGGCACCTCGGCCGCGCCCTTCCGCACGACGATCCGGTCGCCCCGCCGCAGCGTCGCGCCCTCCTGCCCGTCGATCGTCAGGATGATCTCTTCGCTCGGCGTGAGCACCTCTACCGCGATCTCCGTCGACGCGGGGACGACGAGCGGTCGGACGGCCAGCGTGTGGGGGCAGATCGGCGTCGCGAGGATGCAGTCGACCGACGGCTCTACGATCGGGCCGCCGGCGGACAGCGAGTACGCCGTCGAGCCCGTCGGCGTGGAGACGATGATCCCGTCGGCGCTGTACGAGCCGATCGGCTCCCGGTCCTCGCCCACGTACACCGCCAGGCGGACGACCCGTGCGAAGCCGCCCTTGTGCAGCACCGCGTCGTTCAGCGCGATGTAAGCGGGGCCCACGGCCTCACCGTCGTGGACGACGCGCGCCTCGAGCGTGAAGCGACGGTCCAGCCAGCACTCGCCGGCCAGGACCCGCTCGAGCGCCGTGGGCAGCTCCTCGGGCGCGACCGACGTCAGGAATCCGAGGTAGCCGAGATTCACGCCCAGGACGGGCGTATGGTGGGGGGCGACGAGGCGCGCCCCGCGCAGCAGCGTGCCATCGCCGCCCAGGGTGACGAGGAGGTCCACCTCACCGGCGCGGAACTCGCCGGCCTCCGACGCCAGCGCGCGGATCGGCTCCTCCGCGAACACCTCGAGGCCATGCGCCGAGGCCACGTCGAGGAGCGTCCGGAGCGCGGCCGGCAGGCCATCGTACTCCGCATGGCCGACGACGCCGATGCGCCGGATGCGCCGGCCGTCGTCGAACATCACGCCGTCTCGCGCACCGCCGAGAGCTCGGCGCGTTCGGCGAGCGCCAGCCCTCGCGCGGCGATCCCCTCCGCGGTCAATCCGACCTCCTCCAGCTGCTGCTTGCGCGTGGCGTGCTCGATGAAGCGGTCGGGCACGCCCATCGTGTCCACCCGCGGCGCGGGCTCGTCACCGGCCATCTCCTCGAGGAGCCGGGCGATGTACGCGCCGAAGCCGTTCACGATCGTCCCTTCCTCGACCGTGAGCACGGCCGCGTGCCGCTCCGCGACCCACGACAGCGTCGCCTCGTCGACCGGCTTGAGGAACCGGCAGTTGACTACGGTCGCGTCGATCCCCTGCGCCGCCAGAATGCGCGCCGCATCCAGCGCAGGCTGCACCATGGTCCCTACCGCCAGGATCGCGAGGCCGCTCCCCCGCCGCAGCACCTCCCACGTCCCGAACTCGATCGGCGGGATCTCGTCGATCGGCGGAACCGCCGCAGGCACGTTGTCGCGCGGGTAGCGCAGCGAGAACGGACCCTTGTCCTGCTCGACACCCAGGCGGAGCAGCGCGAGCATCTCCACGCCATCCTTCGGGGCGGTGACGATCATCTCCGGCACCGCGAGCAGGTACGCGATGTCGTAGAGCCCCATGTGCGTCGGGCCGTCGTTCCCGACCAGCCCGGCCCGGTCCATGGCGAACACCACGGGCAGGTGCTGCAGCGCGACGTCGTGGATGATCGAGTCGTACGCCCGCTGGAGGAACGTCGAGTAGATCGCGACGACGGGACGCACACCCTCCGTCGCGAGCCCCGCCGCAAACGTCACCGCATGCCCCTCAGCGATCCCGACGTCGAAGAATCGCTCGGGGAATTTCTCGCCGAAGCCGGTCGTCCCCGTCCCGCTCGGCATCGCGGCCGTGATCACGACCATCTCCGGGTGCCGCGCGCCGAGCTCGATCAGCCCCTGGCCGAACACCTTCGTGTACGCCGGCAGTTCGGCCTTCTCGGTCATCTGGCCGCTGAGCTTGTCGAACGGTGACGCGCCGTGCCACAGCACCGGGTTCTGCTCGGCGAGCGGGAAGCCCTTCCCCTTCTTGGTCACGACGTGCACGAGCCGCGGCCCCGTCATCGACTTCACGCTCGTCAGCGTCGCGATGAGCGCGTCCAGGTCGTGGCCATCGATCGGGCCGAAGTAGCGGAAGCCGAGCTCCTCGAAGAGCGTTCCCGGCACCAGCAGGTTCTTCAGGCTCTCCTCGACCTTGATCACCATCTCTTCCACCGCGGGCGCACGCTGCAGCAGCCCCTTCAGCTCGTTGCGCACGCGGTTGTAGAGCGGGTTCGTCGTGATCCGCGTCAGGTAGCGGTGGACCGCTCCGACGTTCCGCGAGATCGACATCTCGTTGTCGTTCAGGACCACGATCAGGTCCCGGTCCGTGGGGCCCGCGTTGTTCATCGCCTCGAAGGCGAGCCCGCACGTCATTGCGCCGTCCCCGATCACGGCGACGACCTCGTAGTCCTCGCCCTTCAGGTCGCGCGCGGTCGCGATCCCGAGCGCGGCGGAGATCGACGTCGCAGCGTGGCCGGCGCCGAAGACGTCGTACTCGGACTCGTCACGCTTCAGGAAGCCCGAGATCCCGCCCTTCTGCTTGATCGTCGGGAACCGGTCGTTGCGACCGGTGATGATCTTGTGCGGGTACGCCTGGTGCCCGACATCCCAGATCAGCTTGTCGCGCGGTGTGTCGAAGACGTAGTGCAGCGCCAGCGTCAGCTCGACGACGCCGAGCCCCGGCGCGAAGTGGCCGCCGACCCGGCTGACCACGTCGATCATCCGCTCGCGCACCTCCTGGGCGAGCTGGGGCAGCTCGGACCGCGACAGCTCCCGCAGGTCCGCGGGCGAGTGGATTCGATCGAGTAGCGACACCTCTCCTCCTTTACCCGTAGAGCACCAGCGCCAGGGCGACGCCGTACGCCGTCCCGGCCATCACCTCCAGCGGCGTGTGGCCGAGCAGCTCGATCAGCCGCTCGCCCCCGATCACGTGGTGCGCCTTGAGGTCGTCGATCATGCGGTTGAGGACCCGCGCCTGCCGCCCCGCGGCCTGCCGGATCCCCGCGGCATCGTACATTACGATCAGCGAGAAAAACGCCGCAACGCCGAAGATCGGCGAATCGAACCCTTCCTGCAAGCCCACGGTCGTCGCCAGCGCCGCCACGGAGGCGGCGTGGCTGGACGGCATCCCGCCCGTGCCCGTCAGCCGCCGGAAGTCGACGCGTCGCCGTACGATCAACGTGAGCGCGAACTTCATGATCTGTACGGTGACCAGCGCGAGCACCGCCAGGACGAGGGGCGGGTTCAACGCGATCAGTGCATCGAGCCGGCTCACCGGTCCCTCTCCACCGCGTATCGGGCCAGCGCCTCCAGCGCGGGCGAGTCGACTCCGACGTCGTGCAGCGCGGCGATCGCGGCATCCGCTTCCTCCCGCGCCCGCCTCCGCGCGCCGTCCACGCCGAGGAGCGATGGGTATGTGGCCTTCGCGAGCGCCTGGTCTCGCCCCGCCGTCTTCCCGAGTGCCTCGGTGCTGCCCACCACGTCGAGCACATCGTCAGCGATCTGGAACGCCAGGCCGAGCCTGCGCCCGTAGGCGCCCAGCCCCTCGACGACCTCTTCCGGCGCCCCCGCGGCGATCCCGCCGATGCGCGGCGCCGCCGCCAGCAGCGCGCCCGTCTTCCTGGCGTGGATCCCTTCCATCTCCTTCAAGTCGACGGCGCGTCCCTCGGCGGCCAGATCCAGGAGCTGGCCGCCCACCATGCCACCACCCCCTGCGGCCGTGCAAAGCTCGCGCACCAACCGCATGCGGACGTCGGGTCCCAATCCGAGGCCCTCGCCGGCGTGCGCAGCGGCCCGCGCGGCCAGCGGGATGAACGCCGCGCCCGCGACCACCCCCGCCTCCACGCCGAACACGCGATGCGTGGTCGGCCGGCCGCGACGCAGGTCGTCGTCGTCCATGCACGGCAGATCGTCGTGGACCAGCGAGTACGTGTGGATCAGCTCGATCGCGCAGGCCAGGTCGTAGGCGGCGTCCGGCACGGGGTCCGTTCCGCCCCGGACCGCCGCGTACGCGGCCACGCACAGGATCGGACGCAGCCGCTTTCCGCCGGCGTCCAGAGCGTAGCGGATCGGGTCCCGCACCTCCGACGACCCATCGCCGAGAAGCTCGTCCAGGAGCCGGACGCGCGCCGTCTCAATGCGCGCCCGCTCGCTTTCCAGGTACTCTGCCAGGGTAAACGCAGTCGCCACGCCAACCCTCACGCCTCGTCCCCGTCCTCCGTGCCCATCGCGTCGGCCGACCCGGCGACCGCCTCGATCCCGTCGTCGAGCAGGTGCTCGATCCGCAGCTCCGCCGTCCGGATCAGCGCCTGCGCCTCCCGCAGGTGGCCGATCCCCTCTTCGAAGAGCGCGAGCGCCTCGTCCAGCTCGAGGTCCTCCCGCTCCAGCGCGGAGACGATCGTCTCCAGCCGCGCGAGCCGCGCCTCCAGCCCGATCGCCTTGCCGCCCTCACTCATCACGCCCCTCCGCATCCTGATCCGTATCGACGCCTTCGACCCGGCACGCTATGCTCCCGTCCACGACCCGGAGCCGGAACCGGTCGCCGACGCCGAAATCCGCCGTCCGTCTCAACACCCGCCCGTCCGTCCCGAGCGGCACCGCGTACCCCCGCCGCAGCGACGCCAACGGCGAGAGCGCCTCCAACTTCCCTGCCGCCTGCCGCATCCGCTCGCCTTTCCTCCGCACGACATCGCGTATGGCCCGCTCGAGCCCCGTGCGCTGCAGCATGACCTCGCCCCTGCGCTCCGCGAGCAGTTGCCGTATCGCGGCCGGCATCCGCAGGCCCAGGTCGTCAAGGTACCTGACCAGCACCGCACGGTCAGGAACCGCCGTCTCCGCCGCGACCGACGGCGTTGGCGCCCGAAAATCCGCCACCAAATCCGCGATCGTCACGTCGATCTCGTGGCCAACCCCGGCGATCACCGGGATCGGGCACGCCGCGATCGCCCGCGCGACCGGCTCCTCGTTGAACGCCCACAGATCCTCGACCGAGCCGCCGCCCCGGGCGACGATCAGCACGTCCGCCTCCCCGCTCAGCGCCACGCGCTCGATCGCGCGCGCGACGTCCTCCGCCGCGCCATCGCCCTGGACTTTGGCCGGCGAGACCAGCACCCGCGTCCACGGCGCCCGCCGTTCGATCACGTGGAGGATGTCCTGGAGCGCGGCGCCGACGGGGGACGTGACGACGGCGACAGTCGTGGGGAAGCGTGGCAGGGCGCGCTTCCGCTCGGGCGCGAGCAGACCCTCCGCCTCGAGCTTCGCACGTAATCTCTCGAACGCCAGCCGCCACAGCCCGCCGGCGCCCTCGGCCTCCAGCTCGCGCACGACGAGCTGGTAGTCGCCCCGTCGCTCGTACACCGTGAGCGTGCCGAGCACCCGGACCTCCATCCCTTCGTCCGGGTCCGTCGGGAGCCGCTGAGCGTCCGATCGGAACATCACGCAGCGGAGCTGCGCCGTCGCATCGCGGAGGGTGAAGTAGCAGTGTCCCGACGTGTGCCGCTTCCACCCGCTCACCTCGCCCGCCACCCACAACGGCGGAAACGCGCCCTCCAGGACTTCCCGGACGAGCGCGTTCACCGCCGAAACCGTGTATGCTTGTCCCGCGCCGGCCCCCGGCGCGGCGGTCGTCACGCCGCCGCGGCCGGCCAGGCCGCCCGTCGGCGCACGGGCGAAGGCGCCCGCACCCGGGAACAGGTCCGGCTCCCTCACCCGACGGACACCGTCTGCGCCAGCCGGCGCGCCGCCTCCAGAGTGTTCTTGAGGAGCATCGTCCGCGTCATCGGCCCGACACCGCCAGGGACCGGCGAGATCGCCTCGACCCGTTCCGCCACCTCATCGTACGCCACGTCGCCGACAAGCTTGTAGCCGCGCTCCGTGTCCGGCGCGTCCACGCGGTTCACGCCGACGTCGATCACGACCGCGCCGGGCTTGACCATGTCCGCCCGGATCAGCTCCGGCACGCCGACCGCGGCGACCAGGATGTCCGCCTCCCGCGTGACCGAGCCCAGGTCCGGCGTCCGGCTGTGCGCCACCGTCACCGTCGCGTCCCCGCCGCGCCCCCGCCGCAGAAGGAGCAGCGCCAGCGGCTTGCCGACGATGTTCGACCGGCCGACCACCACCACGCGCTTCCCCGCAGGGTCGTAGCCGCTCCGCAGCAGCATCTCGACCACCCCGGCCGGCGTGCACGGCGCGAGGACCTCCGGATCGCCGATCGCGAGGCGACCCACGTTGATCGGATGGAAGCCGTCCACGTCCTTGCGCGGATCGATCGCGCGGATCACCCGGTCCTCGTCGAGCCCCTTCGGGAGCGGGAGCTGCACCAGGATCCCGTGGATCGTCGGGTCCGCGTTCAACCCCTCGACCACGCCCAGCAGTTCCTCCTCCGGCGTGTCCGCCGGGAGCGTGATCTGCCGCGAATGGAAGCCGACGCGCTCCGCATCACGGTTCTTCATCCGGACGTAGACCTCGCTCGCCGGATCGTTGCCGACGAGCACCGTCGCCAGCCCCGGTGGGTAGCCGTGAGTCTCCCGGAACGCCGCCGCCTGCTCTACCACCTCCGAACGGATCGCCTCCGCGATCGCGTTGCCGTCGATGATCTTCGCCATGTTCTCCCCGTCACCGTGCGAAATCCACTGCCCGCGTCTCCCGGATCACGACCACCTTGATCTGCCCGGGGTACTGCAACTCCTCCTCGAGACGACGAGCGATCTGCTCGCTCATGTCGACCATCCGCTCGTCGTCGACGCGCTCCGGGTCGACCATCACCCGGATCTCGCGGCCCGCCTGGATCGCGAAGCAGCGCTCGACGCCCTCGAAACTCTGCGCGATCTCCTCCAGCTTCTCCAGCCGCTTGACGTACGTCTCGAGCATCTCGCGACGGGCGCCGGGGCGCGACCCGCTGATCGCGTCCGCCGCCGTGACCAGGAACGTCTCCGGGTAACGGTGAGGCTCCTCGTCGTGGTGCGCCTTGATCGCGTTGAGCACCGGATCGGGCTCGTTGTACTTCTTGCAGAGGTTCCAGCCCAGCTCGACGTGCGTCCCTTCGTGCTCGTGCGTGAGCCCCTTCCCGATGTCGTGGAGCAGCCCCATCCGTTTGGCGAGCTGCACGTCCAGCCCCATCTCCGCCGCCATGAGTCCCGCGAGGATCGCGACCTCCTTGGCGTGCTGGAGCTGGTTCTGGCCGTACGACGTGCGGAACTTCAGCCGACCGAGCACCTTCACCAGCTCGGGGTGCAGGTTGTGGATCCCCAGCTCGTACAGCACCTCTTCCGCCGCCTGGATGATCGACTCCTCGACCTCCTTGCGGCTCTTCTCCACGACCTCCTCGATACGGCCGGGGTGGATACGCCCGTCCGCGACGAGCTTCTCCAGGCTCAGGCGCGCCGTCTCGCGCCGGATCGGGTCGAAGCCCGAAAGGATGACCGCCTCGGGCGTGTCGTCGATGATGACGTCGATCCCGGTCGCCTGCTCGAACGCCCGGATGTTGCGCCCCTCGCGGCCGATGATCCGCCCCTTCATCTCGTCCGACGGGAGGCTGACGACCGAGACCGTCGTCTCCGCGGTCTGCTCCGCCGCCATCCGCTGGATCGCCAGCGCGATGATGTTCTTCGCCTCCCGCTCCGCGTCCCGCTTGGCCGCCTCCTTGATCTCCCGGACCATGTTCGCGGCTTCCGCCCGCGCCCGGTCCTCGATCTCCTGCATGAGCTGCCGCTTGGCTTCCTCGGCGCTCATCCCGGCCAGCCCCTCGAGCCGCACCCGCGCCTCCTGCGTGAGGCGCTCGTACTCGGCCGCCTTCTGCTCGACGGCCGTCAGCCGCGCGTCCAGCTCGCGGTCCCGCTCGTCCAGCAATGCTTCCTTCTGGTCGAGCAGGTCGAACTTCCGATCCAGCGAGTCGCGCCGCTCGTCCAGCCGCCGCTCCAGCTCCTGGATCTCCTCGCGCCGCCGCGCCTCCTCGCGCTCCCACGCTTCCTTGGCCTGATACGCGGCCTCGCGGCCGGCCAGCTCGGCGGCCTTCCGAACCCGGTCGGCGTCCGCTTCCGCGGCGGCGACGATCCGCTTCGCCTCCTCCTCGGCCGTCGCCCTGGCCCGCTTCAAGCGTAGCCTCTCGACCGACCAGCCGAGGATGAAGCCGATGGTGGCGAACACGAGGGCGGCCGCACCCAGCGTGTACATCGTGTTCATGGTCTCTCCGGATAGGGCGCACTCACGCCCGGGGCAGGCTGCACTCCACGCGACCGAACGCGTAAGTGCCGATGCCGCAAGCGGTATTGCTCCGATACAGCTTGGAAGTTAGGCAAGGCTAGGGGTTGGATGCAAGGTCGGATGCACCCAGGTGGGCGTCGATCCCCTCGGCGAGCTCCTGGGCCAGCGCCGATAGATCCCGACGCAGCGCTTCGGCCTCGGCACGCGCCTGGAAGAGCTGGTCCGCAAGCGAGAGCGCCGCGAGGATCGCGGCCTTGTGGACCTCGACCAGTCCGCTCTGGCGCTCGACCTGGGCGATCGTCTCGTCAACGTAACGCGCGCACTGCAGCGTGTAATCCGGCGTGGCGTCCGCCCGGATCGTGTACTCCTCGCCAGCGATCTCGACCGTGACGATCGTCTTGGCTCCACCGCTCATCTGTCCTCCTCGAGGAAGCGGAGCCGCTCGACGAGGCGCCGTACGCGCTCGCGTGCCTGGTCCAGCCTCTCCCTGAGGTCGCGGTTCTCGGCCTGGAGCGCCTCTATGCGGCGCGACATCTCCGCCGGGTCGATGGCGCCCGCCGCCACGTCCCGCAGCGTCGCCTCGAGCGTTTCGACACGCTGCTCCGCAGCACGGGCGCGGCGGCGCCAGCGGTCGTAGTCGTCGAGAAGGCGCCGGACGGACAGCTCCAGGCGATCCCACTCGGGTGGCCGTGCGTTCCGACGTTCAACTTCGACGTTGGACACCGAGTTCCTCCTCGAGGCGGCGCAGGATCCGATCGAAGGCCGTGTCCACCTCGCGGTCCGTCAAAGTACGGTCCGGCGCCCGGAACCGCATCCGGTAGGCGATGCTGCGCGTCCCTTCCGCCACCCCCTTCCCCCGGTAGAGGTCGAAGGGGAAGACCGCCTCTAGCATGGCGCCACCAGTCTCGCGGATCAACGCCTCCACCCGTGCCGCCGGCAACGAGTCCGGCACGAGCAGCGCGGCGTCCCGTTCCACGGCCGGGTACGCCGGCGCGGGCCGATAGACCGGCCGGTCCGGGGGCGCGGGCGTCGCCGGAAGCGTCAGTTCGAGCGCCCAGACCGCCTCGGCCCACGCAGGCGCGTCGATCGCCTCTTCGGCGACCCGGCCGGCCGCGCCGACGCGCGCGCCCGCGCGATCCACCACCAGGAACGTCGTCTCGGGCACGAAGTGGGCGATCCCCGCGGCGTCGCCGGCGGGCTCGACCGTCCACTCTCCCGCGCCGACGAGACCGACCAGATCGCTCAGGATCGCCTTCAGGTCCCAGACGTCGAAGGCCGCCGCCTCGCCGCTCCAGTGCCGCGGCGCCCTCGCGCCCGTGAACGCCACGCAGACGTGCGTCGCCTCGCGCGGCGGCTCGCCGGGCGCGGCGGCGGGTGCGAAGACGGTCCCGATCTCGAAGAGACGAACGTCGCGCGTCGCGCGCGAGAAGTTCAGCTCAACCTGCCGCAACACCCCGGGGAGGAGCGCTCGGCGCAGACGGCCCTCCTCCGCCGACAGCGGGTTCAGGAGCGCGACATCGCCCGCGCTCGCCGGCGCGAACGCGGCCAGCCGTGCTTCCATGAAGCCCCGACCGACCATCAGCTCGCGGATGCGCGACTCCAGCCCGGACAGCGGGTCGTTCGGCACCGAGCTGGGCCGGTACGGCCGCAGTTCCTCGGGGAACCGGTCGTACCCGTGCCGCCGGGCCACCTCCTCGATCAGGTCCGCCTCGCGCGACACATCGTACCACCGCGCGCCCGGCACGCGCATCTGGATCTCGTCAGCGCCTCGCTCGACCACGCGGAAGCCAAGCGGCTCCAGGTACCCAACGATCTCGTCGGCGCCGATCTCGACGCCGAGCACCGCCGCGGCCCGCGACGGACGAATCCCCACGATCGGCGCTTCCGCGGGTTCGGGCTCGATGGCAACCGCCGCCGGCTCGACCTCCCCGCCCGCCACGGCGAGGATCAGCTCGACGGCGCGCAGTGCGGCGCGCTCCATCCCTTCCGGGTCTACCCCGCGCTCGAAGCGATAGCTCGCGTCGGTCGACATCCCGAGCGCCCGCCGCGTGCGGCGCGTCGTCTTCGGGTCGAAAAGCGCGCACTCCAGGAAGATGTTCGTCGTCTCGTCCCCGACCTCGCTGTCCTGACCGCCCATGACGCCCGCGACCGCGACGGGTCGCTCCGCATCCGCGATCACGACCATGTCCTCGGTCAGGGTGCGACGCTCGCCGTCCAGCGTCACGATCTCCTCGCCCGCCCGCGCGCGGCGGATCCGAACCTCGCCCCCGCCGAGGCGGTCCAGGTCGAAGGCGTGCAGCGGCTGCCCCAGCTCGTAGAGCACGTAATTCGTCGCGTCCACGACGTTGTTGATCGGGCGCAGCCCCACCGCCCTGAGCCGCGACGCCAGCCAGTCGGGCGAAGGGCCGACCCGCACGCCGCGGATCACGACGCCCATGTACTTCGGACAACCGCGCGGGTCCTCCAGGACGACCCGAATGCCGCCCGTCACGCCGTCGCGCGACACGCGCTCGAAGCGCACCGGAGCCGGCCCTTCCTCGCCACGCCCCGGGAACGGCGGCAGTCGAAGCCCCGCCTCGCCGCCCGGCGCGAGTTCGCGCGCCACTCCCCAGTGCGACAGGAGGTCGGGCCGGTTCGGCGTCACGTCGACCACCAGCCGCACGTCGTCCAGGCCGAGCGCCGCCGCGAACGGCTCGCCGGGCGTGTACGCGCCGCGCAGCTCCATAATCCCCTCGTGCGAGCGCCCTAGCCCGAGCTCCCGCTCGCTGCACAGCATCCCCTGGCTCTCTTCGCCGCGGATCTTCGCCTTGCGGATCGTAATCCCGCCTGGAAGCCCGGCGCCCACCGGCGCGAACGGATAGTACCGCCCCGCCCGCACGTTCGGCGCGCCGCACACCACCTGCAGCAGCTCACCGGTCCCGGCGTCGACCTCGCACAGCGACAGCCGGTCCGCGTTCGGGTGCCGTCGCACGCTCTCCACCCGCGCGATCACGATGTCCGAAATCTCCGCGCTCAGCCGGACGATCTCGTCCACCGGCGCGCCGTACATGGCCAGGCGATCGGCGATCCGCTCCGGCGAGTCGCCGAGCTCGGGGGCCAGCGCAGTCAGCCAACGATAGCTTACGTTCATCTCACGAGAACTGCTCGAGGAACCGGACGTCCCCCTCGTAGAAGAGCCGGATGTCCGGGATGCCGTAAAGGTTCATGGCGATCCGCGCGGGACCCATCCCGAACGCGAAGCCCGTGTAGCGCTCCGGATCGTAGCCGACGGCCTCGAACACCGCCGGGTCTACCATCCCGGCGCCCATGATCTCCATCCAGCCGGTCCCCTTGCACGTGCCGCAGCCGCTGCCGCCGCAGATCATGCACGTGACGTCGACTTCGACGCTCGGCTCGGTGAACGGGAAGAACGACGGGCGGAACCGGACCTTCGTCCGCGCGCCGAACATGCGCCGCGCGAACTCGGCCAGCGTCGCCTTGAGGTCGACGAAGGTGATCCCCTCGTCCACGGCGAGCCCTTCGATCTGCTCGAACGCCGGCGCATGCGACGGATCGAACGGGTCGCGCCGGTACACCATCCCCGGCACCACGACGCGGATCGGCGGACGGTGCGCCTGCATCGTGCGCACCTGTACCGGAGAGGTGTGGCTGCGCAGGAGCAGGCCCTCGCCCAGGTAGAACGTGTCCTGCATGTCCGCGGCGGGGTGGTCGAGCGGTGTGTTCAGCGCCGTGAAGTTGTACCACTCGGTCTCCGCCTCCGGGCCCCGCACGCGCGTGAAGCCCAGGCCTTTGAAGACGTCGCAGATCTCGTCGATCACAAGCGTGATCGGATGG
>Ga0207864_1003261_pt1 | contig 13856 bp, 12 predicted proteins | sample HigsolmetaAR202D_FD_184834 | JGI IMG/M metagenome (GOLD analysis project Ga0207864, IMG submission 184834) | Ionic liquid and high solid enriched microbial communities from the Joint BioEnergy Institute, USA - AR20-2-D (SPAdes) (version 2) ...
CCTCGCCTCGGTCCTGCAAGACCTGGGACGCCTGGAGGAAGCCGAGGCCGAGCACCGTGCAGTCCTGGATGCTTGCTGTCGTGTTCTGGGCGAGGAACATCCTGCCACTCTGACCAGCCGGAACAATCTCGCCTCGGTCCTGTGGGCGTTGGGCTGCCTGGAGGAGGCCAAGGCCGAGCACCGTGCAGTCCTGGAAGCCCGCCGCCGAGTCTTGGGCGAAGACCACCCCGACACCCTGAGCAGCCGCAGCAACCTCGCCCTGGTCCTGCAAGACCTGGGGCGTTTGGGGGAGGCCGAGGCCGAGCACCGTGCAGTCCTGGAGGTTCGCCGTCGCCTTCTGGGTGAGGACCACCCGGACACCCTTATCAGCCGCAGCAACCTCGCCTCGGTCCTGTGGGCGTTGGGCTGCCTGGAGGAGGCCGAGGCCGAGCACCGTGCAGTCCTGGAAGCCCGCCGCCGAGTCTTGGGCGAAGACCACCCCGACACTCTCGCCAGCCGGGGCAACCTCGCCTCGGTCCTGCAAGACCTGGGGCGCTTAGAGGAAGCCGAAAGGGTCAGAAACGATCACACCCCCTCCCTGCCTCCGGAGTGAGCGTGCTCGATGTGTGCCCGTTGCCGTGTGCGAGGACGGGGATCCAGGGCACAACCACGACATCCGTTCCGCTTGCTGCCCTTCGCCGACGTCCTGCCCACATGTGCCCGGCCGTCGCCGGGAGCCCGAACACCGTCCAGGCCAGGATCAGGCACAATCTGTGGACCGTTCCCTGCCGCTCTCCGGAGCAGTGCTGCGGTAGGCCCTCCCTCGCAGGGCGGCCGGTCCGCGCGCCGGTCGGGTGACGGGGAGGCGGTAGGGAGGCGAAGGAGACAGCGATGGTCCAGGAAACAGCCCTCGGGCTCCTCGGAGTGGGCTACGAAGGACTGGACGTCGTCCGGTTCGTGGAGAGGTTGCAGAGCCACGGCGTGTCTCTGCTGGTCGACATCCGGAAGACGCCGGTGTCGCGGAAACCCGGTCTCAGCAAGACCCGGCTGGGCGAGAGCCTGCGGGCCGCCGGGATCGAGTACCGGCACGCCCCCTGCCTGGGCAACCCGAAGTGGAACCGTCCGGGGTTCGCGGGCGAGCCGAGCGAACGGGAGGCGGCGCGGTCCGCCTACGCCGCGCTCCTGCGCAGCGACGAGGCGGACCGGTGGCTCCGGTGGATCGCGGAGCAGGCCGCGACGCGGACCGTGGCGTTGATGTGCGTCGAGGCCGACGAGGAGCGCTGCCACCGCTACGTGGCCCTCCGGGAGGTCCGCAGGCGGACCGGCGGGCCCGCCGCCTGAGCCGGGCGGGCGAACAGCCCGGACCGACGACCGGCGGCCCCGGCCTCCGGTCAGCCCTCCGGCACCACGACCGCGCGGCCCTGGATCTTGCCCGCCTCCATGCGCTCGTACACCCGCGGCCCCTCCTCCAGGCCGTAGCGCTCCACGTGGACGTCGAGCGCGCCGCGGCGGGCCAGCTCCACCAGTTCGACCAGCTCCGGGCGGGTGCCCCAGTAGCTGGTGCTCACCCGGGTGCCGTACGGGGGCGAGAAGAACGACACCGGCAGCGAGCCCCCGCCGATGCCGACCACGTTGATGTCGGAGTCCAGCCCCGCCATCTGCGCGGCGAGGTCCACGGTGGCCTGCGCGCCCACGAAGTCGAACACCACCCGGGCGCCCGCGCCGTCGGTCAGTTCGCGCACGGTGTCCACGGCCTTCGGGTCGGAGGGCAGCGCCTGGTGGGCTCCGCTGCGCAGCGCCAGCTCCCGGCTCTCCTCGCGGATGTCCAGGGCCACCACGACGGTGGCGGACATCGCGCGCAGCAACTGGATGCCGACGTGGCCCAGCCCGCCCGCGCCGATGACCACGGTGACGCTGCCGGGCTCCAGCTTGGACAGGGAGCGCTTGACCGCGTGGTAGGGGGTGAGGCCGGCGTCGGTCAGCGGCACCGTCGTCACCGGGTCGAGGTCCCCGATCGGCACCAGGTGCCGTTCGGAGTCCACCAGCAGGTACTCCGCCAGCGCCCCGGGCCGTCCCAGGCCGGGAGGCACGATGCCCAGCCCGGCGGCGCGCGGGCAGTAGTTCTCCCGCCCCTGCGAGCAGGCGTGGCAGGTGCCGCACCCCCACGGGCCGTAGACCACGACGGAGTCGCCCTCCGAGACGGCGTGCACGTTCGCCCCGACCGCCGCGACCACTCCGGCGCCCTCGTGGCCCAGGGTGAGGGGGAGCTGGTACGGGAACTCCTCGGCGCTCCAGCCCATCACCGTCAGGTCGGAGTGGCACACCCCGGCCGCGGTCACCTTCAGCAGGATCTGCCCGGGGCCGGGTTCCGGCACGTCGACGTCGACGACCTGCGGCGGCCTGCCGATCTCCAGGTACTGCACGGCGCGCATGGTCTCCTCCTCCGTGAAACGGCACGACACGGGGACAGCTACCCGCCGGGAGCCCGCCATGCGGGCAGGGGGCAGATCAGGTCCGGCGAGGCGCCTCGGATGCCGTTTCGGCAGGCAGGGGCGCTTCCGCTGCCGTGGGGGGCCGCGGCGCGCCCGTGTGCGGGGCCGGGCAATCGGTGCGGGTACGGATTTGTTCCGACGCCCCGGAGCCAATACCCGACAGGCGGCACAGTGGCACTTAGTGTCGGAACATGGGCATGCTGCTGATGCTGGTCGCGCTGCTCGGAGCGGTCCTGGTGATGGCGGTCGGGATGGCGGTGGTGCGCTGGGGGGCGGAGTACCGGCTGGGCCGGATGTTCGGCGACGACGACATCGACCCGCTGCCCGGCGCCGACGGCGTCGGCGGGTACTGGCCGGTCCCCGTGGAGGGCGCCGGGCAGGAGCCGGTGCTGCCGCCGCACGTCCTGGCCCGGGTCCGCGTCCTGCTGGGGGAGGGGCGCGAGGCCGAGGCGGTCGAGGCCGTCCGCGAGGCGACGGGCATGGACCTGTACCGGGCGCGGGAGACGGTCGCCCTGGTCCGGCGGAACGGGGGGAAGTGAGCCGTCACGGCCGGGGCAGGATCCGCTCCAGTTCGGGGAAGGCGCGCAGGTAGCCGTCGAGCAGCCGCTGGGCGACGGCCACCGAGTCCACCAGGGGGTGGGTGGCGAAGGCGCGCAGCGCGGCGGCCCGCGAGCCGGTGTCCACGGCGGAGAGGACCTCGCGTTCCACCGCCTTGACCGTCCGGACCAGCGCCGCCTGGTGCGGGGCGAGCGGGTCGACGGCCAGGGGGCGGGCGCCGGAGGCGTCGACCAGGCAGGGCACCTCCACCACCGCGTCGGCGTCCAGGTCGGGCAGGGCGCCCCGGTTGCGGACGTTGACGACCAGCCGCGCGGGCCGGTCCAGGGCGATCGCCCGCATCACCGCCAGGGCCACCTGCTCGTAGCCGCCGCCGTCGAGGTCGGCCGGGTCGCGTTCGACGCCTCCGGCGGCGCGGCGGTTGTCGGCCATGTAGGTCTCCTCCCGCTCCCGCCGGGTCCGTTCCCACAGGTCGTAGGCGTCGGCGGGGCGGCGCGCGGCCTCCCGGTAGAACTCGCGCTGCTGCGCCACCAGTTGCTCGCCGCGGGTGCGGCCGCCCCCGGCGAGGGTGTGCGCGATCGCCTCCCGGGCCTCCCGTGCCAGGTAGTAGTAGTGCAGGTACTCGTTGGGCAGCGCGCCCAGGGCGCGCAGCCACGCCGCGCCGAACAGGCGGCCCTCCTCGAAGGAGGTGAGCGCGGCCTCGTCGGCGAGCAGCTCCGGCAGTCGGTCCCGCCCGTCGGCGTACAGGCCGCGCAGCCAGCCCAGGTGGTTGAGGCCCGCGTAGTCGAGGTGGACGCGGTCGGGGTCCAGGCCGAGCGCGCGCGCCGCCCGGCGGCCCAGGCCCACGGGGGAGTCGCAGATGCCCACGACGCGGTCGCCCAGCACCCGGGTCATCGCCTCGGTGATGAGCCCCGCGGGGTTGGTGAAGTTGACCACCCAGGCGTCGGGGGCGAGCCGTGCGACGCGCCGGGCGATGTCCACGGCCACCGGCACCGTGCGCAGGCCGTAGCTGATGCCGCCCGCGCCCACCGTCTCCTGGCCGAGCACCCCGGCGGCCAGGGCCACCCGCTCGTCCAGCACCCGGCCCGCCGTGCCGCCCACGCGGATCGCGGAGAAGACGACGTCGCAGCCGCGCAGCGCGTCGTCCAGGGTGTCGGCGACGCGCACGGCCAGCGCGGGTTCGCCGTGGGCGGCGCGGTGCGCGTCGCGCTGGCGGTCCAGCACCGCGCGGATCGCGACCAGCCGTTCGGGGTCGGTGTCGAACAGCACGACCTCGTCGACGGCCGGGTCCGGTCCCCGCGAGTCGTCCAGCAGTGCCCGGTGGACCAGCGGGACCCGGAAGCCACCGCCGCCGAGGATGGTCAGTCGCACGTCGTCTCCTCTCCGACCCGGTCCGACGGGTCCACGGTAGTGCGACGCGGGGGGACGCGGCGGCGCCGGGCAGCGCAGGTCACCAGGCCAGGAGCGGTTACTCTACGGTTCTGGACGTCGGACATGCAGGGAGCCGGTATGGCCACGGATGGAGAAGCGGAGCCCCGGGCACTCACCGCGGAGTACGGTGCACTCGAATCCACTCCCCTCGTCGGGGAGCCGAAGGACGTGCTGGAGAAGACCCGCGGCGGCGGTGGTCCGGCCGTCGACCTGGCGCTGAGCGGGACGGTCTTCTTCGACATCGTGCTGACCGGGCTGTCCGCGCCGCCCTCCAGCGGTACCGAGGTCGGCGCCCAGGGGATGGGGTCGTGTCCCGGCGGGGTGGCCAACATGGCGGTGGCCGCGTCCCGGCTGGGCCTGCGGACCGCGGTGGCGGCGGCGTTCGGCGAGGACGTCTACGGCGACTTCTGCTGGGAGACCCTGGCGACGCAGGAGATGGTGGACCTCTCGGCGTCGCGGCGGATCCCCAACTGGCACTCCCCGTTCACGGTGTCGCTGGCCTACCGGGGCGACCGCAGCATGGTCACCCACGAGCACCCCTCCCCGATCCCGCTGCACGACATGGCCCGCGACCTGCCCCGGGCCAGGGCCGCCTTCGTCAGCCTGAGCAGCGACGGCGAGGTGCCGCAGTGGGCCCAGGAGCAGGCCAAGGACGGCACCCTGCTCTTCGCCGACGTGGGCTGGGACGACAGCCAGCGGTGGTCCAGGTCGGTGCTGGAGCAGTTGCGGCACTGCCACGCGTTCATGCCCAACGCGATCGAGGCGATGTCCTACACCCGCACCGGCAGTCCGGCGCTGGCCCTGGCCGCGCTCGCCGAGTACGTCCCGGTCGCGGTGGTCACCGACGGCCCGCGCGGGGCGATCGCGATCGACCAGACCACCGGCGAGCAGGCCGAGGTCGAGGGCATCGTGATCGACGCGGTCGACACCACCGGCGCGGGCGACGTGTTCGGCGCCGGGTTCATCGTGGGGACCCTGGCCGGGTGGCCCCTGGAGCAGCGGCTGCGCTTCGCCAACCTGTGCGCGGCGCTGTCGGTGCAGCACACCGGGGGTTCGCTGTCGGCTCCGGGGTGGGCCGACATCGCCGCGTGGTGGGGCCAGTTGTGCGCGGCCCGCGGCAGCGACGAGACCAGCGCGCGGCTGGGCCGGGAGTACCGCTTCCTGGGCGACCTCGTTCCGCTGCCGTGGCTGCCCACAGCGCAGCGCCGCGCCAGCGCCACGATCGGGCTGCGGCCCTGACGCCGCGGCGGGCAGCCCGGCCGCGCGTCACTGCGGGATCGTGACGCAGGCCAGCGGCTCTCCGGCGGTCCCGGCGAGGACGGGCACGGTCTGGGTGCGCTCGGCGTGGATGACCACCGAGTTCGCCTCCCCGTCGCGGGGCGTCCACGACACCGACGTCTGGGAGTGGGCGCGCCCCTCGGCGTCGGTGTGGAAGTCCAGCCACGCCTCGTTCTGCGGGTTGGCGTAGTCGGGGTCGGGCGTGGAGGGGTCGGGGGCCGGTTCGTTCTGGTAGTGCGGCCCCGCGTCCTCGGGGTTCTCGCCGCAGGGCTTGGTGTGCAGGTGGGCACCGTAGTCGCGGTCGCCGACCAGGCCCTCCACGGTGAGGGCGATGTCGGAGCCGGAGTCGACCGGGGTGATCGTGACCTTGACGGTGGCCCCCTCGGGGACGTTCGCCGGGTCGTAGGTGACGGCCTCCGCGCCCTCGCTCCAGGTCTCGAAGGCCGCCTCGACCTGGTGCGAGGGCTCCGGTGCTTCCTCGCCGAAGGAGCCGCAGCCCGTCAACAGGAGGAGGGACAGGGCCGCGGCGGCGACGGTTGACGGGGTGCGCATGGCTGGTGCCTCCCAGAAGGTGACAGGATTCACAGGCTTGGCCGCATAGATTACTCAAAGTGCTTGAGTCGATGCAGTGCGCCCGGGAGCCTGTGGACAACTGTCAGGCGGGGGCGGGGAAGCGGGTGCGGAAGTCGAACGCCCGCTCGGTGGGTCCCTCGGCGCGGATCAGGTCCAGGCGGTCGCCCGCCTCCTCCAGGGAGGGGAGGTGCCCGGCCGGCACCCACCACAGCACCAGGTGGCGCTCGGCTAGCGGGATCATCCACTCGCGGCGGCGCCGCACCAGGTCCAGGTGGGCGCTGCGGTAGGTGAACTCCCACAGTGCCTCGACCGACTCCCACACCGAGAGGTTGAGCAGCAGGTCGTCGCCGAAGAAGCGTTCTCCGGTGGCGTCGTCGGACCCCTCGCAGCGGTAGCGCCACACGAAGCCGGGGCTGGCGTCGGCCAGGGCGTTGATCGGGTCGAGCAGCGCGAAGAACTCCGCGACCTCGGGGGAGTCCATGGGGGCCTTGAGGGTGCCGATGTTCAGTTGGGCGAGGTGGTAACCGCTCATGGGGAGGAGTCCACCACGCCCCGGCCTTCTAAGTCAATGATTTTTGTTTTTAGAAATGGCGACGCAGCAGTGCCCGGGCCGCGGGGCCATGCGCGCGGTGAAGCCCTCCGCCCCCGCGCCCGCCAGCAGCCCGCTCAGCAGCTCCAGGTTCATCCCGCAGGCCAGCGGCGGGAAGTCGCGGGCGAGCGTGTGGAACGGGCAGTTGCGCAGCCGCAGCGTCTCCGGGTCCCCGTCGTCCGCCGCGGGCTCGTAGCCCAGGCTGACCAGGGCCTCGCGGAGCTGCTCCAGGTCGACCGGGCCTTCGGCGGAGACGGCGCCGCCCCGGCGCCTGCCCTCCGCGCGGGCCGCCGCGTACAAGGGCTCCTCGGCGCCCGCCCGCTGCACCGCCTCGGCCAGCAGGTGCGCCGCGCTCTCGTAGTCGCGGGGCGGCAGGTGCACGTCCACCTGGCGGTCGGCGCGCCGGTACAGCTTGGCCGGGCGCCCCGACCCGGGGCCCTCGCGGCCGGAGAGCTTGCGGCGGCTCGTCGTCAACAGCCCCGCCTCCACCAGCTTGTCCAGGTGGAAGGCGGCCAGGGTACGCTGCACGCCCACGGCGTCGGCGGCCTCGGCGCGGCTGGTCTCACCGTCCCGGCCCGCCACGTACTCGTAGAGTCGCCGGCGCACCGGGTCGGCCAGCGCGCTGACCGCGTCGATGTCGGCTTGGCTCATCCCCCCATTGTCGACCAGCAGGGGGACTGGCCGTGGCGCGGCGGGTCCACCACCATGGAGGGAATTCCGCGCCCCGCGGCCGGCCCGCGGCCGCCGGAGCGCGGTGTGCCGACGGGACGACGGAGGACGGAATGGAACCGAACCGAAGACCCCCTGCCGTCGGGGAGCGGACGCTCACCGGGGTGCCGGCCAGCCCGGGAAGGGCCGTCGGGCCGGTCGCGGTGCTGGCCCCGCCGCCCGCCCTGCCCGGGGTGCGCCCCGCGGTCGACGACCCCGCCGCGGAGACCGCCCGCGCCCTGGCCGCCCTGGAGCGCGTCGCCGAACTGCTGCGCGCGCAGGCCGCCTCCCTCGACGGCCCGGCCCGGGAGATCCTGGAGGCGCAGGCCCTCATGGCCGCCGACCCGCAACTGGCCGCCGCAATCGCCGAACGGGTCCGGGAGGGGCTCGCGGCGGAGTGGGCGCTCGACGCCGCCATCACCTCCTACCAGGAAGTGTTCCGCTCCATGGGCGGCTACCTGGCCGACCGCGCCGCCGACCTCGGCGACATCCGCAACCGGGCGCTGGCGGTGCTGCTGGACGCCCCCATGCCCCGCCCACCCGCCCCCGGCCATCCGTTCGTGCTGGTCGCCGAAGACCTCGCGCCCGCCGACACCGTCCGCCTGGACCCCCAGACGGTCCTGGCGATCGTCACCCGGATGGGCGGCCCCACCGACCACACCGCGATCCTGGCCCGCTCGCTCGGCATCCCCGCCGTCGTCGCCTGCACCGAGGCGCACCGGCTGTACGACGGCGTTCCGGTCGCGGTCGACGGCGACCGGGGCGAGGTCGTGGTGCGCCCCGCGGCGGGGCAGGCCCCGCCGGTGCGCCCGGCCCGCCCGGCCGCCGACGCGGAGGTCACCGGGCCGGGGCGTACCGCGGACGGGCACCCCGTGGCGCTCCTGCTCAACCTGGGCGGGGAGGACCCCGAGCGCGCCGCCGCGCACGACTGCGAGGGAGTGGGGCTGCTGCGCACCGAGTTCCTGTTCCTGGACCGCGTCACCGAACCGACCCAGGAGGAGCAGTACGCCGCCTACGCGCGGCTGTTCCGGGCCTTCGGCGACCGTGTGGTGACGGTGCGCACCCTGGACGTGGGCTCGGACAAGCCGCTGGCCTTCGCGGCCCAGGGCGACGAGCCCAACCCGGCGCTGGGGACGCGGGGGTTCCGCACCGTGCGCACCTGCCCCGGGGTGCTGCGCCGCCAGCTCGCGGCGGTCGCGCGGGCGGCCCGGGAGACCGGGGCGCGCGTCCAGGTGATGGCGCCGATGGTCGCCACTCCCCAGGAGGCCGCGGACTTCGTCGGGATGGCGCGCGAGGCCGGGCTCGCCGAGGTCGGCGTGGTGGTCGAGGTGCCCTCGGCCGCGCTGCTCGCCGACCGCATCCTGCGGCAGGTGGACTTCGTGTCCGTCGGCACCAACGACCTGTCCCAGTACACCCTGGCGGCGGACCGCACCCGCAACGCCCTGCCCGACCTGCTGGACCCGTGGCAGCCCGCGCTGCTGCACCTGGTCGGCCGGGTGGGGGCGGCGGGCCGGAGCCTGGGCAGACCGGTGGGGGTGTGCGGGGAGGCCGCCGCCGATCCCCTGCTCGCCCTGGTGCTCGTGGGACTCGGTGCCACGAGCCTGTCCATGGCCGCCCCCGCCCTGCCCGGGGTGCGCCGTGCGCTGGCCCGACACAGCCTGCGGGACTGCCGCGACCTGGCGGCCCTGGCGCTGGCGGCGGCGGGACCGCGGGAGGCCCGGGAGGCCGTCCGCGGCGCGGTCGGGTGGTGAGCGGAACGGGGGAGGAGGCCGTGCCCGCGACCGCAGGCCACAGGAGGAGCGAAAAGTAATTCTCTTATTACTGAGAGTAGCTGTCTTGTGCGTGGCGGAAACACGGGCGCGGCTCACCGGAAAAACGCGCTGCGCACCGGAGGCGTCCGGGAAACGCGGGCGCGGCCGTGGCCCCGGCCGGAGCCGACCGGGACCACGGGAGTCTTCCGCCGGCCGCCCGGCGGTGGGGAATCAGCCGGCCTGCCGGGCCACCAGGGCCTGCATGGCGACGACCGCCGCCGCCACCGTGCGGTGCACCGGAAGCTGGCGGTGCAGGCCCACCAGGCGGATCACCTTGGTGACCCGCTCGTTCGGCGCGGCGAGTGCGAGGCTGCCGCCGCGCTCCCGCACCAGGCGGTAGGCGCTGATGACGGCGTTGAGTCCACTGGAATCCATGAAGTCCAGGGCGGAGAAGTCGAGGATCAGCCACGGTCCGTGCGCGTCGATCGCGGACTGGACCGCGGAACGCAGATCTCCCGCCGTGGCGATGTCGAGGTCTCCCTCCACCGAAACGATCACGCTGCGGTTCTCGACCCGGGTGCTCACCCCAAGCCTGTACACGTTGTCACTCCTCCCAGCCTCACGAAATCATGAGGGGTCCCCATCAGCGACCACAGGTCACCTCTCAGACCGGTTGCCCTCAGCGCGGTCCCTTGTCGCGCCGATACTCCCGCCCCACGGTGTTCATCCGCACCATGCGACGGGGGCGCCTCTCCCCGATCCCCTGGTCGCTCGTAAGGCTTTGGACACACACGGTATTAGCCAAAACGTCAATCGGGAATGGCTGGAAGCAAGAAATTTTCGAGCCGTCGGTCCCGACCGGTTCGAGCCCGGCGGAAACCCGGGAATAAAACAGGGTCTGCTGTTTCGTCAGTCACTCTGTGGTGACTCTGTGAATGCGGAGAGTATTTGCTCTGCGGCGAGTGTTGCGGTGGTCGTCCCCGACCGCACCTCCTCCTCCAGGCGCGGGGCGAGCGCCCGCACCCCCGGAGCGGTGCGCAGGTTCTCCAGCAGCCGGTCCTTGACCTGGCTCCACATCCAGTCCACCTGCTGGCGGCTGCGGCGCTCGGCCAGCTCGCCGGTCTCCTCCAGGGCCGCGCGGTGGGCCAGCACCTGCTCCCACACCGCGTCCAGCCCGGTGCCCTCCAGACCGCTGCAAGTGAGCACCGGCGGAGTCCACGACGGGGAGACCGGTTGCAGCAGCCGCAGCGCGCGCGACAGCTCCCGGGCGGCCCGGCGGGCCTCCGGCTCGTGCGGGCCGTCGGCCTTGTTCACCGCGACCACGTCCACCAGCTCCAGCACGCCCTTCTTGATGCCCTGGAGCTGGTCGCCGGTGCGCGCCAGCGTGAGGAACAGGAAGCAGTCCACCATCCCGGCCACCGCCACCTCGGACTGGCCGACCCCCACCGTCTCCACCAGCACCACGTCGAACCCGGCGGCCTCCATCAGGAGCATCGTCTCGCGGGTGGCGCGGGCCACCCCGCCCAGCGTCCCGGCGGAGGGGGAGGGGCGCACGAACGCGTTCGGGTCCGTGGACAGGCGGGCCATGCGGGTCTTGTCGCCCAGGATGCTGCCGCCGGTGCGCACCGAGGAGGGGTCCACCGCGAGCACCGCCACCCGGTGGCCCCGCCCGGTCAGCAGGCTGCCCAGCGCGTCGATGAACGTGGACTTGCCCACCCCCGGCACGCCGGTGATGCCCACCCGGTGCGCCTTCCCGCTGTGCGGCAGCAGCCGCACGAGGAGCTCCTGGGCCAGCCGGACGTGGTCGGGCCGACGCGACTCCACCAGGGTGATCGCCCGCGCCAGCGTGGGCCGGTGCCCGGCGAGCACGCCCTCGGCGTAGGCGTCGATGTCGATGGTTCTGCTCATGGCTCCTCGATGCTTCCAGATCGGTCCGGTCCGCCGCTTGGCGGGGGAGCGCCGCGGGGACCCCGGGCACGCCCGGGGTCCCCGCGCTCGACCCGCCGGAGCGTCAGTGCCCCAAGCTCTCGCGGAGCCGGTCGAGGAGCTCCAGTGCGGCCTCGGCGATCACGGTGCCGGGCGGGAAGATCGCCGCGGCGCCCGCCTCGTACAGGGCGTCGAAGTCGGCGGGCGGGATCACGCCGCCCACCACGATCAGGATGTCGGAGCGCCCCAGCGCCGCCAGCTCGTCGCGCAGCGCGGGCACCAGCGTCAGGTGCCCCGCGGCCAGCGACGACACGCCGACGACGTGCACGTCGGCCTCCACCGCCTGCGCGGCGACCTCGGCGGGCGTCTGGAACAGCGACCCCAGGTCGACGTCGAAGCCGAGGTCGGCGAACGCGGTCGCGATCACCTTCTGCCCGCGGTCGTGGCCGTCCTGGCCCATCTTGGCGACCAGGATGCGCGGACGGCGCCCCTCCGCCTCCTCGAACTCCGCGACCTTCGCGGCCACCTCGTCCATGGACACCCGCGCCGCCTCCGAGTTCTGCGCCTCGTTCCGGTACACGCCCTGGATGGTACGGATCTGGCCGGAGTGCCGCCCGAACACCTTCTCCACGGCCTCGGAGATCTCCCCGACCGTGGCCTTGGCGCGGGCCGCCTCCACCGCGTGGGCGAGCAGGTTGTTCTCCAGCGTCGCGCCGTTCGCGGTCGCGGCCGCCGCCGCGGTGAGCCGCCGCAGCGCCTCCTGCACGGCCTCCTCGTCGCGCTCGGCGCGCAGCCGCCGCAGCTTCTCGATCTGCTCGGCGCGCACCCGGCTGTTGTCGACCTTGAGGACCTCGATCTCGTCCATCGCGGCCGGGCGGTACTTGTTGACGCCGATCACCGGCTGCTGCCCGGAGTCGATGCGCGCCTGGGTGCGCGCCGCCGCCTCCTCGATGCGCATCTTGGGGATGCCCGCGTCGATGGCCTTGGCCATGCCGCCGGCCTCCTCCACCTCGCGGATGTGCCCCCAGGCCCGCACGGCCAGCTCGTGGGTGAGCCGCTCCACGAAGGAGCTGCCGCCCCACGGGTCGATGACGCGGGTGGTCCCCGACTCCTGCTGCAACAGCAACTGGGTGTTGCGGGCGATGCGCGCGGAGAAGTCGGTGGGCAGCGCCAGCGCCTCGTCCAGCGCGTTGGTGTGCAGGGACTGGGTGTGCCCCTGGGTGGCGGCCATCGCCTCCACACAGGTGCGCACCACGTTGTTGAACACGTCCTGGGCGGTCAGCGACCAGCCGGAGGTCTGCGAGTGCGTGCGCAGGCTCAGCGACTTGGGGTTGCGCGGCGAGAACTGCTTGACCAGCTTGGCCCAGAGCAGCCGGGCCGCGCGCAGCTTGGCGACCTCCATGAAGAAGTTCATGCCGATCGCCCAGAAGAACGACAGGCGCGGCGCGAACGCGTCCACCTCCAGCCCGGCGTCCAGCCCGGCGCGGATGTACTCCACGCCGTCGGCCAGCGTGTAGGCGAGCTCCAGGTCCGCGGTGGCCCCCGCCTCCTGCATGTGGTAGCCGGAGATCGAGATGGAGTTGAACCGCGGCATCCGCTGCGAGGTGTAGGCGAAGATGTCGGAGATGATCCGCATCGACGGCTGCGGCGGATAGATGTAGGTGTTGCGGACCATGAACTCCTTGAGGATGTCGTTCTGGATGGTCCCCGCCAACTGCTCGGGCGCCACCCCCTGCTCCTCGGCGGCCACGATGTACAGCGCCATCACCGGCAGCACCGCGCCGTTCATGGTCATCGACACGCTCATCCGGTCCAACGGGATGCCGTCGAACAGTTGCCGCATGTCGTAGATGGAGTCGATCGCCACCCCGGCCATGCCGACGTCGCCCGCCACCCGGGGGTGGTCGGAGTCGTAGCCGCGGTGGGTGGCCAGGTCGAACGCGACCGACAGGCCCTTCTGCCCGGCGGCCAGGTTGCGCCGGTAGAAGGCGTTGGACTCCTCGGCCGTGGAGAAGCCCGCGTACTGGCGGATCGTCCACGGCTGGTTGACGTACATCGTCGGGTACGGGCCGCGCAGGAACGGCGCCAGCCCGGGATAGGTGTCGAGGAAGTCCAGGCCCTCGCGGTCGGCCCCGGTGTACAGCGGCTTGACGCCGATGCCCTCGGGGGTCTCCCACACCAGCGCGTCGGGGCCCTTGCCGGTGGCCTCGGCCAGCGCCCGGCGCCACCGCTCGGCCGACTCGGGACCGGAGGCGGCCGCGGGGGTGCCCGCGGCGACCTCCGCGAAGTTCGGGATGTTGGCGCTCATCGGGCTGCTCCCAGGAAGTCGCTGAGGTCGGTCAACAGGGTCAGTGCGTCGCAGCCGGAGAACACGAAGCCGTCCACTCCGGCGGCGGACAGGTCGTCGGAGGGCTTTCCGGCCAGCAGCACCCGCTCGGCGCCCGCCTCCCGCAGCGCGGCGACGGTGGCGGCGGCCTGCTCGGCGTAGACCCGGTCGCTGGAGCACACGCAGGCGACGCGCGCCCCGCTCTCCCGGAACGCGGCCGCGGCCTCCTGCGGACCGGCTCCGCCGCC
>Ga0207864_1003262_pt1 | contig 13854 bp, 7 predicted proteins | sample HigsolmetaAR202D_FD_184834 | JGI IMG/M metagenome (GOLD analysis project Ga0207864, IMG submission 184834) | Ionic liquid and high solid enriched microbial communities from the Joint BioEnergy Institute, USA - AR20-2-D (SPAdes) (version 2) ...
CCCCCCCCCCCCCGCCCCGCGCGGAAGGCCGCCAGCACCGCGCCCGCGAGCGCCAGCGCGGCCAGGGCACTGGCCGCCAGCCCCACCCCGGTGTTCGCGGACGGACGCTTCGCCACCGGCGGCAGGTTGTAGACCTCCGGCCGGTCGATCAGCAGGAAGAAGCAGTTCAATCCGCCCAGCGCGCTCGTGTCGCAGTCGTCCTCCAGGACCCCGCCCGACCCGTACAGGTACGCCGGGATCCCCCGCGCCCTGAGCTCCGCCACCCGCACCCGCGCCCGCTCGAGCAGCTCGTCCACCGGCCCGAACCGGATCGAGTCCGTCGGGCACGCCTTGGAGCACGCCGGCTCGAGCCCATCCTTCAGCCGGTCGTAGCACAGCGTGCATTTGTGCGCCTTGCCCGTCCCCTCCCGGTCCACCTCCACCACCGCGAACGGACACGCCGGCACGCAGTACCCGCACCCGTTGCAGACATCCTGCTGGATGTAGACGGAGTCGAACTCCGTGCGGATGATCGACCCGGTCGGGCACGCCTCCAGGCAGGGCGCGTGGACGCAGTGCTTGCACACGTCCGACATGAGCAGCCACCGCGCGCCCGGCTTCGCCCACTGCTCGTCCGTGCCCAGATGCCCCCACGGCTCGAAGCCCGTTGGGAAGTCCGGCATCGGCGGCCCGGCATCCCGATCTCCAACCGCTGTCTGCCGATACGCGACGGGGCCGGCCCGATCGCCGGCCCCGTCACTCGCGCCGTCCTCTCGCTCCGTCATCCGGCCGCCGCCCGCTGGCGACAACGTCCGGTCCCCCCCGAACACCGCCGCGCCGTCCCGGCGCCGGGCACGGTCCCCGACCCCGGCCGCGGCCGGGCCGACGTCGCCCGGATCCCGCTCATCGAACTGCTCGATGAACCGCACGTGCCGCCAGGTGGTGGCGCTCAGCGCCCGGGTGTTGTCATACGACACGCCGGTGAAGTGGAAGCCCTCCGCCGGGAGGTTGTTCCACTGCTTGCACGCCACCTCGCACGCCTTGCAGCCGATGCACAGGGTGGTGTCCGTGAAGAACCCGTACGCCCGGCCCGGCACGATCTCCACCCCGGCGGTGCGCTCCGCCTCCCGGGCCCACGCCGGCTCTGCTCCGCGCCGCCCCGTCGAGTCCGTCGCGCTCATCGCTCCGCTCCCCATGTCCGCCCGTTCCGGTTCACCCGTGACGTTCGCGTCCCGCACCCGCCGGCTCCCGCTCGTCCCCGCCCAGCGTAACCGGTCCGCCACCTGTGCTACTGCGCCGCCGGTCCACCGCACCCGTCGGCCGCCGCCGCAACGGATCCACCCACCCCGCGGGCCTCCCCGGTCCCCCGGAGCCGGCCCTGCCCGGCGGTGTCCCGCACGCCGGGATCCCCGCACTGCGCGACGTCGCCCGCAACACCACCGTCCGCGCACGCTGCCCCGCGGTGCCCGCCCGGATACGCACCCACCGGCCACTTCACGGCGCCTCCCCCGACTCGCCCCCACCCCACGCCCGGCCGCGCCGGATGTCGCATGTCAGGACCTTCCCCTCGTGGATCGTCACGTTCGGGTCCGCGACCAGCGCCACCAGGTCGTTCGCCGTGCCGCCCCGCACCAGGCCCTCGTAGCCGAAGTGGTACGGGAACCCGACCTGATGGATCGTCCGGCCATCCAGCACCAGCGGCCGCATCCTCCGCGTCACCAGCGCCCGCGCCTCCACCTCGCCTCGTTCCGTTATGACCGTGACCCAATCTCCCGGTCGGATCCCCTTCTCCGCCGCGAGTTCCGGGCTCAGTTCCACGAACGCCGCCGGCTGCAGCTCCCCCAGCCAGCTGTTCCAGCGCGTCATCCCCCCGGCGGTGTGGTGCTCCGTGAGCCGATACGTGGTGAGCACGTACGGGAACCGCGGATCCGCCACATCGTGGTAGCGGTTGCCCGGCACGTCCCAGTGCCGGGCGAGGGGGTTGCGCTCCCGCCAGGCATAGATCGGGTTCCGGACCGGCGTCTCCCACGGCTCGTAGTGCGTCGGGAGCGGGCCGTCCTTCAGCCCGAACGGGAAGTAGAGCTGCGCCTTGCCGTGCGGCCTCAGGATGAAGGGGCCGTCGCCCGGGAGCGCGTCCGTCCCCGATTTCGTCGGGTCCGCCGGCTGGTCCGGAGGCTTGTCCTCCGGGAAGTCCGGCCGGTCCTTCCCCACCCAGCGCCGCTCCCCCTCGTCCCACCAGACGTACTTCTTCCGCTCCGACCACGGCCGCCCCCGCGGGTCCGCCGAGCAGCGGTTGTACAGCATCCGCACGTTGCCCGGCCAGGAGAACCCCCAGCGCGGGGCCACGTAGCCGTCCCCCTTCTCCCGCAGCGCCGCGTGGTTGTAGCCGGGGAAAACGCCCGCGTAGATCCAGCAGCCGCACGCGGTCGAGCCGTCATCCCTCAGCTCGTGGAGGTCCTCGAGCTGGCGGCGCTCCTCCCAGGTCGGCGCCCAGTGGAACCCGTTGATCTCCCGCAGCACGTACTCCATGACCGGCTCGTCGTGCGGCGCCTCCGTGGCGTAGTCCCACGTCAGCGCCTGGATCGGCCGGTCCTTCTCGTCCGTCGAATCCACGTACAGCGCCTTGAGCCGCCGGCCCAGGTGGTAGATGAACCAGGCGTCGGAGCGGCACGCGCCGGGCGCGGGCACCGCCCGGGAATGCCACTGGATGAGCCGCTGCGTGTTCGTGAAGCTCCCGTCCTTCTCCGCCACCGTCGCGGCCGGGAGCACGAAGATCTCCGTGCCCACCTCCTCGGGCCGGACCTCCCCGGCCACCGCCTCCGGCGAGTCCGACCAGAACGTGGCGCTCTCCGTCAGGAAGATGTCCCGCACCACGAGCCACTTCAGCCGGCCCAGCGCCTCCCGCTGGAACCGCGCGTTCTGCCCGCCGACCGCCGGGTTCTGCCCCAGGAGCACGAGCCCCTCGACCTCGCCCGCGTGCATCTTCACGAACATCGGGAGGTGCGAGTGGTCCCCGGTCACCCGCGGCAGGAACCCGTAGCCGAATTCGTTGCCCGCCGTGGCCGCGTCGCCGAACCACGCCTTGAGCAGCGAGACCAGGTAGGCCCGCGTCCCGTCCCACAGGGTGCCCGGCACGGCTTCGTTCCAGATGTAGTCGTCCAGCGTTTCATGCGTCCCGGCGGCCGTCGGCATGTGCAGGTAGCCGGGGAGCAGGTCGTAGAGCGTCGGGATGTCCGTGGAGCCCTGGATCGTGGCGTGGCCGCGCAGCGCCTGGATCCCACCGCCCGGACGGCCGATGTTCCCGAGCAGGAGCTGGAGGATCGCCGCGCTCGCAATGATCTGCGGCCCGGTCGTGTGCTGCGTCCAGCCGACGGCGTACGCGATCGCCGTCGTCCGCTCCCGCCCCGAGTTCTCGAGCAGCGTCTCCGCCACCTCCGCGAGCACCTCCGCCGGGACGCCGCACGCCCGCTCGACCCGCTCCGGCGTGTACGCCGCGAAGTGCCGCTTCAACACCTGGAACACGCAGCGCGGGTGCTCCAGCGTCGCGTCCACCGGCGGCGGGCCGCTCACCACCCGGCCCGTCCGGAGGCCCCGCGCCTGGGCCGTCGTGAGATCCCCGATCCGCGTCTGCTCCACCTCCTCCGTGTCCCGGCCCACACCCCACCGGACCACCCGCCGCGTTCCCTCGTACTCCCACGACCGCGGATCGTAACGCCGCTCCCCCTCGTCCCACCCCGAGAACACGCCGCCCAGCTCCGCGGCGTCCCGGAACTCCTCATCGACCAGCACCGCCGCGTTCGTGTAGTGGACCACGTACTCCCTGAAAAATGGGTCGGCACGCCACCGCTCGCTGTTCACCACGTAGTTGATCAGCCCGCCCAGGAACGCGATGTCCGAGCCCGCCCGGATCGGCACGTGCAGACTCGACATGGCGCTCGTCCGCGTGAACCGCGGATCCACGTGGATGATCCTGGCGCCCCGCTCCCGCGCCCGCATCACGAACCGGAACCCGACCGGATGGCACTCGGCGAAGTTCGAGCCCATGATCAGGATGCAGTCCGCGTTCGCCAGATCCTGCTGGAACGTCGTCGCTCCGCCTCGACCCAACGGGACCCCCAGACCGGGGACCGTGGCCGAGTGTCATATCCGCGCCTGGTTCTCCACGAAGACGAGCCCGGCGCCCACGCAGAACTTCTTGATCAGGTAGTTCTCCTCGTTGTCCAGCGCCGCGCCGCCCAGGAACCCGATCGCCTCCGTGTGGTTCACGCGACGTCCCTCGGCGTCCTCCCGGACCCACGTCCGGTCCCGCGTCTCCTTCACCCGCTCCGCGATCCGGTCCATGGCCCAGTCCAGGTCGACCTCCTCCCATTCCGTGCCGTAGGGGCGCCGGTAGAGGACCCTGGTCAACCGCCGCGGGTTCACGGTGTACTGGAAGATCCCCGCGCCCTTGGGACAGAGCGTGCCCTCGTTGATCGGGCTCTCCGGGTCGCCTTCCACGTCCACGATCTGGCCGTCCTTCACGTGGATCAGCGTGGCGCACCCGACGGCGCAGTACGGGCAGATGCTGCCCACGGTGCGCGCGCCGTGCAGCCGGGACTCCAGTCCCCGCGTCCGGTCGCTCATCGCGGCCTCGTCCGCGCCGGAACCGGTGAGCTGCCGCACGGCGGGCCACCGGAGCGCCGCTTTGCCGGCGGAATCGATCAGTCGACGGAGCATCGGGAACCTCCGGGCGACCTGTGAGGGTTCGAGTGAGCGCAATCCCCGTCGGCGGTGGAACGCAACCCGCGGACCTCGCGCCGGTCGGGGCGAACCTGCCCGGTCCAGCCGCCGAGCCCCGGAACGGTTGGTCCCGGCGCCGCGGATCGGGGGTTGAGGGCCCGGGGGAGAACCGGGCGGCGCGCGGCGCGCCGCGAAAACGGCACCGTGTTGTGTGGGGTCCCCTGCGGGCAGGCCCCGGGGCGCACGCCGGCCGTTCGGGCGAGGCGGGGCATCGCTGCGGGATCGCCTCGGGATGGTCGGCGCGTGAGCGGCCTGCCGCGGGTGGGAGCGCCCGGCCCGGCGGTGGGACGGTCCATCGTGCACGGAACGCGCGAAGGCCGGTTTCCCCGCGGCACGGCGTGCGCTTCCCGGCCCGTGGCCCGACGGGCTCGCCCGATCCACGGACGGGTCGGAGGGTATCATTGAGGAATACGCGCGCTCCTCCGCGGATTCCGGGGAACCGGCCGGGGTTACGGAGCCCGGCGTTCGCCGGGGAGGGTGACGGGCGACGTCGCCGGCTCCGACCTCCATCGGCTGACGGATCGCCCTGCGCGCGAGCCGCCGACGACGGCCGGAACCGGACGCGGCGCTCGTCGATAGAATGCAACGTTACGGCCGGGACGCCCGCGGCGCAGCCCGGCCTGGAAGCTACGACCACGCGGCGCGGCCCCGCCCGGCAACGCGTCGCCCGAGAGGATGGAAAGGTGAAATACCGGCTCGTGATCTTCGATTTCGACGGGACCCTGGCGGACTCCTTCGGCTGGTTCCTCGGCAAGGTCAACCACCTGGCCGACCGGTTCGGATTCCGGCGGGTCGCGGATCACGAGATCGATGCGCTGCGCGGCCTCCGGCCCCGGGAACTCCTCGCCGAGCTCGGGATCCCGCTCCGCAAGCTACCGGGCATCGCGGCCTACGTCCGCCGCCTCGCTGCCGCCCACCTCCACGAGGTCTCGCTCTTCCCGGGCGTGGAGGGGCTGCTCCGGCGCCTCGCGGACGCCGGCGTCGCCCTCGCCATCGTGACCTCCAACTCGTACGACAACGTGCGCTGCGTGCTCGGCCCGGACAACGTTTCCCTGATCCGCAGCTTCGAATGCGGCACCGCGATCTTCGGCAAGAAGACCCGCCTGAAGCGCGTGCTCGGCCGCCTCGACACCCCACCCGCGAACGCGCTCTACATCGGCGACGAGATCCGCGACGCCGATGCCGCCCGCGCCGTCGGCATCCCGTTCGGCGCCGTGACCTGGGGCTTCGCCTCCCCTGCCGCCCTCGCCGCGCTCGGCCCCGATTTCGTTTTCGAATCCGCCGCGGAGATCGCGGAGCTGCTCACCCGCCCGGGAACCGACGCGCGGCGCCGAGCGTAGGAGTCGCGCCGCGTGGGGCGCGTTCCCGTACCCAGCCTCGCTCCGTTTCGCGGCTCCAATTCGCATGCCCCCGACGGATGGCGGCCATGCGCCGGATCGGTCATGGATCGGGCCACCGGCTGAATCCGCGGTCCAACGGTCCACCTCGCGCCTCGCCGGCGCGCCACCGTCTCTGTTGCTATTCCGGCCGGCCCGATGCAATCTTGGGATGCTTTCTCCCGTAGTACCCCCGGGCCGCTCCCTATCCCGGGCCGTGGTTCCCGTTGATCAGTGCGTGCATACGCCCGAGTGTCCGCCGATCCTCGAACGGTACCCGGTCATGAAGAAATTCTTCCACGAACTCCACCGCCGCTCCCTCTGGCAGGTCATGGGGATCTATCTCGGCGTCTCCTGGGGCGCGCTCCAGGTGGTGGAGGCGATTACGAACAGCGCCGGACTGCCGGACTGGGCGCCCGGCTTCGCGCTCGTGCTGCTGGTCATCGGCTTTCCCATCGTGCTCGCGACGGCCTTCGTGCAGCACGGACTCCCCGGGAGCCGGGGGTGGCCAGCCGCTTCGGCCGAGCAGGAGACCGGTCAGGGCGGTGAGACAGGCGCAGGCGGCGCGGCGCAGTCCTGGGGCGCCGACACCGCGGGTGCCGCGACGGCGCAAGGTGCGGCAGGCGCTCCGGCGGGCACTGCCGCGGCGCCGCCGGCCATTGTCCCACGCGGCGGAGTGCTGGACGAGCCCGCGACCCGCTCACCGATCCACCACCGGCTCCTTACCTGGCGCAACGCGATCCTGGGCGGCGTGGCCGCCTTCGCGCTGCTCGGGCTCGCGGTGACGGGCTACTTCGTCATGCGCGTCACTGGCATTGGCCCCGTCGCACCGCTCATTGCGCAAGGCGTGATCGACGCGGGCGAAGCGATCATCATCGCCGAGTTCGAGAACACGTCGGATGACCCGGCGCTGGGCGACGTCGTGACCGAAGCGCTCCGCGTGGACCTGGCCGGCTCGCCCGCGCTCACGCCGCTCGCGCCTGCACGCATCCAGGAAGCGCTACGGCTCATGCAGCGCGCTCCGAACGAGCGGCTCTCGCCAGAGCTCGCCCGGGACGTGGCGATCCGGGAGGGGATCCGCGCCGTGCTGGAGGGCGAGGTGGTCTCGGCGGGGAGCGGCTACATCCTGCTCGCCACGCTGCGTTCCCCGGAGGACCAGGCGGCGCTGGCCACGTTCCGGCGCACCGCACGGAATCCGGACGAGCTAATCGACGCGATCGACAAGCTCTCGCAGGACATCCGCGAGAAGGTGGGCGAGTCGCTGAAGTCCATCCGTGCAGCGCCGCCGCTCGCCCGCGTCACCACCCCCTCGCTCGAGGCGCTCAGGAAGTACGTGGAAGCCGAGCGCGCTCACGGATCCGGCGATGAGCGGCGCGCACTCGTGCTGGCCCGGGAGGCCGTGGCTCTGGACAGCGCGTTCGCGATGGCGTACCGCAAGATCGCCGCGCTCGAGTGGAACCTCGGCGGTCGCATCCCGACTGCAGCGGCGGTGGAGGCGGCGACCCGGGCGTACGAGCTGAGGGACCGGCTCACCGAGCTGGAGCGCTACCACACCGAGGCGGTCTATCACGTGATCGTGACGGGGGACGTGGACGCGCAGATGCAGGCGTACGAGCGTGTGCTCGCCATCCAGCCGGACGACCCCGCGGCGCTCAACAACTTCGCGAGCGTCTTGATGCAGCGGACGCGCTACGAGGAAGCTGCGGAGCTGCTGGAACGGGCAGTGAACTCGGCCGGCAGGACCGTCGTTTCTTCCTATAGCCTCGTCATGGCTCTCGCCGTGACACCCGACCCGGAAGGGGCACAGGCGGCCCTCGAGAACCTCCGGCGCGACTATCCCGAAGCCACATATTACCACCTTCAGGCCGAGATCTCGGCAACTCTGGCGGCAGGCGACTACGAGGGAACCCACGCCGCCGCCGATCGCCTCGCCATGGTCCCGGATGCGCCGCCGACGAGCCGGCTGCAAGCCGAGCTGTTCTACAGCGCTGCCGATGTCGCGCGCGGCCGACTGGCCGAATCGCGCCGCCACCTGAGCCGGATGGCCGAGCACGCGCGAGCCCTCTCGCCGAGCGCCACCGTGCGGGCCAGCGTCGAGCACGCGTTCATCGAGCGCCTTTACGGCTCACCGGAGGCCACCCGCGCCGCGCTGGAGTCCGCGCTCCAGGCACTCGACTCGGTTCCGTCCGAGGAAAGAGTCAGCCTGTATATCTCGTTGGCCGATGTGGCGACCCGTGCCAGCGATGCCGCCCTCGCCCGACGCGTGCTCGACCGCTGGGAGCGGGATGGGCCCGCGTGGTCGCGTGGCTCGCAGTTCCGGGAGATGCAGCAGTTGGTCGGCATCATCGAGACGGCCGCGACCGATCCCGCGCGCGCCGCCGCGGAGTTGGAGGCGTTCCGCGCCGGGCGCCGCTGCCCGCGCTGCTACACGTTCGAGCTGGGCGCGCTGCACGCACGCGCCGGCCAGATGCAGCAGGCGGCCGCGGTCTGGGAGGAGTTCATGGCCAGGCCGGAGTCCGAGTGGCATGTGGGGCTGATCTCCGTGCTCGCCCACGAACGCCTGGCGGAGACTTACGACGCTCTGGGCGACCGCGAACGCGCCGCCCTGCACTACGCCCGCTTCGCCGAGCTGTGGAAGGACGCCGACCCGGAGCTCCAGCCACGCGTCCGCTATGCCCGGGAGCGCGCGGCCGCGCTGCTGGCGGAGCGAGGCTGATAGGCAGAAGGCCTCGTCACGCTGGCCCTCGAAGCGCAGACGGCCCTGCAGCCGGCCGGCGCGGTCCTGCCCCTCGTACCGCGCCGTTCCCCGGCAGCGCCGCTCTTCGCGCGGTGTTCTTTCAGGTGAAAACGATTCGTTGATTCCTTTCATGTGAAATCCATGCATTGCCGCGCTTGCTGAGGCACGAGCTGCCCCGGAAAGGTCGTAGGCGCCTCGATCCGGTGCACGACCCCTATGCGGCACGCGGGCCCCGGCGAGCCGCCGCGCGGCGCACGGGGCCGAGCTTGCCCCGATGCGCTCCCCGGTTCCACTATTCGCTGTATGTCTGCGAATTCATCCCAGAACGTGCTCGTTGCCCGCTTCAGTCCGAAGCTGCGCGCTTACCTGTATCTGAACAGCCTGCTGATCCTGCTGGTCTCCTTCATCGGGATCCCGCTGATCCCGATCTGGCTGGTCGTCGGCTGGATCTGGTCGGGCCGGTACTTCCGCTCGCTGCGCTGCGAAGTGGACGGCCGGCACCTGCGCGTGTGGCGCGGCGTGCTGTTCCGTAAGGTCAAGACGATCCCGCTCGACCGCATCCAGGACTTCACGTTGCTCCATGGCCCGATCCAGCGCGCCCTGGGGCTCTGCTCGCTGCGCATCGAGACCGCGGGCCAGTCGTCGCCGCAGGGGTCCGCCGATGCGACACTCACCGGCCTGATGGACGCCGAGGAATTCCAGGAAGCCGTCCTGGAGCGCCGCGATCGGCTCGTGCAGCAGATGGCCGGCACCTCGCACGCGGCCGGCGCGTCCGGCGCGCCGCCTGCGCCACCCGCGCTCCCTGCGGCCGAGCAGGTCCTCGTCGAGATCCGCGACCTGCTCCGGAGCATCGAGTCGCACCTACGGGTGGCGCGGTAGGAACGGGCGGAGGAAGAACAGGGGCGTCCTCGCGTGCGAGCGCGAGCGACGCCTGGGGACATCTCGCGACTACCCGAACCGCAACGCCAACGAGAGACCGATCATGGCATTCATCGTCGCGTTCTGGAACGTCCAGCGCTGGACGGCGAACTCGGACGCGCACAAGACGCAAGTCGTCACCGATACCATCAAGAAGATCGACGCCGACGTTCTGTTCCTCGAGGAATCTCACTCCTCCGTCGAGGACATCATGTCGGGAATCGGATACGCGCCGCTCGGCTTCGTGAACACGCTGACCGTCGACGGGAACGGGACCCAGCTCCAGATCACGGGCTGGAGGAAGTCCGCGTCCCATGTGGTGACGACCGAGGGCAGGGTGCTCCGGATGCCGAAGAGCGATGGCGTCACGCAGAAACGCGCGCGGCTCAAGGTCAACGTCAGCGAGGACGGTGGCCGGACCTGGATCGCGCTCTATGCCGTGCACGCCAATGCGTCCAAGGGCGGCGGCATCGCGGCGGCGCACGAGGCCCTCGTCGAGTGCCGGAAGGGGCGGCGCACCGTTTGCGGCGGCGACTTCAACTACGACCTGAACTTCGACGGGCAGAACCTCAACATCACCGGGACGCCCGGCGTCAAGCTCGTCCAGGTGCAGGATCTCTACGGCAACTTCGTGAAGACGCACAGGAGGGGCGGCATTCTCGACTTCGCCATCGCCAGCGCGGACGTCGTCATCGCCAGCGTACCCACCGGCGCGTACACGAAGTGGCACACCATCGACCACGCCCCGTTGATCGTGAAGATCGGGTAGCCGTCCTGCTCCCGTTCGCCCTCGCGCCCGCTCCCGCGCCTGTCCCTCTGCGGTCGCGATCATACGATCGACCGCGGCGAGCGCGGAATCGCTCCCGTCGTACGGCCGGACCATTGCAGGGGCGCTGACGGCCCACTCCGGGGGCGACGGAGCCCTCGTCCCGCAGCCGGGCGGCTCCACGCCGGACCGGCAGGGGGACGTCCCCGGGAGATCGCGAACGAACCACGCCGCGGACCGCGGAGGCCCCCGATCGCGCGCCAGGCCCCGATCGTCCGATCGTATGGACGCGTAGCTGCGCCCCCCCTCGCGCGCGAGCTCTGCGCACGGGTGACGCCGCGTGGGACGCCGGTTGCCTTCACCTCGCCCCAGACGGCCGACGCGGGGTCGCCGCCCGACTTCCTCTTTCCGGCGACCGGCAGCCTGCCCGCGTCAGGCCCCGGCGGCGGCGGACACCTCCGTGGCCAGCGCTCCGGCGCGCTCATCCGTGGGCAGGGCAGCGCCCACGCCGTACCCGGCAGGCCGGACGACCGGCTACCGGGTCGGCCGCGCGGCCCCGCGAGCCACGGCGGCGGCCGCGCCCTGACGGGTCGGGGAACGCCGGGCGGGTGGCCACGATGACGTCGCCCGGAAGATGGACCCGCGCCTGGCGATACCGCCGGCGCCTCACGCGCCCCGATCCGAACGCCGCCCGCCTCCTCCCGGCCCGATCACGCCCCGTCCCGCTCCATGTCCCCCGTCCGGAAACCGCACGGCCCTGCGCCTATTGCGCGATGCACACCCGGGCCCCACATTGCGCGCCGTTCCCTTCAACCTGTCATGACGGAGGAGTACCGTGAGCACGACCCGACGCTGGGTTGTCGGCGTGAACGCCGTGCGGGCCGCCCGCGCTCGTGCCGTACCGCTCTCCGTTCTCGCGCTCGCCGCATCCGCTCTGTGGAGCCCGGCGCCAGCGCAGAACGGACCGGATATCCTGAACCCGACGACCGCAGCCTATCGACCCGAATACGGCCCTGGCGCAGCCAACTACCGCCTCGCCGCCCGCTGGGCACCCTACAAGATCGACAAGCTCATCTACAGCACGACCGTCAACCCGCGGTGGATCAAGGGCAGCGAGCGCTTCTGGTACGAATGGCGCACGTCCCAGGGCACGTTCTACTACATCGTGGACCCGGTCCGCGGGACGAAGCGGCAGATCTTCGACAACGACCGGATCGCCGCGGAGCTGACCCGCATCACCGGCGACCCCTGGGACGGCCAGCACCTTCCCATCCGCAACATCCGCTTCATCGACGCCAACACGCTCCGGTTCGAGGTCCAGTCCTCGCAGGACGAGGAGGTCGAGCAGCAGCGGCAGGACACGGTCCAGACCGAGCGGCAGACCATGACCCGGGCGAGCCGGCCCCGGCCGCGCACGCGCAAGAAGGTGCACCACTTCGAGTACGACGTGAACACGCAGACGCTGCGTGAGCTCGAAGACTACGAGGAGCCGGACTCGCACCCCTCGTGGGCGAACGTCTCGCCGGATGGCCGGACGGTGATCTTCGCGCGGAATCACAACCTGTACATGATGTCCGGCGAGGACTACCGGAAGATCCTGGACGCGCGCAAGGGGAAGCAGGGCGAGGAGGCCGAGAAGGCGGAGGAAGCCGTCGAGGTCACCGAGATCCAGCTCACCGAGGACGGCGAGGAGCATTACAGCTACGGCTTCGATGGGCGCGGGCAGACGGACGCGCAGCGTGAGAGGAGCAAAGGCAAGCGGCAGCGCGCACCCGGCGCGTGGTCGAAGGACTCCCGCCGCTTCGCCCTCGTCCGGTCGGACCAGCGCAAGGTCGGCGACCTGTGGGTCATCCATTCGGTCGGCAACAAGCGGCCGGAGCTGGAGACCTACAAGTACGACATGCCGGGCGAAGAGAACGTGACGCAGAACGAGCTGCTGGTCCTGGACATCGCGACGCGCACGATGGTCAAGGTCCAGGCGGACGCGTGGAAGGACCAGAACCTCCAGATCGCCACCGCCCGGCAGTTCAACTACCCGGACTCGGATGAGCCGCGGCGCATGCTGTGGCTGTCCGACAACTCGGACGAGCTGTACTTCCTGCGCCTCAGCCGCGACCGCAAGCGCGTGGACCTCTGTGTCGCGGACGCGGCCACCGGCGCTGTGCGCGTCATCATCGAGGAGCGGCTGAACACCTACATCGAAACCCGTCCGCCGGAGCTCCTGTCCAACGGCGACATCCTCTGGTGGTCCGAGCGGGATGGCTGGGCCCACATCTACCGCTTCGCGAACGACGGCAGGTTGAAGAACCAGGTCACACGCGGCCCGTTCTCCGTCCGCAGCATCGAGGGCGTGGACGAGGAGAACGGCGTCATCTACTTCGTGGCCACAGGCCGTGAGCCCGGCGAGGATCCCTACTACCAGCACCTGTACCGGGTGAACCTGGACGGCTCGGGGCTCCAGCTCCTGAACCCCGGGAACTACGACCACACCGTCCGCCTGGGCGAGTCGAACCGCTACTTCGTGGACAACTTCTCCCGGGTCAACACCGTGCCGGCCGCGGTGCTGCGCGACCGCAACGGCCGGCAGGTCCTCGAGCTCGAGACGGCCGACTTCTCCCAGCTCGAGCAGGCGGGCTGGCAGATGCCGGAGCCGTTCACGGTGAAGGCGGCGGACGGCGTCACCGACCTGTACGGTGTGATGTACAAGCCGTTCGACTTCGACCCGAACCGGAAGTACCCGATCATCGTGTACGTCTACCCGGGTCCGCAGACGGAGTCCGTTTCGAAGTCCTTCAGCACGAACCGGTTCGAGACCGCGCTCGCGCAGTTCGGCTTCATCGTCATCACGGTCGGGAACCGGGGCGGCCATCCGGCCCGGTCGAAGTGGTACCACAACTACGGGTACGGCAACCTCCGGGACTACGGCCTGGCCGACAAGAAAGCCACCATCGAGCAGCTCGCGGACCGGCACCCGTTCATCGACATCGAGCGCGTGGGCATCTACGGCCACTCGGGCGGCGGCTTCATGACCACGGCCGCGATGCTCGTCTACCCGGACTTCTTCAAGGTCGGCGTCGCCTCGGCGGGCAACCACGAGAACAACATCTACAACCGCTGGTGGTCCGAGACGCACCACGGCGTGAAGGAGGTCGTGGACGACCAGGGCAACGTGCGGTTCGAGTACGACATCGCGAAGAACTCGGAGCTGGCCAGGAACCTGAAGGGACGCCTGCTGCTCGTCACGGGCGACGTGGACAACAACGTGCACCCGGCCAACACCCTGCGCATGGCGGAGGCGC
>Ga0207864_1003263_pt1 | contig 13853 bp, 18 predicted proteins | sample HigsolmetaAR202D_FD_184834 | JGI IMG/M metagenome (GOLD analysis project Ga0207864, IMG submission 184834) | Ionic liquid and high solid enriched microbial communities from the Joint BioEnergy Institute, USA - AR20-2-D (SPAdes) (version 2) ...
GCCCTGATACTCGGTCATGGACTGCCATAGATTCGGATTGCCGTCTGTGTAGGTCCGGTAACGCGCCTCGGCCACCGTCCCGCCCGAGACGCCGGTGAATCTCACCCGCGTCTCGTAGCCCCCGCCGCCCGGATACTGCACCACCGTGGCTTCCGCAGGAGTCGCCGGCTTCGGCAGATCGCTTTCGTACTCAAATTCAGGCAGAACCGGAGGCGCGGGTTGTTCCATTGTTTCAGGGTCCCATGGGACCTTCAGTTCGTCCGGAATTATCGCTACGGGGATTTCGCAGGTGCCCTCCGCATCGTTGATCCGAACGGGTGCGATGACACGGCACTTGATGAACGTGCTGTCTCCATCAGTGCCCACATCCGGCACTTCAATTAGAAGCGTGCGCAGTCCGAACGCGGCAACGGCAATGCCGGCGAAGGTTGTGCGGATGATGCCCGTCTGAGCTCGATCCATCCAGAACAGCCGTCGGCCGATACGCTGTGCCTGGCTAGCATTATCGCAGAAGGGAAGCTCGTAGAGCTTCTCCTTCTCCCCATACCGCTCAATATCCGCTGGCACCCTCGCCCAAAAGGCGCCCGACAGATCAATCTCGGCAAGATCCCCCTGGCGCTCGTGGCTGTAGTAGGAGATGCGGCAGACATTCGGCCTTTGGACTGCCTCGACTGCCGTGAATTCACGATCGATTATGTGGCGGCTGTAGAGCGTCAATTCCGGCTCGGGATCGTCCTCGATGAAGCGGAAGGTGTGCTTGCTGCCGACCCGTCTCCACTCGAGCCCGGCACTTTCAAGCATCTTCGACACAACGTCGACGGTCAAAGGACCTTCCCACCCGCCGGATATCGTGCATCGAGGGGCCGTCCCACCGAGCACCGGGACCAACGCATCGGCCTGATTGGCAATACTCGCAATGTCGGCAAAATCGATCAGGTCATCGCGCATGTCGGGGAGCTGCCGATACCAGTGCAGGCACTGGATCACGCCATTGAGCGTCCAAGGCGACTGTTCTGTGCGCGGATCATAGAAACTGCCGACACGCGCTAGAACCTCCAGCTCCTTGACGCCGCCCTGAAGCAGTTTCTGGAACCGCTTGTTCTTTTCCTCGGAGTCAAAGCCAGGATTGATGACGCGCAGCAGCGTCTGGCCTATCCCGCGCACACGGTGATCCGAAGTCCACACGCCGGGGAAATCGCCGGTAAGCTGCGTCCAAGCCGTCTCGCCGCCGGTCCCTAGCTTGCTGAGCACGTACATATTGGACCCGCCCGACCGGACCCACGGTGGCGTGCTTACGGCTCCATTGGACTCCACGACAATCGAACGGCCATCGTAGAAATATTCTTCGATAGCATCGATCGGTCCAAAGCAATGCAGGATCAGACGGTAAATGTCATATCCAGCCGTATTGCCGAAGGCGATGCGCCCTCCAAGCATCACGCGTCCCGTCGCGTAGCGCCCAGGGCCCTCGCTGCCGCGTGTCGTGTTCTTGATCTCCTGCGGATCGATCCTCGGCTGACGCCTGCCGAGCGCCTGCGCCGCAGCCAGACCTGCGACCGCGGCGATTTGCAGGGCACCATAAATCAGCGCCGGCGATATCCAGACCGGTGCCGCCGAGAAGAGGAAAAATGTCAGCGGCGTGAAGATCGGATCAGCTAGGGCGCACGTCGCCATTGCCAAGAGCGATGCCCCAGCGAGCAATGTCTTCCTGATGCGCATGTCAGTTGAGAGCCCAGACTTTCACGACCACGGGGCGCCGTTCCCACTCCCCGTTTTCACTGCGGACCGGGAAGGAACGCCCCACCACGCCCAGAACAGCGGCACCGTCTACAGTTCTCACGCAAATACCGCCGCCGTGCGTAAAGATGCCGCCGACCTGCCCTCGACGCGTCTCGATGATGCCGACATCGCCTACGGAAGGCGCCTCGCCAAAAAACGGCGTCATCCCTGCTTCTTTCGCGACGGCATCCCACACATGGACAAGCCCGCCGTGTGCATCGATGATTTGACGAGCCTCTTCCTCAGTTGAATAGACCGGCCAGTCGAATGTCCGGCCAGTCTCATCTGCAACCCATTGGGCGACCCACAGCGAGCAGTCATCGACGCCCCACTGCATGGGCTTGCCCTTCACGGCCTCGACATAGGCCCGCAGGCGCTCTCCGCGTTCTCGTGTCATGGCTTGTAGAACTCGATGATCTTGGACCCGATGAAGTCGAGCCCCTTGTCACCCGGGAATCGCGCTCTCTGGCCCGCCGGAGACCAAGCCGCGTTCGTAGCGGGGAAGTTCAACCCCTCGAAGGCTGATACGATCTTAAGCTGTATGAAACGGATGCTGAGCCCGACGAACGAAAACTTTGGCGCAGTGATCCGCCCGGGCATCAGCGAGACAAGATCGACAACGATCTCCCCGGTCTCCGCGTCGAACACCGCGAAGTAGAGGTCGCACGCGGCCCCGTCCAGATCCTCGCGATCATCCCAAAGCGTCTTCAGCCACTGCTTGTTGGCTCCGGATATCACCACGTCTACGGCCGGCGCATAGCCAAACCAGGGGTCCTCGATAGCTCCGATGCTTATGACCTGGCCGCCGAATGGGTCAGAGACCCCTTCCCAGACGTATCCGCCGATCTCCTGTGGGCCGAGGCCCGTGTGAAAGCGGCGATCCCCGCTGGACAGCTTCACGTGCGCGAAGAGCGCACGCTGGATGTGCAGCTCCGACAGCTTGTCGAGCAGTTTCTGTGGTGTCAGCATGTCAGTCGGTAAAATACTGCCTTACGTAGGGGTCGATGACCTCGACGAAGTCCGCCCCCTGTCCTTCGGTGCCGTAGATGCCTCTCTTGAGGCGCGCTGCGCCCTGTCCGGTCAGCTTGAGAACGATCACGGGGTGGAGCGTAGCGTAATCGGATGGCGCGATTGCTTTCCTCAGTCGCGGCCAGATCCGATAACGCCCTGGCTCGATAACCTCGCTGATCTCATAGAGGCCGAAATGGAACGGCATGAAACCAATCCAGTCGCCGAGCCCGAGGTTATGACCCCAGAAGTGATCTTCCAGAGCGATTATCCCCGTATTGGCCGCTGCCGATTCAGCTACAGGAACGACCGGGTAGGATGCGCCCCACGACATCTGGTTTGACCACGGCTCTTCGTTCGACCATGGCTGGCCGGTAAATTCTCCGACGAGACCAGCTTCAGCAGGGGTCATGATGTCCCCGTCCACCACCGTCCAGCGCATCGCATTCGCACCGCTGAGAAGTCCGCTGTTCAACAGTCCACGTTGGCGTCTGGCCTCTCTGCCCTGGGCGAACACGTACTCGATCTGAAAAGCCCAGATCTGACCGATGGCGTCGAAGGTCTGCTCGGAGCCGTCCGAGGCGGTGTTCGAGCCAGAGTTACGTGCGTTCGGACCACTGATCGGAGAAAGGCTGACGAGACCAAAATCAGGCGCTGTGAGCAATCTTGCCATCAGATCGCACTCCTCGGCCTAATCCTGCGCATTTCACGCTCCGTTGTCCTCTGGTCGACCATCGTGGGCACGGCGCGTGCAACACGACCGGCGGCGATCACGCTCTCATTCTGCGCAATGGGACGCGAAACCCTCTCGACCGCGGACTCGAAGCCACCGTCGGCATCGAAACGCGACACGATCTCCACCTGCACAAGCTGGTGTCCAGAACCGGGTGTCGTCGCCACACCGAGGTCGCCGTTTCGGGCGCGGCGCAGCGGCAACACCGCCTCGGGGCCAGCCTCGCCCATAAGGCCGACCCCCTTTGCCATCGGGAAGATCGTCGGTTGTGTAACGATTCCGCCCCGCGCGAAGGCCATTACGTTGCCCTGGCTGATCACCCCGCCCTTGGCGAAGAAAAGCGACAGGAGCCCGCCGAAAAGCCCTCCTCCGCCTCCAAGGCCGCCGAGCCCGGCATTCGCCCGGAAGATTGCATCGATCAAATCGTTGAGCAGCTTGTCGATGATCTTGTCGAGCGCGCGCAGGGCGGCGTTCGCGAAGGACTCCCAGAAGGATTTGCCCTGTTCCAGGCCGGATCGGAGGTCGGAGACGAAGCCTTTGATCAGATCCTTGCTGAAATCGAGCGCCGATTTCGATGCATCCTCAGCCGCCTTTCTTGCCTTATCCAGCGCGTCTTTAGCGCCGCTGCCCGCCTTTGTTGCCGCCTCTTCGACTGAAAAGAACGAGCCGGCCAGTTCACGAAGCTTGTCGGCCGCGCCAGATGCGGCATTCGAGATCGCGTCACCGAAAGCCCCGACGTAATCAGTCCCCATGCGGTTTCTGATCGCGTCGGAAATGATCTGGCCGACTTCGGAGCCCGCCCCTGAGGTTTCGGGCGGGGCGATTGGTGGCAGGACGGAAGGGCGAGCAATATTGGTGCCGAACTTCTCGTTGAGTGTCTTGATGAAGCTATCGACGAGAAGGATCGCCTTGTTGATCCAGTAGCGGATTCTTTCGGCAAGCATCCATCCGGCACGGCTGGCAATATCTGCGAAGGCATCCGGCAGAAGTTCCCAAGCGGCGACCACGCCCTCATATCCGCCATGTAACACGGCGATGACCGTGTTAATCCCCGATTTGGTCGCTTCGACTATATCGACACCGAAGACATCCTTGATCTGGTCGCGGAAGACGTAAACGGCGGTCGCAACAGTCGCCAAGCCAAGGATGAACCACCCGCCCGGCCCGAGAGCGGCAAGCCAAGCCACGGTAAAGGATGCAGCGGCGCGCAAGGCGGCAGCTCCAAGGGACACCACGGCTGCCGTTACGGTTGCCAGCCCTGATAGGATTGCCGGGGCATAAAGCAAAGCCATGGCGCCGGAAGCGGCGAGGATATAGGGCGTCAGATTCTCGACGGCCCACGCCAATCCATTGAGGGCACCGGACGCGACGCTGGCCCAATCGACAAACTGGAGACCTGCTGCGAGCAGCGCCGTGAGACCGATCGATACCAGAGAAACAGGAGAAATGAGCGACTTGATCGCCGCGCCGAACACACCAGCGGCAGATGCCCCGCCCTGCATGGCTATTTCCATCTGGCCGGCGATCTGAGTGCCCTGCTGGAGCGCGATGAGCATGGGATTCATGCCCATGGCCGCGGTGATGCCGATATCTTGAAACTGCGCGGCGAGACCCGCCATGCTGCCGCCGAATTTCTGGTTCATGTTTGCGGCCATGCGTGACGCCGTAGCTTGCTCACGAAGAGCGAGGGTGCTGGCGCGTATGGCTGTAGTCTGAATGTTTACACCCGCTGCCGCCTGTCGGCTTGACGACCCGACGCGAGCGACGCTACGTTCCACCTTCTCCGCGGCGGCGTTGATTTCCGCCATGGACCGCTTGACGACGCGGGCGCCAGATTGCGCGCCCGTCGGATTGATGCTTACTTCCAAAGTAGCCATCGGGGGAACCTTGCGATGTTCAGAATGATCGGGTGGACTGCGCTGCTTGCTTTTGCTTCCTTCCCTCCGGCCTTTGCCGAAAAGGGCTTCGATGCGATTGCCACGCAGGCATCCAGGTGTTGGAACCTGCCGCCCGCCATGCGCGGCGAGCCGGAAATCGTCTTTGATGTTCAAATCGACGCATCAGGCAGCGTGACCGACATCGCCGTAGTGTCCTATTCACCAGGAGGCGAGGATGGACGCAAAGCCGTCCTGTCGGCCTCGCGCGCCATAGAGCTTTGTGCGCCCTACGATGTGTCGGGGAAGCCCGGTCAGGTCAGGGTCAAGATGAGACTTGTTGAAAAGCCCTTCATCGACCCCTTTGGCCCTTTAGGTGATTGATCTTGGACACGGCCTTCTGCCGCTCTGTCTCAAGGTCAAGCCACTCGGCATCCATCGCCATGACCATCGTCATCAGATCATGGCGGATGATCGGATCATCGAAGCCGCAAAGACCGCAATAGGCCGCGATCTCGCTTATCTGGATCGGCATGGCGCCGCCAAAACCTGCCTGCCGGGAACTGTGGAGCGTCCAGAACGCATTCCAGTAGAACACCAGCCGGGGCTCGAGTTCCGGCACGATATCGAGATCGCCGGCTTCCAGCCCGCGCTTGCGGCGCTGTTCCGCGATGAATTCGGCCCGCTTGGCGGCTAGTCCGTCTGTTCCGTATCTGAGCGCGCCGCGAACGGCGCTCCTCAGTTTTTTTCGTCTTCCTCCCTGCTGACAGGACGGAAGTTCGCTTCATCGCTGGCATCCTGGAAATAGACCAGCGCTACTCGACGACAGGCGGGGGACGCCATCAACTCGATAAAGTTGTCCCGTGTCGGCTCGATCCTCTTGCCCTCTGACGTGATCGTGGTCTCCCACGCAATCACGCCATGGTCATAGATGATGCCAAGGAAGCGCTTCTCCGCCTCCTCGTCCTTGACCTTGGAGGAAAGGTTCTGCCGGCGCTCCAGCCACTTTTGATGCTGGGCGAAGGCCATGGAGAACTGCGGGTTCTCCGCGAAGTTAAGCGTCTTCGACCGGATCGTGATCGTGCCGAAGTCGAGCTCGTAGTCGAACGTGACGCCCTGATCGAGCGCTATCTCTCGGCTGACGGGAACGTAGCCATCTATCTTGAGTACCATCGGGTTTTCCTTTCGTCGGGATTGGTGGGCGGGACGCCCGACACGCCCCGCCCAAGGCGCGCGCCTATTCCGCCTCGTCGGGAGAGGTCTTTTTCGCCGCCTTGGGCGTCTCGACCGGCTTTTCGATCAGGCCCTTGGCGGCAAGGAGGTCGGCGTAATCAGACGAAACCTTGACGGGGACGCACCGCTCGAAGCGCGTCTTCACGCCTCCAGGGTAGCCCGTGAAGGTCTCAAGCGGAGTGACGGTCTTCTGGCTCATCACGACACCGCCCGCGTGATCTCTATCGTCGCGCCGAAGGCGGGAGAGCCGGAACCGTCATAGATGGCCTGCCACTCGAACGATGCCATCACGTCCTGGTCATTCCCCGGCGTGTTGATCGTACCCGAGGACAGCTTCACCCTCGGCAGCGAGATCGTGTATTTCTTGCCGGCCGTGGAGCCGGCCGTGAGGGACAGGCCGACATCGTCATGGTCCTTGAAGGCGTTGTAGAGAGCCAGATCCTCGAAGTAGGCCTCTAGCGAGCCGGTCACGACGAAGCGGCCGGCGCCGATGCCGATCGGTCCCCGGCTGCCTATCGCGATGCGCTCGCGCAGATTGTTTTCGATGTTGATTTCCGCACTCATCAGCACCGGGCTGGGAGAGACGTTGGAAATCGACATCGAGCCGACATCAACCGATGCCGACATTACCGGATTGCTGTTGCCTGCTGCATAGGTGGCGCCAGACAGGGCAGCCGTGCCCGTGCTGTGCCCCATGCCGACCAGAGTCATGGAGCCGGTGATGATCTCGCGGGCTGTCATCGACAGGGACAGAGAGCCGACCTGGCAGCCGGTGTAGCGCAGAAACTGGTCCGTCGCCCCGGTCTCGAACGTCTTCTCAAACGCGAAGGACTTCGGCGTGATGCCGTTCTTGATCTTGTCGTTCGACCACGTGGAGAACAGCAGGCTTTCGATCAGGTCATCGAGCGTGCCATAGGAGAGTTCAAAGCCGATCTCGCCACCGACGCCGAACCCGACGTCGATCATGTCCGACACGTTGCGATCCGGGCGGATTTCCTCGGATGTAACGGTCGTCTTGTTGTAGTTCAGGCTCTCCGAAGTAAATCGCAGATTTTTCCACGAGGGCGAGGCCGGAATGTTGTTTTGCGTGCTCTCGGCCACATAGGCGAGGCGGGTGCTGGAGGTATCAGCCTTGGCCATGGTTCAGTCTCCTTTCGGCATAAAAACCCGCCGAAAGGCGGGCGGTCTGTGCGGGGGCGGTGGATGAGAAGGTTGGATCAACCGTGCGTTTCGTCACGCTGGAAAGCGAAGGACACCGGCAGCATGTAGAATGGAGGGTCTTCGACCGGCGGCAGGACTGACATCGTGCGGAACAGAAGCGATCCCGACCGCCAGTTCGTGAAAATCGGGCGGATCAGGTCCGCCAGTTCCCGCGCCGCCTTGCTGCCCTGCCCCCCGGGGGTGAATATCTGTATCATCACGACGCCGGGATAGCGGACGATGTTCGATCCCGGCGATCCCATCGAAGCGTTGAATGCCTCTCCTTCGCGAATGGAGAGCCGTACAGAGCTCTCCCCGGTCGGAGGCTCAAATGCCTGCCCGTCCCATCCGACGGGCGTCCTGAGCGCCGCGGGCGAGCCTGTGAGCCACTGATCATAGAAGCGCTGCTCGATCGTGGCGCGGACATCGGCGTAGCTCATGCTCTTCCTTACTCCACGCGGTTGAACATCGCCTCGATCTCGGCCACGGTGACGCCCACCATTCCCTGAGGCGCCTGCTTTGACCAGCCGGTCTCCAACCGCCACGCATAGGGCAGCGAATTGGCGACCCAGATCACTTCCGGCTCCTCCATCCCCGTGATCACCGATGATCCTCGGGCAATGGTGGCGCCGCCGCTCGGATCGACGCCTTCCGTCACGGTGAGATCAGGTGAATTGAGGGAGACCGTCCAGTTACCGCGGAATCTCCCGGTATCGACCGGCGACTTCAGGACGACACGACTCAGGACCTCCATCCCGATCTTCTGTGTCACCTCAAGAAGCCGCCCTTCGACCTTCTCCCTGAATTCCTGGTCGAACTCGATGGCGAATTGCTTGGCGTTTTTGGCCATGCTGCTAGCTCTTCACGACCATGGCGCTGAAAAACGTCCCCGCCCCGACGACATCGCCTACGGCCTTGACGGTATGGTTCTGCCCGCCGATGGCGATGGTCTCATTCTCGGCCGGGATCAGCGATAGCCCTTCCAGCCACACCAGCCTGTCGGATGGGCCGGCGACATAGGCGGGGAAGACATCCTCCACCGGCGTGCTGGTGTCGAACAAAGCCCGGCCCGTGGCGGTGGTCTCGACCCGGCCCTCATACTCTCCCGTGCCGGGATTGTAGGTTCCAGGATCGGTGACGCGGGTCAGGGAGCACGCCTTGATCGTGTCGGTGAACTCGGCCGCGACGGCATCGAAGGCTTCCTTGGCGATGGCGGCGACTGTGGTCATCGGCGGATCACCTCGATCTTGCCGCCCGAACAAGTATCGAGCGCAATCGCAACCTCGACGGCGCGTTCGGCATCGGCGCCCATATGCATCGCTGCCATCGCGAACTTCTCGCCAGAGCCGACGGCGGTGAACTCGCCGGTGAACGGCACGAAGACGGCCTTGGGGCCAACGTAGAAAGCCCGCCCGTCACGATCGATGTAGATGCCATCGGCGTCTTCGCCGAGTTCTGGGCAATCTCCCTCGCCTCGCTCGATCCATTCGATGAACTTCTGGCAGGCCTCTGCCGAACCGCTGCACCCGCCCATCTGGCCGTCTGGTCCCTTCGCGATTTTCCTCATCATGCCGGCGCGCATATTGCCCGACGAGCAAAGGCTGTCGGCCGCCATAACGCCGTTCCGATAAGCGATTGTGGTCATCCCCGCACGAGCCTCCCCGTTCCGGCTGTTGCCCCCGGCTGCCCGGTGGTGAGACCGCGTAACAGCCCTTCGATGGTGAGGAAGCGGTCACGGTCAGGAGCGCCGGAGAGATAGGTGGTCTGCGTCGAGACCGGGCCGGCCTTCACCGTCTTGCTTGCAATCGCATTGCCGCGTTCATAGCGCGGCAGGAGATCGACGCCATCAAGGGCGAGGAACGTCGCCTCGAATTCCGCTTCCTTGACCTGCCCGGGGATGACATTGGTGGGGATCTCGTACCCGTCTTCGTCAATCACGCCGGTCGTGAACGATGGCGTCAGGTAATTGGTCGGCAGATCGGCGTTGGAGGTACGCGGCCAGGCAAGGGACTGATCCCGGTCGGTCCTGAACCCCTTCCACTTGCCCCGATAGGCACGGTCGAGGTATTGGGTGGCCTTGCGCATCGCCACTTCGATCTCGCTGTCTTCCTTTTCGGAATAGTCGTAGCCAACCTTGTCGGCATAGTCCTTGAATTCCGTCAGCGAAGCGTAGCTGTCGGCGTTCGGGCCGCCCACCGTGCTATCGAGGGCCATGGCTTATTCCCCCTGTGCCTCTGCGATCTTCTGACGAAGCATGTCCGCGTCCCATCCCCAATAAGGACGCCGGCCAAGCACTCGTTCGTAACGCTGCCTCAGGCTGGCAAGCTCATCTGAACCGGCATGCCCTGTTTCGGCCACAGACGGCTCAGGATGCGCGTTCTGCATCTCCGGCTGGGGAACACCAGCCGCAACGTTCTTACGCACTGCCGGCGCTTCGTGGCCGAAAACCGCCTCGATGCGGGCGCGGTCGAAGTCGGACACATCGGGCATCAGGATCACTTCCGCACAATCCTCTCTTTCACCCTTGAAGGCGAGAGCATGGCGGATGTTCGCATGACGCTTGGTGGCCCTGATTTCAGCGGCTCGTCTCTTGGCCGCCGCTCCGTCATGGCCGTAGAAGATTAGGACGGGCCTGCTCATTGTCGGGCTTCTCCTGTCGGGCAAGGAAAGACGGGGCGACGGAAGCCGCCCCGTCCATTGTCACTACGCGCTGGCGATGACCACGCCGGCCAGATCCTTCTTGGAGCTGACCGCGATGTCCCAGTTCGAGCCGGTGCCGATGGCGGCACCGGACGGGTTGGCGCCGCCGTTGCCCACGTCCCACTTGAAGCCCTTCACGCCCGCGTTGAAGGCATATTCACCCTGGATGCGGACGATCAGGTTTTCGTTGCCGGTGACCTCATCGACAACGATATCATCCTCTTCCGTCGATTCCGCGAGCAGAGCGTTCGCGGTGAGGCCGAGGGTGTAGTAGGTTGTGGTTGCCGGAGAACCGGACGTGACAACCAGAGCGTCAGAGTCCGTCACCACCACCGGGCGGTTGAGGGTGAGCGGAGTGCCGGTGCGGACGTTGAAGTTCGACACGCCGTCGATGTTTTCCGCGATCTGGTCCTTCACAAGGTCGTAGTAGGCCTTGGAGTGCATGACCCAGCAGACGATACGGTCGGCACGGTCACCGAACTTCGCCAGGCCGTTGACGAGGCCTACCGTCGAGAGCGAACCGTTGGACGGGATCGTGTAGAGCACGTCCGAACCGTAATTGACGAGCGCGGCACGGCCGGCAAGCAGCACGGTGTTCAGCATGTCGAGCTGCTGCGCAACGGACGCCTGCTCCGCGATGATGTCCGTGAACTCAGTCTCGGAGTAACGGGACATGATCTTGCGGAACGAGTCGCGGGTGTTCGCGACCGGGCCGATCTTGCGGTTCAGCTTGACGCGGATGAACTCGTCCTGCGTCAGTGCCAGATCGGGGACGGGCGAGGTCGAGGCCGTGTTACGCCGGCTGATAAGGCCGGAGATCGACTTGAAGAAAGCCTCGTACTCGTAGTCACCGCGCTTGGACTGCGTGGTCATGACGATCGCCCCGTTCGACGCCTGATTGAAGGCGGTGCCGTTCTGGGTGAGGATTTCCGTCATGCGGGTCTGCAGGTACTCCTGGTAGACCTTGAAATCGGATGCTTTACCGACTGCCATTGATCATTCTCCTGAGGGATGGCGTTGATCCATGTCCCGATCAGAGAGGCAGAGCCTTGTAGGCTTCGAGCCCGTATTCATCGATGAACGCGGCGCGCTCCTTCGATGTCTTCAGATCGGAACGTCTCTTCACTTTGCTGCCGGCTCCCCCGGCTCCAGTGTCGGGCTGCTTCCCGCTGCCCCCACCCATCGGGCTCTTGAAGAGCGACGGGTATTTCTCGACGGCTTCCTTGACGAGATCGTCGAAGGTGGCTGTGCCGTCCTTTGCTGAGCCGGCCATCGGCGTCTCGCCATCGACCGACATGATCTTGATGATGCGCTCGGAACCGTCGCGCTCGAACTTGATCCGGCGCGCCAGACGGTCCGGCAGCAGTTCAATTCCTTCCTCGGTCGCGCCCGCTTTCGTCAACGCGGCCATGAGGCTCGTGTTGATGATGGCGCTGCGCTCTGAGGCGCGCGCCGCCTCCAACTCCGCCTCAAGTTCCTGCTTTTCCCGCTCCCACTTGCTGCGGTGCTGGGAAAGAATCTTCTCGATATCGCCCTCTTCCTCCGCCTTCTTGCGCTCCCGCTCCTCGGCGGCCTCGATCAGTTCGGCAATCTCCTCGGGCGTCTTGCCGACACGCTCCCATGCCTTGATCTGCTTCTCGTACTTTTTCCGGGCCTCGCGCTCCTTCTGAAGCGCGGTTTTCAGCTCTGTCGGGTCGGGCGTCTCGGGCAGTCCTTCCACTGCCAGGAAGAACTTTCCGTCACGCTCTTCATAGAGGTCGTGATGTGCTTCATCGATGTCGTCGAGGGTTTCGACGGTGTAGGGTAGCTTTGCCATGGTGGGTTTCAGCCTCTCGCTGGTTGGGGTTGGGCGTCACGCCCAAGGAAAAGCCGCCCAGGCATCACGCCGGGACGGCCGGTCGGGTTTTCAGTCGGGTTGAACTCAGTTAGCCAGCCATTCAGGCGTCGGCTCGCCCAGAAGCTCTCGGGTGTATCCGGACATGCTCCGGGTGAAGTCCTTGATGTACGGCAGCGCCACGGTCCATGCGTCCGTGAAGCTCTTCACCTCATCCCAGGGCTTGGCATCGAAGAAATGCGCCTGCTCGGCCTGCATCGGCACGCCGCAAAGCACAACCTTGTCGAAGCCGTGTTCCAGCGCCACCTTGACGGCAAACAGGCCAGAAGAGCCGGAAGCCGACATGCCCGGCCAACGGTAGTCCGTCCTGTAATCGGGCTGCATCCGGTTCGGCAGCGCTTCCCAGATGTGCCCCTTGTGCCCGGCTATGATTTTCGCAGGCGGAAATCCCTTGTCGCCTCTTTCCACGATCCACTGCGCTGCTTTCTCGATGTGCAGCGTGGCGAAGATTTCAACCTCGCCCGAGTAATGCGCCAGCATGTCATTGACGGCGACAACCGCGTCATAGGAGCCGATCTGTTTTGCTCGTTCCAGATCGTCCCAGACGCAACGGGCGCCCCCGAGTACCAAGCACGACCTCACTGCCAATACCTCAGAATGGGATGGTTCGCAGGAAGCTGGTGTGGCTTCTCATCGCCGTGGAAATAGCAAATCCTCACAGCATCCAAGCCCTTGTCCTTCACATGACGCTTGAAGGACTTCACTTCGCCCGGGAACAGATCGTCGATGAAGACGTGCGGGAAGCGACGGACCCATTCCATGTCGTTCTGCCCCTGGTGCATCTCCGCGATGTGCTTGTGGCCGGCAGGGACCAAGGCGACCCCGTTGCAGGCGATCTCGGGCCTGTTCGGATCGCGTGGCAGGGCGAGCGTCTTCTCGTTCAAGCAGTATTCGGCCAAGTGATCGATGTTGCCGACGATGACCGTATCAAGGCCAACGAGGATCATCGGCTCATTGAGGCGATAGGGCTCGATGCAGGCTCCGTATCCCGGTTCCTTGGCGAGGATGGCGTCCTGTTCGATGCCCGGTTCGAAGATGCGAGGGCGGTCGGTGAAGCACACGAAGCGAAACGGGATTGTGAGGTTGCGCCTGAAACCGCGATAGAGGCGGTGCACCCACTCTTCGTCGTACATCCGCGAGAACACTTCGGAATGCCGGTTCGCATCCCAGAGCAAGGTCGCGACTGTCAGCGTCTTCCGTGCCAATATCCCGGCCTCACGTTCCACGCGCCCACCTGTGCCGTTTCTCGCGCCAATTCGTGGGCACACAGGGCGATTGGTAGCCATTGCGGCGATAGACCACCCCCGGAGGCACATCGCGCTCCACGACCGCGCCAGCGGCCACGACAGCGCCCCTTCCGATGGTGACGCCGGGGAGGATCACCGCGCCAGCCCCGATAGCCGCTCCGTCCTCGACGATGACGGCCCAATGC
>Ga0207864_1003265_pt1 | contig 13844 bp, 15 predicted proteins | sample HigsolmetaAR202D_FD_184834 | JGI IMG/M metagenome (GOLD analysis project Ga0207864, IMG submission 184834) | Ionic liquid and high solid enriched microbial communities from the Joint BioEnergy Institute, USA - AR20-2-D (SPAdes) (version 2) ...
CAAGCCGTCGTACCCCCCCTGCCCCGACACTATACGTAGGGGCGCTGCCGCGTTCCGGAGGCGCCTGCGGGCCAGAAACTCGGCCCAGGTGTGTCGAAAAGCCCGCGCTCTTCCCGAATGCCGGGGACAATGGCGCACAGCGGCACGACCTGCCGGTGTCGGTGCCCGGGCCGGACGTCGGCGCCGCGGTACGGTCGATCCGCCGGGAACCGACGCCCGACCCGCGTCGCACGGTCCGCGAGGCCCGGCACCGGGACGGGCCCGACTGTCGGCGACAACCACGCAAGGGGGCCAGGTGCGCCAATTCGATCTCGTCATCCGATCCCGACGCGCGGTCACACCGACGGGTGTGGGTCCGGCCGCGGTCGCCGTCCTCGACGGGCGTATCGCCGCGGTCGCCGACCACTCCGCCGACCTGCCCTGCCGGGAGGAGACCGATCTGGGCGAGGTCGCGTTGCTGCCCGGGATGGTGGACGTCGACGTGGCGGTGCAGGCTCCCGGACAACTGCTGTCCCAGGGGTACGCGCACACCACGCGCGCCGCCGCGGCCGGGGGCGTCACCACCCTCGTCGTGGCCCCGGCGCCCGCCAGCCCCGCGATCACCTCCACCGACGCGCTCCGCGCCCACCTGCACGCCTCGGCGAGCGACTGCGCCGTCCACGTCGCCTTCCTCGGCGGGGTCACCCCGCGCAGCGGCCCCGCCGAACTGGCGGACCTGCGCGCCAACGGCGTGGTGGGGTTCGCCTGCTCGCTGTCGGACGGGGGCGGCGCGGACCTGCCCGCCCTCGACGACATCCACCTGGGCAAGAGCATGGCCGAGGTGGCGACGATGGGCGTGCCGCTGGTGGTGCACGCCGAGGACGCCGGGGAACTGGGCACCCCGGTGGGGCCGAGCAACAGCGCGCTGCTGGCCGCGCGCCCGCCCCGGGCGGAGCGGCGCGGGCTGGAACGGGTGCTCGCCGCCGCACGGAGCAGCGGCGCCCGGGTGCACATCGCGCCGTTCGTGGCGGCCGAGTGCGCGGCGATCCTCGCCGCCGCGCGGGCCGTCGGCATCCCGGTGAGCGCCCAGACCAGTCCGCACTACCTGTGCCTGCCCGCCGAGCACGTGCCCGACAGCGACCCCGCCTACCGCTGCCGCCCGCCGCTGCGCTCCGACGCCAACCGCGGTGCGCTGTGGAACGCCCTGCTGCGCGGTTCGGGTCCCTCCGGGGAGACCGTCGTCGGCTCGGTGGGCTCGGGGCACCGGCCGGGCACCGGCATCGCGGCGATCCGGTGGAGCCTGCCCGCGCTGTGGACCGCGGCCCGGCGCCGCGGGTGCGGACTGGCCGAGCTGAGCCTGTGGACCGCGCAGCGCCCCGCGGAGCTGGTGGGGCTGGCCACCAAGGGCGCCGTCGAGGCGGGCCGCGACGCGGACCTGGTCGCCTTCGACCCCGACACCCACCAGGTGGTCCCCGCCTCCGACACCAGCCCGTACGCGGGGAGACGCCTGCAAGGGAGGGTGCTGGGCACGTGGGTGTCCGGCACCGCGGTGCCCTCCGAGCCCGACAAGGACCCCTCGCCGCGCGGCGGCCCCCTGCTGGCCGCCTACCACTAGGCGGCCGGGGCGGCCCGCACGGCGTGGCCTGGGCCCGCTCCACCGCTCCCGGCCGCCGCGCCCCGATCCCGCGTCCGCCGCGTGCGGGGCGGTGCGCTCCTGCGTGTCCGTCCGCGGCCGGAGCACGGGATCTGCGGCGGCGGGTGCCCCTGACCGGTGGTGTTCGGTCCGGTGGAGCGGATACCGTCGGGGATGAGAAGAACGGCCGGTTCCGCGGCCGCGACCCAGGTGTTCGGGAGGCGACAGGTCAGTGGCACGCACGGAGCCGACGACCCTCACCCGCGTGGCGGCCGTGGAGATGCGTCTGGTGCGGCTGCCCCGGCCGCGGCAGCGGTCCGGCGGCTGCGGCCGCTTCGTGCGGCACATCCTGGTCCGGGTGCGCGACGACGCGGGGACCAGCGGCTGGGGGGAGATCCCCGACGCCGACGACTCCCTGTGGGAGGCCCTGGTGACCGCCTACGCCCCGGCGCTGGTGGGGTACCGCTGGCAGCGGCCCACCGAGGCCGCGACGGCCTGGCGGTCGCTGGCCTACCGGCCCGCCGTGGCGGCCGCGCTGGACACCGCCTGCTGGGACCTGTGGAGCCGCCAGCGCGGCACCCCGCTGGCGCACGCGCTGGGCGGGGTCCGCACCGCCGTCGCCACCGGGGTCACGCTGGGGCCGCAGCCCTCCGTGGAGTCACTGATCCGCGAGGTGAACCGGCAGGTCAGCGCGGGGCACAAGCGCATCCGCCTGGCGATCGCCCCCGGCTGGGACGTGGAGGCGGTGCGCGCCGTGCACGAGACCTACCCGTTCCTCGTCCTCCAGGTGGACGGGGGCGGCCGCTACACCGAGAGCCCCGAGGACCTGGCCGCGCTGCGTGCCCTGGACGACTACGGGCTGCTCGCCGTCGAGCAGCCCTTCCCCGCCGACGACCTCGCCGCCCACGCCCGGCTCAGCCGCGACCTGCGCACCCCGGTGGCGCTGGACGACTCCGCCGACTCCCTGGAGCGGCTGGACGAGGCGATCCGGCTGGGGGCGGGCTCCGCGCTGAACCTGCGGATCGTGCGGATGGGCGGGCTCACCCCGGCGCGGCGCGCCCACGACCGGGCGGTGGACGCCGGCTGGCAGGTGTGGTGCGGGTCCGACCACGAGTCGGGGCTGGGCCGGGCCGCGGTCGTGGCGCTGGCCTCGCTGCCCGGTGCGGCGCTGCCGTGCGAGATGCCTCCGGCGGGTGAGCGCTTCGCGCACGACCTGGTGCTTCCGGCGGTGCGGGCGCACGACGGCGTGGCGGCGGTCCCGCTCACCCGTCCTGGGCTGGGACACGAGGTGGACGAGCGCACCGTCGAGGCGCTGACGGTGCGCTCGGCGTCGCTGGGCCTCCTCGACTGAGCGGGGTCAGGCCCCCGGACCGGTGAGGTCCCAGCCGCGCCGGTCGGCGAGGTGGGCGGCGACGGTCACCGGGTCGTACCTGGCGGGGCGCTGCTCGTCCACGCAGGTGGGCAGCGGGGTCACGAGGGCGTCGAAGTCCCCGTCGTGGAAGAAGGTGGCCATCCGGCAGCGGTCCCGGCTGTCCGCCCCGGACGGGGGGACGACGCGGTAGACGGGCGAGACCCAGCGGTCGTTGGTCCAGCGCGCCAGCAGGTCGCCGACGTTGACCAGGACGGCGTCCCCTTCGGGGACGACGCGGTGCCAGCGGCCGTCGTCGCCCCGGTACTGCACGCACGGCTCCGGGGTGGCCCGGCGGATGGTGAGGATGCCCGCGTCGGTGCGCTCCGGCGTGGGCGCCGGAGGGTTCTCGATGCGGAGCACGTCGAGGGAGTGCCCGGTGTAGGTGTGGAAGAACCCCTCGGGCAGGTTCAGGGTGACGGCGAAGATCCGGGTGAGCCGACGGGCCAACTGTCGGACCGCCTCGAACCACGCCATCATCTGGTGGCGGAACCGCGGCAGGGCCGCCGGCCAGAGGTTCTCGGGGTAGTGCGCGGAGGGCAGGGCCAGGTCGCGGTAGTCGTCGGCCTGGGTGCCGATGGTGAAGGACTCGGCTGGGCGGAGTCCGGGCGCGACGGGGAACGACCGGTAGCCGCGGTCGATCCAGGCCGCGGGGGCGCCGACGGCCTGCTTGGCCCGGTCGTTCAGGGCGAAGAAGGTGTCCATCGCCCGTTCCAGTCCGTTCACGACGGGGTCGGGAATCTTGTGCCCGGCGATCTGGAGCAGTCCGGTCTCCGTGGCCGCGGCGTCCACCTGTGCGGCGATGGAGGCGCGGTGACGTGCCGAGCCCATCTCCCAGCGGGAGATGTTGATCACTGGTACGTGGAGGGGTCGTCCGGTCGCCTCGACCGAGTGAGTCATGGTCCTCTACCTCGCTGTGGAAGACCCGGCACGGCTGAGGGCGCCCTCCCGGGTGCTGGTGGCCGCGTCCTCATAGGCGCGGATGGCCGTCCCGGTGCGGGAGGTCCGCGCGGTCGTGCTGCGGCCCGGCTCTCGTGGTGGTGCTGGACCGCACACCGCATGCACCGGCCTCCCTTCGTCACTCCCCGCCGTCGACCCACATCCCGTGGGTAGTCGGTCACGGACCGTTTATCGTGACACTAGGAAGCTTTGGTTTCCGTTCTGTCAACTTGCGTAACGGGACTGTTTCGCAACTACGCAGTCCCGGAGGTCGCCCCATGATCGGTGGTTCACTATTTCCCTATGCGCCGGGATTGCTCCGCTGCAATTTCACTGCGTCGTATTGCCGCGGGGACTCCGCTCCGGAATGATCAGAAACCCCTCCTCCGCAGAAAGGAAGACCTGTGGCGTTGTACGAGGTACGCGCCCGCAAATGGGAGAACGGCTGGGAGCTCCGCGTCCCCGACGTGGGGGTCACCTGGTCGCCGACTCTGGGTGACGCCCCCGCGCGGGCCAGGGAGTTCATCTCCGCCCAGCTCGACCGGGAGGAGCGCACCGTCCACGTCGACCTGCAACCGCACGTGAGCGAGGAGCTCGACCAGTTGGCGGTCGAGGCCCGGCGTGCGCTGCACATCGCCGACGAGGCCGTGCGCACCGCCTCGGCCAAGCTGAGGGAGATCGTTCAGGGGCTCTCCGCCGCCGGGCTGCCGCTGCCCGACGTCGCCCAGTACCTCGGCGTCCCCCAGCAGCGCCTGGAGGAGCTGCTCCGGGACTGAGGCGGCCTCCGCGGGCCCGGCCGACCGCCCCCAGGTCCGCGGGGCCCCCCACGACCGCCCTTTTCCGGGCGGTACTGTAGCCCATGACACATACCATCCAGTCGGTCTGTCGGCGGCGCGGCCGCCGCGGACGGGAGGAGAAAGGGTCGCCCAGCATGCAGGAGTTCGCCGACGTCCACGCGCTGGCCGCCGCCAAGGGCAGCCACCTGGGGCACAGCCCCTGGCACACCGTCACCCAGGAGCAGGTCGACCGGTTCGCCGACGCCACCGGCGACCACCAGTGGATCCACGTGGACGTGGAACGCGCCGCCGCCGGGCCGTTCGGCGGCACCATCGCGCACGGCTTCCTCTCCCTGTCCCTGCTGCCGATGTTCTCCTGGCAGGTCTACCGCCTGCGCAAGGCCCCGGCCATGGCCATCAACTACGGCCTGAACCGGGTCCGCTTCCTGCAACCGGTGCGGGTGGGCTCGCGCGTCCGCGACGGCCTCGAACTGGTCGACGCCGCGGAGAACGCCAAGGGCATCCTGCTGACCATGCGGCACGAGGTCGAGATCGAGGGCGGGGAGCGTCCCGCCCTCGTCGCCGAGGCGCTGAGCCTGGTCGTCCCCTGACCCGGCCGCGCCCGGTCCGGTGCGGGACCCGGCAGGCATGAGGAGAACGGCGGAGGGTAGCGGGCGGCCGGCGGCCGCCGCCGCAGCCCCTGCCCCAGAGGCGATGCCGGAGGGGAATCCCTCCGGCTGATAGTTTTCTGTGTAGCGATCTTTCGCAGGGGTCAACTGTCAGATCTCTAGAACTGGAAGGTGCGTAGATGTCCGCGCCGTACTCGCTTCCGGAACTGCCCTACGACTACTCCGCGCTGGAGCCGTGGATCTCGGGCCAGATCATGGAGCTGCACCACGACAAGCACCACGCCGCCTACGTCAAGGGCGCCAACGACGCTCTGGAGCAGTTGGCGGAGGCTCGGGAGAAGGGCGACCTGGGCAAGATCAACCTGCTGCAGAAGAACCTCGCCTTCAACCTGGCCGGGCACGTGAACCACACGGTGTTCTGGCCGAACCTGTCGCCGGACGGCGGCGACAAGCCCGAGGGCGAGCTGGGTGCCGCCATCGACGACGCCTTCGGCTCCTTCGACGCCTTCCGCGCCCACTTCAACGCCGCGGCCACCGGCATCCAGGGCTCCGGCTGGGCCATCCTGGCCTGGGACATCCTCGGCCAGCGGCTCATCATCGAGCAGCTCTACGACCACCAGGGCAACCTGGCGGCCGGCTCCTACCCGCTGCTCATGCTGGACATGTGGGAGCACGCCTTCTACTTGCAGTACAAGAACGTCAAGGCCGACTACGTCAAGGCGTTCTGGAACGTCGTGAACTGGGCCGACGTCGCCCGGCGCTTCGAGGACGCCCGCAAGGTCGCCCTCGGCTGACCCGGTTCCGCGCACTGACGCGACAGGGGCGGTGCTCCGCACGGAGCACCGCCCCTCCGTCGTCCTCGGGCACTCAGGCGAGCAGCATCCGCACCGCCTCGCCCAGCGAGTCGGCCACCGGGTGGCCGGTCTCCTCCAGCCGCTCCCGGCTCATCAGCCCCGTGCTGACCAGGATCGCGCGGGCGCCCGCCGCGCGGGCGGCGTGCGCGTCGTCGTCGATGTCGCCGATGAGCACCACCGTGGCCGGGTCGATGTCCTGTGCTGCCAGGTGGTCGACCAGGTGCTCGGCCTTGGAGTCGGCGTCGGTGTCGTAGCGCCGCCCGTCCACCCTGGTGAAGTGCGGCACCAGGCCGTGCTCGGTGATCACCGGGACCAGGTGGTCGTGCGCAGCCATGGACAGCAGCGACTGCGACCCTCCCGCCCCGCGCCAGGTGTGCAGCGTCTCCAGCGCGCCGTCGGCCAGCCGGCAGGAGGGCAGCAGGTTCCGGTAGTGGCTGTCGTAGGCGGTGTTGAGCCGCGCCCACTCCTCGGGGGTGAGGGGCCTGCCCAGCAGTTCCTCGTAGAAGGGCACCAGCGGGCGGCGGAAGATCCGCCGCCACTCCTCCAGCTCCACGGGGGGTCGGCCGAACAGCGCGCACACGTGGTTGGCCGCGGCCAGGTTGGCGTGGTTGTCGTCGAGGAGGGTGCCGTTCCAGTCCCACACGATGTGTCGGACGCCCTCGCGCAAGGTCGGGAATCGCTCTGCCACGTCCCGTACTCTAGGCGCCCGAGGCAAACGTCCGGGAACGCGAGCTCACCCGCGGCGGCCCCGGCCGGACCCGCCGCCCGCCTCCGCGGCCCGGTCGCGCCGCCGCCCGTAGGACCACCCCGCGAGCCATCCCAGGGCCACGACCGCCACCACGACCAGCAGCAGGATCAGCACCGGCAGCAGGACGGCGAGCAGGGCCGTCACCGCGCTGACGGCGTCCTCGGCGGTGCTGACCACGGGCGCGCCCACACCCCCGCTGGCGCTGTTGACCATCATGCGGGTCACCGCCTTGGCGGCGTGGAAGAACAGCGCGATGACCGCCCCCACGACGATCATCCACACCCCGCCCCCGGAGTCGGCCGCGGCGACGTCCGCGTCGCCGCTCACCGCGGTCCCGCTGGCGCCGAAGACGATGCCGCCCGCCGTCGGCCGGATGACCGTCTGGAGCACGTCGTTGAGGTGGTCCAGGATCGGGATCTTGTCGGCCAGGAGCTCCACGACCAGGAGGACCGTGAGGATGCCCAGCGCCCAGGGGTCCTCCAGCCACTGCCACCCGCCGGACAGCGACAGCACGTCGGTGTAGCGGGAGAGCAGGCCCGCGACGAGCAGGGGGATGTAGGCGTTCAGTCCGGCCGAGGAGGCCATGCCGATCGCGGTCAGTATCTCCACTGTGTGGCGCCTTCTGGTCGGTCGCCCCGCACGGAGGCGATGGGGAGGTTCATCCCCGTTTGATGCCGACCGGGCCGCCGGGGTTCCCGCGTCCGCGGCGGATCCGCAGCAGGCCGCCTACTGCCGGTACCCCTCCACCTGGTCCCGGGGGCGGGGGTGCGCCTCGTCGGGGTCTCCCCCGAACTCCTCCCTGGCCCGCCGCTGGCGCAGCAGGTCCCAGCACTGGTCCAGGGTGGTCTCCAGCTCCCTGATGCGGTCGCGCTCGGCCGGGGTGAGCCGGTGCCCGCGCTGCTCCCTCAGGTCGCGCTCCTCGGTCACGAGCTCACCGATGCGCCGGATGAGCTCCACCTCGTGCCCGCTCTGTCCGCTCATGCCCCCATGCTCGACCGCCCCGCCCGGCAGGGCAAGCGCGCAACGCGGGGTTTCCGCAGATCACTGGTTGTCTGGCAGGGTATGTCCCACAGGTCGGATTGGCCGGGGCAGGCGGGGGAACACCCTCTTCACGCCGCCGCACGCCCCGCCGTCCGGCGATCCCCCGTCCCCCCACCCTTCCGGGAGCCCTGGTGAAGATCTACGCCGACCGTCCGCTGCGCCTCTGCGTGCAACTGCTGTGCGACGTCCTCGCGATCGCCTGGATCGCGCTGTGGGTGAAGGCCGCGACGGCCCTGCACGAGGCGCTCAGCGCGCTGGCGCGCCCCGGCGTCCTCCTGGAGGACGCGGGCGAGGGTCTGAGCACCCACATGGAGGCCGCGGCCGAGGCGGCGCGGGAGGTGCCGTTCGTGGGCGAGCAGTTGGCCGAGCCGTTCGTGAGCATGGGCGCGACCGGCGAGGACCTGAGCTCGGCCGGGGTGGGCTTCCAGCAGACCGTGGCCGAACTGGCCCTGACGCTGTCGCTGGCCGTCGCGGTCCTGCCCGCGGTGGCCGCGCTGGGGCTGTGGCTGCCGGCGCGGATCCGCTGGATCCGGCGGGCCTCGCAGGCCCGCGGGCTGCGCCGGGCGCCCGGGGGGACCGGGACCCGGCTGCTGGCGCTGCGCGCGCTGACGACGGCGCCGGTGGGCGCGCTGAGCCGCGTCCACGCCGACCCGGTGGACGCGTGGCAGCGCGGGGACGAGCGGGTCGTGGCGGAGCTGGCCGCCCTGGAGCTGCGGCGGCTCGGCCTGCGGTCCTGAGCGCCCGGGCCGGGACACGCGGGCGGATCAGCGACGATGGAGCGACCGCGCCCTCCGCGGTCGGGAAGTGACCGTCTCCGGAGCCCACTCCGGATATACCCGTAGGGGGTATGATTGGCCGAGGAAGCGACCAGCCGACAGGAGAACACCGCGATGGCCGCCTACGGCTACCACGACAACAAGCGGCGGCATCTGAACCGACTGCGCCGGATCGAGGGGCAGGTGCGCGGCCTGCAACGGATGGTCGAGGACGACGCCTACTGCATCGACATCCTCACCCAGACCTCCGCGGTGACCAAGGCGCTGCGCTCCTTCGCCCTGTCGCTGCTGGACGAGCACCTCAAGCACTGCGTGGCCCACGCGCTCGCCGACGGCGGCGCCGAGGCCGACGCGAAGGTGCGCGAGGCGTCCGAGGCGATCGCGCGGCTGGTCCGCTCCTGACCGATGTGGACACCGATCGAGAGACGAGGGTCGCCATGGCCAGCACCACCATCACCGTCACCGGCATGACCTGCGGACACTGCGTGAGCTCGGTGAAGGAGGAGATCGGCGAACTGCCGGGCGTGACCGACGTGCGCGTGGACCTGGCGAGCGGACGGGTCGAGATCGACAGCGCGGCCCCGCTCGACGCCGAGCAGCTCCGCTCCGCTGTGGCCGAGGCCGGCTACGAGGTGGTCGCCTGACCGTACGGCCGTAGACCGCACGGGCGCCGCACCCGCTCCGTCCCGCGCTCCCCGCGGGGCGGTGCCGGGCGGCGCCCGTGCCGTCCGTACGGGGCGGCCCCTCACTCCCCCAGCGCCAGGCTCACCTTCTCCCTGGCCTGCTCGGGCTTCAGGTAGCGGGAGTACTCCTCGATGTCCACCAGCGTCTCGATGCTGCGGTTGAGGAAGCCCAGCCGGCAGACCTCGCCGCCGAGCAGCGCCCGGATGCCCCAGTTGACGGCCACCCGCGTCCGGGCGGGGCCGGAGGGCACCGAGTACAGGTGGTAGGCCCTGGTCAGCGCCAGCGCGGGGGAGCCGGTGATCTCCACGCCGAGCGGGCGGGCCACCGCGTCGCGGCCGCTGAGGTCCACCAGCAGGCCGAGGTCGCGGTGGTGGTACTCCCTGCCCGGGCGTCCCAGCAGCGACGCGACGACGTTGTCCGCGGCCACCGGGCCCTGCCGGGAGGCGTGCTGCGCCGTGGGCGGGCAGAACGCGCCGTCGTCCTTGCTCAGGTCGGGGACGGCCGCGGAGTCGCCGATGCCGAAGATCTCCGGGTGCCCCGGGACCGCCAGGTCCGGGCCCACCAGGAGCTTGCCGCGCTCGGTGGGCAGGCCGGTGGCGGCGATGAGCGGGCTCGGCGCGGTCCCGGCGGTCCAGATCAGCGTCCGGCAGGGCAGCACCCGGTCGTCGGTGAGGGTCACCTTGTCCTGGGTCACCTCGCGGACGGTGACCTCCAGCGCCACCTGGATGCCGCGTGCGCGCAGCAGTTCCAGGGCGCTGCGCCCCAGGGTCTCGCCCAGCTCCGGCATCAGGCGGGGCGCGATGTCCACCAGGTGCCACTGGATGTGCCGGTGCAGGTCCGGGTAGAGCTTGCACGCCTCCTCGCACAGCAGCTCCATCGAGGCCGCCGTCTCCACGCCGGTGTAGCCGCCGCCCACCACGACGAAGGTGCAGCGCTCGTCGCGCTCGGCGGGGTCGTCGCTGGCGTGGGCCAGCTCCAGTTGGGCCAGCACGTGGTCGCGCAGGTAGACCGCCTCGGCGAGGTTCTTGTTGCCGCGGCCGTGCTCCATGAGGCCGGGGATGTCGAAGGTGCGGGTGACGCTTCCCGGCGCCAGGACGAGCCGGTCGTAGCGTTCGTAGCTGTACTCCCCCGAGATCTTGCGCACCACGACCGTGCGCCGCTCGACGTCGACCCCGAGGGCCGCGCCGGGGACGATCCGGGTGCGGCGGAGCTTGCGGTGCAGGGAGACGGCGATCGACTGCGGGGTCAGCAGCCCCGAGGCCACCTGGGGGAGCAGCGGCTGGTAGAGCATGTAGTCGTTGGGCGCGACCAGCACCAGTTCGGCCCTGCCCTGCGGAATTCTGCGTTCCAGTCGGCGCAGCGCGTTCAGTCCCGCGAACCCCGCGCCGACCACGACGATGCGTGGCCGTGTCATCGTCGGACCCCCTGTCAGTCGGACGTTCGCCGTGCCCGCTGCCCGCGGGCCGGGGGGCCAAACGTGGCGCCGTGCTACTCCGCGGCGGTGAGCAGCGCCGTCCGGGCCATCCGGAACAGCAGGTCGGCCATCCGGTCCCGGTCGAGTTCTCCCGCGCTGTGCGGGGTGGAGTTGAGCAGGCCGAACACCGCGTGCAGCGCGGTGCGCAGCACCGGCTCGGCGGTGCCGGGGCGCAGCCGGGCCAGCACGGCCACCCACTGCTCCACGTAGGCGCGCTGGAGCCTGCGGATGCGGTGCCGCGGCTCGGGCGGGACGCTGCCCAGTTCGCGGTCGTGCACGGTGATCAGCGCCGGCTCGTCCAGGGCGAAGGCGATGTGGCCGTGCAGCAGGGCGTCCAGGGCGTCGGCGGGGTCGGGGTGGGCGGCGACGCGGTCCTCTCCCCCGTGCAGCAGCCGCTCGCTGATGTCGAGCAGGACCTCGGCGAGCAGCGCCTCCTTGCTGGGGAAGTGCCGGTACAGGGCGGGGCCGGTGGTGCCGACCGCCCGGCCCAGGTCCTCGATGGACACGCCGCGGAAGCCGCGTTCGGCGAAGAGTTCGGCGGCGGCGCGCAGAATGGCCTCCCGACGTCCCGCCCCGCTGTTCCGCACCGTCGCACCTCCGTCCGCCTCGGTCCTGGACGCCAATGTTAACAGTGACTAACATCACTGTTGTTAATGCTCATTAACAATGTGGGGAGGGACGATGAGCGGCCCGTCCATGCTCACCTCCGCCGTGGACCCGTCCAGCCCGGCCTTCCGGGCCAACGCCGAGGTCAACCGCGTCCTGGCCGCCGAACTGCGGCGCCACCTGGCCGCCGCGGCGCTGGGCGGCCCCGAGCAGGCCCGCAGGCGCCACCGGGCGCGCGGCAAGCTGCTGCCCCGGGAGCGCGTGGACGCCCTCCTCGACCCGGGGTCGCCGTTCCTGGAGCTGTCGCCGCTGGCCGCCCACGGGATGTACGGGCCCGACGGCCGCGACGCGCCCGCCGCCGGGATCATCACCGGGGTGGGGCGGGTCGCGGGCCGCGAGGTCGTGGTGGTGGCCAACGACGCCACCGTGAAGGGCGGCAGCTACTACCCGATGACCGTCAAGAAGCACCTGCGCGCCCAGGAGGTGGCGCTGCACAACCGCCTGCCGTGCATCTACCTCGTCGACTCCGGCGGCGCCTTCCTGCCCATGCAGGACGAGGTCTTCCCCGACCGCGAGCACTTCGGCCGCATCTTCTACAACCAGGCCACCATGTCCCGGCTGGGCATCCCGCAGATCGCCGCAGTGCTGGGCTCGTGCACCGCGGGCGGCGCCTACGTGCCCGCCATGAGCGACGAGGCGGTGATCGTCCGCGAGCAAGGCACCGTCTTCCTGGGCGGGCCGCCGCTGGTGAAGGCCGCCACCGGCGAGGTCGTCACCGCCGAGGAGCTGGGCGGCGGCGACGTGCACGCCCGCGTCTCCGGCGTGGTCGACCACCTCGCCGACGACGACGCGCACGCGCTGGACATCGTCCGCCGGATCGTCGCCACCCTCGGCCCCCGCCCGGCCCCCGCCTGGGAGGTCCGCGCCCCGCGGCCGCCCGCGGCCGACCCCGCCGACCTGTACGGCATCGTCCCCGCCGACACCCGCACCCCCTACGACGTGCGCGAGGTGATCGCGCGGATCGTCGACGGCAGCGAGTTCACCGAGTTCAAGGCCGAGTACGGCCCCACCCTGGTCACCGGGTTCGCGCACGTCCACGGCCACCCGGTGGGGGTGGTCGCCAACAACGGCATCCTGTTCTCGGAGTCCGCGCTGAAGGGCGCGCACTTCGTCGAGCTGTGCGACCGGCGCTCCGTGCCGCTGCTGTTCCTACAGAACATCTCCGGCTTCATGGTGGGCCGCGACTACGAGGCCGGGGGGATCGCCAAGCACGGCGCGAAGATGGTCACCGCCGTGGCCTGCGCCCGCGTCCCCAAGTTCACCGTCGTCATCGGCGGCTCCTTCGGCGCGGGCAACTACAGCATGTGCGGCCGCGCCTACTCGCCGCGCTTCCTGTGGATGTGGCCCAACGCGCGGATCTCCGTCATGGGGGGCGAGCAGGCCGCGGCCGTGCTGGCCACGGTGCGCCGCGACCAGATGGCCGCGCGCGGCGAGGAGTGGACGGCCGAGGCCGAGGAGGCGTTCAAGGCCCCCATCCGGGCCCGCTACGAGGAGCAGGGCAGCCCCTACTACTCCACCGCGCGACTGTGGGACGACGGGGTCATCGACCCGGTCGACACCCGCACCGTGCTCGGGCTGGCGCTGTCCGCGGCCCGGCACGCCCCGCTGGAACCGGTGGGCTACGGCGTCTTCCGCATGTAGCCAGACAAGGAACGGAGCCCGCGATGACGACCTTCCCCACCCCGCTGTCCGGGTCCCCCGCCGTGCTGGTGGCCAACCGGGGCGAGATCGCGGTGCGGATCATCCGCACCCTGCGGCGACTGGCGCTGCGCGCGGTGGCCGTGTACAGCGACGCCGACGCCGACGCGCCCCACGTGCGCGCCGCCGACACCGCGCTGCGCGTGCCCGACTACCTGGACGCCGCCGCGATCGTCGAGGCCGCCCTGTCCGCGGGGGCCGACCTGGTCCACCCCGGCTACGGCTTCCTGGCGGAGAACGCCGCCTTCGCGCGGGCCTGCGCCGCGGCGGGACTGGTCTTCGTCGGCCCGCCGCCGGAGGCCGTGGAGGCGATGGGCGACAAGATCCGCGCCAAGCGCACCGCGGCCGCCGCGGGGGTGCCGCTGCTGCCCGGCTTCGCCGAGACCCCGGGCCGCCCCATGTCCGACGCGGAGCTGGCCGCCGCGGCCGAACGGGTCGGCTACCCGCTGCTGCTCAAGCCGTCGGCGGGCGGCGGCGGCAAGGGCATGCGCCTGGTGCGCCGGGCCGCCGAACTGGCGGAGGCCGCCGCGGCGGCGCGC
>Ga0207864_1003270_pt1 | contig 13833 bp, 16 predicted proteins | sample HigsolmetaAR202D_FD_184834 | JGI IMG/M metagenome (GOLD analysis project Ga0207864, IMG submission 184834) | Ionic liquid and high solid enriched microbial communities from the Joint BioEnergy Institute, USA - AR20-2-D (SPAdes) (version 2) ...
GCGGGTGAAGGCATACTGAGTATGGTGCTAAAAGAAAAGGCGGCGTATTTGCCGTTTACTGCGATGAATGCCATTATTGATCCAGGTAAACCAGGGGACGATACACTGACCTTTAGTAGAGCGATCGTAGTCAGTGCACTATATGTAGCGGTAATTGGTATTATTACTTGGTTAGTGTTCCTGCGTCGTGACGTGAGCTAGTCGTAAATTGTGTGCCAATTTCACCAGCAAGTACTCTCTTAATTACGTTCTGAGCGCGTCCGTTTGCGATATAGGTTTCTATACCGTTTTGGGCAGCGATTTTGGCGGCATTAAACTTGCTGATCATACCACCAGTACCGTTTATTGAGTTTGTATCACCAGCTACGTGAGTATATGCATCAATGTCGTCAATGATTGGAATAACAGAGTGTTGATCGTGAGCGTTTTCATATACGCCATCGATATCGCTCAATATGACAAGACGGGTGCGGGTAAAGATACCGCTTTTATGCAGTAAAACTGCAAATCGGGCGGCAAGTGTATCATTATCACCGAAGGTAATTTCTTCATGCGAGAGTGCATCGTTTTCATTGGCAATTGCGATGTCGCCGTGCTCAAACAACCGTATTGTGACGGCACTGAGTTCAGCTCCTTCAGTAGTCTCAAGTTCCCGCTTGGTAAACAGCAGCTGACCTACAAGTTTTGGCCTTAGTGCCTGCTGCCAGTAGTTCATTAATATTGTTTGTCCTAAGCATGCCATGCGTTGTTTCTCGATAATATCTTGGCGTGTTTCATGTGTGCGTTCTTCACGGCTGTAGGCATATCCTGCAGCAATTGCGCCTGAAGAGACGACAGCAAGGGCTGCACCTTTATCGGCTAGCTGAGAAATCTGATGGCCAATTCGATTGAAAGACTGCCGATCCAGCGCAAGCCGGTTTAAAGAATCTCGAGTGGTAAGCGTGTTAGTACCGACTTTTACCACGAGTAGTTCATTAAAATGTTTCGCTGTCTTTTCTGTCTCCATATGTCAATCGCTCTCTAATAAATAAACAAGACATAAAATAACCCCTTGCCGGGGTTTTCCTTGTAGTTATTTCATGCAAATCTATACACCCCGGCAAGTAGGCGGTGTCGGCACGGGTGTTATTGACTGTAACGATGAGTTACCATTTCGCATCACTGTAATCTTAGCATCTACGACGTAATAGGTAAAATCAGGTGGCTGTCATTGTTTTGTGTCGTATTAACATCTTTGCTGACTGCAAATATTTCTAAACTTTCATCGGCGTAGGGGTGGAGCAGTGATTCAATGTGCTGGCGCGAGGTGTATAGGTGATTAGTCCAAGTTGGCTCATCATTGCGCTGTAGTATCACTGGCATGCGGTCATGTATGGTTTTCATTTCTCTATTTGGCTTGGTGGTAATAATTGAAAAAGTCTTTAGTTCTCTGTCGGCCGCGTCGCGCCAGACACTCCATACGCCAGCAAAAGCAAACAACTTATGTTGTTTAGGATAAATATAGAATGGTTGTTTTTGCGAAGATGAAGTGCTTAATTGCTTCCATTCGTAGAACCCATCGGCTGGGATAAGAGCGCGGCGTCTTAATACGGCAGACTTCCATGTCGGTTTTTCAAATATCGTGTCATCACGAGCATTAATAAGTCTGTATCCTACATTAGGATTTTTTGCCCAGTGAGGTACAAACCCCCATTTCATAAACTCCAATTTGCGGCCCGATTCGTCTTGGGTTATTACCGGCATGACTTGACCTGGAGCTACGTTGTAGTTTTCAGGAAATATATCGTCTGTAAGCGACACATCAAACCGCCTTGATAGTTCTTCGGCAGTTTTATGTAGTGTATAGCGTCCACACATATTTTCAGTATAGAGACTTACAGCTTGCGAAAATGTAACATATGATACTTTTTGAAAAATAAAAAATCACCCATTTCGGGTGATACTTGTGTTGGTGGGGGTGGTTGGAGTCGAACCAACTACCAAGCGGTTATGAGCCGCCTGCTCTAACCGTTGAGCTACACCCCCGTTTGTGTGGTTAAAGCAATTTCTGCTCAAGCAGGTAACAGATACGAGTATAGCAGATTTTTGCGAAAGTTATATACTATTATTACGTGTTTACAAAAATTAAAACCTACCAAGCTAAAATAATCGAAGAAGTAAAAGTATTCCAAGATGTTCGTGCACTTGGAATAGTGATGTTTCTGATAATCGCGCTGCTTATAAGCTGGAGTGGCATTAAGGTAATCGAAACAAACTATCGCCTGCAAAAAGAAATTGCGCGACTGCAGCAGGAAACAGAGATTAAAAAGCTTGAAAATCGTAATTTAGCGCTGGAGAATAAATATTTTGAAACTGATGAATATTTAGAGCTTGAAGCGCGAAGAAATTTTGGACTGGCAGCTCCAGGAGAGACGGTGTTGGTTGTGCCAAAGCAGGTAGCCATGAAATATACTGTTCCAGAGGAAGAGTCGGGGAATCCTTTAGTTGTGAAGGAAACGCATAAGCCACGGTGGCAACAAAATATTGATGATTGGATGAAATTTTTACTCCACAAACAATGATAGTTGACAAAAACACAGTAGTTTGCTATTGTATAAGCTGACTTTGCTATATAGCATGCTATCGCGGGGTGGAGCAGCGGCAGCTCGTGTGGCTCATAACCACAAGGTCGCAGGTTCGAGTCCTGCCCCCGCAACCAAGAAAAATACCTCAGCGCTGACTGGGGCATTTTTCTTTTAAATTAAAACACCTATTGCTGTACTAGATCTTTATGTATGGCTACATCATGGACGCGTAGATATGCTGTGCCTGCGGCAACTGCTTTTTTACCAAGTGCGGCGTGGACTTGCGGGTCGAGGCGATATTCGCCAATGAAACGTTTGCGCGAATAACCAATCATTACCGGAAAATCCGGCACGAGCGCCGCAAACGCTACCAGTTTGTGATTAAGCTCCGGTGTTTTTCCAAAGCCAATTCCTGGATCTAAGATAATATTTTGCTTGTTAATGCCCATCTGCATGAGCGTTTCAACGCGCTCCATAAGTTCCTGTTTGACTTCATGTTCGTTGGTCATTTTTTGCTGGTGCGCTCGGGCAATGTCACCACGGGCTGCGGCAGGCAAGTGACCCACCACGACACGTAGGCCGTAAAGCGCTACAGCTTCAACCATTTGTGGTTCACTTAAGCCTGTTACATCGTTAATGATGACGTCAGGTGACCATACGCTTGCGATACGTTTTGCGGTTTCGCCGTGGCGCGTGTCAAATGAAAAATGATCCGGCGCACATATTTTTCTTAGTTGCTGGATGATAGGTTCAAGGCGTTGCCATTCATATTCTGCTGTTACTGCTGTAGCGCCAGGCCTGGTAGACTCGGCGCCGATATCGATAATATCAGCGCCTTCATCAAATAGTTGTTTGACACGCTGTACTGCTGCTTCTGGTTGATTCCATTGTCCGCCATCTGAAAAACTATCGGGTGTAACATTCAAAATACCAACAATTTTTGTCATCGCGGTTTGCTCCTAGCAATATTTAAGAACTCAGCTCGGGTTTGTGGATTTGATTTAAACAATCCTCGCAGTGCCGAAGTGCTGGTTTGTGTACCAGGCTTTGAGACTCCCCGCATTTCCATACATAAATGCCGAGCAGACAAGATAACACCCACGCCTTTGGGTGAAATAACCTCATCAAGATAGTCTGCAACTTGTGCGGTTATTCGTTCTTGGTTTTGCAAACGGCGGCTAAAATGCTCAAGGACTCGCGCCAGTTTTGATAGACCGACTATCTTCTTGTTAGGAATGTAGGCGATGGTGGCTGTACCGAAAAAGGGTAGTAAATGATGCTCGCACAAGCTGTAAAACATGATGTTATCTTGCACGACCATTTCGTCATAGCCTTCTCCTTCAAATACGGTGAGGGTAAAGGCGGGCGGAGAGGTAAACTCTTTTAGGTATCGCGCAAACCGTTCGGGTGTTTTTTGTAAGCCTTCTCGTTTGGGATTGTCGATGGTTTGTAGAATTTCAAAGATGCTTTGTTCTATAGTCTTCATTTTCTTGGCTCCAGTTTAGGTACTTCCTTTACAACCTGGCGGTAGGCAACAGACAAGCGTTGATCTTGTTTCGGTGCTCGTGCTCGATGGCGTGGGCGGTCGTCAATACGACCGTTCAGCAACGAGCCTCTCATAAGTACAAGATCGCCGGGTTCTAATTCCCAGGTTTGCTGGCCGCTATCAAGTTCGACATCAAATGTCGCTTTGCTGATAAATGAGGCTACGGCAATCACTCGAAGATCCCGTTTGTAATCACGATGCCATTCAATACCAACCTCACCTGGCGAATACAGTTGTGCTCGAACGGAGTTTATATGCCACTGGGGCAGCTCAGGGTGAATTAATCGAGCAATGCGTTTACCAAGTTGTGTTACAGCTTCAGGCGCATGGTGAAAGTGCCAGCCAATCTCTTGAAATTGCTCAGGTACTGGATGCTTGGATCGATCAACCTCAGTGAGTGTATGAGAAAATACTTCGCTGGTTATGGCGTCTTGTTCGTCTTTTTGTACAAAACCTTGTAGCCATAGTGCGCCTTCGTGTCGAAGGATTTCTACACACTCTTTTGAAGTAATGTTAGGAGTAAAAGTTTGTATTGTATTCATGTCCCTATCTCCTGTCAAAGATTTTTAATCCAAAGAAAAACCTTGTAACGACCGGAGGTAGAGACCGCACGTTACAAGGTTACAAAGAGACAGGTTGGACAAAACCGGACCAAGTTCTATGACGTTTGTTGTGTAGCATCCTGTTTGCCCTTTCTTTCAGTAAATGTCACTTAAAGCATAACAGCTATGTGTACGGTGCGCAAACAAAATGCTGATTTTAATGGTTTAGTGTGAAAAATAATAGTTTGAAACTGAGAAAATTCTTACAGACCCTGATTTTTTTCAATGTAACTATAGGCTTATGCAGTAATAATGGAAGGTGGTCGTTATGCAATTCATTTCACCCCGTGCTCATTCAATCATAGGTTTTATAATCGGTGTAACTTTATTGTTGGCGCCAAATATATTCGGGTTTAGTGATGTTGGTGGAGCAGCGGTATCGATACCGCGTATATTAGGCATCATTATTATCTTGAGCGAATTGATAGTGAGGGGTAGTTTCAGTGGCCTTGGTGCTATACCTATGAGAGTGCACATTCCTGTAGACGTAGTACTTGGTGCATTTCTTGCCTTGTCTCCATGGTTATTCGGTTTCTCTGACGAGGGCACAAACGCGTGGCTACCGCACTTACTAGTGGGAATTGTAATTATCGGTTACGCGCTTTTAACCCGTACAACGGAAATTGAAACTTATACAAGAGATAGGATCTCATAGTTCTATTACGTAAGCGGATCTGGCAGGCTTGCTTGTTTATTCATTTCTTCTAAATGTTCTTTACGCCACTGGGTAAAGGCATGTTTGTTGACGCCGTGTTTTGAAACAAGGTTATTTAAGTGATCTGAGCCAAGAAAGTTTGGCAGTAGCACATAGCTTGCACCGAGCTTGTACAGCTCTGCGGCTTCGTCATGATCATTTGCATAACAAACGAGAATAGTATTTTTATTGTGTCTGCGCACAAAACGGGCAATCGTGGTGTTAACGACATGATCATTGATAGTGTTGATGATCAGTTTAGTGTTTTGTAGATTTATTTCGCTCAAGAGTTCTGGATCTGCTACATCTCCGTAGATATATGGTATATGCTTTTTGCTGAGTTCTTCGATTACTTCAGGATCATAGTCTACGACAACATATGGCTGCTTCATTTCATGGAAGGTCTTTAGGAATTTACTACCGCCAAATCGATAGCCAAATAGCATAAGGTTATATGATTTGGCAGTTTGAGACTTTTCTTTCGTTTCTGCGCGCTCGAACATACGCAGTTTATTTTCAAGATGGGTATAAATCCAATCGTCATATTTCATGAGATAAGTAGATATTGCTATGGTAATAATTGCAACCAGTGTAATAATTGCGCTGAGTTTATCACCTACGAGCCCACCGCTGTTGGCAAGTACTACGAGGATAATAGAGAACTCGCTGATCTGTGATAGGTTAATGCCGGTTTTGAAGCTAGTGCGTTTTGTGTAGCCTAAAAAGCCTAGAGTCGACATCACAATCAGAGGCTTAATAGCGATGACTACAGCTGAGAGTGCCAGTGCGGGAACCAATCCGGCAGTAAGGTTGTCAATCTGCAGCCGCTCGCCAAGACTGATAAAGAACAGAATAATAAAGAAGTCACGTAGCGGTTTTAGGCGGGCGCCAATCTGATGAGTGTATGGTAAATGAGCGAGAGATACACCAGCGAACAATGCGCCTACTTCTACTGAAAATCCAACTGCGTTTACTACTGACGCCACACCAAAACCCCAGGCGAGTGCAAACAGGAAAAGCAGCTCCTGTGATTTTGCGATATAGCTCGTAACTGGAGGGAGTAGTTTGGCTCCAAAAAATGTCAGAATACCGATAACAGCTAATCCTTTCAGAACCAAGAAACCTATGTCGATAGAGCTCAATGGGTCACCGGACTGTGCTGCAACAAACAATAATGCAAAAGTAGCAATGATGTCATCGACCAGGATAACGCCAATTGCGATCTGGCCATTGAGACGTATAAGTTCTTTTTTATCACTTAGAACTTTTGCGATGATGATGGTGCTACTAAAGAACAGTGCCAAACCGGTAATAATGGCTTCCTGTTGTGTAAAATGAAAGGCGGTGCCGACTAAATAGCCTAAAGTGCCGACTGTGCTTAAGAGCGCAATCGCTGTTAGGATAACAGGTTTGCCTAAACGTTTTACGACTGCAACGCTTAGTTCAAGGCCAATAATGAAAAGCAGTAGTGCAATACCGATTTCACTGAATGTGTCGAATGCCTCTTTACTATGAATAAGATCAAAAACTGATGGACCAACTAAAATACCAGTAAGAATATAGCCCATGATCAGAGGCTGATGCAGGGCTCGCATAATAATTGCAACAACTGAAGCAAGAGCAATAACGAGACTTAACTGAGTGAAGACATCATTATGCACTGAATAACTCCTGGTTTTGGTATGTATTGGTCAAGATCTGGGGTGTCACTTTATATATCATAACAAACACCCTTGCCACTAAGCTACCTAAAAGACGGTATACTAAAAGTACAATGTTTATCGTTCCCAGCATCGGCAAATTGATCAGGCGGGATGTGCTCCTTATTCAGGTAGTGCCGACTGTTGTGGTGTTTTTGGTGTTGTTTACGTTTGCAATTGTGAGCTGGCGAAGTGCTGCGGCGACGCTTCGGACCCAAGAAAATCAAACAATTAATGAGGAAATGGCCATTTTGGAAGACGCGATACAAACACGTTTACATACAAGCCAAGTATTATTAAGCGCTGGAGTTGGATTGTTTGATGGCTCAGAAGCAGTGAGTCGTGAAGAATGGGGGAGGTTCTTTGAAAAGTTTAATATTCCTGAGCGTTTTATTGGTGTCAGTACTGTAGGATATGTACCAATTGTGAGACATGCTGACCGGGCAATGTTTGAGGCTACGGTAAAGGGTGAAGGGTATGCGGATTTTACTATTCGCCCACCGGGCGATCGTTCAGTCTACGCTCCGGTAATGTACGACGAACGGTATACATCTTCTGCGGCTAGTAGCTTGGGTTATGACGAGTATAGTGACCCTGTGCGCCGCAGGGCTATGGAGGCAGCGGCAGCTTCCGGTAATATAGTAATGACAGATAAACTGCAATTTGCTGATGGCATTGATGGTGTTATTTTGTACATGCCGGTATATGCTAGGGGTGTTACGTTCACCAGTGTAGATGACCGACAAGCTGCATTGCGTGGTTATGTCTATGTATCATTGCGGCTAAAAGAATTGTTTGCCGATATCAGTGCTTCTGGACATAACTTTTACTTTGTGGTGACCGACGACAAGAGAAAAGACGGAAAGACTCATGAGGTTTTTAATTCTTTAGATACTCAATCAAAAACCAAACAGCAGTATAGGCAAGTTAGCACCTCGACAATTAAGATATATGGGCAGGACTGGAAAATAACACTGTTAAGTAACGGCAATATCGTGTCTGAGACTGATGCTCAACGTCCGTCTACTATTTTGACTGCCGGTGTTGCAATGTCGCTCATTGCGAGTGTTGCGGTATATCTTCTGATCCAGTATCGTACTCGTTCGTTTGCATTAGCTGAGGAACGTAAACTACAGCAGGCAAAGGATGAGCTACTCTCTTTGGCGTCGCATCAGCTTCGGACTCCAGCAACAGGAGTAAAGCAGTACATCGGTATGGTGCTTGATGGTTTTGGCGGCAAAGTTCCAAAAGATCAAGCAAGGTTGTTAGAGCAGGCGTATAAATCAAACGAACGGCAACTACAAATTATTAACGAATTTTTGTATGTTGCAAAACTCGGGTCCGGCAGCTTAACAACCACAAGACACAAATTTGATCTTACATATGTGATCAAAGAAGTTATTGAAGAGATGGATATAGAGATCAAAGAAAAGGGGCATAACTTAGAAGTATATACGCCTAGAAAGAACATTATTGAGGCAGATGAACACAGCATACGAATGATAATCGAAAATCTACTATCTAATGCGATTAAGTACACGCCGGACAATGGCAATGTCGTCGTTGTGTTGCGTTCGACCAAAGACGAAATACAGGTCGAAGTGAAAGATGACGGTATCGGTATTGCAAAGAAAGATATTCCTTTGTTGTTTAAGCAATTTTCCCGTATTCCGAATGAATTGTCTGCTAATGTCAGCGGCAGCGGCATAGGCCTGTATCTTTCACAGCAATTGGCTGAACGTAATGGTGGCTACATTAGTGTTACCAGCGAACCAAAGAAAGGTTCTATTTTTACGCTACATTTGCCTATAAAATCTGTAAAAAATTTTACTAAACACTCAAAAAAAGCGTGATACACTTGCCCAAATGAAGAAGTCTAGGAAGAAAGTTTTGGTCGTTGAGGACGAGCAAGCACTCAGCGCTGCGTACAAGATAATTCTCGAAAAGGCAGGCTATCAAGTTACGACAGCTTTAGACGGTAAAGAAGCGCTTGATGTAGTCGATCAAGCTGAACCGGACATTATTTTACTAGATCTAAAAATGCCGCGAATGGATGGTATTGCGTTTTTAGAGGCATACCAACCGAATTCACTGAAACACAAACCAAAGATTGTGGTTTTTAGTAATTTCGACCTTCAGGATGAGATCGATCGCGCATTCTCTTTGGGTGCAGACAAATATGTGTTGAAAGCGTGGGCCGCACCGAAAGATTTACTGAAGATTGTCAGTGAAATAGAAAAGCAATAACCCAAGTTAAGTTACATCTCTAAGTTAGTAATTTCTTTACCAACAGCACGGATTACTAGTCTTTTATCTACCACATATTTTTTATTGCGGTACGCCACGGTGCCAGAACGCTTTAAGTGGCCTAACTCTGTAGCAACTGTTTCGCGGGTTAGACCCAGGCAGTTGGCGATAGTTTGGTGTGTAAGCGGAATACCAAGACTATATAGTCCGCTTGCCATTTCTTCACCATGACGAATGGCTAGAAAATAGAAGAAGTAAATAATTTTGTCTTTTGCCCTGGGTTGTTGCAGGGCGAGATTGCGAATGAGATTGCTGTTGGATTCATGCAAAAACCTATCAAGAATATATTGGGTGATTTCTGTTTTATCTTTTGCGTTTTCAAATTTTGCTTTTTCAATGGGTGCTAACTCGCACGGAGTGAGTGCTTCGTAATAAAATGTTGCGGCAGTGTTATAGCCGTGGAGCCAGTCTAAGGGAAATACATCGCCTTCAGTGTAGAATCCTACAACATATTCTTCTCCTTGGTCGTCAATGGCGTATACCCGTACAGTGCCTTGTTGCACTAAGAAGGCGTGCCTCGGCGCCTCTCCCTGGAAATAAATAATATTACCCTTACCATACCGTCGTACCGTATCGCATACAGATTTCATTTGAACAGGTATGTTTATAGATCTCATATATACAGTGTAACTCGTTTGTAAAGTATTTCACAGGATTCTTGTAATACAACACATAGCCGCTTATGTAAAATCTCCGTACTATACCAATAGTCACACAAAAGCTGACGTGGAGTATAAGGAGGGATGTATGCAGCAAAGCGAAAAATTACAGCGTAAAATTAATACGTTTTTGGATAGAAAGACGGCCCAATTTCCAGAAATTAACGAGTATGTTCATGATGTATCTCGGCTTTAGTTTGCGGCAATCCGATTCGAGCGAGGAGTATGCTGTATGGGTATATTGACGTTGATCATTCTCGGAGGTTTGGCAGGTTGGGTAGCGTCTATAATTATGCGGACAAATGCTGAGCAGGGGATTTTGCTGAATATCATAACAGGTGTTGCTGGTGCTGTTATTGGCGGTTTTATTGTTTCGCTGCTAGGTGGTGAGGGTGTGAATGGGTTGAATATCTACAGTTTTGCTGTGGCGCTAGTAGGTTCTGTTGTGTTGATTGCAGTTGTAAAAACGTTCAAGCGGGGACGAGTGCAATAAATGACGACTGAAGAGGTACTGCTGACAGTTCTCACGATAGCGATTGTCATATTGATTATTACAGTTATTGCAGTGCTATTTGTGGTATTTAGTATTGCGCGTAAGGTAAACCATGTGACGGAGCAGGTTCAAAAAATTTCAGACAAAGGAGCAAAAATAGCAGAAGCACTAACACCTATGAGTGTGGTGATGCTGGGATTTTTGCGAACAATAACAGTGCTAATAAGTGGAAAAAGGAGATAAATCTATGACAAAAAACCCAACAGCAATCATGTTTGCCGCTGTAGCAGGTTTTGTGGCTGGTTTATTGTTGGCGCCGCGCAGTGGCGAGGAAACAAGACGCATGCTACGTGAACGGCGGGAAGAAGCTCGACAGCGTATGCGTAGTGCCAAAGAGGAATTAAAACGTCAGTCAACTGGAACAAAGGCACAACTCAAGGATGTAGTACAGACGATGCGTCAGGGCAGTAAAGAGGCGACACAAGTTGTAAAGCGGGGTGCCCAACAGACTAAGAATACGGTTAAGCGAACTGCCAATAATCAAACGAATCAGTCGGACACTTCAATACAAGAGGACGAGTAACTTTACGGCAGTATATTGACAATTTAGCAAAATCATGTATAATAAAAAGTGTTTGATAAATCAAACAAAAATATATACAATAAGGGTACCCTTATAAAAACAAAAACAAGAAAGGACCACCATGAAAATAGGCAATAGTGCTCTATCTTTTGAGTTGGTTCCTACCAACAACAAAAAAATAACAAAATTTGATAACTGGCTAAAAAGTCTCTAAAGGCCAGATTAGATAGGAAAAGACCTCTGACTATTCAGAGGTCTTTTAATTTTATCTTAAATAATAACGATAATAGAGTTGCAAATTATTAAAAATAATATTAAATTACTCTCGTAAATCCGCCATTCCCAAGGTGGTTACAGCCTACTAGTGGCCTTGGTTTAAGAGTGGCAGGATTTTGCTCTTTTACTGAGGTGCGGAATGGCAAGTCTCTATAAAGGAGGTTTCAGTATCGTGCTGAAAAGACTCAGGCCGCGATCTTTGTCATGGACAAAGTTTGCGGCAGTTATTGCCCTCCTTGCGCTTTTCGTGGCGCTCTCGGGCACTGCTGTAGCTACAAACGGCTTCGGTCTCATCGGTAGCAAGGAGATCAAGGACGGGTCGATCAGAAAGGTCGACCTCGCCAGAGGTCTGCAAAAGAAGATCGACCAGGCTGGTAAGCCGGGTCCGCAAGGCCCTCAGGGTCCGAAGGGTGATCCCGGTCCCGTTGGTCCTCAGGGTCCGAAGGGTGACCCTGGTCTGCAGGGTCCTCCGGGACTGAACTCTGATCATCCTCGTGTGGTCACAGCAGCCAACCTGCATGGCTGGGAATTGCTGCCGCGGGGTGGTACGAGCAATGACACTGCCGACAATGGAAGTGTTGAGTTTGTCGACGGTCCCGGTACCAGCACAGATCCGCTTGGCCAACGAGCCTTGAGGTTCTATAGTGCTAACGGTAGAAAGGTTGCGGCCAGAGTTCCGCTGCCTGTTGGCAAGCTTCCGGAGAAGCTGTGGGATCTGACGACGGCCAGCTATGCCACATATGTGGTAACACAACCTACCGCCAATCTCGATGTATCTCTGAAGCTGAATCTGAGGTACGCGAATACGTCAACCGGTGCTGATGACGGTTTCACCACACTCATCTTCGACCCGGCAAACAATCGGTCTCAAGGTGCCGATGTCGTAGGTAAGTGGCAGCGCTGGAATGCTGTTCGTGGTCACTGGTGGTCGTCTCGTGCGCTTGCGGCAGGTATCTGTACTGACGCAGCCCATCCCACGACCGGCTGGTGTACCCTCGAAAGATTCATCGAGGCCAATCCAGAAGCGGTAGTCACAGCTGCCTACCTCGAGATCGGACAAAATTCAGGTAACCTGTGGCCAGGTGCCGTCATGCTGGTTGATGACGTACGTTTCGGCTTCAGCGGCATGACTGTCCGGTACGATCTGGGCGGATAGCACCTACGCAGTAAAAGAGCATTACGCGGCGAGTGTACTTTTGTATGGGGAATTTCCCCACAAGTATTTCTCGCCGCGTTGTTCTTTTTGATGGTTAAAAGTAAACAAAAAAACCTCTCAAAAAAAGAGGTTTATGTATCAAGATTATGGTAGCGGCGAGTGGGCTCGAACCACTGACCCCAGGCTTATGAGTCCTGTGCTCTAACCAACTGAGCTACGCCGCCACGTCGGCAATAAGACAGCCTATGTTTTCTTATTACCCAAGGATCGTTAAATGAGATTTATGATCCCAGCTGTTATTTTGTTAAAGGAACAGGGGTAAGTATAACATTTTTTATTATTGTTGACTAGTGTTTTAAGCTAAAAAGCTTTAAAGAAAAGCATTCCAGCAATACAAAAACCAGTGCCAACTATTGCAGTACGGCTAACATGCGGTGAAAGATGGTGAGCAAGGCGTGCTCCTATAAATCCTCCCAGCAGTGAGCCAAGTAATGGTATAAGTGCATATTTCCACGCAATGCCGCCGGCGAGTGCAAATGTAACAGCGCAGGTTAATGAAATAGTTGCAGCCATAATATTTTTCATGCCGTTAATTTGGTAGATGTTTTTCAACTTGGTAAAACCTAAAAGCGCAAGTACTACGAAACCAAAGCCGGCACCAAAGTAACCACCGTACATTGCCATGGGAAATATGAGGAGACCGAGTAGTACTATCGGTGAGGTTTTACGTAGGTGTTTTGGCTTGTGAATATATCTGTGTAGTCGTGGCTGAAATGCAAACAGAGAAACAGACAGCAGTATCAGCCAAGGTAGTATTGTTTCAAACATAACCGGTGGTGTGCGAGTAAGTGTTGAAGCACCAATAGCAGCACCAAGCATACAAGGTATTATCAGCCAGAAATATTGTTTGGGTGCTTTTTTCAGATCTTTGCTGTATCCATGTACTGCCATTAGCGCACCGGGCCAGCCGGCAAATGTGCTAGTCATGGCAGCGGTGTGCGGCGAAAGTCCTGCGGCTAGCAACACTGGAAATACAAACAGGATGCCGCCGCCTGCCACGGCGTTGACCATGCCACACAAAATACCGGTGACAAATAAAGCTGTTTCTATCATTGTTTGTTTTTCGGGTAATCTTACAGATATAGTATAGCGTATGTGGCAAGGATCTGGTACCAAAATGATTGACGTGCAACCAGGGAGATATGTCGTAGCGGTCAGTGGCGGTGTAGATTCGGTGGTGTTGCTGCATTTAT
>Ga0207864_1003278_pt1 | contig 13810 bp, 12 predicted proteins | sample HigsolmetaAR202D_FD_184834 | JGI IMG/M metagenome (GOLD analysis project Ga0207864, IMG submission 184834) | Ionic liquid and high solid enriched microbial communities from the Joint BioEnergy Institute, USA - AR20-2-D (SPAdes) (version 2) ...
GCAGGCAATTCACCGCGGCGCTTTTTATCGCGGAGGTCCCATCAAGACGGCCATCCTGAGCGGTATCGATATGGCGCTTTGGGACATCACGGGCAAAGCCTACGGCGTCCCGGTTTACAAGCTGCTGGGCGGGCCTACACGCGACAAGGTCCGGGTATACGGGAGGGTCAATCCGGAGACCGGAGTGAACGCAATGAAAGTGCAGCTGCGCGCACAAGGGCGCGGGCCAATCAAATACGTAGAGGGCCAAAAGTACATTGACGGATGCGTCGAGTTCTTCAAAGGGCTCCGGCAGAAGTACGGCACGGGTGTCGACATTGGGGTGGAGTTCCATGGCGCGGTACAGCCGCAAACCTCCTTGCTTCTGATGAAGGCGCTCGAGCCCTACGGCCCCTGGTTCTATGAAGAGATTGTGCAGCCGTTGAATGTGGACATCATGGCGGAGCTTGCCCGCAAGACGCATATCCCGATTGCGACGGGCGAACGGATCTACACGAAGTGGGGATTCAAGGAAATTCTCGAAAAACGCGCCGCTACAATCCTTCAGCCCGATCCCTGCTACGCGGGCGGCATCACCGAGTTGAGACTGATCGCGGGGATGGCCGAGGCTTACTATACGCCCATCGCCCCGCACAACCCGCAAGGACCGTGTTCGCTTGCGGCCGGGCTGCAGATAGCCGCGTGCGTGCCGAACTTCCTGATCCAGGAGCGGGGGGACAACGAGTACTCGGACCTGCTCGCCAAGCCGCTGCCTCCGGTCAGGAACGGATACCGTCCCATCCTGACGGAGCCTGGACTCGGCATCACGATCGATGAAGAGAAACTGAAGGCGCAGGTTGGCGAGCCGAGGCCGTACAGGACCGCATACGATCCCGATGACGGCTCCGTGGTTGACTGGTAGCGTGGGAAGAAAGCGGCCGCGTCTCTCCCGTTAAGCGGCTCTTGCCAGGACTTCTTCCTGGTTTTTCCTGAGTTTCACGCGGATCAGCGCCGCCACGAGCCGCACAAACTCAACGCGACCCCGGACCAGATGCAGTAACTGGTCCGCGGACGCGGGGAGGCCGAGGGATTTCGCGCCTTCCAGCACCTTGGCATCCGCAAAGGGGAATAGCTCAGGCCACGCAAGCTGTGCTTCGCGGCAGAAGATGTCGGCGCCGACATCGCCAATGCCCTTGAACTCCTTAAGCAGCTCGCGTTCCCGCGCGGGATCCGCTTTCGCGGCATCCCGCAGCTTGCGCAGGTCGCCCTGATATCGCTCCAAAAGCAGCTTTGCCGTATCGCCCAGCATGGTCGACGTCCGCTCGTCGTAGCGGACGTAACCAGCGTCGTCGAGCACCTCCACCCGATCGCGCCATGTTGTCTTCGCCAGTGCTTCGGGCGTCGTCCAGCCGCGGGCCAACATGAGGCGGCAGGCTTCGAGACCCGTGGTGTGCCGGATACGGGCGCTCAGCAGCAGGGACGCGATCAGGAGACAGAAGAGGTCTGACGGCATATTTCGCACCATACCGCGGCCGAGTTCTTCGGTAAACGTTTGCCCGTAGTTTTTTAGCAAAGTCTGAACAAGTCTTTTGGAGTCCGGCTTACTCATGGATACCTCCACTCCCAGGGGCCGGCCCCGGGAAAATCAGGATCGCGGCTTCCTCAGCGCCGCCTGCAGTTCGGTCAGCGACCCGTCTGCCAGAAAACGGCTCACGGCGGCTGCGATCAGAGGCGCGATGGATACGACTTCGAGATTCGGAACTTCCTTTCCTGCGGTGGAAACGGTATCGGTTACGAAAATGCGGTGAATTGCTTTATGCGACAGTTTTTCCTGCGCCCCTTCGAGCAGCAGGCCGTGGGTTGCGGCAACCAGCACATCGGGGTTCGCTCCGGCGTCGATCAGCGCCTCCACACTCTCGGCGATCGTGCCTCCCGTTGAGATCATGTCGTCAACAATCAGGCACGAGCGGCCACGTACGTCGCCGACAACATGAGTCACGCCGGTCTCGGTCGCGCTCTCTCGCCGCTTGTGCAGGACGATCACCGGAGCATTGATTTGCGCCGCATATTGAGCAGCCATCGTTACCCGGCCCGCATCCGGTGAAACGACAGCCGCGTGATCGGGCAGATACGGCCGGACTGCTTCATGGAGAACCGGGACAGCGCTGAGAGTATCGACGGGGATCCGGAAAAAGCCCTCAATCTGCGGCGCGTGCAGATCCACCGAGAGGACATGCTCTACGCCCACCGCCTCAAGGAGTTCGGCGACCATGCTGGCGGTGATCGGGACCCGGTGCCCGCGACGCTTGTCTTGACGTCCGTAGCCGAAGTAGGGGATGACGGCTGTGATGTGCCCCGCGGCGGCCCGGCGGGTGGCATCGGCGATCGCCAGGAGCTCGATCAGGTGTTCGTCGACCGGTGGGGACGTCGGCTGGACGATGAACACGTCCTTCCGCCGTACCGGCTCTGTCAGCTCAACCGAAACTTCGCCGTCAGGGAACCGCTGAATCTCGCAGCCGCCCAGCTTGACGTCGAGTTCGCGAGCGATAGAGGCAGCCAGGTCCCGATTGGCAGTGCCGCTCAGGACGACCATAGTCCCCCCTGCTTCCAGTCTAGCGAACGGGCGGGTTCGACAGGCTCTCTCAGAATGGCCGGGAGTCGTTGCCAAAGTCCTCAGGAGCTACCTTTGAAGACGGCTGTTCAACACTCTTTCCCGGAATGCTATATTTAGGCCATGCCGGAAGGTTACTTGCCGATCTTCATTTTTCTTGTGCTCGCAGTGTCTTTTCCGGTTGTGACGCTGCTCGTCGCGAGACTGATTCGCCCTTCCACACCTTCCGCAGCCAAGCTCGAAGCCTACGAGTGCGGCATCCAGGCAGCGTCCGATTCGCGAGGGCGCTACACGGTTCGCTTCTATATCATTGCCATCCTTTTCGTCATCTTTGACGTTGAGACAATCTTTCTGTATCCGTGGGCTGTCCGCTACAAGCACCTGGGCTGGTTTGGAGTCGCAGAAGTGGCCGTATTCTTGCTTATTCTGATCGTTGGCTACTTTTGGGCTTACAAAAAAGGGGCTTTGGAGTGGGTGTGAGCCTGCGAAACCTAACGAAACACTGCGCGATTTTCTTGTTGCTTTGCGGAAGCGCATTCGCGTTTCCGAAACTCCGCCTGAGTCAAACTGCCATCGGGCCTGTGTCGATTGCGCCTAACACCATGGGTCCGGGGCAGGTTGTGGACGCCTATAACGCCGGCGACGGAACCATTTCGCCCCAGGTAACCTCCCTGGCGCCGCAGTGGCTTAGTGCGACCATTAGCGGTCCTCAGGCCTGCGAATTCGGGAACAAGGCCTGTTACCGGATCGCGATCGGGCTGCAAACGGCGGCGCTGCCTGCCGGCACTTATACGGGGGTGATCCGTGTCACGGATCCCAACGCGCTCGACGCCCCTCAAACGATCACCGTGACGGTCCAGATCGGCGGAGGCATCCCCGCTCAGTATGAGTTCTTCGCAGCGCCGGGCAGACCGCCTGCCGAGGCTCGTTTCTATACCAATAGTCCCGTCACGACGACGTTCAGTTCTCACTCCGGCGGCAACTGGCTGCAGGTCGGACTGGACAGTGGCGGCTCGCAATCGGTGTTTCCGTACAAGGTAGTCGCCAGCGCCCTGCCCGGGCTGGCCGAAGGAACTTATACCGGAACTCTGACGGTCACCGGTTCGCTGTTTGCCCCGGACAACAAGAACGTACCCGTGACGCTGCATGTCACTTCCCAGCCGATCGTCAGCCTTTCGGAAGAGTCGCTTCAGTGGCGGCTTGGCCAAGGCGCTCCCAGGCAGTCGCGGAACATCATCCTCGCCAATCGCGGCATTCAGGCGCTGACTGTCACTGGTGTCACATCGGCCACAATGGCGGGAGGGAACTGGCTCACAGCGCAAAAGATCGACGACGCGGACATCGTGCAGGTAACCGTAGATCCGGCCGGCCTTTCGCGCGGGGAATACCGGGGGAGCGTGACGATCACTTCGAACGCGGCCAACGGGACTCTGACGATCCCTGTGACCCTCACTATCGTGCAGCCCGAGCTGCCATCGGCTTATTTCGGCGGCGTCAGCACCAACCTTGCGACGGAACCGGGCGTGGCTCCGGGAACCATTGCAAGCATCTACGGGGAGCATTTCTCGTATGACGAGCCCACAGGTGCGAGTTCGACCCCGCTGCCGACAGTACTTGGCTCGATCCGGGTCCTTGTGAATGACCGTCCGGCACCCTTGTTCTACACCTCCTACGGCGAGATCAACTTCCAGGTGCCCTACGAGACAGCGCCAGGCGAGGCAAGAGTGACCGTCGAGCGCGGCGGCATTGCGGGTAACACAGTCACCGTCAATGTGGCCCTGCGCACGCCTCGCATCCTGACTTCGACCGGTCGTTACGGGCTCATTGTGAACCCGGACGGCACGCTCGCACAGCCGCAGTCGCCGTGGTTCACGGGCGCCCGCCCTGCGCGCCGCGGGGAGGCTCTGGTGATCTACGCTCTTGGTCTTGGCCCAACGGCTCCATCCATCGAGTCGGGCCATGCAGCTCCCGACGACCCATCCAGGCTCGCTCGCGTTTCGGCAGAGACGCGGGTTGTGCTCGGGACGGAGCCGAATCAGGTAACTGTACCTACCTTCTATTCGGGCCTGACGCCGCACCATGTTGGTTTGTATCAAGTGAATTTTTTCGTGCCGGAGAATGCTCCAAGGGGTGACCAGGTTGAGCTCTTCCTGCGGCTCGGCCTGGACGTCTCCAGCAATCGCGTCACGCTCGCCATTGAATGACAGACCGGCTTTACTACAACGACTCGTACCTGACCAGCTTCCGAGGCCGGATCGTTGATCGGGACGAATCCGGCCGCAAGGTGTACCTCGACCGGTCCGCCTTCTACCCGGCTTCCGGCGGTCAACCGGCGGATCGGGGCGCTATCAATGGTGTTTCAGTAATCGATGTCATTGACGAGGGAGACCGGGTCGCCCATCTTCTGTCCGAGCCCGTCGAGGCAGACGAAATCGAAGGACAGATTGACTGGCAGCGGCGGTTCGACTACATGCAGCAGCACAGCGGCCAGCACCTGCTTTCGGCGGTCTTACAGGAGATGTTCGGGCTGCCGACCGTGAGTTTTCATCTCGGAGAGCAGTCCTCGACCATTGACATCGCCGCGCCGTCGCTCGACCCCGAACAGGTGAAGAGCGCCGAACGCCGCGCCAACGACATCGTCTTTGAAAACCGGCCGCTCTCGGTCGAGTATTGCGATTCCTCCGAGGCGAAGGATCTGCGCAAGCCCTCGGAGCGGACCGGCGTCCTTCGTATCGTTTCGATTCAGGGCCTTGACCGCTCGGCGTGCGGAGGAACCCATGTGCGATCGACGGGTGAGATCGGCCCAATCTTCGTTCGCAAGCTGGATCGTGTCCGTGGGAACGTGCGGATTGAGTTTCTCTGCGGAGGCCGGGCAGTTCGTCGCGCTCGCGAAGATTTTGAACTGCTGTCGAAGATCGCGCGGACCTTCTCCTCGTCCCTGGATGAGACGGCGTCTCTCGTCGCCGCGCAGCAGGAGCGTCTGGCGGAGTCTGAAAAGGCGCGCAGGCGTCTTGCGAATGACCTCGCCTTGCTGCAGGGCAGGGAACTGTACGATAACGCTTCTGAAGAGGGTGGCGTTCGGTACACAGAGTACTGCGTTCCTGGGGGAGGAATCGATGAGGCGGTGCGGACTCTTGCTCAAAGCTTTACGTCGAGACCTAACGCCGTCTTTCTTGCGACTTCGAAGGAGCCGCTTTCGATTCTGTTAGCTGCCTCCGACGGTAGCCCGGTACACGTTGGCGAGGTCTTGAAGAGCGCATTGACCGCATCGGGCGGGCGAGGCGGGGGAAACGCACGAATGGCGCAGGGCAGCGTTCCGTCCGCGGAGGCGCTCCAGCAGGTTGTGGAAGAAGTCAGGGCCACAGTGCGAAAGCGATCGTGAGCTGAGCCTTTTTCTATGGTGTAACTGATAGCCGTCTCCCGATTGCCTTTCAGCTCCGAATGAGGAGTGATCTAGCTTACAGAAAAGATTCTTTCTCAGTTCTGGAAACTGATTGTACTAGTCCACCTGAAATCGGCGCATATCACACACCGGAGTTCTTCGTAAGTTCAAACAAAAAACAGGATCAACGCTGTGAAGGTAGTTAGCGTCTGAGTATAGCGAAGTGTGAGGAACACGTCTTGACAGCTTTTTCGCTGGTATCCGCCAAATAGTTTTGCCGATTCGGACGTTTGCGGCTCTACTTGCGATAGGGACTACGTAAATTCGGAGTTACAGGCTGGTGCTAAGTCCAGGAGGAATCGATGCTGCAAACCAAAGTCAAGCTGCTCTTGCTGGCGGTGGCGTGCGCCGGGCAGTATCAAGGCTTCGCTGCCAGCCTATTCTTGGGCTTTCCAAAGAATCTGCCGATCCAGGACGATCTAGCCAACAAACCTCTGCCGCAATGGCGCGACGGGGTTTTGGTGGTAGTTGATCGCTCCCCAGGCTCGCACATCGGGATCAGTACTTACGACCGCAGTGGACAAAGAGTTTCGACCTTATCATTTACCGTGCCGGGAGCAAAGCAAGTCTCCGTGCGCGGCTTTACCCGTGGAACAGACGGCACTATCGCGCTGTGTGGCAGGGTGGAGGACCATGAGGGACGGTCGGCTTCCTATCTGGCGTGGATTTCCGCGGACGGTACAGAGAAACAAGTGATTCGCACTTCGCCCTTCCTTGCTTGGCGGGTGGCATTTGCGGCGGATGGAACAAATCTGGACGCAGGGCATGGAGTACCGTCAGCCGCGGGCACCGGGGGAAGCACCGAGGAAGACACTTGCGGAAGCTCTGAATGGAAATGCGGAGGTTTTTCACCAGTTCAGCCGGTCGGGTAAGATGCTCCGGGCGGTTGTAACGCAGTCGGAGATCGGCGAGCCCTTGGCCCTCTCTTCGGTCACGAGCATGTTTGAAGCCGTGCGCGACCGGATTGTCTGGTACTCCGACCTGTCCCGCGAATACATTGCCATTGCGCCGGACGGTTGCGTGGACAGGGTGAAGAACCTCGCGCTGCCGAACAACGAAAAACTCCTGGGGTCCGCGATCGGCCCTCAGGGCGAGATCTTTGCCAGCTCAGCCAACGGCACTACCTGGAGTGTGTCGCGGCTCGATCTGAGGCAGCGGACTTGGTCAGCTGTGTCTTCCGGGTCCATGGGTGACCGCAGCAATCCGCTCTACCGATTGACCTTGATCGGCGCCGAAGGGGATTCCCTGGTGGCAACCGGTAACGACGGCCGCCACGTGAGGTTTGTTGAAGTCACTCGACAGGAGCGTCGACGGTCTGCACTTCTTCGAGGGGTGATGGACATACCGGCATCCATCACCCCTTTTCTATTTGCGGACCGTTATCTTGCATGCGATGGAAGCGGTCAGGACTGCAGTGCGAGTGCGATCGTGAGCAGCCCGGCAACGAAGAAGATCAGCATCAGCCCGACAAGAAGCTTTGTCCGCGCATCGGCGCCTGCGAACTCCTTCCAGGCCCAAAGCCCCCACAGGATGCTTAGCACCGCCGAGCCTCTTCCGAAGGCGTAACTTGCGGCCGCGCTCAGATTGACTTCCGGAGCGCTCGTTGCAACCGCATCCGCCATCGCCCCGGTACACCACATCATGCCGCCCAAAATCCCCAGGGCATGCTGCCTGGCTTTCCCGCGAAAGTAGTCGGAGAACAGGAGCGGCTCGCCTTCAACGGGAAGATTCATGAAGAAGAGATTGAAGAGCAAGGTAGAGGTGAAAATGCCGGCCACGAAAACAAACACCAGGGCGTATGGACCCAGCCCGAACTCGCCAGCCTTGCTCATTGCGACCAGGGGATAGAACGACCCCATTAAGAGCCCGCTGAACAGGCTGAGCAGGATCCCCTTCACTGCCGCAGAGCCCTTGCGCTTCGGCTGCTTTCCTCGAACTGCTTTGGCCCCGGCGCCTGCAGCTATGTCCTCGTCTGACCTCACTGCTGCCCGAGCCTTGTAGGCGAGAGCTTGCACGATCACTGCGGCTGCTGTCAGACCTGACCCAGCCAGCAGCAGCATTGGACTTCCCGGCGAGCTTACGAAAGCGCTGACTGCGACTCCGACCACGGTGGCCACCCCGAAGACAAGCGGGAAAGCCACCGCCATGCCAGCTACAGAGATGGCAGCCACAAGCAGCATGTTCGCCAGATTGAAGATTCCTCCAGCGACGAAGGCGTAAAGGATCTGGCGTTTGCTTGCCGTCAGCGTAAGGTTGTCCAGAAAGGAGAGCTCATGCCCAAAAGACCCGAAAGTAAACGATGCAATCAGCGCAGCCAGCAGGGCTCCGAACGCGTAGTCGAAATAAAACAGCTCAAAGCGCCACTTTCCCGCGAGCTTGAGCGTGTTGGGCCACGAGCCCAGCATCAACACCGAAACAATCAACAGGAATAGTACGCCCGCGTACGTATCGGGAAGGATCATCCAAGCCTCATGCGGAAAGCCGAATGTACTATGTTGCTCCTTCTCGGGTCAAGGCACGCTCAGCCGAACGGCAGTTCTCACGATTCGAGGTACAGCCTCGAGTAATGCAGACACTTCTTGACGTTGTCGTCTTCGAGCCTGCGCAGTGACCGAGGATCGAGGCCGTCGATCGTTGGCAGCGGACCTTTGGAGGATTTCGCAAGCTGCAGCGTTCGAGCCAAGTCCTTGCCCGAGCGGTCCATCGTCGCCCAATACTTGGGGGTCAGACAGGGAACGCGAAGGGGATTTCTGGTAATCATTTCGAGGGTCAGCCGGGTCTTGGGGCGAGCCTTCCTGATAAGGCCGACGATGCGGGGCAGATCGAGGATTCCTTCGCCGAGAGGCACCTCAGACAGCAAAAATCCCTCGGAATACTCCGCGAGAGCCATGTCTTTGATGTGGGTCGAAATGGTGTAGGGGGAAAGCCGCTCCACCAGGTCGTAAGGATTGTCGAGCAGGGAGATATTGTTGCCTGTGTCGAGACAAACGCCGAGATACTCGCTCGAATATTGCTTCAAAAGGTCGACAAACTCATCCGTGGTCCAATCTTTGTGGTTCTCGAGAGCGAGGGGGAAGCGCTCGCGTTCAGCGATCCGGAGACCGCGCTCGATCGCGGTCTTCGACTCGGCGACGAACTGCTTCCATGCGGACAGGCTGTCGAACGTCTCATACCGTCTTCCCGAGAGGCAAGCAGCGCGGACAACGAGCGCTCCGGCGGTCTTGGCTCCGCGCAGCGTCGCCTCGAAGGCTTGGACATTTGTCCGCGGAAGGCCGATCATGACCTCCAGGTACATTCCCGTTTGTTCAAGTCTGCGACGGAGCTTGGTAAGGTACGCTTCGTCGGTGGATGACAGAGGCGCCTGGATCCCTCCCGCTCCGAGCGAATGACAATGTTCGAGGAACTCGAGGGTATCCCTGGGGCGCCAGCCCGTCATGTAGGACGTGGTCGCGATACCCATCGCGGAGCGCGGAGCCGCAACCCCGGATGCGGCCGTGCCCATCAAGCCCAGAAAGAGACGCCGGTTCATAGCTTCAACCCTCGTAGTACGTCATCCCACGGTTTCCGGTAAGGCCGTTCGAGCATCGCCTCAGCCTCCCTGTCTCCGATGATCGTCTGCTTTTCGTTATCCCACCGAATCTTGCGCCCCAGCCGCAAGGAGATATTCGCCAGGTGACACGCGATGGCCACCTGATGACCGTCTTCGACATCCGCGATCGGCCGCTGCCGCGACTTCACGCAGTCCAGGAAGTTCCGCGCGTGAAGCCGGAACTGCTCGTCCGAGGAGCCTTTCACAGTCATCGGCTCGATCCACCGCTCCGGCTTCGTTTCCGACCGCTGCACGCCGCCGGTAGGATGCCCGCGAAAGACGGGGACTGCGTTGCTCGGGTCGATCTTATCATCCGCGTAGACCTGGAAATTCGCGCGGGAGATCGTCATGGAACCCTTGTCCCCGAAGAACTCCAGCCCCGCGCCGGCACGTGTTCCCGCACTTCCTTCCCGATGCGACCAGAGCGCCGTAAACCCGTCGTATTCGTAGAGCGCGTCCTGCGTGTCCGGCGTTTCGCCGTCATCCTGCAGGACGAACCTACCGCCGCTCGACGAGACCGCTAGCGGGCCCTTCACACGCAAAGCCCAATGCACGATGTCGATCTGATGCGCGCCCAGGTTCGTCATCTGGCCGCCTGAGTAGTCCCAGAACCAGCGGAAGTGATACAGCGCGCGGTGCGGGTTGTAAGGACGCTTCGGCGCGGGTCCGAGCCACATGTCGTAGTCCAGATCGCTCGGCGGCGTGCCGTCAGGGGGATTGCCGAATCCCGGCATTACGTTCCGAAAAGAGCCCATCCGAACCGAATGAATCTTCCCGATGTAGCCCTTGCGCAGGAGCTCCGCCGCCTGCTGGTAGTGCAAGCCGCTGCGCTGCTGCGTGCCCACCTGGACCACCCGGTTCCAGCGCCGCGCCGCCTTCACCATCCACTCTCCCTCGCGGACGAACAAAGTCATTGGTTTCTCAACGTAGACGTCCTTCCCTGCGGCGCAGGCAAGAATGGTCATCAGCGCGTGCCAGTGATCCGGTGTGGAGACAACGACAGCCTGAACGTCGCGATCCTCCAGCAGCTTTCGAAAGTCTTTGTAGCCCCTAGCGCGGCCGCCGCAGGCCGCGATCCCTTGCTCCATCCGGGGCTGGTAGACGTCGGATACGGCCACCAGATCCGTGTCGCGTTCGTTCTTGAAGTCATGTACGTGCTGGCCGCCGATCAGGCCGTATCCGATGAAGCCGAGTCCGACCCGGTCATTAGCGCCCAAAACTCGCGAGTAGGATGCTGCCGTAAGGGCACCCAGGAATGCTCTTCTCGTCTCCGCCATGGGCGCGATTCTATCACCGCCGGCAACAGTATGATGAGAGGGACTATGCCGAATGCCATCCTCGATTCCCAGGACCCGTCGCTTTTTGATGTCAGAACAAAATCACCCGGACCCGTGGGTTCGCTGCCGCTAACCGCCGAGATGCTGCTCGAGCGGCCCTCCGGCGATCTGTTCGGATGGACTCAGAATGCGGGCATGGGTTGGGATCCCGCAAAACTGGGCGGCAAAGAGTTCCTGCTGCTCAGCACCCATGGAGGTCTGCGAGCGCCGGATGGAACGCCGATCGCTCTTGGCTATCACACCGGGCATTGGGAAGTGGGACTGCTGGTGCAGGCGGCTGCCGAGGAGTTGAAGGCGCGCGGCGCGGTGCCTTTTGCCGGCTACTGCACGGATCCGTGCGACGGCCGCTCGCAAGGCACTACCGGCATGTTCGACTCTTTGGCTTACCGCAATGATGCCGCCACCGTCTTTCGCCGCCTGATCCGTTCTCTGCCAACGCGATCCGGCGTCGTCGGCGTGGCCACCTGTGACAAGGGTCTGCCGGCGATGATGATGGCGCTCGCGGGCACCTGTGAGCTTCCCTGCATCCTCGTGCCCGGTGGAGTCACGCTGCTGCCGGAAGCGGGAGAAGATGCCGGACGTGTCCAGACAATCGGCGCTCGTTTTGCGCACGGGCAGATCACGCTCGAAGCGGCTGCTGAGGCCGGATGCCGCGCATGCGCGTCGCCTGGAGGAGGATGTCAGTTCCTCGGGACGGCCGCGACGTCTCAAGTGGTTGGCGAAGCGCTCGGCATGTCGTTGCCGCACTCTGCGCTCGCGCCCTCGGGCCATCCGATCTGGCTCGATATGGCGCGCCGATCGGCGAGAGCGATCCTCGAACTGGAATGCCGCGGCATCCGGATGAAGGATATCCTCACGGAGGATGCGTTGCACAACGCCCTTGTCGTGCATGCGGCGTTCGGCGGCTCCACGAATCTCGTGATCCATCTTGCAGCCATCGCTCATGCCGCACGTCTTCCACGGCCAACTGCGGACGACTGGGCTCGGATCAACCGCCAGGTCCCGAGGATCGTCGATGCGCTCCCAAATGGACCGCGTCATCACGCGACCGTCCAGGTCTTCCTCGCTGGCGGCGTGCCAGAGGTCATGCTGCACTTGCGCCGCGCCGGACTGCTGCGGACTGACGTTATGACCGTCTCCGGTCTCACCCTCGGCGAAACGCTCGATTGGTGGGAGTCAAGCGAGCGGAGGGCGCGATTGCGCGAAGCGCTTCGGAATCGCGACGGCATTGATCCTGATGACGTGATTATGTCGCCCGAAGCTGCCAAGGCGCGCGGCCTTACTTCCACCGTCTGCTTCCCCAAAGGCAATCTGGCGCCCGAGGGCTCCATTATCAAGAGCACGGCGATCGACCCGAGCGTCGTCGATGCCGACGGCGTGTACCGAAAGGTTGGTCCGGCGCGCGTGTTCACCACCGAACCGGCGGCGATTGCGGCGATCAAGCGGGGAGAGATCAAACCAGGGGACGTCCTGGTGCTGATTTGCAGGGGACCGATGGGGTCCGGCATGGAGGAGACCTACCAGTTGACCAGCGCGCTGAAACACCTCGACTTCGGCAAACACGTGGCGCTGCTCACCGATGCCCGCTTCAGCGGCGTCTCGACGGGCGCCTGCATCGGTCACATCTCGCCGGAGGCGCTGGCAGGCGGGCCGATCGGCAAGGTCCGCGAGGGTGACCTGATCGAGATTATCATTGATCGAAACCGCCTCGAAGGATCGGTCAATTTCATCGGAACGAAGGAGTGCCGGGTGACACCCGAAGAAGGCGCCCGCATCCTCGCTGAACGTCCGGAGAGACCGGACCTCGCTCCGGATTCCGACCTGCCCGATGAAACCCGTCTTTGGGCCGCTCTTCAGGAGATAGGGGGAGGTGCCTGGGGCGGATGCGTTTTCGATGTGGACATGATTATTGAGACCCTGAAGGCTGGCCGCAGCCTTCGTAAGGAGGCTGTGCGATGAAGTGGCAAGACGATTCAGAACTATTCGAACTTCTCCGCTCCCGGCTGTTCACCGCAGTTGTTGGCGATATTCTCGACGAACTCGGCTTCAGACACCAGTTTCTTCCGCAGGAGATTCAGCCTCTCCATCCGGATATGGTCGTGGCGGGCCGCGCCATGCCTGTTCTCGAGGCCGACTTTCCCGAAGGCGGCTCCGGCAACTCACCCCTGAGCGCGAAGCCTTTCGGCCTGATGCTTGAGGCGCTGGATGATCTGAAGCCGGGCGAAGTGTATGTTGCCTCCGGCGGTTCGCCCACATACGCGATGTGGGGCGAGCTCATGTCGACCCGGGCGATGCGTTTAGGCGCAACAGGCGCAGTTCTGGACGGGATGTCCCGTGACACTCACGGAATCCTGCAGCTTGGTTTCCCGACGTTTTCGCGTGGCAGATACGCCCAGGATCAGCGCGCCCGCGGAAAGGTGGTGGATTTCCGGCTGCCGATTGAGATTGGAGGCGTAACGGTCCGTCCCGGCGATGTGGTTTTTGGTGATATCGACGGAGTCGTTGTCGTGCCCTGTCAGGCAGAAGAAGAGGTGTTCCGAAGGGCACTGGAAAAGGTCTCTACCGAGAACCGTCTGCGCACGGAAATCGCCGAGAATGGCATGAGCGCAGTGGAAGCCTTTCGGCGCTTTGGGGTGATGTAGCCGCTAGGCGTGTTTGGCTTCGCTGCTCAGCCCGTCGAGCTTTGCCTGCGCTTCTTTCGCCCGGAGCGACATCCCGAGACTGGTAAATAGATCGCGTGCGGCTGTGAGCATGGAGCGCGCGGCTACCAGCTCTCCCTTCTGCGCATAGGTCAGTCCTATGCCTTGGTAGGTATCGGCAATACCGTCCTGGCGTCCGAGCTTCTGGTTCAA
>Ga0207864_1003286_pt1 | contig 13774 bp, 7 predicted proteins | sample HigsolmetaAR202D_FD_184834 | JGI IMG/M metagenome (GOLD analysis project Ga0207864, IMG submission 184834) | Ionic liquid and high solid enriched microbial communities from the Joint BioEnergy Institute, USA - AR20-2-D (SPAdes) (version 2) ...
TGTGGAACTGGTTCCGGAGGTTGTGGAACTGGTTCCGGAGGTTGTGGAACTGGTTCCGGAGGTTGTGGAACTGGTTCCGGAGGTTGTGGAACTGGTTCCGGAGGTCGTGGAACTGGTTCCTTGCGAATCGCTCTGTTGCGGCGCTTGGCGCTTACTGCCCAAAATGCTTGGTCGATCGGCTGCTGATCAGCGTATCGTAGCCCGAGATGTGCATAGAATTGGGGCAAAACCACGAGACCGACCGACTGAAACGCACACAAATCAATACTCGTAGTCTATACTATAACAAGAATATCGCGCCGGACAGTCACTTGCCGATATATAAGGAGCCTGCGATGCGATTATTTCGCCTAATACCGCTCGTTGTTCTTACTACTCTGTTACTGGTAAGCTGCGAGATCCCTGGTGCCGCTGCACCCACGCCAGCACCGATCATCATTGTGGCATCGCCTACTCCCGCTACGCCGAACAACCCTACAAATGCTCCCACCACAGCGCCGACGTCAGCCGCAGCGCCAACCGATCCTGCCGCTCCAACAGTTGATGCAGCGCCAACCGAGTCCTCAGGGGATGTGAGCAAAGGTACGATCACGTTCGCCTTTGATGCCTTCCCGACCTACTATCCGGGCATTGTGATCGAAGTTCAAGGCCTGCTGAAACAACGTGGCTATGATTTGGAGTTAGTGCCATTCGGCATCAATGGGCAGCCGATCCCCTCCGAGGAGGAGCGCTGGAACAAACTGCGCCTCGGCGAGTGGGATGTGCTCGCCACCACGCTCGACGGCCTGGCCAAGCAATCCGACCCCACGATTGGTGCGATCACTGCCGTGATCGATGAGAGTGCTGGGGCCGATAAGCTTGTTGCGACCCCCGATATCACCACCATCAACGACCTGCGCGGCAAACGCATCGCCTACAGCACGGGCAGCGTGGGCGAATACTTCCTGTACTACGCGCTGAGTCTGGCTGGTATGGGGCCACAAGATGTGGTGCTGCTGCCTCAGGAAGAAGTCGCCGATGCCGTACAACTCTATCTCGACGGCCAGGCCGATGCTGTCTCGGCTTGGGAGCCTGATGTGCTGAATGCCGAGGAGCAGGGTGCAGGCGTGGTGATCGCCTCCGACAAGTTGCGGGCCATCCTCGATGTGCTGGTGACCTCACGCCCCGCCCTCGAAGTGAAGACCGAAGCCGTGCAAGCCTTCCACGACGCTTGGTTCGAGGCGCTGAAGTCCACCATCGACACGCCGCAACTCGCCGAGCAGGCCATCATCGATTGGGGTAACAGCGATTGGACGTTCGTCGAAGCGCCCGGCGATTTCACTGCCTCGCTCGAAAAGCTCGCACAAGCGACGCTCGGCGCAAACCAGATCGCCTTCCAGCAGCCGCAGTTGCTGATCAGCCGCCTCACCGAGGCGCAGGGCGTGTGGAGCCAGGCGGGCCAGACGCCACCGCAGACCGACCTCAGCCAACTGGTGGATGGGCGCTTTGTGCAGAATACGGCGCGTAACTCTGCGCTCTTCTCGTCGCAGCCGCCCGTGAATAATAGCTTCCTGCTGACGGCGCGCGTCGATCTGCCGCAACTCTCGACCGAGGAGCAGCAGAACGCCGAGACCGTGGTGCAATTGCCGCTTGAGAAGATCGATTTCGAGCCGGAGAGCACGCGCCTGACCAGCAAGGCCATCGAGGACATCACGACGCAGGTGCTGCCAGTGCTGCGCTCGTCGCGCCTCTACCTCAAGATCGAAGGTAGCGCAGCGTGGCCTGGGCCAGAGGGGCGCTTTAGCGCGGAAGATATCCGCCTCTTTGCGTTGGATCGGGCGCTGAGCGTGCAGCAGTTCCTTGCGCAGCAGGGTATTGACCCGAACCGCCTGATCGTCGGCACGCTCGAACCCAAATTCCCGAACAGCGTGAACGAAAGCGAACTGGTGCAGGATCGTATCGTGCGCTTCACACTCGTCACCACTGGCGGACGCTAACGCCGAACCTGGATGGTGTGGATGCGCCATCCCCTAAAGCGCATCCACATCACAACAACGCACAGCAACCTGTTGCGGCAGACGTAAACGAGTGTGATACTATACCTGCCGCATCGGAGATACCTCATAAAACAACAATCGGGCATAGCAGCATTCATACGCGGTGGTAGTGGGGGGACAGCATGCCGTTCGACCGAGAGAAGTGGCGTAGTGAAACCTTCAAACTCATCGAGGGTTTCGCCACCGATCCACAAGCCGTGCTTGAACATCATGGGGAATTCGGTATCGCGGCCCTGTTGATGGGTTGCACGATGATGCCGCTCGCCGCCGCGTATGCCCAGGACCACACCGCCGCGATCGGCGCGCTGCTCGATGCGACGGGCAACCGTGGCGCGCGTTTGTTGGCCCACCTCTTTTACGGCGCCTACAACGAATTGGATGGACTGAGCAAAGCGGCAGCCGAGGCCGCCAGCGCCGAGATGCGCCCCGCCTACTTGGCGATCGCCCGCACGCTGAACCTGTTCCCGCTCGCCGATGAGTGCTTGGCAGCTTTCGGCCAGCAGCACCATCGCGATCTGTTGCGCGCCGAACTCGCCAGCATCAACCTTGCGTTTGTGCCAGGAGGCGATCAGCCGAGCGGCGGCGATACGGTGTACGGTAATAAGATCGAGGGCGATTTTGTGGTGGGCGATAAGATCGTCAACAACTACACCGCGCCGATCAACGCCAACGCTCAGCAACTTCAGCACTACCTTCGCCGTTTGGCAGCGCGCCTTCAGCGCCTGCCGCTGCGGGGCCTCGCTCCCACGCTCGACGATGGCCCAGGTATGGCGCTGCCATCGTTGGCCATTACGCTCACCACCACCAACCAAGTGTTGTATGCCAGCGACGCCGAGCAGTCCGATCTGGTGGCGGCCTGTTTTCAGGGCGGCGACCGCGGCAAGCCCTTGCTGCCCGCGCACGATCCCGAACACGCGCAACCCGAATACGCAATTGTGCGCATCGAGCCATTGGAGACGGCGCAGGGTGGCGTGGCGCTGTGGCGGGCCGAACTGCTTAACGAAGCCGTTGCAAGCCATCAACGCCTGGTGGTGCTGGCCCCGCCCGGTGGTGGCAAATCGACGGCGCTGCGCCACATCGCGTGGGCGCTGGCCCAACAGGGCGAGACGGCGATCCCTCGGTTGCTGCCCGGTTGGCCCGATGATCTTGCGCCGATCCCGCTGCTGCTGCCGCTGCGTCGCGTGGCCCAGCGCATCGCCGCCGAGGAGCCGAGCGCCAACGCCCTTTCGGTGGCGTTGGGCGAGGAACTGACGCAGCACTACGACCTGCACCAACCGCAACAACTGTTGAGCTATCTGTTCAGCGAACGCTCCGTACTGCTGTTGCTCGACGGCCTCGACGAACTGCCCAGCACCGCCACGGCACATCTCGCCGACCAGCAGCGCACGCTCGATGCCGTGCGCGACTTCGCCGAGTTGTACCCGCACTTGCGCATTGTGATGACCAGCCGCGAACGGATGTTGACCGCCAAGATGCGCTCTGCGCTCGGTTGGCCCACAGTGACACTGGCTCCGCTCACGGGTGGGCAGATCGCGCAGTTTATCGTCGCTTGGCATGCTGCCCTCGCCGAGCAGGGCCGACTGAGCGCCGCACAGGCCACAGCGCGCGCCGATGCGCTTCAGCGGGCGCTGGCAACCGACGAGCGGCTGCGGCAACTCGCCAGCAACCCGCTGCTGCTCACGATGCTGGCTATCCCGCAGGATGGGCTGGCCGAGCGGGTTCACGATCGACCGCAGCTCTACGAGCAGATCATCGGGCAACTGCTTGGGGCATGGGAGCAGGATAAGGGCGGGCAGACCTTGGCCCAAGCGGTGAGTGCCGAGCATCTGCACGCCCACGAACTGCGCGCCAGTATCGATCTGCTCTCGTACCAGGCGCACGCCAGCGATGCCGGGCATCTCGATGCGGCTGCACTGCGCTATCGCTTGACCGAATTCTTCGGGCGGCGCGGCGTTGAGGGCGCGTGGGAGGCCGCTGGGCGTTGCATCACGTGGATCGAGCAGCGCGGTGGCTTACTGCTGCCCGATGCCGATGGGCAGACCTACCGCTTCGCGCACGCCAGCCTGCAAGCGTATGGCGCGGGCCGCCATTTGGTGCTGCAACCCAACGCCGCTGAACTGGTGATGCGGCATCGGCACGACGAGCGCTGGCGCGAACCGATCGCGCTGGGCTTGGGCGCGCTCCATCGCCTGCATCCCGAACTAGCCGATCGCTTGCAGCGCATCCTCATCGATCTGATCGACATTGAGGAGCGCGGCCAGCCGAAACCGACGGCGCGCTGGTATCGCGATCTGATCTTCGCCGCCGAACTGGGCCAAGAGCGTGATTGGGCGGTGCTGGAACAGTCCATCAATACCGCTAGACTACGGCGTGAACTGCGCAACGGCCTGGTGGAACTGTTGGAGGATGTCAATCAGCCGCTGCCGATCGCCGAGCGGGTGAGGGCGGCGCTGTTGCTGGGCCAGCTGGGCGATCCCCGTTATCCGGTGGAGATCGCGCAGTGGCAGCAGGCGATCGCCGATGCGCGCGCTGGGCATGGTAGCTACTTCCGCCGCTTGCCCACGAGCGAAGGGGAGCCACCGCGCTGGATCGCCCGCTTCCCGCTGACCAATCAGCAACTACGGGTGTGGTTGCCCGAGCGGAGCGCAGTGCGTTCGCTGCACGATCCGCACTATCACGCTCCCAATCAACCGGTGGCTGGCATCAGTTGGCATGAGGCCCGCAAACTGTGCGCGCAGATGAGCAAGGCATTGGGGGTGGTGTTGCGTCTGCCGACAGGGGAGGAGTGGCAGCGCGCTGCGAGCGGCGATACCTCTCGCGCGTACCCGTGGGGCGAGCACTACCGCGCCGACCGCGCTGCCAACAGAAGCGATGCGCTTCAGCGGAACTGGCCCTATACTGTGCCTGTCGGCTGCTATCCAGCGGGCGCATCGCCGATTGGCGCGCTCGATATGTCTGGCAATGTGTGGGAATGGACTGCTGATCTGTTGGACCCGACAGTAACGGGACGTGCGAAGCGCTCTCATGCGCGGGTGCTGCGAGGTGGTGGCAGTCAAAGCACGCGACAACAAACGAAGATAGCTGCGCGGATAGCGATGCAGCCCTCGCTGCATCTGGAGAACGGTGTGCGACTGTTATTTGAGTTGCCTGAGGGGGAATGAGCTCGACACCTTGCGCGCCTTGGCGCAGGGAAAGTCTCGACGGATTGGTGGAACAATGCAAGGGAGCCGAGACCGATGAGGTTCACCAAGCGGCTACTGACGTAGGTCGTATTCGTGCTCCTCGCACTGATCAACCAAACGTGCACAAGACGTGTGCCGAGCTTGCGCGCGGCTCATGGCACGGCACCAATGCCTCAGGGGCGTCGGTGGTAAGCCACTTCTCATCTCATTGTTTTGAAGAGCCGAAGTACAAACGTCCATACGAACCTCTCTTGTGAAAATCATGAATGGAGCCAACGATCTACAACGATCTTTGGCTCCTACTGTATTGTACGATCTGGAGGCATACGAAGGAAGGTAGTTACATGACAGGAAGATGACAGAAGTTCGCGAACATGCGCCCAATAGTACGTTGATTCTTGGCGTTGTGGTGCTCTCGAACGCTTTTCCGATACTGTTCAATGCGTGGTTGGGCTTACAGATCGTTGAGTGGCCCACAAGGTGTGCTACAATCGCCGCGAGAGGAGCACTATGACACCACATTACGATGCAATCATTGTTGGGGCGCGTTGCGCTGGCGCTTCCACGGCTCTGCAACTGGCGCGGCGCGGCTACCGCGTGCTGCTAGTCGACCGGGCGACCTTCCCCAGCGACACTATATCGGGCCACTACATTATGCACCCCGGCGTGCGGAAACTAGCGGAATGGGGTCTGCTCGATCGTGTGATCGTCGGCGGCTGCCCTCCGATTCGCCGCATCTCCTCGGATGTGGGCGATGGCATGCTCACTGGCGATGTGGAGCTTGAAAGTGGTCTGCCCGTCTGTGTGGCTCCGCGCCGCATCTATCTCGACGCGCTGCTGCTCGAAGCCGCGATCGAGGCGGGGGCGGAATGGCGCGAACAGGTGGTGATCGACGGTCTGATCGAGCAGGATGGCCGTGTTGTAGGTGTGCGAGGGCGCGGCGCGCAGGGCCAAGCCTTTCAGGCGCAGGGGCGGATGGTGATCGGCGCCGATAGCAAGCACTCGACGGTTGCGAAACTGGTGGGCGCCACCGAGCGCATCATCCAGCCGACTTTGACGTGCTGGTACATGGGCTACTGGGAAGGGCTCGATTGCAGCGGGTTGGAGATACACTGGCGTCATAAACGGCTGGTGTTCGCCTTCCCCACCAACGATCAGCAGGCGATGATCGCGGTGTGTTGGCCCCGCAGCGAGTTCGAGGCGTTTCGCAGCGACATCGCGGGTAACTACCTCGCCACCGCGCAGATGATGCCTTTGTTGGCCGAGCGACTACCTGAGGCGCGTCAGGTTGGACGCCTGACCGGTATGGCCGATCTGCCGAACTTTGTGCGCCAAGCCTACGGCCCCGGTTGGGCGTTGGTCGGCGATGCGAGCTACCACAAAGACCCAGTGTTGGCGCGTGGCATCAGCGATGCCTTCGTCGATGCGGAGGCATTGGCCATTGCCATCGACAAAGGACTCAGCGGGGCGCAGCCGTTCGACGCAGCGCTCGCCGAATACCAGGAGCAGCGCGATGCGCTCGCACTGCCCGACCTCGAGAACAACCTCGACTCCGCCTATCTTGTTGGGTGGGACGCGCCCGAGATAGTGCGGTTGCGGGCCGCACTGCGCCAGCATCCCGCTGAAGCCGGGCTGTTCTTCGCCTCTCAGATGCGCGCTATCTCGCCCCAGGAGTTCTTCACTCCCGAACGAATGGCCATGCTCCTGCCACAATCCTAACGCTTCCTAGCAAACAAAAAGCGCGGGTCGCCTCACCCGCGCTTGCCGAACCGCATCACTCGCTAATCGTCCATCGTCCCCATTGTCACCATCGGTATCCAGAGGTGTTGCGCATCCTCCCCGAGCGCCAGGACGGGGCCAATCTGCCCGTCGATGGAGCGGAAGCGCAGCCACACCACCTGATTCTGCGGCATCCAGAACCACACGCGGCGGGTCGGCAATGGTTGCCACGGCGCATTGCTGAAATCGGGTGTGTGGGAGAGTTGCACTTCCGTCTGCGCGAGGTCGTCCGCTGGTGTGAACACCAATGTTGCGCTCAGCGCTGTGACGTTTTCGAGCTGGACGCTGGGGAACTGCGGCGCGATCAGCTCAAGCGTGGTGCTGACGGTTGTGCTGTTGTCGGCGCGGTCGAAGAGGCGCGCTGCCACTGTGTACACACCCGTGGCGTTCGGCAGGCTGATCGTGTAGGTGTCCTGGTACGGCTGCGGGTCGCCGAACTGGCCGTTGATGCCCAACTGCACGCTCATAATGCCGCCAGCATTGTCGAGCGCGTTCACATCGAGTTGCACAGTGGGCGATGTGACCCGCGTTGTGCTGGCTTGGAACGGCGCGGCAGTCGTGGCTAGCGCGGCGACCTCGGCGCGGCTCAGCGCCCGCCGGAAGATCACCAAGTCGTCGTAGACCACGCCGCTCGCAACGCTGCTCTGCGGCCAGCGCCCCAACTCCAATGCGCTGCCGAACTCGCTGGGCAGCGTCACATTGCTAGCCTGCGCTGCCATGGCGCCATCGATGTACAGCACCTTGCGCTGCGTTGTGCTGTCCCAAGTGATCGCGAAGTGATGCCAGCCCGGCTCAAGCGTATCGTCGACCAGCAGATCGTCGCGGCTATCCTCGCCAGTTGCGCCCGTGGTCCAGAAGTTCCAGCGCGGCTGCTCGCCACCCTCGCGTCGGAGCGCTAAGGTATCGGTGTAGACTGGCCCTTCGTCGGGGTGCGCGCTTGTCGCGATCAAATAGTGCCGACCTGTGCTGCTAGCGGGGTATTGCTCGGGGAGTTGCGCCCAAAACGCGATCGTGCCCGTCGCAGTGAGCACATTTCCGGCGGTTGGGTAGCGCACCACAGCCTGCGAAGCGATGCGCACGCCTTGGCCGAACTGCCCTTCGGGGAAGCCGGGAGTGTTGCTGATCTGCGGCGCGTTGCGGCCCACCTGCTGCAGGGCGCTGCCATCGAATGGCGCGTACAGCAGCACATCGGGGCGTGGCGCGGCTGTGATGGTCGCCTCCGGCGGCGTGGTATCAGGCGGCGCTGGCGCATCGGGCGGCGTAAAGTCGAACTCACCCTCTAAGCTTTTATGCCAGAGCCACACGCTCGGCTCGCAAGCGACGTAGGCCGAGCATGGATCGGGGGCATCGCCAAACCAACCGTAGGGATCTACCTGTTTGCCGTTGTGGCGCACCTCGAAGTGCAGGTGCGGCGAACCGACCACAAAGCCGGTTTTGCCGCTGCTGCCCAGCAGATCGCCTGCCTTGACTGGCACGCCTCGGCCTGTGTTGACTTTGCCCTTGAAGATGCGGGCGAAGCGATCCAAGTGCCAGTAGACCGTCACATAGCCGTTGTCGTGCTGAATCCACACGCCGTTGCCTCGGTGCGTACTGGCGAAGGCCACACCATCGGCAGCCGCCAAGATGAACGTGCCGATCGGCTTATCGGGGAAGTAATAATCGTGGCCGTCGTGGCCGTCGTACTGCACACCGCCCTGGCCGAGATAGTTCACCATATAGCCGTTGTCGGCTTTGCCAGTATCGACGGTGGGGTACATATGGTCGAAGTAGGCCAGATGCGTCACGCGGGTACCTGCGTGCCAGGGACGCCGCAAAAAGCCGTTGTGCGCGGTGCCCTGCGGGGCTGGCGCGGCCTCGGGGATCACATTATTGAAGTAATCGGCGAAGGCCTGCCCGAACTTTGTCACCACGGCGTGCCATTCGGCGGCGGTGCGACCGTTCGCCAGGAAGCGCTGCACGCTGATGCCCTCTGGCGCTTGTGCCAGCGTGAGCGTCAGGGAGAGACCATCGGAGAAGTGCACGACAGGAGGGTTGGTGTATGGCCCCAGACCCGCCCGTAGCTCGCGGGTGGCCCAATCGATCTGTTCGGCGAAGCCCAGTGGGCCGTGTGCGCCGAACGGCTGTTGAAGCGCCTGGAAGGAGGGCATGGGGTCGCTGAGCAACTGGTTGGTCGCTTCGAGCAGCGCAAGCAAGATGCGGGGACTCAGGCCATAATATGAAGTTGCACCGCTGATAATTTCAGCGGCGCTGAGTTCACCTTCGCGGTAATCCTTCAGCATGCCCGGTTGCGCGTCCAGCCATCCCTGAAGATCAACCTCAACTGGTAATGGCGGCGCTGCATGCGTCACCTGAACGGAGGGCAGAATTGAGAGTAGTACTGCAACGATCAGCGTAAAACGGAAAGGCCAACGTGCCACAAAATGCTCCTGCGGTGACAAACTCCAGGCAGTTTTCGCTGTTCAATGTAGCATGGAGCGGCGGATGCGTCAATAGTTTCTGTTGACATAAACGGTACGTTTTGATGCCAGTCTGTTCATTTCCATGAAGATGTGGCGCTGTAGCATTCTAGTGATACCAAGCTTAGTTAGGTCGTGGCGATACCTCCTCACCTTGAGCATGCTGCTTTCAAGCCCTTTGCTGCATAGACATAGTTCTGCCTATTCATGCAACTCATCTGTGTCTTCTGTGGATGATGTGTTTCGGTTTTGACACAGTTCTAAGTAGCTAAAAAAGCTGGTTGACGCTCTCCGAGCGCTCTGCTATGATGCCTACATTTAATCATTATTCTTCCCAAGTTGTGAATTAGAGAGGGCCACACCTGGCTCGCGAAGGTGCGCTATGTCAGATCTTCCCACCGTTGGTTATGCCGGACTCGGCTTGATGGGCAAGCCGATGGCCCTTAATCTCATTGCTGCTGGATACCCAGTAGTGGTGTATAACCGCAGCCCTGGCCCCGTGGCGGAACTTGTCGAGGCGGGAGCGCAGGCTGCCGCATCGCCTGCCGAACTTGCCGAACAGGCGAGCATCATCTTCACCTGCCTGGCCAATACTGCGGTTGTGCAATCGATTGTTGCTGGCCCCGAGGGTCTGCTCTCGACGGCGCGCCCTGGCACGCTGATCATCGATATGAGCACTATCTCGCCGATGGTGGCGCGGGAGATCGCCGAGCAGGCGCAGCGCAAGGGCGTGGATTTCCTCGATGCGCCAGTGTCGGGCGGCGAGGTCGGCGCGCGCGATGCCACCTTGTCGATCATGGTCGGCGGTCGGGCGGAGGCGCTTGAGCGCGCGAGGCCACTGCTGAATGTGTTGGGCAAGCGCGTGGTGCACGTTGGCGATGCGGGCGCGGGTCAGATCGCCAAGGCGTGTAATCAGATCATCGTGGGTGTGACGATCGAGGCGGTGAGCGAGGCGTTGGTGCTGGCGACGAAGGCTGGCGTTGACCCGGCGCGGGTGCGCGAGGCGTTGCTGGGTGGGTTCGCCCAGAGCCGCGTGTTGGAACTGCACGGCCAGCGTATGCTCGACCGCAATTTCGAGCCGGGTGGCAAATCGCGCCACCAGTACAAGGATCTGCAGATCATCCTTGATACGGGGCGGGCCTACGATGCGCCGCTGCCCGTGACGAGCCTGGTACAGCAGTTCTACGGCGCACTGCTCGCGAGTGGCCAAGGCGATCTCGATCACTCCGCCCTGTACCTGCTGATCGAATCAATGGCTGGTCTTGACCCAGCGGTGTGACCCGTTCGCGATCGAGGAAGGACGCCCTGCTGTCATTCGTGGCAGCGGGGCGTTGTGTTATACCAATTAGGTTGTATGTTCGTTAAGATTTGGTAGATAATTCTTTTCCTTCAAACTACCCGCATCCTTTTTCTCTCTTTTTCTGTTTATATCATATATCTTCCTTGATCATTTTTAAGAATCGTCTAAAAAGAAAGTTGATGTGCGCGTATGTGGACGGGTGGTTGTGATATTGTAAACATAACAAGACGTTTGTGTACTGTTGAGTGGGCGGTGCTGTAGGTTATGCAGGATGAGGGACGTTATGACCTTGCCAGAGAACTTAACTTCAGAGCGTAATGAGGTACAGCAGGCTTTTTTTCTTTTAATAAGCTCTGCACCGCAAACTGTTACCTACAATCAGATCGAGGATGCATTACAGTCGGTCGGTCTTGATCCGTTTACAGAGAGCGAAGCCTATGATCGCTTGATCTCCATGTTGGAGGAGCAAGAGATTTTAGTTGTTGATACGCTTGCAGATGATGCTGAATGGGTCGGTGTTGAAGAGCAAGCTCTCGATGATGCCGATGAAGTGCTTGGTAAGCTAAAGCAAATTCGCTCGAATATTGACGAGTTTTGCCATACTCTTCTTTCGGCACGTGAGGAACGACGCCTCCTTGAAATTGTTTTGGATTCTCGTCGTGCTCAAAACGAACTGAATAATTCGGATGTAAATGAAATTGGTAATAAGGAGCGGTTGGCGCTTCAAAAACGTATCTTTGCTGGTGAGGAGGCGATTGAACTGTTGGTGCGACACAACTTGCGTTTGGTGGCAAAGATTGCGTTGCGTTATTGTTCGTGGCTTTCTCATCTTCACTTCGAAGATCTTTTGCAGGAAGGGCGCATCGGTTTAATGAAGGCGATAGAGCGCTACAACCTCAGCTTGAACTTACGACTTTCAACCTACGCAACCTGGTGGATACGCCAAGCCATTACTCGGGCAATCGCCGACCAAGATCGTACAATCCGCTTACCTGTGCATATGGTTGAGACAGTGCGTCGTATTCATACCACACAACAACGTTTGAGTATTCAATTGGGGCGCGAGCCAACCCATGCCGAATTGGCCGCAGCACTTCATATGCCAGAGGAACGGCTATTGGCCATTCTTAGACGTAGCCAATCGCTTATTTCACTTGAATTACAGGTGGGTGAGGATAAAAGTACTTTAGGTGAGTTGCTGCCGGATCGTTTCTCGCCTTCGCCGTTAGATGTGTTGGTTGAACAAGATCTGCGAGTTGTATTAACCGATATTCTTACTGATCTTACCGACCGTGAGCGCAATGTGCTTGAGATGCGTTTTGGGTTGAAAGGCTTTGAACGTCATACGCTGGAGGAGATCGGCAAGCAGTTTGGCCTCACTCGTGAGCGTATTCGCCAGATCGAGGTGAAGGCGCTTCGCAAACTTGCTGGCATGAAACGGGTTCGCTCATTGAAAGCTGATTGGGGTATAAGGAGTGGCGTATGAGCATTCATTTAGTACGTTGTCGAACGCATAATCGTGGGGAGCGGCGACGACCGTTTCAGGTTTTTCAGATCCAACTCGACTCTGAAGGAAAGCGCGTGCGCCGCAATTTGAGCGAGGCCGATGGTGAAATTATACGCGGCCCTTGGGTGGTTACTGCGCGACCGTTCGCACCTGGTTTGTACTGTATGCACTGTGTGAACGAGGGTAACCGCACGCCTTTGCCGATCGATGAATTGGATATGCAAGAAGCAGGCTTAACCGATCCTCCATTAGTTTTTATCGATCCACAGGCATTTAACGGTGGTAGGTTGGTTGAATCATTACGAGAGAAATTTGGCGAACGTATTCATTATGTGCAGGAATTGCCTGAGCGTGATGCGCTTTATGCGGATGCATCCGTAGTAGATCGGCTACATCCAGGCTTGCGGCGTGCTTTGCGTGAGCGCATCTTGCCACAGGGCAATTTGTACGCTTTTCAGGCCAAAGCTTTGCAAGCAGCTCTGGATGGTCATGATACGATTGTGACTACGCCAACCGCCAGTGGTAAATCGCTTACGTATACCTTGCCCATTATTGATACACTGCTGCGTGATCCTCGTGCAACGGCCTTGTATTTATCGCCGCTTGTTGCGCTTACTGAGGATCAACTCGAGTCGTTGACACGGCTTGATTCTCAAAATATCGATTGGGTACGGCGTGGCGAGCGCTTTTCGATTCATCGCTTTTGTCGCACGCTCGATACAGGGAGTGGTACATTGACGGTTGCTCGCTACGATGGCTCCGTGCCTGAGGGTGATCGACAGGACATTCGTCAACAGCAGCCGCAGTATATTTTGACGACGCCAGATATGTTGCACGCCGCTATTTTGTCGGGCGCGTTCAATCAATGGCAGTGGCACTATCTCTTCTCAGGGCTACGCTATGTCGTAATCGATGAATTGCATAGCTACCGGGGAGTCGTAGGAGCATCGTTTGCAAATTTGATACGGCGGTTGCGGCGCATTTGTCGTATGCTTGGCGCAAATCCACAGTTTTTGTGTGCTTCTGCGACGCTGGTCGAGCCCGAGGCTACTGTCGAGCAGTTAATCGGTCGTCGTCCGGTGCTGATCGATGCTACTGATGCAGGCGCACCGCAGCGCAAACGCCATTTTGTATTATGGAACGAAGGTGTTGGAACTCCTTCGAGCAGTGCGCTTTCGACGCAAGCCAAGAATGTGTTATTGCATCTCATTGAACAGCGGACACGCTCAATCGCATTTGGGCGTTCGATCAGCGAGATCAATGATATTTACCGCTTTACGACTGCCGAACTGCGTGATGAAGGTATGCGGCAGACCGTGGTGCAGCCATTTATGCGTGAATTATTGCCCGAGGATAAACGCCGTATCATTGCTGATCTCAAGCAAAAGCGCCTGCACTGTGTCATCGCGACAAGTGCGCTTTCGATGGGTATTGATATCGGGAGTTTATCGGCGGCTGTGATGATCGGTTTCCCTGGCTCGATTGCGCAGTTGTGGCAGCAGGCGGGAGCTGCC
>Ga0207864_1003288_pt1 | contig 13771 bp, 13 predicted proteins | sample HigsolmetaAR202D_FD_184834 | JGI IMG/M metagenome (GOLD analysis project Ga0207864, IMG submission 184834) | Ionic liquid and high solid enriched microbial communities from the Joint BioEnergy Institute, USA - AR20-2-D (SPAdes) (version 2) ...
CCGGCGCCCGGCCCGCCTCCCGGGCCGGGACCGTACCGTCCGGCCTCGTGGGGCCAGCGGGCCCTGGCCCGCCTGCTCGACTCCTTGTTCGTGAGCATTCCGCTGGGCACGGTCCTGTTCTTCGCCTGGCTGTTCTGGCTCTTCTTCGCGGTGCTGGCGGGCCGGACCCTGGAGGGGGCGGACACCGGCGCCATGATCTTCGCCAGCGTGTGCGGGTTCCTGGTCTGCACGGCCTACGACGCGGTCTGCCTGCGTGTCTGGGGGCGCACCCCGGGCAAGATGATCGTCAAGATCGTGGTGGTGCCCGACCCCGCGCCGGGACGGCCGGAGCGGATCCCCCTCGACGCGGTCATGGTCCGCGCCGCGCTGTACTGGCTCCCGCTCCTGGTCATGTGGACGCCCCTGTGGGTGCAGGTCCTGGTCAACGGAGTGTGGCTGGTGCCGATCGCGCTGTGGCCGCTGTGGGACCTGCCCAAGCGGCAGGCCGTCCACGACAAGATCGTCCGGACCGTGGTGCTGCGACGGGACTGAGTCGGCACCCCCACCCTGCGACGATCCACTCCCGCACCCGTACTACATTGCGTAGTAGTCCTGTTCGACCATTCCAGGGAGCCTTCTCATGACAACGGAGCCGTCACCGCGCGTCTGCCGGATGAGCCGCCGCACGATGCTGGCGGGTACGGGGGCCGCGGGAGCGGTGGCGCTCACCGCCGCGGCCTGCACCGCCGCACCGAAGCCGCAGGACGCGCTGCGCGGACAGGTGGTGGCGCAGACCACCGACGTCCCCGAGGGCGGCGGTCTGCTGGTGATCGACGCCAAGCTGGTGATCACCCAGCCCGAGCCGGGGAAGTTCCAGGCGTTCAGCGCCACGTGCACCCACGGGGGCTGCACCGTGCAGGAGGTCACCACCGAGATCCTCTGCCTGTGCCACCACAGCAAGTTCGGGCTCGACGGCGAGGTGCTCCAGGGGCCGGCCGTCGACCCGCTGGAGCCGTTCGAGGTGCGGGTGGAGGGCACCGACATCATCCTGGTCTGAGCCCGGCGGAGGGCTCAGCCGGACTCCGCGGTCTCCTCGCCGTTCCTGCGGGAGACGGGGGAGCGGCGGAACGCCGAGGCGGGCCACATCGCGGCGTACTGCTGCTCCTCGTCCATCCCGGTGAACTCGGTGCGGTTGCGCGGCAGCGCCTGGGGGAAGTTCTCGCGGATGTAGCCGAGCATGTGCTCACGCAGCTCGACCGTGAGCTTCCACCGGGCGCTGGAGTCGGCGGCGCTCACGGTCGCGCGCAGCTCGATCAGCCCGGAGTCCAGCATGTCGGTGACCTCCAGCGCCCAGTTGCGGCCGTCCCACAGGGGGTGGTTGGTCACGAACGACTCGACCTCGGCGCGCAACTGCTCCACCGGGACCTCCCAGTCGACGCGGAACATCACCACCCCGGTGATGCTGCTGCCGTGCTTGGTCCAGTTCTCGAACGGCCGGGTGGTGAAGTAGGACACGGGGAAGACCAGGCGGCGTTCGTCCCAGGTGCGCACGGTCACGTTGGTGAGCGTCAGCTCCTCGATGCGGCCCCACTCTCCCTCCACGACCACCACGTCGTTGATGCGCAGCGAGTCGCTGAACGCCAGTTGCAGGCCGGCGAACATGTTGCCCAGCGTGGCCTGCGCCGCCACACCGGCGATGATGCCGATCAGACCGGCGGACGCCAGGATCCCGGCGCCGAGCGCGGCGACGGCGGGGAAGGTGAACAGGATCGCCGCGACCGCCAGCAGGCCCAGCAGCGTGGCCGCGACCCGTCGCAGCAGCCGCACCTGCGTTTGCAGGCGGCGGGAGCGCCGGTCGGCGTCGCCGTTGCGCACCGACAGCCGGGCCAGCACGGTGTCGGTGACGGCGTAGGCCACGGTCAGCCCCAGCCAGGTCAGCGAGGCGATCATCGCGATGCGCATGCCGTGCTGGAAGATGGGGTACCAGAAACGGGGGTTCTCGAATCCGCTGGCGTTGGGAAGCGCGAGGTTCACCCCCAGTACGGTGGCCGCCGCGTACGCCGAATAGCGGCAGCGCCGGACCAGGTGCTCGGCTGCGCTCCACACCTTGGACAACTGGTGGGTCAGCAGCCAGTGCAGCACCGTGACCAGGAGCACCGAGACCGCGACGGCGACGCCCACCGCGATCCAGTTGCCGATCGACATCACTGGAGAGTCCCCCTTGCACGGAGTCGGAAGCGGAAAGTGGTGCAACGCAGATACAGGGACAACCTAGAACATCCCGCTACCGGACCGTGACGCTTGCGGAGGTGAGGAAGCGCATGGCCAGGAAGGCCCGGCCGGGCGTCCGGTGCTGGCACGCACTGTCCGATCCGGCGACCACAATGGGACCATGACCGTCCGCCCCACCCTGCGCCCCGAACCCGGATCGATCCCCACCGACCCCGGGGTCTACCGCTTCCGGGACGAGCACGGCCGCGTGATCTACGTTGGAAAGGCGAAGAACCTGCGCGCCCGGCTGTCCTCCTACTTCCAGGACTTCAGCGCGCTGCACCCGCGGACCCAGACCATGGTCTCCACGGCCGCCGAGGTGGACTGGACGGTGGTGGGCACCGAGGTGGAGGCCCTGCAGTTGGAGTACTCCTGGATCAAGGAGTACTCCCCGCGCTTCAACGTCCGCTACCGCGACGACAAGAGCTACCCCTACCTGGCGGTCACGCTCAACGAGGAGTTCCCCCGGGTCCAGGTGATGCGCGGGGCGCGGCGCCGCGGGGTGCGCTACTTCGGCCCCTACTCCTACGCCTGGGCCATCCGCGACACCGTGGACCTGCTGCTGCGGGTGTTCCCGGTGCGCACCTGCTCGGCCGGGGTGTTCAAGCGCGCCCGCTCCAGCGGTCGGCCCTGCCTGCTCGGCTACATCGACAAGTGCTCCGCGCCCTGCGTGGGGCGCGTCGACGCGGCCGAGCACCGCGCGCTCGCCGAGGACTTCTGCGCCTTCATGGCGGGCGAGACCGGCCGCTTCCTGCGGGCGCTGGAGGCCGAGATGAAGCAGGCCGCCGCCGAGCAGGAGTACGAGCGTGCCGCGCGCCTGCGCGACAACATCCAGGCGCTGCGCACGGTCATGGAGAAGCAGGCTGTGGTCCTCGGCGACGGCACCGACTGCGACGTCATCGCCATCGCCGAGGACCCGCTGGAGGCGGCCGTCCAGGTGTTCTACGTGCGCGGCGGGCGCATCCGCGGCGAGCGCGGCTGGGTGGTCGACAAGGTCGAGGAGGTCTCCACCGGCCAGCTCGTCGAGCAGTTCCTCGCCCAGACCTACGGCGCGGCCGAGGGCACGTCGGCCATCCCCCGCGAGGTGCTGGTCTCGGCCGAGCCCGCCGACCTCCCCGCCGTCACCGCCTGGCTGGCCGAGCGCCGCGGCGCGGCGGTGGACGTGCGGGTGCCCCGGCGCGGCGACAAGCGCGCCCTGATGGAGACCGTCGCCAAGAACGCCGAGCAGGCGCTGGCCCGCCACAAGAGCCAGCGCGCCTCCGATCTGACCACGCGCTCCCGGGCGCTCTCGGAGATCGCCGAGGCGCTGGGCCTGGCGGAGGCCCCGCTGCGCATCGAGTGCTTCGACATCTCCACCCTCCAGGGCGAGCACGCGGTGGCGTCCATGGTGGTGTTCGAGGACGGCCTGGCCCGCAAGTCCGAGTACCGGCGGTTCAGCATCCGCGGGGCGGCGGGCGCCGAGCACAGCGACGTCGCGGCGATGCACGAGGTCATCACCCGCCGCTTCACCCGCTACCTGGAGGAGAGCCAGCGCTCCGGAGAACTGGACACGCTGGGCGAGAGCGGCGCCCCGCCCGCCGCGGGCCGCGCCGCGCGGGGCGCCGCACCCCGGTTCGCCTACCCGCCCAACCTGGTGGTGGTGGACGGCGGCCGCCCCCAGGTCGCGGCCGCCCAGCGGGCGCTGGAGGAGCTGGGGATCGAGGACGTGGCCGTGTGCGGGCTGGCCAAGCGGCTGGAGGAGGTGTGGGTGCCCGACGAGGAGGACCCGATCATCCTGCCGCGCGCCAGCGAGGGGCTCTACCTGTTGCAGCGGGTCCGTGACGAGGCGCACCGGTTCGCGATCTCCTACCATCGACGCAAGAGGGCCGGGGCGCTCACCGCCAGTGCTCTGGACGACATTCCCGGCCTGGGGCCCGCCCGGCGCGCCGCGTTGATCAAGCACTTCGGGTCGGTGCGCCGCCTGGCGCGGGCCACGGTCGCCGAGATCGCCGAGGTGCCCGGGATCGGGGAGCGGATCGCTCGGACGGTCCACGAGCGGCTCGGCGGGGCCGGGGAGGAGCAGGGAGGGTCGGACGGCAGCGGTCCGGACAACCGAGAGCACAGGGGGAAGAAGACGTGACGACCAGTCGGGTAGACGGCCTCCCACCGGAGATCGTCGTGGTGACAGGCATGTCGGGAGCGGGGCGCAGCACCGCGGCGCGGGCGTTGGAGGACCTCGACTGGTTCGTCGTCGACAACCTCCCGCCGGGGCTGCTGCCCACCATGATCGACCTGGCCGGACGCACCCAGGGAGCGGTGTCGCGGGTGGCTGCCGTGGTGGACGTGCGCAGCATGGCCTTCACCGAGGACCTGCTGTCTTCCGTGAAGGATCTGCGCGGTCGCGGTATCGTCGCCCGCGTGGTGTTCCTGGAGGCATCGGACGAGACCCTGGTGCGCCGCTTCGAGAGCGTGCGGCGCCCGCACCCGCTCCAGGGTGAGGGGCGGCTGACCGACGGGATCAGCCGCGAGCGCGGTCTGCTGCGCTCCATCCGTGGCGAGGCCGACCTGGTCATCGACACCTCCCAGCTCAACGTGCACCAGCTCAAGGCGAAGATGGTGGGGTTCTTCGGGAAGGCCCGGGAGGCCCACCTGCGCGCCAACGTGGTCTCCTTCGGGTTCAAGCACGGCCTGCCGATCGACGCCGACCTGGTGCTGGACTGCCGGTTCCTGCCCAACCCGCACTGGGTTCCGGAACTGCGTCCGCTGACGGGGCAGGACGACCCGGTGCGCGACTACGTACTGGCCCAGCGCGGAGCCAAGGAGCTGCTGGACTCCTACACCGAGGTGCTGCGGCTGCTGGTCGCCGGGTACCAGCGCGAGGGCAAGCACTACATGACGCTCGCGGTGGGCTGCACCGGCGGCAAGCACCGCAGTGTCGCCATGTCCGAGCAGCTCGCCGCCCGTCTGCGCGACGAGGGGGTGGAGGTGAACATCATCCACCGCGACCTGGGGCGCGAATAGGCGGCGCGGGCCGCGGCACACGCCCCGGGACGTCCGGCGGACCGGGGGAGGGGAATGAGGGACGCGTAGACCGATGGCGGGTTACGAGGACTCTTGGGAGAGACCGCGCGGAGACGACGGGACCGCGCCGCCGCGCGTGGTCGCGCTGGGCGGAGGACACGGGCTGTACGCGTCGCTGTCCGCGCTGCGCCGGGTCACCACCGACGTGACCGCGGTGGTGACGGTGGCCGACGACGGCGGCTCCAGCGGGCGGCTGCGGCGGGAGCTGGGCGTGCTGCCGCCGGGCGACCTGCGGATGGCGCTGGCGGCGCTGTGCGGTGACGACGAGTGGGGTAGCACCTGGAGCGAGGTGGTGCAGCACCGGTTCCGCTCCGGGGGCGAGCTGCACGGGCACGCGGTGGGCAACCTGCTCATCGTGGCGCTGTGGGAGCTGCTGGGCGACTCGGTCGCGGCACTGGACTGGGTGGGGCAGCTCCTCGGCGCGCACGGCCGGGTGCTGCCGATGTCGTCGGTCCCGCTGGACATCGTGGCCGAGGTGGAGGGCGCCGACCCGGACCGTCCCGACGAGGTGGTGACCGTGCGCGGCCAGGTGGCCTGCGCCAGCACCCGGGGGCGGGTGCGGTCCATCTCGCTGATCCCGGACCGGCCGCCGGTGCCCAGCCAGGTGATCCGGGCGGTGCACGAGGCCGACTGGGTGGTGTTCGGCCCCGGGTCGTGGTTCACCAGCGTGCTGCCGCACCTGCTGGTTCCGGATCTGGCGCGGGCGCTGGTGACGACGCGGGCGCGGCGGCTGGTGGCGCTCAACCTGTCCCCGCAGCGGGGGGAGACCGACGGGTTCGCCGCGCACACCTATCTGGAGGTGCTCGCCGACCACGCGCCCGAGCTGCGGGTGGACGTGGTGCTGGCGGACCGCAAGGGCGTGGAGGACGCGGTCAGGCTGGAGCGGGTGGCGGCGGGGCTGGGAGCCCGGCTGGTGCTGGCCGACCTGGCCGTGGACGACGGGTCGCCGCGGCACGACCCGGACCGGTTCGCGGAGGCGTTCGATCAGGTATTCGCGGATTGAGCGGACCCGGCCGCAAAGGTTCGGGAAAGCGCCGGGCTGCCGGACCGGTCAAGGCAGCGGACACACGCTCGCGCGGCATGGAGTTGGCCGCGCGGGCAAGTAGTCTGCCACGAAGGGCGCTGCTTGGCCGCGGCGCGCAGTGTGCGTTCTACTGGGGGAAGGGGCCGCATCCATGGCGATGACCGGCGTGGTGAAGGACGAGTTGAGCCGACTGACCGTTCTCAAGCCATGCTGCCGCAAAGCGGAAGTCTCGACGATTCTGCGTTTCACCGGCGGACTGCACCTGGTCGGCGGGCGTATCGTGATCGAGGCCGAGCTCGACACGGGAGCGGCCGCACGCCGACTGCGCAAGGACGTCTCCGAGGTGTTCGGACACGAGTCCGAGGTGGTGGTCCTGGCCCCCAGCGGTCTGCGCAAGGGCAACCGCTACGTGGTCCGGGTCATCAAGGACGGCGAGAGCCTGGCCCGCCAGACCGGACTGATCGACAACTACGGCCGCCCGGTGCGCGGCCTGCCCCGCCACGTCGTGGCGGGCGGGGCGTGCGACGCGGAGTCGGCGTGGCGCGGCGCGTTCATCGCGCACGGCTCGCTCACCGAGCCCGGGCGGTCCATGTCGCTGGAGATCACCTGTCCGGGGCCGGAGGCGGCGCTGGCCCTGGTGGGCGCGGCCCGGCGGCTCAAGGTGCACGCCAAGGCCCGCGAGGTGCGCGGGGTGGACCGTGTGGTGGTGCGCGACGGCGACTCCATCAGCGCGCTGCTGACGCTGCTGGGCGCCCACCAGAGCGTGCTGGCCTGGGAGGAGCGGCGGATGCGCCGCGAGGTCCGGGCCACCGCCAACCGGCTGGCCAACTTCGACGACGCGAACCTGCGGCGCAGCGCCCGGGCCGCGGTCGCCGCGGGGGCCCGGGTGGAGCGCGCCCTGGAGATCCTCGCCGACGACGCTCCCGAGCACCTGGTGGCCGCGGGCAAGCTGCGCCTGGAGCACAAGCAGGCGTCGCTGGAGGAGCTGGGACAGCTCGCCGACCCGCCGCTGACCAAGGACGCCATCGCGGGCCGGATCCGGCGCCTGCTGGCCATGGCGGACAAGCGCGCGGCGGATCTGGGCATCCCCAACACCGAGGCGAACCTCACGCCTGACATGCTCGTTCCATGACGTGAGGAAGATCACAGAATGTGGCGTTCGGTGACCGTGCCGGAGCTGCGAGTCCGGGGTGGGGCACCCGGAGGCGGAGTCGGTGCCGCTGGTGCGCCAACAGCCCTCGTTAATGCGCTCGTAATAAAGTGTGAACGGTTCTCCCAAGGTGTCCACACTTTCACGAGCTGCGGAAACGATGGTGTGAGGGAGCGAAAAATACGGTCTAATGGTCTATACCTCTGGTGTGTAGAAGTGCCAGTATTGGCATCGGTGGGACAGCCCGCGCGCCGTGGCCGATCCGGCTCCGGTGGCTGAGGGCGCGGACGGTAGGCTCGCCCCAACCCAACGCACACTGTTTTCCGCATCCGGCGCGTGTTGCGTCGGAGCCAGCGTCGACGACGCAGACGACACGTGAGGAGAATGGTTTCCGTGACCATCCGCGTAGGCGTGAACGGATTCGGACGAATCGGCCGCAACTTCTGGCGGGCGGTCCAGGCCGCCGGAGGCAGCGACGTCGAGATCGTGGCCGTCAACGACCTCACCGACAAGGCGACCCTGGCCCACCTGCTCAAGTACGACACCGTCCTGGGCACCCTGCCCGGCGAGGTCGAGGTCGGCGAGGACAGCATCACGGTCGGCGGCACCACCATGAAGGCGCTCGCCCAGCGCGACCCGGCCCAGCTCCCCTGGGGCGACCTGGGCGTCGACGTCGTCATCGAGTCCACCGGCTTCTTCACCAAGGCCGAGGACGCCAAGAAGCACCTCGACGCCGGCGCCAAGAAGGTCATCATCTCCGCCCCGGCCAAGGGCGAGGACCTGACCGTCGTCATGGGCGTCAACGACCACAAGTACGACCCGGCCAACCACCACATCCTGTCCAACGCCTCCTGCACCACCAACTGCGTGGCGCCGATGGCCAAGACGCTGCTGGAGAACTTCGGCATCGTCAAGGGCCTGATGACCACGGTGCACGCGTACACCAACGACCAGGTCATCCTGGACTACCCCCACAAGGACCTGCGTCGGGCCCGCGCCGCCGCGCAGAACATCATCCCCACCACCACCGGTGCCGCCAAGGCTACCGCGCTGGTGCTGCCCGAGCTGAAGGGCAAGCTCGACGGTCTGGCCATGCGGGTCCCGGTGCCCGACGGCTCCGTCACCGACCTGGTGGTCACCCTGGAGCGCGAGGTGACCAAGGAAGAGGTCAACGCCGCGTTCAAGGCCGCCGCCGAGGGGCCGCTCAAGGACGTCCTGGTCTACACCGAGGACCCCATCGTGTCCTCCGACATCGTCGGCACCCCGGCCTCCTGCACCTTCGACGCCAGCCTCACCATGGCCTTCGGCAGCCAGGTCAAGGTCGTCGGCTGGTACGACAACGAGTGGGGCTACTCCAACCGCCTGGTCGACCTGGTCAAGCTGGTCGGCTCCAACCTCTGAACCGCGCCGCCCACGGCACCGGCGACGCCCTCGCACCCGGCACCTCCGCGCCGGCAGGGGGCGTCGCCGCCCATGTAGACCGCTTCCAGAAAGAGAAGTAGAGACATGCGGACGATCGAGGACCTCGACGTCGCGGGCAAGCGTGTTTTTGTCCGGGCCGATCTCAACGTGCCGCTCGACGGTGAGCGCATCACCGACGACGGCCGCATCCGGGCCAGCCTGCCCACCATCACCAGGCTTCGCGAGCGGGGCGCGCGCGTGATCGTCGGCGCCCACCTGGGCCGCCCCAAGGGCAAGGTCGACCCCGCCTACTCGCTGCGCCCCGTCGCCGCCCGGCTGGGCGAGCTGCTGGGCACCGAGGTGCGCTTCGCCACCGACACCGCGGGCGAGTCCGCCCTCGCGGTCAGCCGCGAACTCGCCGACGGCGAGGTCGCCCTGGTGGAGAACCTGCGCTTCGAGCCGGGCGAGACCAGCAAGGACGACGCCGAGCGCGGCGCGTTCGCCGACCGGCTGGCCGCGCTGGCCGAGCTGTACGTCGGCGACGGCTTCGGTGCGGTGCACCGCAAGCACGCCAGCGTCTACGACCTGCCCAAGCGCCTTCCGCACGCCGCGGGCGGACTGGTGTTCACCGAGGTCGACGTGCTGCGGCGGCTGACCGAGTCCCCGCAGCGCCCCTACGTGGTGGTGCTGGGCGGCTCCAAGGTCTCCGACAAGCTGGGCGTCATCGACAACCTGCTCAACACCGCCGACCGCATCCTCATCGGCGGCGGCATGGCCTACACCTTCCTCGCCGCCAAGGGCTACGAGGTCGGCAACAGCCTGCTGGAGCGCGACCAGATCGAGACGGTCAACGGCTACCTGCGCCGCGCCGAGGAGCGCGGGGTGGAGTTCGTGCTGCCCGTCGACGTGGTGGCCGCGGAGAAGTTCGCCGCCGACGCCGCCCACGACGTGGTCAGCGTCGAGCAGATCCCCGCCGACCGGATGGGCCTGGACATCGGCACGGCCTCGGCCAAGCTGTTCGCCGAGAAGCTGGCCGACGCGGCCACGGTGTTCTGGAACGGCCCGATGGGCGTGTTCGAGATGGAGCCGTACGCCAACGGCACCCGCGCGGTGGCCCAGGCGCTGGCCGACTCCGACGCCTTCACGGTGGTCGGCGGCGGCGACTCGGCGGCGGCCGTGCGCGCGCTCGGATTCGACGAGAAGGCGTTCGGGCACATCTCCACCGGCGGCGGCGCCAGCCTGGAGTACCTCGAAGGCAAGACCCTGCCCGGTATCGCGGCACTGGAGGACTAGGACGACCATGGCAACCGCCGAACGCAAGCCGCTGATCGCGGGCAACTGGAAGCTGCACAACAACCACCTCGAGGCCATCGCCCTGGTGCAGAAGCTGGCCTTCGCCCTCAACGACGCCGACTACGACGCGGCGGACATCGCGGTGCTGCCGCCGTTCACCGCCATCCGCAGCGTGCAGACGCTGGTGGAGGGCGACAAGCTGCGGATCGCCTACGGCGCCCAGGACATCTCCCAGCACGAGAAGGGCGCCTACACCGGCGAGGTGTCCGGCCCGATGCTGGCCAAGCTCAACTGCTCCTACGTGCTCGCCGGGCACTCGGAGCGGCGCGAGTACCACCACGAGGACGACGCGATCGTCAACGCGAAGGTCCGGGCGGCCTTCGCCAGCGGCATCACGCCGATCCTGTGCCTGGGCGAGGGGCTGGACGTCCGCCGCGAGGGGCGCCAGGTCGAGTACACCCTGGCCCAACTGGAGGGCGCGCTCAAGGGCGTGACCGAGGAGCAGGTCCGCGAGCTGGTCATCGCCTACGAGCCGGTGTGGGCGATCGGCACCGGGGAGGTCGCCACCCCCGAGGACGCCCAGGAGGTGTGCGCCGCGCTGCGCGGCCGGATCGCCGGGCTGTACTCCGCCGAGGCCGCGGGGCGCACCCGCATCCTCTACGGCGGCTCGGTCAAGAGCGGCAACGTCGCGGCGATCATGGCCCAGCCGGACGTCGACGGCGCGCTGGTGGGCGGGGCGAGCCTGCAGGCCGACGAGTTCGTCGCCCTGATCCGCGCCGCGGTGCAGGGCTGAGTCCCGGTTGTCGGCGGGCTGCGCCGGAGGCGGCGGCCCGCCGACACGCGGTTCCGGGGGTTTCGCTCAGGAGCGGCTCTGGGGCCTACTGTGTCGGGGGTAAAATCAGGTAATGTTCCCGATACCCTGTCCGGGTTCTCGCTTTCTCGCAGGTGTGCGGGTCTGGACGGGAGTTCTGGTCGTTCGGATTCCCCCTCGTCGGGGTTGAGTGACGGGTGAGCGTGTGATTATCGTCGGTCTTTCCATTGCCCTGATGATCGTCAGCGTCCTGATGATCATGCTGGTGCTGCTCCACAAGGGCAAAGGCGGTGGCCTCTCCGACCTGTTCGGCGGCGGCGTCACCTCCTCCCTCGGAGGATCCTCGGTGGTCGAGCGCAACCTCGACCGGCTGACCGTTGCCACCGGTCTGGTGTGGACCGTCGGCATCGTCGCGCTCGGCCTGCTCATCCTCCGTCAGGGCTAGTCCACAGCATCGCGATCCTGCGCCCGCAGGCCCCGGGCATGCGCGCTCGGTGCTGTGCGTTCCGCGGAGCGTGCGACAGCGTCCCCGGGGCACATCACGCTGAAGGAGTTTTTCGTGGGTAGTGGCAGTGCCATCCGCGGTAGTCGTGTCGGTGCCGGCCCGATGGGCGAGGCCGAGCGCGGTGAGGCGGCGCCGCGGATTCGTGTCGCGTTCTACTGTGCCAACAAGCACGAAGTGGTTCCGAGCTTCTCGCACGAGGCTCAGGTCCCGGACGAATGGGACTGCCCCCGTTGCGGTTTCCCCGCGGGTAAGGACCCGGAGAACCCCCCGGCTCCCCCGAAGACCGAGCCCTACAAGACCCACCTGGCCTACGTGAAGGAGCGGCGCAGCGACGCCGACGGCCAGGCCATTCTGGAAGAGGCGCTGGCCAAGCTGCGTGCCGAGCGAGCCGCGATGTCGGCCGCCTTCAAGCCTCTGAACGACTGAAGCTCCGGTGAGGAAGCCCCCGCCGGAGGGTGACGGCCCGGGCGGCCTGCCCGCCTCCCCTCCCGCGTGGAGCACAGCACCACGGCGAAGCCCCCGCGTATCGGACGCGGGGGCTTCGCCGTGTCCGGAGCCGGTCACGGGAGGGGTGGAGCATTGCCGGAATAAAGTTTAAATTTCAACTGTTTGTGCGGTGTAGACAGGCCGCCCGGACCAGGAGGAGCGCCATGAGCGTACGCCCCGCAGGAATCCACCACGTCACCGCGATCGCCGGAGACCCGCTCGCCAACGCCGACTTCTACCGCAACGTGCTGGGCATGCGGCTGGTCAAGCAGACGGTCAACTTCGACTCGCCCGACACCTACCACCTGTACTACGGCGACCGCGCGGGCAACCCGGGCACCGTCATGACGTTCTTCCCCTGGCCGGAGGCGCCCCGGGGACGGCTCGGCGCGGGCCAGGCCACCGTCACCTCCTTCTCCGTGCCCGAAGGATCGCTCGGCTGGTGGCAGCGGCACCTGGCGGCACTGGGGGTGCCCGCCAGCCGTCCCGCCGAGCGGATCGGGGAGGACGTGCTGAGCCTGCGCGACCCCGACGGCCTCGTCCTCGAACTGGTGGCCAGCCCCGACCACCACGACACCGACCCCTGGGACGGCGGCGGCGTCCCGGCCGAGCACGCCGTCCGCGGCATCCGCGCGGTCACCCTCACCGAACGCAACCCCGAGCCCACCGCCGCCATGCTCCAGGAGCAGCTCGGCTTCACCCTGACCGAGGAGGAGGGCGACCGCCTGCGCTTCCGCACCGGCGCCGCGGGGGAGGCCGTCGGCACCGTCCTGGACGTCGTCGCCGCGCCCACCGCCCGCATCGGGGAGGTCGCCGTGGGCACCGTGCACCACGTCGCCTACCGCGCCCCCGACCAGCAGGTCCAGCTCGACTGGCGGCGGGAGCTGCTGGAGGCGGGCGTGCGCGTGACCGAGGTACGCGACCGCTCCTACTTCACCTCGATCTACTTCCGCGAACCCGGAGGGGTGCTGCTGGAGATCGCCACCGACGGCCCCGGGTTCGACTACGACGAGCCGCTGCTGGAGCTGGGCCGCAGGCTCCGGCTGCCGCCGTGGCTGGAGCCCCGGCGCGACCAGATCCTGCGGGCCCTGCCCGAACTGACGATCCCGGAGTGACCGTTGACCGATCTCGGCTTCACCCACGTGTTCCGCCCGGCAACGCGGCCCGGCGCGCCCACCCTGCTCCTGCTGCACGGCACCGGAGCCGACGAGTACGACCTGCTGGGCCTGGGACACTCCCTGGCCCCCGGCGCTGCGCTGCTGTCGCCGCGCGGCCGGGTCGACGAGAACGGCGCCGCCCGCTGGTTCCGCCGCCTGCGCGAGGGCGTCTTCGACGTCGACGACGTCGTCGCCCGCGCCGCCGAACTGGCCGGTTTCGTGCGCGCGGCCACCGCCGCCTACGACCTGGACCCCGCGTCCGTGACCGCCGTCGGCTTCTCCAACGGGGCGAACATGGCCGCGGCGACCCTGCTGCTCCACCCGGGCCTGCTGCGCCGGGCGGCCCTGTTCGCGGCCGCCGCGCCGTTGCAGGGACGCCCGCTCCCCGCGGCCGACCTCACCGGTGTCCAGGTGTTTCTCAGCGCGGGGGCAGCCGATTCCCTCACGCCCCTCGAACAGGCTCGCCTCTTGGCCGAACAACTGCGACAATGCTCAGCGGTCGTGCAGATGCACGAGCACCCGGGTGGGCACGGCCTCCCCCCGGAGGCTCTGCACCGGGCCCGGCAGTGGTTCGCCGCGACCACGAGGTAGACCTTTCTCACACTGTGCGTGTCCGTCCCACGCACACCGGCGG
>Ga0207864_1003296_pt1 | contig 13743 bp, 12 predicted proteins | sample HigsolmetaAR202D_FD_184834 | JGI IMG/M metagenome (GOLD analysis project Ga0207864, IMG submission 184834) | Ionic liquid and high solid enriched microbial communities from the Joint BioEnergy Institute, USA - AR20-2-D (SPAdes) (version 2) ...
GCTGAATCATCCTATCTGAAACGCTCCGCGTCAAAATCGTATCAGTCCTGCTCAAGCAGGGCGCAGCATCGGGGATGGCGGATCGTCTATCCTGCCCAGCCGGTATCAGATCCCATGTCCCATTTTCGCACAAAGGAGATGCGATGACCGCGACAGCCACTTCAAACCCGCAGACGATCGTGGATCCCCGTTTGGATGAGCCGTATCCGCTCACCGAGGATCACAAGCGCCAATTCCGCGAAGACGGTTTCATCCGCCTGAAGAACGTCTTCACCAGGGACGTGCTCGATGAGTATGGCGATGAGATCACGCGCCTGACGCTCGCTCACGCCCCGCAGACGCCGCTGGAGAAGCGCGACACCTACGGCAAGGCGTTCATCCAGGTGGGCAACCTCTGGCAGATGAGCCCCAAGGCCAGGGCACTCAGCTTCTCGCGCCGGCTGGCGCGGATCGCAGCCGAGCTGATGGATGTCGACGGCGTGCGGATGTACCACGACCAGGCGCTGTACAAGGAAGCCGGCGGCGGCTTCACGCCGTGGCACGTCGATCAGCAATACTGGCCGATGGCGACGGGGAAGAGTGTGACGGCGTGGATTCCGCTGCATGCGGTCCCGATGGAAAACGGCCCGCTGTGCTTCGGTCGGGGCAGCCATCTGAAGAACATCGGCCGGGACCTGCCCATCTCGGATGAAAGCGAGCGCATCATCCGCGAAGCCATCAAGGCCCAGGGTGTGCTGGAGGTCTATGAGCCGTACGACCTGGGCGATGTCAGCTTCCACCTGGGCTGGACGCTGCACCGCGCCGGCCCGAATACGTGCGACTACCCGCGCAAGGTGCATACCGTCATCTACATGGACAAGGACATGATCATGCACCAGCCGAAGAACCCGCGCCAGGAGCAGGACGCTTTGAAATGGGCGCCGGGCATCAAGGTCGGCGAAGTCATGGCCAGCCCGCTGAACCCGATCCTGTGGTCGAAGTGTTCCGGCAAGTGCCGGTGCGGCTGATCGTTAAGCGGCGGCTGCGATGACGCGAAGGGATCGCGAGGGGCGCAAAGATCCCAAAGAGCGCAAAGATGGCAAAGGCAGTGGATGAGGTGTAGGGGGGAAGTTCCAACTGCCAAGTTCCAGGGAAGGTTCAAGATCCAAGGAAGAAGGCTCCAGGGAGCCAGCGCGCGATGGGGGTGATTCCTCGACGCGCGTCTGGTCCGCCAAGGCGGACCTTTCAGGAGCTGGAGCTTTTGTTCTTGAAGTTTGGAGCTTCCCTGGAGCTTGGTGGTTGGAGTTTGGAACTTAATCCTGCCATTTGATCCGCGTTGCTCAGCGTTGTCTTTGCGATCTTTGAGATCTCTGCGTTTCAGCCCGATCTTCGCGCTCTCGCGGTCGCCGTTCTCCGGATCACAGATTCTCGAGCCGCTGTTGCTTGTCCAAGTCGAGCAGAGCATTGATCAGGTCATCGAGGTGACCCTGCATGATCTGGTCGAGGTTGAAGTTCTTGTCGCCGCCGCCTTCGCCGCCGAGGCGGTGGTCGGTGCAGCGGTTCTGGGGGAAGTTGTAAGTGCGGATGCGCTGCGAGCGGTCGCCGGAGCCCATCATGGCTTTGCGGTTGGCGCGCTCGGCGGCCTGCTGCTTGGCTTGCTCCATTTCGTAGAGCGTCGCCCGCAGCAGCGCCCAGGCGCGTTCCTTGTTCTGGGCCTGCGACTTGTGCTCGGTCATCTTGAAGATCAGGCCCGTCGGCTTGTGCTTGATCATCCAGCCGGTTTCGACCTTGTTGACGTTCTGCCCGCCGGGGCCGCCGCCGCGGCAGCCGAACTCTTCGATGTCCTTCGGGTCGATGTGGATCTTCACATCGGGCAGTTCCGGCAGCACAGCCACCGTCGCCAGTGACGTGTGGATGCGCCCCTGGGCTTCGGTTTCGGGGACGCGCTGCACGCGATGCCCGCCGCCTTCGAAGCGCAGATGCCGCCAGGCATCGTCGCCCTGGATGTTGACGATCACTTCCTTGAACCCGCCCCGGTCGGACTCCGAGAAATCGGAGACGACAAAACGATACCCCTTGTGCTCGCAATAGCGGCGGTACATCTCGAACAGGTCGCGCGCAAAGAGGGCGGCTTCTTCGCCGCCGGTACCGGCGCGGATTTCGAGGAAAAAGCTGGCGACGCCGGCGTCCTCAGCCGCCAGAAACTGGTCCTTCAGGCCTTCGAGCAGGTCATGAGCCTGCTGCTCGGCTTCGGGAAGCTCAGCCTCGGCCAGCTCGGCCATCTCGCGATCGCCGCCGGCGATGAGCTGCCGGAGGTCCTCGATGTTGCGGATGGCCTGCTGATAGCGGTTGAAGGTTTCGACGACGGGGGCGAGCTGGCCCTGCTCGCGTGCCAGGGGAACGAGGGCCGCCTGGTTGGCGAGGATGGCTGGGTCGTTGAGCTGGCGGCTGACCTCGTCGTGGCGACGGGCCATCTCCTCGAGCTTGCGGATAAAGGCGGCATCAGCCGGGTTTTGTGTCTGGGTCGTCATGGGGAAACAGAACTACGGGGATCAGCAAACAAATAGAGACAGCGCGACGGACGGCGGGGCGGGTCGCTAAAGCCGAGCAAGTCGGATGTTGGGCAGGATGCCGTGCGGCATGGCGGGGTATTGTAGACAGTTGGGCGTCGGATCGCACATCCCCGGGAGACGAAAAACCGAGCCGGATTTGCCGGCTGAGCCGTTTTTTCGGGAATCTGCTTGCAGGGGGCGGGGCTGCCATGTATATCGGTATAAGTTGGATCCGCCGCTCGCCGGAGGCCTGTTTTCGACAGCGGCGGTTCATGTCACGGCAAGCGTACCTGTCGTCCGGAGGAATGAGGCAACGCAGCAGCGGGCCGGGTCTTTACGGGCCATCGAACGGCTCGGGAGCCGGCTGATGCGTATGTCGAGAAGCATTTCAGTTGGCGCGCCATCAGCGTCGGGACCGAAGGAGATGCCGGCTGCGTGTGGCGCACGAGCATCAGGGAACGATCGGGCCGGCAGAGGCCGCCCATCGATCGGCTGCAATCGCAGCCACTGCCGGCAGATGTGAGGTTGTCATGCACCGCCGCCGCAATGCGTTCACACTGGTGGAGCTGCTGGTCGTCATCGGCATTGTCGCGCTGCTGCTGGCGATCCTCATGCCGGCGCTGAAGAAGGCCCGCGAGGCGGCGCAGTCAGTATCCTGCCTGAGCAATCTGCGGCAGTGTCACCTGGGGATCAGCTTGTATGCTGCGGATCATGACGACTGGTTCCCGGCCTACGGCCGTCTGACCAAGCCGGAGGGGGCCAGCGGCGGGGATCGCTATTTCACCTGGCGAGATTGGCTGGCGTCGGAACCGGGCGGCGATCAGGCTGCCTACCGTACGACCAGCGGCTATCTGATCAACGTCGAGGTGTCGAGATGCCCCTCTTGGCCGGTTTTGCCGCCTTCGAAGGCCAGCGAATCTGAGCAGATCTACGGCTCAAACCTTGATGCCGATCAGATGCACATCTGGCATGCCCAGCGAAACCAGGCGCCGAGGGGCGTTGTTCAGTGGCGGCCACCCGGGGAGACGGAGCTTCAGAAGGGGATCGTCTTCTACCGTCTGCATCGGCCGCCCAATCCGTGGAAGACGCGGACGGGTGATCGGCCGCTGGCTGGGCATCTGAGTTCGCCGATTCTGCTGGCCGACACACTCAACTGCCCGGAGACCGAATCGTCCGGCGGCAAGCAATACTTCCACTTCGGCTTGTACCAGGACAACCCGTTCCACTCCTCCAACGCGATCATCCAGGCGCGCCACGGCCAAGCCGCCAATGCGGTGCTGTTCAACGGCAGTGCCAGCAGCTTCAACGAAGGCGAGCTGTTCGAGCTGGGGGTGCGCCAGTACTGGTCGGGAACCGGGCAGAAGCTGATCACACTGTCGAACTGAATCAGCCGCGGCTGGCAGGAACGAGCGCCTTTGATATGCTCACCATCACGGTGAGGAGACGTCATGCCTAAAGTCTTGCCCGCGACACGGCATTTTCGCCTGGCCCAGGCGCTGCGTCGCAAAATCCAGCGCATGGAAGTGGGCCAGCCGCTGCCGACCGTGCTCGAGCTGCGCAAGCAATACAAATGCTCGCAGGCGACGGTCGAGCGGGCGCTGGACCGCCTGCGCCGCGAGGGGCTGATCGAGCGCCCAGCCGGGCAGCTTCGCCTGACCGTGGCGGCGACGTCTGATCCGGCGCTGTTCCGCGTGGCGATGATCCGGCCGGACTATCCGTCCACGACCTTCGAAGAGCTGTCGCGCGCCATCATCGATGCCGGCAAGAAGCGCAACTGGGCTTTTGAGCTGGAGAGCTATCGCCACCTCAAGGGGTTGCAGCTTGCGCGCGTCATTGGCGATGCCGATGGGGCGGTTCTCCTGCCCAACAGCGAGGAGTTTCCTGCCCATCTGCTCAACGCCCTGCGGCGTCCGCGCAAGCCGCTGGTGATCATCCAGGACCCGCCGCCGGGGCTGGGGATCAGTTCGGTGCGGATCGACGATGAGCAGGTGGGGCGCATGGCAGTTGAGTACCTGGCGCAAATCGGCCATCGGCGGATTCTGCTGCTGATCAGCGAGCCGCATTCGCCATCCAACAACCTTCGCAGTGCCGGCTGGCGTGAGGCGATGGAGAAGCTCGGCGAGCAGCACCTGGACGAACTGGTCGTCGATCCCAACCTCAAACCGTTCAGCAATTCGCTGATGGCGACGTACGAGTACTTCAGCCGGTGGCTGGACCAGCCGCATCCGCATTTCACGGCTGTTTTCTGCCCGGCCTGGACGGGCGCAGCCGCCGCCCTGCGGGCGCTGCGCGAGCATGACCTGCACGTGCCGCAGCGCGTCAGCCTGGTGGCGCATGGCGGCGAAGGCTCGATCGCGCCGTTCCTTTACCCGGAGCTGACCGCCATCGAGACGGACATCCCCGCCTACGCGGAGAAGGTCGTCGATGTGCTGGAAAAGCACCTCCAGGGTGACGGCAGGATCCACAACCTGGCGATCGAGTCGCAACTCGTCGTGCGTGCGACGACGGCGTCGTTGGGGTGATGGTGGATCGAGTAAGCCGCGAGGGTCGCAAAGGGTACGCGAAGGTCGGCGTGGCACAAAGACCTCAAAGCTTCCAAAGATTGCAGAGGTTTTGGCTGGACACGTGGCCAACACCACGCATCTACGAATCCAAACATCGGTCGAGGTCGTCATCCTGAGCGAAGCGAAGGAGCTCGGCGTTCGGAGGCTTGAGATCCTTCGCTGCGCTCAGGATGACGTTTTGGCAGGACTTGCATAGATGATGCATAGGGTTGGAGACGCCCGTGCCACGGGTGTGTTGCTGCTGATGGTTTTCTCTATCTCGTTCTGACATGAGGGTTGACGCATTGCTTATTCCCCGCTGGCTCGCGTTGTTTCCGGCTTTCTTGATTGTCGCCGTGGCGGCTGTGCCTTCGGTTTGCGCGGCGCAGGCGGCTGAGGTGTTGGAGCAGGAGGTTCGGATTGAGGCGCTGGGCGGGGTGTTTCATGTGGGGGAGCGCGTGCGGGTGACGGTTGAGGCGCGTTCGGAGGCGGTAGCGTGGCGGCTGGTGGATGGGTGGGGCGTCCAGCGGGCTGGTGGGACGCATCGCGTCGACAGGGCAAAGGTGGTGCTGGATCTGCCTGAACTGCCTGTGGGGTGGTATGACCTGAGTGTCCGCGCGTCGGGGGAGGAAATCGGGCAGCAGGTCGCTGCGACGCGCTTCATGGTCGTTACGCCCTTCGATCTGTCAAAGGTGGAGCGGTCGCCCTTCGGCGTGATGACGCATTTTGCCCAGTCGTGGGAGCCGGATCTGATCGAGCCGCTGGCGCGGGCGGGGATCAAGCATGTTCGCGATGAGATCTACTGGAACTCGATCGAGCGTGAGCGGGGCGTGTTCGCGTTTCCCGAGAAGTTTGAGACGTACATGCGCGAGCTGAAGCGGCATCACATGATGCCGCTGACGCCGATGACGTTCGGCAATGAGAATTACTGGGATGTGGAGGGGGTGCCGATCTGGGCGGCTGCGCCGTATACGGCTGAGCAGTTCGAGGGGTATAGCCGTTACTGTCAGCAGGTTTTGCGGCACTACGGCGATCAGATCCAGGCTGTGGAGATCTGGAACGAGTACAACGGCGGGTTTGCCCGCGGGCCGGCAGACGGGCGGCCGGAGGTGTATCGGCAGATGCTCAAGGTCGCATACAACGCGATCAAGCAGGAGCGGCCGGATGTGAAGGTACTGGCGGGCGGGACGATCGGCGTGCCGATCGACTGGCTGGAGCAGGTCTTTCAGGACGACGGCATCCGGCACATGGATGGTGTGTCGGTGCATCCGTACGGATACGAGCATGCGCCCGAGCAGCTTGTGCCGCTGCTGGAGGCGCTGCGCGATCTGATCCGGCGATGTAACGACGGGAAGGACCTGCCGATCTGGGTGACCGAGCAGGGGTGGTATCTGATCCCGCCGGGCGAGCGCGGAAATCGCGACCCGATCACGGAGCACACGAAGGCTCGGTATCTCGTGCGGTCGTGGGTGATGTTCCTGGCCAATGGGGTTGAGAAGAGCTTCTGGTATCTGGGGCGGAACGACCAGTCGTTCGGCACGATGGGGCTGGTGGGCAAGCCGGACGATCCCGCCGGGCGATATGCGCCGCTGCCGGCGCTGACAGCCTACGCCATCCTCGTGCGCGAGTTGAACGGCGCGACGTTTGTCGGGCAGGATCCCACGCCGTCAGACGACATCTACGCCTATCAGTTCCGAGTCGGCGACGGCGGCAGCGCCCAGCCGATCCGCGTCCTGTGGACGACGCGCGGGCGACTTGTCGATGTCGCGCTGGAACCCGATGGGGCGGTGGAGGTGGTCGATCTGATGGGCGGCAGGGCGACGGTCCATCCGGTGGATGGGCGCGTGCTGCTGGGGTTGAGTGATGCGCCGCTGTATGTGCGCGGCGATGTCGGGCGGCTGGTGGAGTTGGATGAGCCGATCGTGGCTGTCCCGTCGGAGGCTGCGCGTGGCCAATCGATGGTGATCGGTGTCGATGCGCCGGCCTTTGCGGGGCGCGAAAAGGTGCGCGTCATTGCCGGTGTGCAGCAGGCCGACCTGACAGGCGGCAAGGCTGAACTGAGCCTGCCGGTTGCCGGGGATGGCCCGGAGCACTGGACGCCGCTGGAATTGCGGGCTGGCGATGCGGTCGTTTATCGCGCGTTTGCGAAGACCATGGTGCGTCCGCCCGTCTCGATCGACCCGTTTCCCCGCATGGTGTCAGCCGACCGCATGCAGGTCCGCATCCGTCGGGCCTCGCCTGAAGCACCGGCTCTGGGCGATGTGCAGATCACGATCGGCGACTTCACCACCACGCTGGCTGTCGAGACCAGCGAGCTGATCGAACTGGCCGTTCCGCCGCTGGAGCCGTTCAGCATCCAGCCTGTGAAGATCTCAGCCGACGCCGAAAGCGGCGACACGCTCTCCATCGAGTCAGCCGTCAGCTTCAACCCCGTACCGCGGCGGACGATCACCATCGACGGCGACCTGACCGATTGGAACGGCGTCGCCGGGATCCATCTGGACGATGCGCCGTATCGGAAGCTGTCAGCCGATCGCCGCGGCAGCGATGATCTCGGCGGATCGGTGCGTCTGGCCTGGGACGATCAGTACCTCTACGTCGCGGCAGCCGTAACGGATGACGTCTTCGACCAGACGCACCACGGCTACAACACGTGGAAGGGGGACAACATCCAGCTTGGCATATCAGCCATGATGCCGTGGACGGACGGGGAGTGGCCGCAGCGATGGCACGAGATCGGCCTGGCACTGACGCCCTCGGGGCTGGAGGCGTTCCGGTCGAATGGTCCGCGCGGCAGCGGGCGGATCCGCGAGGGGCAGATCGTCGTCCGTCGCGAGCGGCAGGTGACGATCTACGAATGCGCCCTGCCATGGAGCGAGCTTGGCGAGGAAATGCGCGACCAGCGGGGGCTGGCCTTTGGCATCTATGTCAACGATGCCGACGGTGCCGGGCGTAAGGGGTATGCCCAGTGGGCGGATATCAAGCGGCTGGACCGCATGCAGGCGGTGCGGCTGGTTGGGGAGTGAGCGGGCTGATGGAGCACGAAGCAATGAAGCAATGAAGGGGGGAGACGGAGAGGCGAAGTGCTGGCGCTGGTAACCCCCACACGCGCAGGGTCCGCCCTGGCGGACCGTGGGCGCTATAGTAGGAGGCGGTTCTGATCTACGATCAGAAACGAAGCGACGGCGTGGGGTTGTCGGCCTGTTCAGCACGCAGGGTATCGGACCTTCGCTGTTCGCCTGCTGACAAGATTCCAGCCTGCGGCGTCGCGTGGACGACAAACCATCGACGAGCCCCAGCGCCATGCGGATTTTCCGCTGGCGTTTGCTGGTGGTTTATTGGAAATCAGTGGGACGCCCTGTTAAAGCGGGCAATTTGTCGGGGTGGAAATGGCACCGATGTTTTGCTACATTTTGCATTGGCTGCGAGTGCGCAGCCCAGCCGCGCGCCGCTGGATCAGGGAAGGTCCGCAGCGGCTGAGATTGTCGTTTCTGCCTCTCCAACCGGAGCCATGGATGGTGAAGTGCTCCCTGTCCCTGTTGCTTGCCCTTGGCTTGCTGGTGGGTTGCCAGTCGAGCAATCAGCTCGTGTCGACCTTGCCGCCGCCGACGTTTGACGGGCCGCGCGTTGCGCCGCGTCCGGCCGTCCCCATGCCGCAGCTTCCGCCGCCCGAACCGGTGGTGTCGGTTGCGCGGGCGACCCAGCCTGGCGTTCCTGCCGGCTGGATTCCCACAGCCAAGCCTCGGCGATGGCAATACATTGTCATCCATCACAGCGCCACGGCGACCGGCGGGGCGGCTGCTTTCGACCGCATGCACCGCGACAAGGGATGGGATGAGCTCGGGTATCACTTTGTGATCGGCAACGGCACGGACACGCGCGACGGCCAGATCGAGGTCGGCTCGCGCTGGCCGAAGCAGAAGTACGGTGCCCACTGCAAGACGCCGGACAACCGTTACAACGATTACGGCATCGGGATCTGCCTGGTCGGCAACTTCGACAGCGCCCGGCCGACGCCCGCCCAGCTCCAATCGCTGGCCAAACTGACGTCGTACCTGATGAAGACCTACAACATCCCCGCCAGCCGCGTGATCGGCCATGGCGACGCCAAGCCGACCGAATGCCCCGGCCGGAACCTCAGCGTGGCCGCCGTCCGCCGGATGGCCACGCAGATGATCGCCCAGGCTGACAAGCGCCGCGAACCCGAGCTCGCCGCCGCAAGTACCGACTAACGACGGTGGAGCCGATCCAGCCAGCCGGCGGGTTTTCGGCATGGCGGTGGTGGAGGTCTGCGTCGGTCACTTGCATCGGCCAGCCAGAACGGTACACTCACCGCCCTAACCCCTTGCCGCTGGCGAGGATCTAACTCGATAGCGGGGTGTAGCTCAGCTTGGTAGAGCGCTTCGTTCGGGACGAAGAGGCCGCTGGTTCAAATCCAGTCACCCCGACTTTGCTTGAGAATAGGCCCTTCGGCGAGAACGTCGAAGGGCTTTCTCTTTGTCGTTACAAGACTTGTGGCGTTCAATGTTCGGTTCAATAGAACCGCCTCCAAAATCGCCCGCCGCTCCTCTTTTGTTGAAACGCGCCATCGTTCTGCTGCCGTTTGGGCCAGGTCGAACGCCTCCACAGCCTGTTCTAATCCAGTCAGTGGCGCGGCCCGGCTGGTCTGGATGTCGGCCTCGATCCGGTCCAACTCTTCCTTGTGCAGGGCCGTCTTGGCCGTGAAGGTGTTCTTGTCCACCGCCCCGGCCAGGTAGGCGTCGAGCAGCCGCTGCTGCATGGCCTCCAGGTCGGCCTTGCGGCGGCGGAGGTTCTTCAGACGCTCCTCCCGCACGAGCGTCTCGTTCTTGCACGACTCAACCAGTTGGGCACGGAACCACTGGCGGGTCTCGTCGTCCTCGATCCGCAGCGATTCGAGGTCGGTCAGGATCGCCGCTTCCAGCTGGTCCTCGCGCCAGCGGACGGTCGGGTGGTCCTTGTCGGGATAGACGTTGGCACAGCGGTAGTAGATGTACTCGCGGACGCGCCCGTCCCTCTTGTTGGTGCGGCGAATGCGCTCGGCAGTGATACCGAAGCCGCAGTGGCCGCAGACGAACATGCTCGCGGCCAGGTAGTGGTTAACCTTGGCGGTGCGGCGGTTCTTCTTTTTGAGCAGTTTCTGGCAGTGCTCGAAGGTCTCCTTGTTGATGATCGGCTCGTGTTTACCGACGAAGTACTCGCCTCGGAACTGGACCAGACCGATGTAGTACGGGTTGTTGAGGATGTAGGAGATGGCCGTGCGGTGGAAGCGCGGCTGGCTGGGCCGAAAGACGAAGCCCTCGCGCTGCATCTGGTCGCCGATCTGTTCGAAGGTCATGGTGCCTGTGGCGTAAAGCTCGAAGATGCGGCGCACGGCCCTGGCGTTTTCCGGGTGCAGTTGGACGGGGCGCTCGCGGTCAGCGGGCACGTTGACATACCCGAAGGCGGCTAGGCCCGGCGTCCAGCCCTGGCGGACGCGTTCCTCGATGCCCTTGAGCACTTCCTGCCGCAGGTTGTCGGAGTAGTACTGGGCAACGGCGGCCATGATGTTGAACGACAGCGCCCCGGCCGCCCCGGGGCCGAACTGGTTTTCGACGAAGGCCAGCTTGATGCCGTGCTTATCCTCGAGTTCCTGCATCCGCACCGCGTCGCGCATGTTGCGGCAAATGCGGTCGAGCTTGTGAGCCAGAATAATGGTGATCTTGTGCTTGCGGGCGTTGGCGACGACCCACTTGAGCATTTGGTTGAACGCCACACGTTCGGCCCCGCGCTTGGCCGACTCGGCGACGACGAACTCGCGGACGATGTGCCAGCCTTCGCGCTGGGCCTTCTCGCGGGTGATTCGAAGCTGGGCGTCAATGGAATAGCCTTCGCGCTGTTCGCGTGAAGACACACGTGCCCACAACACGCAGTTACTCATTGGGTTTGGCCTCCTTTCCACAAGACCTGAACCAGTCGTCGAACATTCATGAGAATCTCCACGGCTTCGGCGTCGGACAGTTCGTATCCGTAGCGCGGCGACCACACTCGCCGCGTGTCCTCGACCATGGCCTGGGTGATCCATGCCGCTCCGGGCACGCGGCGGGCGGCAACTGCGGTCGTGGACGGGTCCGACGCGTTTTGTCGGGAACACCCTTGCTCAGCTAGCGAAAGTAATCCAGTCGATTCTGCGGACCTGGGCATCATGTTCCTCCTTGGTTTCAGGCATGTTTGGCGTTGGGGCTGTAGTCGGGGTCGATCCACACGCGCAAGCCGGCCTGTGTGAAGACCTGGCGGATGCGAAGGATGGCGCGGGAGACAGTGTCGCGGCAGCATCCAAGCCGCTCGGCGATGGCCTTGACCGTGTGTCCTTCACCGAGGCTGCGGCAGATGATCTGGTCTCGCTCGCTGAGCCGCTCCATCGCCGCCGCCAGGTCCATTCGCAGGTCCACCGGTTCGGGCCTGGTGACATGCTCGGGCCAAATAAAACGCGATGACGCTGAGTTGCTCATCGTCTGCAGGCGCTGGATGCATTTCTGGTAGCGGCGCTTGGCGCGGAGGTGCGCCTTGATCTGCCGGTCGATGACGCCGGTCAATGCGGTACTACGCGATGCGCCGTTGGACTTGGCAGCGTCGTACTCGAAGGCGGCAAGCTTCGGGACGATCTGCTGCTGAAGGTCATCGATCTCATCGCCACTGACACGCAGACGGCGGGCGCGACTGACCACGAGGCGGGACACTTCCTGTTCGACGATTCCACTGTAGCTGTTGGCAAGCATGGCTGGTCCTTTCATTCCAGGGCCATTGGCTTCGCGTCGAGACGCTCTCGACGTCACGCCCGCCATGCTTCGTGCGTTACTCGGCCTTGTATCTAGCCTCAGCGCTGCGCCGCCGACTTCATCTGCGCCACACCTGCGACGCATTGCTGGACCAACGGCGCATCGCTGAGCCCATGTGTGGCGCATGTGTGTTTACTGGGTCACATCTGCTTGACCGAGCAAGTTCTCTGCCCAGCGGCAAACAACGGGTGTCCGCGTCGCGGATCACGGCCGATCCGCGGCACACGAACCTGGACCCCGTTGGAGAACTGCTGATGCACGCACTGGCACGAAGAGACGATCCGATCACATCGCACCAGGCCGCCGAGGAAGTTGAGGCCAGCGGCCGCGCCGCTTCGCAGCGGCAAATCTGCCTGCTCGAAGTGTGGAAGAAGCCCGGCCAGACCGCCGCCGAGATCGCGGCAGCCACCGGGCTCGAACGCCACGTTCCCTCGCGTCGATTGCCCGAACTGCGCAAGGCTCGCCTGGTGAAAAGCGGGCCGGTTCGCCGCTGTACCGTCACCGGCAACCCGAGCATGACATGGCTGCCAATGCGCAGCGAGGAGGTCTCGGCATGATTCCGGCCTCCTTATCGAACCAATTCGTCTTCGAGCCTGCCGAGTCATATCACGCGGCGGCAAAGGACTACCTGACCAGTCATCATCTGGCCGACTTCCGGCGCTGTCCGCTGCTGTACCGCTGGAAACAGCTGGGTCTGGCGAAGGACAAGGACCGCCCGGCCTACTTCCTCGGTCGTGCCGCGCACACGCTGATTCTCGAAGGTCGCGAGAAATTCCTCGCCGAGTACGTCATCAGCGACGGACCGATCAACAGGACCACCGGCAAGCCCTTCAAGAGCGACTCGCAGGCCTATCAGAAGTGGGCTGAGACCCAGGGCAAGCCCATCCTCACTGAAGAGCAGGCCAAGGAGATCGAGCAGTTGGCGGCAGGAGTAATGTCGCAGGCGATTGCCAAGGAACTGCTGGCGTCTGGTGTGGCCGAAGCGGTGCTGCGGGCGCGCTGGCACGAGGTGGACTGCCAGATTCGCGTGGACTGGTTCACGCACATGGCGGGCGGTGCCATCGTCGACCTCAAGACCTGCGATCACCTGGACTACTTTGAGGTCGACGCCCGCAAGTTCCGCTACGCCCACCAACTGGCCTTCTACCGCTCCATCAGCGCGGCGACGGCAAACATCGATCCGCGCGAGCTGCCGGTCCACATGATCGCCGTTGAGAAGCAGCCGCCGTTCCGATGCGGTGTGTGGCGCTTGGGGGAAGACGTCTTGGCCATCGCGCAGAAGGAAAACGAAGAGGCGGTCAAACGCCTGCGCGACTGCCGCCAGCGCAACGTGTGGCCAACCGGCTACGAAGGACTCCGGATCTTTGACTGGATTTGACTCCAACCTTCCGAAAGGAGCACGCGAACATGAGTTTGTTGTCGAAACTGCAAGTCGGCAAGCAACCCGCCCCGCGACGCTGCATGATCCACGGCGTCCAGGGCGTGGGCAAGAGCACCTTTGGGGCCAGCGCCAGAAAACCGGTGTTCATTCAAACCGAGGATGGCCTGGGCGAGATCGACTGCGTGAGATTTCCACTGTCACAGTCATTCGCCGAGGTCATGGCGGCGCTGGCGGAACTGGCCTCACAGGAACACGATTTCGAGACGGTCGTGGTCGATTCGCTGGACTGGCTCGAGCGGCTGATCTGGCAGGAGGTCTGCACTGCCGAGAACGTCAGCAACATCGAGAAGATCGGATTCCAGAAGGGCTACACCTACGCCCTGAACTTCTGGCGCAAGTTCCTTGACGCCCTCGATGTGCTGCGACGGCATCGCGGCATGGCGGTCATCCTC
>Ga0207864_1003302_pt1 | contig 13713 bp, 14 predicted proteins | sample HigsolmetaAR202D_FD_184834 | JGI IMG/M metagenome (GOLD analysis project Ga0207864, IMG submission 184834) | Ionic liquid and high solid enriched microbial communities from the Joint BioEnergy Institute, USA - AR20-2-D (SPAdes) (version 2) ...
CATGAGCCGCCCCGCGGGAGATCAGGAGAAAAGCGCCTCGACGGAATCGACACGAGCAGCACGCAACAACCAGACGCTGAGCTGCTCCTCATCCCGACAGGCCGAAATCCGCTCCCTGACCTCCTGCGACACCTCCACACCGCGACCATCCAACAGCATGAGGACGGCCTCAGCCTTGGCCTCCGCTCTGCCCTCATCTCTGCCTTCTTCTCGGCCCTCTTCTCGGCCCTTCTGCCTGCCCTTCTCCTCCAGGCTCTGGAAGAGTTCGCTGACGTAGGGACGCTCGTCGGTGATCATGCGAGTCACCCCACGGGAGATCAGGAGAAAAGCGCCTCGACAGAGTCGACACGAGCAGCACGCAACAACCAGGCATTGAGCTGCTCCTCATCCCGACAGGCCGAAATCCGCTCCCTAGCCTCCTGCGGCACCTCCACACCGCGACCATCCAACAGCATGAGGACGGCCTCAGCCTTGGCCTCCGCTCTGCCTTCTTCTCTGCCTTCTTCTCTGCCTTCTTCTCTGCCTTCTTCTCGGCCCTCTTCTCGGCCCTTCTGCCTGCCCTTCTCCTCCAGGCTCTGGAAGAGTTCGCTGACGTAGGGACGCTCGTCGGTGATCATCATCCTCTCCAGGATCTTGCGGGGCGCCTCGGGGAGAACACCAAGGACATACTCAGCGTAACGCCTCGTCTTCTCGAGGCCGGTGGTGTGGAGTTCGGCCAGGCCGTCCAAGACGGCCTGGAAGATCTCCTTTTGTTTCGGGCCGGAGGAGTGCAGGAACACCGAGAGGACGGCCCGGTCGGGGTCGGCGGCGAACTCGCTGCCCTTGGTGATCGCCCGGATGTGGGCGGCGTCCAGCACCAGCGGGATCAGGGTGTGTCCCGGATGGCCGCTTTCGATCGGGGTGGCGCACCACAAGGCCGTGTCGGGGTCGGGGGCGATCACCATGAGGACGGCCGGGCAGCGCTCGCGGGCGCGGAACATGTGCAGGTACAGCGGCCAGGTCCAGCGTTTGTCCTCGTCCTTGCGGCGCTGCACCTCGATGATCACGCCCAGTCTCTCGGCCGCGCTCTCCAGCAGCACCACGGCGTCACCGCTGTACTCGCTGGTCTTGAGGTCGGTGAACGACTCGGACATGGCCCGCGCCCGCTCGTACGGGGGGACCCGAACTCCTAAACCGGCCACGGCCTCGGCCGCCAGTTCGGGGGACGAGCGGAAAAGCTCGGCCAACATGTCATGTTGCTGTGTCGGCATGAACCAAACATTAACGGGAATCGTCATGTCACGTCAGGCAATTCGTCATATCGAATAACATTCGACGTCCAGAAGGTCATGGAAATCCCAAAATAAGCCACTGAATGAAACGTTCATACCTGAGCAATGCTCAAATCTTGGAACGCCGGACACCACCGAAGCACCCCGCATCCCACCGAATCAAGAGAAGAAGCCGCCCCAAAACCACTTGGTGACATATGAGATGTTTTGCCCAGACGAGGTTTCGTCACATGGCCCCTGCCGCGAAGGAGCAGGGATCAAGGCGACAAGTTGGGCGGCGAGTCCAGGTCGGTCAGTTCGATGCCCGGGGCCGCCAGGACCACGTCGCCCGCCAGGTGGACGGTGCGGGTCTCGCCGGTGGACAGGTCGGTGATCTCGTGGCGTTCGACCGGGAGCGGGACGGTCTCGGTCTGGTGTGTTTCGATCTCCGCCAAGTGCCAGCGCACATCGACGGTGAGGGCGGCCAGGGACGGGCCCTGGATGCGGACCAGGCGCACGGGGACGTCCCGGCCGGGTTCCAGGCGCAGCCACCGGGCGACCGCCACCAGGAAGGCCGGGGAGTCGCCGAGGAAACCGGCGGCCCGCACACCGTGCTCATCGGGGGCGGCGTCTCCTGCGGCCGGGTGGCGCACCCACAGCAGGTCGTGGCCGGCCGTCCCGCCCCGGATCAGCCAGGACGGGGTGGCCAGTTCGACGCGGATCTGCCGCCAGCGGCCGTCCACGGTCAGATCCACCCGGGCGCCGTCGGGGCGCTCCCCCACATAGCGCCAGCCGCCCGGGCCGGGCGCGCATTCGAAGTGCTCCTCGAGGGGTTCTTCCCCGCTCAGGTGCAGGTAGGTGCCGCGCGGCATCGCACCAGCCTATGAGCCGTGCTGCCAGGAGCTCAGGTAGTCCTGCTGCTCGGGGGTGAGGGTGTCGATGCGCACCGACATGGCGGCCAGCTTGAGGCGGGCCACCTCCATGTCGATCTCGGCGGGGACCTGGTAGACGGCCGGGGTGAGGCGCTGGTGCTCGCGGGCCAGCCAGGCGCAGGTGAGGGCCTGGTCGGCGAAGGACATGTCCATGACGGCGGCCGGGTGGCCCTCGGCGGCGGCCAAATTGACCAGCCGTCCCTCGGCCAGCAGCACCAGGCGGCGGCCGTCGGCCAGCACGTACTCGTCGGCCTGGGGGCGGACGTCCCGGTGCACCTCGACGGCCAGGTCGGCCAGGGCGCGCACGTCGATCTCCACGTCGAAGTGCCCGGAGTTGGCCAGGATCGCCCCGTCCTTCATCACCGCGAAGTGCTCGGCGGTGATCACGTCGCGGTTGCCGGTGGCGGTGATGAACACATCGCCCACCTCGGCGGCCTCGGCCATCGGCGCCACGGTGAAGCCCTGCAGCACCGCGTCCAGCGCCTTGACCGGGTCGATCTCGGTGATCACCACGCGGGCGCCCATGCCGCGGGCGCGTTCGGCCAGGCCGCGGCCGCAGTAGCCGAACCCGGCGACCACGATGGTCTTGCCGGCCAGCAGGGTGTTGGTGGCGCGGATGATGCCGTCCAGGGTGGACTGGCCGGTGCCGTAGCGGTTGTCGAACATGTGCTTGGTGGCAGTGTCGTTCACCGCCACCATCGGGAAGCGCAGCGCCCCCTCGCGGGCCATCTGGTGCAGCCGGATGACCCCGGTGGTGGTCTCCTCACAGCCCCCCAGCACGCCCTCCACCAGGTCGGTGCGTTCCAGGTGCAGGGTGTTGACCAGGTCGCAGCCGTCGTCCAGGACCAGGTCGGGGCGGGTGTCGAGGGCCTGGTGGATGTGCCGGTAGTAGCCCTCGCGGTCGATGCCGGCGCGGGCGAAGACCTGCGCGCCGTACTCGGCCACCAGCGCGGCCGCGGTGTCGTCCTGGGTGGACAGCGGGTTGGAGGCGGCCAGCGCCACGCTCGCCCCGCCCGCCTGCAGCGTGCGGATCAAATTGGCGGTCTCGGTGGTGACGTGCATGCAGGCGGCGATGCGCAGCCCGGCCAGCGGACGCTCGGCGGCGAACCGCTGCCGGATCCGGCGCAGCACCGGCATGGCCCGGTCGGCCCACTCGATCCGCTTCACTCCGTCGCGGGCCAGCGAAACGTCCGCGATGTCACTGGTGTCCATCAGCTCACTCCGCCCGTCCGCCGCGCAGGACACCCCGCGCGGCGGTCTCCTCCGCGCCCCCGAACCGCCGTGATCATATTGCCGTTTTACGGACGGCCCTATGACCACGGCGGCAGGGGTGCCGGGGCCGAGCGGCTTGAGATCGCCCTGCGCGCGCCGCGGCGGCCCGGACGCGCGCAGGGCCCCGGTGACATCCGCTCAGTAGCGGTAGTGGTCGGGCTTGTAGGGGCCCTCCACGTCCACGCCGATGTACTCGGCCTGCTCCTTGGTCAGCTTGGTGAGCTTGACGCCCAGGGCGTCCAGGTGCAGGCGGGCGACCTTCTCGTCCAGGTGCTTGGGCAGGGTGTAGACGCCGACCGGGTACTGGTCGGTCTTGGTGAACAGCTCGATCTGCGCGATCACCTGGTTGGTGAAGGAGTTCGACATCACGAACGAGGGGTGGCCGGTGGCGCAGCCCAGGTTCATCAGCCGGCCCTCGGCCAGCACGATGATGGAGTGGCCGTCGGGGAAGCGCCACTCGTGCACCTGCGGCTTGATCTCGACCTTCTCGACGCCGGGGATGCGGGCCAGGCCGGCCATGTCGATCTCGTTGTCGAAGTGCCCGATGTTGGCCACGATCGCCTGGTGCTTCATCCGCTCCATGTGGTCGGCGCGGATGACGTCGCGGTTGCCGGTGGCGGTGATGAAGATGTCGGCGGTCTCGACGACGTCCTCCAGGGTGGTGACCTGGTAGCCGTCCATGGCGGCCTGCAGCGCGCAGATCGGGTCGATCTCGGTGACGATGACCCGGGCGCCCTGGCCGCGCAGCGCCTCGGCGCAGCCCTTGCCGACGTCGCCGTAGCCGCACACCACCGCGACCTTGCCGCCGATCAGCACGTCGGTGGCGCGGTTGAGGCCGTCGATGACCGAGTGGCGGCAGCCGTACTTGTTGTCGAACTTGGACTTGGTGACCGAGTCGTTGACGTTGATGGCCGGGAAGCGCAGCGTGTTGTTCTTGGCCATCTCATACAGCCGGTGGACGCCGGTGGTGGTCTCCTCGGTGACGCCCTTGATGGCCTTGACGGTCTCGGTCCAGCGGCCCGGACGCTCGGCGATGGTGCGGCGCAGGGTGTTCAGGAAGACCTTCCACTCCTCGGAGTCGTCCTCGGAGGGGGTCGGCACCGCGCCGGCCTCTTCGTACTCGGCGCCCTTGTGGACCATCAGCGTGGCGTCGCCGCCGTCGTCGAGCAGCATGTTCGGCGGGCTGCCGTCGGGCCACGACAGCGCCTGCTCGGTGCACCACCAGTACTCCTCCAGGGTCTCGCCCTTCCAGGCGAAGACCGGGACGCCCTGCGGGTTGTCGGGGGTGCCGTTGGGGCCCACCACGACCGCGGCGGCGGCGTGGTCCTGGGTGGAGAAGATGTTGCAGCTCACCCAGCGGACGTCGGCGCCGAGCTCGACCAGCGTCTCGATCAGCACGGCGGTCTGCACGGTCATGTGCAGCGAGCCCATGATCTTGGCGCCGCGCAGCGGTTTGGCCGCGGCGTATTCGCGCCGTACCGCCATCAGGCCGGGCATCTCGTGCTCGGCGAGCCGGATCTCCTTGCGGCCGAACTCGGCCAGCGAGAGGTCGGCGACCTTGAAGTCCATGATTGCGAAAGCTCCTCAGCGTCGCGGGTACGGCTGCGAGTCTAGGGCCGCCGCTCCCGGCTTGGCAGGAGCGAAGGCGACTTCTTGACACTAATTCGTCAGAATTGACGGCATGCGTATCACAGAGGCCGCCCGGCGGCTGGGCACCTCGCCCCGGATGCTCCGCTACCGCGAAGCCCTGGGCCTGCTTCCCCCCACCCGGGAATCGGGGGGCCATCGGCGGTTCGGGGAGGCGGAGCTGCAGGCCGTGGCGCTCGCGCTCGCCCTGGAGCGGCGCTATGACATCAGCCCGGCCGAGCTGGCCTTCGGCCTGCGGGTGCTGGCCGAGCCGGAGGTGCAGGCCCGGGTGCGCGAACTCGGCGAGCGCATCGGCCGGCTGTCGGCGCGGCCCACCCGCGCCCTGGACTTCGAAAAGGAAAAGGCCCTGCGCCTGCTGCGCCGCACCTGAGAGCTCAGGTGCGCACGAAGAGGAGATAGCCGAGATAGACGAGGTAGGCCAGGACGAATGAGCCTCCCTCCAGCCGCGTCAGTTCGCGGCCGCTGACGAACGCGGGCACGCAGACCAGGACCGCGGCGACCATGAGGGGCAGGTCGATGCGGACCAGCTGCGCCGCCAGCTCCACGCCATCGGAGGGCACCAGCGCCGTCACCCCGAGGATGAGGGCGATGTTGTAGACGCTGGAGCCGATCAGGTTGCCCACGGCCACGTCCCGGTGGTCGCGGATCGTGGCGACGACCATGGTGGCGAACTCCGGTGCCGAGGTGCCGACGGCCACGATGGTCAGCCCGATGACGGCCTCGGAGACCCCGAACCGCCGGGCGAAGTCCACCGCGCCGTTCACCAGCCAGTCGGCGCCGGTGACGATGACGACGATGCCGGCCAGCAGCACGCAGCACTCGGCGGCGATCATGCCCGCCGAGTGCCCGTGGGCGGGCGGCGGCGTCTCCTCCTCGTATTCCAGCCGGACGTCCGCGCTCTCGCGCCGGCTGGAGCGGACGATGACGACGGTGTAGCCGACGGCGATCGCCACCAGCAGCGCGCCGTCGAGGCGGGAGAGCCTGCGGTCGGCGACCAGCGCCAGCAGCACCACCGCGGTGAGGCTCATCATCGGCAGGTCCAGCCGGAGCGTCCGGCCGTGCAGCGGCAGCGGCCGCAGCAGGGCGCTGAAGCCGAGGATGAGCATGAGGTTGACGACGTTGGTCCCGGCGATGTTGCCCACCACGATGTCCCCGGCGCCGATCAGGGCCGCGTCGATGCCGATGGCCAGCTCGGGCGCGCTGGTGCCGATCGCCACGATCGTCAAACCGATGATCATCGGTGCCACGCCCAGCCGCCTGGCCAGCCGCGCGCTGGCGCGCACCAGCAGCTCGGCCCCCACCACCAGGGCGGCGAGCCCGGACAGGATCAGCACGGCGGCGCCCCCTCGGGGCACGCGCCCGGGAGGCCGCCGCCCATCCCTGTCATCGGCCGCCGGAGCCGCCGACGACCGCCACGGGGCAGCGGGCGCGGTGCACCACCGCATGGGCGACCGATCCGGCGAGCATCCCGTGGAAGGCGCCGCGGCCGCGCGAGCCCACGACCATCAGGCCGGCCTCGGCCGACGCCTCGATCAGGACCGGTTCCGGCGCGCCGTCGACCCTGCGGGTGAGGACTTGGAGCCCGCGGCGGCCGGACCGGGCCGTCGTGCGCGCCCGGCGCAACGCCGCGTCGGCCCCGGCCCGGACCTGCTCCGGATCGACGCCCGGCGCCAGCATCTCCCCGGTGCAGCAGATCAGCTCCAGCCGGGCCCGCCGGCCGCTCGCATAGTCGGCGGCGAAGGCGACCGCTTGCAGGGCGGCCGGGGAGCCGTCCACCCCGGCCACCACGGGACGGCCGGGCCCGGCGGTCCACTCGCCCATGCCCTGCTCCACCACGACCACGGGGCACTCGGCCCGGGCCGCCACGGAAAAGGAGATGGACCCCAGCAGGGTCTCCACGACCGGCCCGCGGCCCCGGGAGCCGACCACGACCAGTTCGGCGTGCGCCGAGGCCTCGATCAGCGCCCGGGTGGGGCTGGTCACCACCGTCATGCCGCCGACCTCAAGGCGCGGGCAGACGGCCAGGGCCTCGGTGACGCCCTGTGCCGTCACCTCCTCGGCCGCCTCCAGCGCACCGGGCTCAAAGGCCAGCGGCTCGGTGCCGGACGACAGCGTCATCCCGGGCCAGTTCGCGGCGAACAGCACCGTCAGCGGAACGCCCCGGTGGTCCGCCTCGCGCGCCGCCCAGGCCAGCGCGTCCCGGGCGTACTTCTTCCCGTGGTAACCGACCACGACCGGCGATGCGCTCATCGGCTCCCCCTGCGTCGGCTGCGCCGGTCTGCGGCGACTTCACACCCCCACGGTGTCCGGTACCCACCGTGACGGTGCCGTCGCACACTCCTTTTCAGGGCCGGTTCAACATTCGTTCCGCTGGGAGGGGGCCACTCTCATTCAGGGGCGGAAAGCGCATCAGTGCCCCGCACTCGGCTCCGCCGCTCGATTCAGGGACCGCCTTGGGGCGCCGCCACCGCTCGTCTCAGCGCGGTGGTACCTCCGTAGGGGACCTCCCCCTGCAGGACGATGCGTTTTCCATCCTTGCGGCGGACGATCGGGGCACCGCCGTGAACGTAGTCTCGTCGGTGTGACGGGCCGGGAGCGCTCGCGCACCGGGGGGTCGCGATGCCGGGCCGGCCGTCTCACGGGAGGACATCCTCGCCGGCACGGCCGCGGGCGTCTTCAGCGGAAGACGACCGGTCTCGCCTGGGCTGGGGTCGCTGGGCCGGGCCCGCGGCCGGCCGGCGAGGACTCTTCGAAGGTCAGGAGGCCGCCGTCTCCGAGACGGTCTCCTCCGGGGAGGCCTGGTAGAGGTCCGGCTCCAGGTAGATCAGCCGCGCGTGGGGGAACTGGGAGCGCACCTTCTCCTCGGCGGCGTTGATGCCCCGGGCGATCTCGGCGGCGGTCTCGTCGTGGTGGACGGCGATCTTGGCGGCGATCAGCAGTTCCTCGGGGCCGACGTACTGGGTGCGGATGTGGATGACCCGGGCGACCTCCTCCACCGACTCCAGGGCGGCCACGATCTGCTGCTCGACCTCCGGGCCGGCGCCCTCGCCGATCAGCAGGCTCTTGGTCTCGACGGCCAGGATGATCGCGATGGCGGCCAGCAGCAGTCCGATGGCGACGGTGCCGACGCCGTCCCAGACGCCGTTGCCGGTGATGACGGCCATGGTGACGCCGAACAGCGCCAGGATCAGGCCGACCAGCGCGCCGAGGTCCTCCAGCAGCACCACCGGCAGTTCGGGGGCCTTGGCGTGCCGGACGAACTGCACCCAGGACTTGTCGCCGCGCAGGTGGTTGGACTCCTGAATGGCGGTGCGGAAGGAGAAGGACTCCATCAAGATCGCCACGATCAGCACGCCGAAGGCCCAGGCCGGGGATTCCACTTCGTGCGGATCGGTGATCTTGTGGATGCCCTCGTAAAGGGAGAACGCCGCACCCACCGTGAACAGCACCACCGCTACGACAAAGGCGTAGAAGTAGCGCTCCCGTCCATATCCGAAGGGGTGCTGGGGAGTGCGGGCCCGTTCGGAACGCTTGCGGCCCAGCAGCAGCAGGCCCTGGTTGCCCGAGTCCGCCACCGAGTGAATGGACTCGGCCAGCATCGACGACGAGCCGGTGAACACGAACGCCACGAACTTCGAGGCGGCGATCCCGAGGTTGGCGGCCAATGCGGCGATGATCGCCTTTGTTCCGCCTTCAGCACTCATTTACGCAATCCTCGCTTTGAGCTCTTGGATGGCAGACACGGGCGTGGGGTCGACGCCCAGTGCGATAGCCAAGTAAACCGTGACGTAGTCGCTCATAGCGATGAGACTGGCGATTCTCTCCAGGGGATGCACTCCCTCGGCCGTGATCTCGGTCACCGCGATGCCGCGCTCGCGGGCCAGCTCCGCCGAGATCTCCCGCCGCTTGACCACCTGGGGGTGCTCGTCGGCATCGCGCAGCATCACCAGGTGCAGCCGCGTCCTTTCGGCCTCTTCGGCCCGGTCGCGGAAGAAGTCGTCGATGTCACCGGCCGTCCCGCCGGCGAAGAACCCGTCGAAGGCCACCACCTGGTTGTGGTTGGCCTCCGGCAGCCCGCCGAACACCGCCGGGTATTTGGCGTTCTCGTTGAGCTGGCAGCACATGCGGTAGGCGACGGTGGCGGCCAATTCCGACGAGCCCCACACCATCGGCAGCTCACCGGCCAGGTCCAGGGCGATCTGCTTGGCGGGGTTGACGAACGACTCGCTGGTGGGGCGGCAGCGGTAGGCCACCTCCTCCAGGCGCCGGGCGGTGGCCTCCAGCACCTCGTCGGAGACGCGGGTGAGCCCCAGCTCGCGGGCGGCCAGCACCAGCGGGATCGACAGCCCCCACAGCGTGGAGCGCGGCTGCCCGGCCGAGCGCACCGGCACGAACGGCGCCCGGGCCCGCGCCGCCAGCTCGGCCAGCGGGGAGTCCTCCCCGCCCACCATCAGCATCCGGCAGCCCCGCCGCATGGCCTCGGCCGCCACCAGCAGGGTCTCCTCGGTGGTGCCGGAGCACGACACCGCGATCACCAGGTCGGCCGCGCCCACCCAGCCCGGCAGCCGGTAGCCGCGCACGGTGACGATCGGGACGGGGCAGCCGACGCCGCAGACCGCGGCCAGCACGTCCCCGGAGATTCCCGAGCCGCCCATGCCGGCGACCACCACGGCCCGCGGCCGTCCGTCCTCGGCCAGCCGCTCCAGCCCCGCCTCCCCGGCCAGGTACCGGGCCTGCCGGACCTGCGCCGCCGACGAGGCCACCTGCCGCAGCATGTCACCGGGATCCGCGGCGGCCAGCGCCTGCGGATCATCCAGCCGCCCGGAGTCAACGATCACGCTCACGTCTCTCCTCATCCCCCGCGTGCCCGCCGGCCGGTCCCGCCGCCGGTTCGCACGCGTTCCCCCGCTCGCTACGACACGCCCTTCCCCCGTCGCGCGCCGCCTCATCCTTGCGGCGGCGTGCACTCCCCGGTCAGGTCCGCGCCGCGCGCCCCCGGCCCGCACGCGTTCCTTTCTCGCCCGCGGCACGTTCCAAGGCACGACCTTCCCGCGCGGTGTGACGCTTCATCCCCGACCCGCTCTGCCGGGGCTTGGATCGGCCTTCGTGCCGCGTGCCGCCGGCCGGATCACGAAGACGGGGTCCGGGCCTCGTCCACGAGAAGGACCGGGATGTCATCGCGCACCGGGTAGGCGTAACCGCACTCGCCGGTGCACACCAGTTCGTCCGCCTTCTCATCGGCCCGCAGGGCTCCCCGGCAGTTGGGGCAGGCCAGGATGTCCAGCAGCCAGGAGTCGAGCTTCATCTATTTCTCCCTAACGATGGCCAGGACCTCGTCGCGGACGGCTGCCATCGTCTTGCCGTCGGTGGCCTCCGCGTTGAGACGCAGCAAAGGCTCGGTATTGGACGGACGAAGGTTAAACCACCACTCGTCGGCGCTGACCGTCAGCCCGTCGAGCTCGTCGATGGTGACGCCCGGACGGCCGGCGAAGGCCGCGCGGACCCGTGCGGTCGCCGCGGCCTGGTCGGCCACCTCGCTGTTGATCTCACCGGAGGCGGCGTAGCGGTCGTATTCGCGCAGCAGCTTCGACAGCGGCTCCTCTTGCTCGCCGAGAGCGGCCAGCACGTGCAGCGCCGCCAGCATCCCCGAGTCGGCGTACCAGAAGTCGCGGAAGTAGTAGTGCGCCGAGTGCTCGCCGCCGAACACCGCGCCACTCTCGGCCATGGTCTGCTTGATGAACGAGTGGCCGACCCGGGTGCGGATCGGGGTGCCGCCGTGCTCGGCGATGATCTCCGGGACGGCCCGCGAGGTGATCAGGTTGTGCACGATGGGCGCGCCGGGGTGCCTGGCCAGCTCCCGCACCGCCACCAGCGCGGTGATCGCCGACGGGGAGACGATCTCGCCGCGTTCGTCCACCACGAAGCAGCGGTCGGCGTCGCCGTCGAAGGCCAGCCCGATGTCGGCGCCGCTTTCACGCACGGCGGCCTGCAGGTCGCGCAGGTTCTCCGGGTCGATCGGGTTGGCCTCGTGGTTGGGGAAGGTGCCGTCCAGCTCGAAGTACAGCGGGACCACCTCGATCGGCGGGGCGGACGCCCCGTCGCGGCCCCGGCCGAACACCGCGGGCACGGTGTGCCCGGCCATACCGTTGCCGGCGTCCACCGCGACCTTCAGCGGGCGGATGCCGCTCAGGTCCACCAGGCGGTGCATGTGCTCGGCGTAACCGGCCAGCAGGTCGCGGCGCGTCACCGTGCCGCGGGGGCCGCCGTGGGCGGGCACCCCCTCCTCCACCAGCCTGCGGATGTCGGCCAGGCCGGTGTCGCGGCCGATGGGACGGGCGCCGGCCCGGCACATCTTCATGCCGTTGTACTGGGCCGGGTTGTGACTGGCGGTGAACATCACGCCGGGCAGGTTCAGGCTGCCGCTGGCGTAATACAGCAGGTCGGTGGAGCCCAGCCCGGCCTCGATCACGTCGGCGCCCTGGGCGGTGGCGCCCCGGGCGAACGCCGCTGCCAGCGGCTGGGAAGACGGACGCATGTCGTGCGCGGTCACCACCCGAGCCGCTCCGGTCACCCGCACGAACGCCGCTCCCACGGCTTCGGCGATGCCTTCGTCGAGCTCTTCCGGCACCACGCCGCGAACGTCGTAGGCCTTGAAGATCTTCGCGACGTCGCCCAATACCGCCCCCTGGGTCCAGGTCGTACGCCGCCGACGGCGTACCCAAGCCGAGATGAGCCTACCGGGACCCGCTCAGGCGGCCGGTACCTCCCTTGGCACGGCGCGTCCGCCTTCAGTCGGACTCCTGCTCGCCGGTGCCGGCGGACGGCTTGGCGGGCGGCGTGATGTCGGAACGGAGCACTCGCAGATGACCCCGGCGGCCCACCTCGACGCCCTGCCCCACCGGCTCCTCCTCGGGAGCGGGCCGGCGGGCGGCCTCGCGCACCGCGTCGGCGAGGGCCTCCAGGTCGTCGGTGCTGGGACGGCCGTCCTCGGCCGGCGGCAGCCGCACCAGCTCCCAGCCCACCGGGGCGGTGAGCCGCTCCGAGTGCTCCGCGCACAGGTCATAGCAGTGCGGCTCGGCGTACGTGGCGAGCGGTCCCAAGACCGCGGTCGAGTCGCGGTAGACGTACGTGAGCGTGAAGACTGCTGGCTCCTTACACGCGGTGCGGGAGCAAATTCGGGCGGGGCTCACGATGGCCGACCGTACCTCCCATCCGTCGTATACGCCACCACCACCGCGGTCGTGTCGCCATTACCGCGTCAATTCATGGGTAACCGCCCCAATACCCGCCGTGCGCCGCGCTCCGCCCGCCGTGTCGATCCACGTGCTGAACTGGGCCATCGCCAGTGACGTCCCGGGAAGATAAGCTCGGATTCGTGCGATCCCTGACCGCTACCTCGGTCCCCGCAGGACCCGGTGATCGGTGAGCGCGATGGCCTCCGGTCAAAGGATCCGGCGCCGTGACCGGCGTGGCCGCGGCGTGCGCGGCCCGCTGCTGCCGCCCGAGGCCCCCTTCGCCCTGACCCGGGCGGAGCGGTTCGACGGGCTGGTGCGCGATGAGGTGAACCGGCTCGGCCGGCGCTGGGGCCGCGAGCTGGCCGGGGTGGAGTTCGTGGTCGAGGAGGTCCCCAAGGTGGGGCCCCGGGGCGATGTGCTCGGCTTCGACGAGCCGGTGCCGCTCAGCCTGACCCGCCCCTCCGACGGCAGGCATCCGCTGCGCATCGTGGTGTTCCGGCGGCCGATCGAGGCGCGGGCCGGGATGGGCGGCGCGGGCGGCCGCGGCATCGACGAGCGCGAGCTGGCCCGCCTGATCCGCGACGTGCTGGTGGAGGAGGTCGCCGACCTGCTGGGGCTGTCCCCGGAGTCGGTGGACCCCAGCTACGACTCCCCCGACGACTGAGCCGCCCCGCGCGCTCAGGGGATCAGGACCCGCTGGGAGTCGAGCACCGGCGGCAGCAGCAGCGTGGTGACGGCCGGCACCACCGGCAGCACCGTGAACAGCCCGCCGTCCCGGCCGGTCTGCAGCACCCGGGCGGCGTGCACCGGGCCGGAGCCCGGCTGCGGGACGATCAGCACGCCGAAGCCCTTCTCCCCAGTGGGGGCGGACGGCTCCACCTGGGCGGTGCGGCCCGCGGGGATCCGCACCTGCCGCGGGGTTCCGGCCCGGCCCCGGCCGTCCACCGTGGTGACCGTCACCGTCGCCTCCCGTTCCGGTGCGGTGAGCAGCAGCACGGACTCGAACCGGTTGTCGGCGACGACCCCGCCGGCGGCGCCCAGCGGCGCCGTGGCCGTGCCGTAGCCGACGTCGTCGCCGCGCGCGACGGCCAGTCCGGCCACCACCGGCTTGTCGGAGGTCAGCCGCACCGCCGCGGCCTTGCCCGACAGGGCGCGCTCCAACGTCACGGAGGTGACCGTGCGGGCGGGAAGGTCCACGGTGTCGCGCCCTTCGGGGGCGAACGCGCCGCTGGAGGTGAGCACCTGGATGCGGACGCGGGCGTTGTCCTGGCCGGGAACGGCCAGCAGCAGCCTGCGTTCGCCGCCGCCCTCGGGGATGCCGGGCACCGTCAGCGACGTGGCCGGGGCGCCGGCCGTCGGCAGCCAGTCCACGCCCCC
>Ga0207864_1003309_pt1 | contig 13698 bp, 9 predicted proteins | sample HigsolmetaAR202D_FD_184834 | JGI IMG/M metagenome (GOLD analysis project Ga0207864, IMG submission 184834) | Ionic liquid and high solid enriched microbial communities from the Joint BioEnergy Institute, USA - AR20-2-D (SPAdes) (version 2) ...
CTGGTGCCTGCTGCCGGCTGTCTGCTGCCGACCGAGACAACCGATGGCGCTTGGGCGGCTCGAGTGGCAGTTCCCACGCCTCGGCTGGCCGCTGATGCCGCGCCACGCTGTACAGCAATCCCAGTGCGCAGCAGGTGATGATCAGCCCCGATCCGCCGGCACTGACCAGCGGCAAAGCCAGGCCCTTGGTCGGCACGCTCACCGTCGCCACGGCGATGTTGATCGCCGCCTGCAGGCCGATCATCGACGCCACGCCGAAGGCCAGCATCCGCCCGAACGAATCCCGCGGCTGGCGGATGAGCCGCCAGGCGACGTAGAGGATGCCCATGTACAGCGCGATCGTCAGCAGCGCGCCAAACAGGCCCATCTCTTCGCAGATCACCGCGAAGATGAAGTCGGTCGTGTCTTCGGGCAGATATCCGAGCTTTTGCACGCCATTGCCCAAGCCGCGCCCGGCGATCCCGCCGGAGCTGAAGCTCAGCAGGCTCTGGATCATGTGGTAGCCGTCGGTCTTGGGGTTGGACCAGGGATCGAGGAAGGCGGTCATCCGCCGCCAGCGGTACGGTTCGCTGGCCACGAACCAGAAAGCGCCCGCGAGGGCGGGAGGTAGCGTAACACCCAGATGCCAAATCTTGACCCGCCCCGCGAGCAGCATGGTCACGCTGCACAAACCGATCAGCGCCGCTGTGCCGAAGTCTTGGATCACCACCAGCAGGCAGATCACGCCGATCGGCACGAGCGTCGGCACATAGCCGAGCCAGAAACGCTCCATGTCCATCGGCCGATTGGCCAGCCACCATGCAAGAAACAGCACCAGCCCCCACTTGCCCAGCTCCGACGGCTGAACCTGAATCCCCAGCAGCGGCAGCCAGCGCCGCGCGCCGTTGACCTCGATCCCGACACCCGGGATCAGCACCAGCACGCACGCTACGGCTGAGATCGCCAGCAACCAGACCACCGGCGCTCGGCGGACCCGCCGCGTGTTGAGCTTCTGGTAGTCAACCTGTCCGACGACGAAGAAGGCGATGAGCGCAAGTCCTGCATATAGCAGATGTTTGGCGCCGCGACTGGTCCACTGCCAGCTCGGCTCGCCGGTGACGTTCATGGCGGCCGACTGCACCATCAGCACGCCCAGGAACAGCAGTGCCATGACGCAGCACGCCAGCACATCCGCAAGCCGCAGCCGGAAGATCGACGCATCCATGCAGGTGTTATCGGACGCCCCGCAACCCCGCCTTGAAACCCCTTTTGACCTTTTGGCTCAACCTGAACCAACCTTGTCACCGAACGTAAAAATGGTATCCTTCTGATGTACGTGGCAGCGTAGCTCAGTTGGTTAGAGCAGCGGATTCATAAGCCGCGGGTCACTGGTTCGAGTCCAGTCGCTGCTACTTCTGACAGGACAATAAGTTAACGATCGACGGACCCCTGCTTCGCAGGGGTCTTTCTTTTGGCGCAAATGTCAGCGGGATGGCACAGAGGGTGAGACGGGGAGACGAACCCCCGTAGGGTCCCGCCTTTGCGGAGCGGGTGTTCGCCAGGCGATCCGGTCTGCCTGACACAGGGACCCGACCCGGCGCAACGCTGTAGGGGCACATGGCAATGTGCCCCCTTGGACGATGATCGCTGCCCTACCCGGTTCCCCCTTCCAGTGCGGGGGGCATTGCCGTGCACCCCTACACAAAGGCTGTAGTCGGACGTTAGACCCCGTAGGGTCCGTTTGGCGGGCCGCGTGATCGGCCGGGCTCCCACCTGGATGACACTGGAACCCCCCCGGCGCGCCTGTAGGGGCACATGGCAATGTGCCCCCTTGGACGATGATCGCTGCCCTACCCGATTCCCCTTCCAATACGGGGTGCATTGCCATGCACCCCTACACAAGGGCTGTAGTCGGACGTCAGACCCCGTAGGGTCCGTTTGGCGGGCCGGGCCGCTGCTCACATCCTCCGCCGGCGGCACAGGGCCACGCCAGTCAAGCCGAGAACACCAACCGATGCCGGCTCGGGGATCAGCGTCACGCCCTGCAGGAGTACGTGCGAACTGCTGTCGGTGCTGGGGTTCAGCGTAATGCGAAACTCCAGCACGTTGGCCACGCCGTCGACCGCATCGGCCTGGAACTGCACCTCCAGGATGCCGGCGTCCTTGTACGTGCCGTCGCCATCGGAAAACGCGGCTGTGAGCTCGACCGGAGCCGCTCCCGGCAGCTCCACCACCAGCGGGCTGTCCCCGGTGCGATATCCGCCCACGTAGATCTTCGCGACGTACAGGTCGGTCGTGGGGACGGTGATCGTCAGCCCCACGCCGGCGCCCGAGCCGCGGAGCTGCCCGTTCAGGATCGCCCCATTGACCTGCCGCCCCTGGCCAGCCACCTGGCCGGGCGTTGTGCTCACCTCCAGATCAGTGCCCCGTGCACCGCGAAGCGCCCCGCTGCCGCCAACGGCAAACGCGCTGCCGATGTAGTCGGCATCCGCCTTGGACGAAGTCGGCGTCCCGGGCACGCTCGAACTGCTGCTGTACTCCCACAGTGCCCAGTCCAGCACGCCCTCGTCCGCGAAGTTGACGAAAGCCGACATCCCGCCCCGTGAGCCGGGCACGGGTGTATACGTCGCGTTCAGCACCGCCGCATGGGACCAGCCGGCTGACAGCAGCCCCGCTGCCAGGCCGACGCCCAGGATGAGGGAATTGGTTGACATGATTCAGTCCCCGGACACTTGCTCGTTCAGCCGATCAGGCGCGCCAGGCCGATCCGCCCTGCCATGATGCGAGCGAGGGCGAAGAATCACAACTCCCGTGGCGTGGTTTCTCCGCCCCCGCTGCAACGCATGTGCCGGCAAGACCCGCATGCGCCGCACAGACGCAATCCGCCCCCGTGGCGCATGCCCGGCTTGCCATCAGCTCCGCCGCCGGCGCAGCAGGCCCATCGTGCCGATGCCCAGCAGGCTCAGGCTGGCTGGTTCTGGAACGACCGAGATCTGCATCCGACGGATGCGAAGCCGGCCACTGGCAACGGCGTTGGACGGGCTGACGTTCGTGATCACGATGTCGGTATTGGCGTCCGCCTCGATGCCCGACAGGGTGACGTTCACGTTGGCTGGCGCCGTGCCGGTACCGTCGGCCATCGAGAAGACGTCGGACTTGGCGACGCCGTTCTGAGTCCAGCTGATGTGCAGCAGCTCATCGCCATTCCATTCATGGTATCCGAACATCTCGATCCGGATTGCGCGATCCGCCTTGATGGTGAAGGATTCGCCGCGCTCCAGGCGTCCCGTGGTGTCATCACCCACGCCGAATCCCGAGCCTTCCGTGCCGAAGTAGCTGACGGTGGCTGTGCTGAAATCGGGATTGGCCGGGTCAGTGACCGTCACACCCTTGAGCGGATTGAAGAGGGTGAGCGTGACCGACGTACCGCCGTTGTAGTCCGGATCAATCACGCTGCCGCTCAGCGAAGTCTGGTCGTCCAGTGCTGAGAGGCGGAAGGGATTGGTGTCATTGTTGTTGTCAAACGCCACGATGACGGCTGACTGGCCAACATTCACCGCCACTGCCGTTGCCGCGATGCCGAACGCCGCGATAAATGACTTGAAAGACATGTCGTCTCCTCCTTAGTGAGTCGAAACGGGAAACTGCCTGATGGTCTGTAATCCGCTGGGACAGCCGGCGGAAAGATAATTGCATTTTCTCCAATTACTGCAGACGGAAGTTCTCCATCGAAGCCATGTCGCCAAGAACCACATGTCAGCGTCCGTCAGGTGCTGGCTGCCCATCAATCGATGACGTAGTCCGCCTGACCTGACGGCATGGTGGCGAAGTGGTACGTGACGTCGGCGCCGCGGAACCAGGCCACATGGCCGTCAGCGAACAAAAAGTTCATGCCCTTGCTGTGTCGCTCGAGGTCCAGCGTGCGGTTGCTGTAGTCACTCTTGGGACTGCTGATGTGCCAGTCGGATCTGGTTTCCGCGACGTGGATCCGGCGCGTCGGTTCGGTGATGCGCGACGCACGCCGGGGCTTGGCCCAGACGCGATCCTTGCCGCTGCCCCACCCATACGGCGGGACCAGCCAGGTCGATTCCGCATAGCCCGACTTGTAGGCTTCAGGAAGCGCCGCAGAGTTCAGGCGGAACGTCGGGCAGACGAAAATGCTGTTGGCGAACTCCTGCTTGATCTCGCCGAAGTTGAACGGATACCACCAGGGATCGGAGTACGTCCAGGTGTAGGTCCAGTCCGGCTTGCCGAGGTAGACGCCCAGCACATGCGGCATGCCGTAGGCGTTCTTGTTCCAGGCCTTCTCGTTGTAGATGCTCTGCGAGTTCAATGGCGGCAGCCAGCCGTGGTGATCGGCGATGTAGTTGGTGAACATCATCCCGATCTGTCGCATGTTGCTGGCACAGGCCACCGCCTGGGCCGATTCGCGCGCTTTGTTGAGCGCCGGCAGCAGCATGGCAATCAGTAGGGCGATAATTCCGATCACGACCAGCAGCTCCACGAGCGTGAAACCGCGATCTCGTTTCCTCTCAGGCATAGCGCCTCCTGTTTGTCTTCCGCCGGACCAGGGAAGGCGATCTACGCCTGCCGCGGCCGGGCGACGGACTGCCGGCGAATGATCTGAACCGGCAATGTCCGATGTTCGACGGGATGCTCCGGATCCTCAATCCGGCGGCAGAGCATCTCGATGGCGGCCCGGCCCATCTCGTGGAACGGCTGGCGCACGCTCGTCAGCGGCGGGGGCAGCCATTCGGCAACCGGATCGTCATCAAACCCTACGATGCTCAGGTCCTCCGGGATCGTGACATGCATGGCAGCCAGGGTGCGGTACAGCAACCTGGCAACGCCGTCGCAACTGCAGAAAACGGCCGTTGGGCGCGGATTGCGCGACATCAGCTCATGGGCTGCCTGTCCGACCGCCGCCGACCAGTCGCCCAAGCGGTCCTCACTGCTGATATCGAACACAAGTGACCGATCAAACGGCAGTTGCGCGTCGTTGATCGCGTCACGTAGGCCGGCCAGACGGTCGCGCACCGTCCCAGCCACCAGATCGCCGATGAACGCGATCCGCCGGTGGCCATGTTCCACCAGCAGCCGGCCCACCTGCTGGCCACCGGCGTAGTTGTCGGCTGTCACCGACGGAACGTCGATGTCGTGCAGCCGCTGATCGACCAGCACGAACGGGAAATTGCGAGATTTGAGCGAGAACAGAACCTCATTGAACGCCGGGCTATGCAGCGCGACGATCACCGCCCCGCGCGAGGGGGAATCGGGCAGGCGGCGGATCGTGTCGAGATCCAGCTCTCGGTCCCCGCGGGCGTCGTAAAGCTGTACCTGCAAGCCGTGGTCGCAGGCGATCGCCTTGACGCCGCGGGAGATCTGAACCGACGGCTCCCACTGGAGATTGCCGGCGACGACCTGGATCTGCTCCATCCGCCGGCTGGGCGTGGGTGTGCCGTTAGCCAATCGGACATACAGGCCCTTGCCCGGGCGGCGTTCGAGGAGGCCTTCGTTGATGAGCAGTTCGCTGGCGCGGCGGACGGTCATCCGGCTGATCGCCTTCTGCCGGGCCAGGCCATGTTCCGTGCCAATCAGCTCGCCGGGGCCGAACTCCCCATTGCGAATCGCATGGCGCATGCGCGCAGCCAGCACCTCATACACTGGCCGCCCCCGAACCTGATCCATTGTCGCGCCCATCTATTACCAGTATATATACCGGATGGACGAACTTGCAAACAGATTCCCCTCCCACCCCTCGTAAATCCCCGCAAAACCGCCAAATAATCCCCGAAAACAGGGGTGAATTAGGGTCTAGTATACCAGTGTGAAACCGGTATACCTCTGCGCGATACCTCCACCAGCCTTTGCCCAAGGCAACGCCATCTCAGCCGGCCATGCGTAACCCCTCTCCGGGCCATACCAACCCCGGGGAGCAGAAGCGCCTTTTTCCGTAGCAGGGAAAGCGAAACAGCAGACAGGACTCAGCCAGAAGGCAATGGGCGCGGTTGGATTCGAACCAACGAAGGCAGAGCCAACGGATTTACAGTCCGTCCCGTTTGACCACTTCGGTACACGCCCGTGATGTCTGGCGGCTGGACCTGTGGAGGCCAGCCGGACGGGGAAGTATGGCCAAAATCCCGCCTGTTTTCAAGACGTTCCGCAGCGACCAAAGGTTCGCCCGCACAACTCGCATCTCGGACCATCCAGGCGTGATACTGGCTATGTAAAATTGTAAAACTGCAGTGAAAATGAGACAATTGGTGCGTCATGAGGTCGCAGAGCGAGCAATTGGTGCCGTTTATGGGATGCCGGCCGCCTTTGGACATCACGGGGCGGTCTCCGGTCGACGAGGTGGACCCCAACATCGGCGGGATCGGCCGTCTGCTGAAAGCGACGTCGCCGGCGGTCTATCTGCCGTACGGGATGGTGAGCGTTGCGCCGGTGACGCCGCCGCACATCACCGATCGATACCTGGCGGATACGATCATCGGCTTCCCCACCGGCGGGACGCACGTCATGCCGATCTCGGGCGACGTGCCACCCGATCCGTCGGCTGCGGCGTCGACCTACGACCATGACCTGGAGACGGCAACCCCCTACTACTACGCCGTCCTGCTGGAGTCGTACGACATCCAGGCTGAGCTGACGGTCAGCCATCGCGCGGTGTTCTACCAGTTCCACTTCCCCCCGCAGCGAGCGGCGCATCTGCTTTGGCATCATGGCCGCGAGGGGCAGATATCCCTCCGCGGCAACTGCGTCGAAGGCGAGCAGACCGTCCGCGGCGGCGCGAAGATCTGGTTCTCGGCTGAGCTGTCCCAGCCGATCTCGGCGACGTGCGGATGCAGCGGCTCCGCCGGCGCGGCGACATGCGTGACCCTCGCCGCCACCGACAAGCCCGTTCAGCTCCGCGTTGGCGTCTCCCACATCAGCCTTCAACAGGCGCGCATCAATCGCGATCGCGAGCTGCCCAACTGGGACTTTGCCGCAGCCTGCAGGCGCACCCGCGATGCGTGGGAGCGCACGTTTGCGCAGGTGCAGGTCACGGGCGGATCGGCTCAGCAGCGGCGCATCTTCTATACGTCGCTGTACCGCGCGCATCAGCGGATGAACGACATCACCGAGGATGGCCAGTATCGCGGCTTTGACGGCCAGGTGCATCAAGCCGGCGATCATCCGTACTACACCAATGACTGGATCTGGGACACCTACCGCTGCATGCATCCGCTGCAGCTTCTGCTGGATCCCCAGCGACAGGAGCACATGATCCAGTCGTACGTGCGGATGTACGAACAGAGCGGCTGGCTGCCGCGCTTCCCGGGGCTGTGCGAAGACGCAGCCGGGATGATCGGGCATCACACCGCGGCGCTGGTTGCGGATACCTGGTTCAAGGGTCATCGCAACTTTGACATCCGCAAAGCCTACGAGGGCATTCGCAAGAATCTCATGGAGGCGATGCGCCTGCCGTTCAAGAAAGGGCCGGCGACGTCGCTGGATCGGTTCTACCTCGAGCATGGCTACTTCCCCGCGCTGGCCAGGGGCGAAGTGGAGACGGTTGCCGAGGTGCATTCGTTTGAGCGGCGGCAGGCGGTGTCTGTCACGCTGGAAGCCGCGTATGACGACTGGTGCCTGGCGCGCCTCGCGCGCGAGCTCGGGAATCAGGCGGATTTCGAGATCTTCAGCCGACGGGCGTTGAACTACCGCAATGTGTTCAACCCCGAGATCGGCTTCATGGCGCCGCGGTCAGCCGACGGCAAATGGGTCGAGGATTACGATCCCAAGTACGGCGGCGGCCAGGGCGCGCGCGATTACTTCGCCGAGTGCAACGGCTGGACGTACACATGGCATGTGCAGCATGACGTTGCCGGCTTGATCGCGCTGATGGGCGGACGCGAGAAGTTCGTTGAGAAGCTCGATGCGCTGTTCGTCGAGCAGTACGACCCGAAGGACAAGTATCACTTCCTGGGCCAGTTCCCCGACTGCACGGCGCTGATCGGCCAGTTTTGCCAGGGCAACGAGCCGAGCTTCCACATTCCGTATCTCTACTGCTATGCCGGCGCGCCGTGGAAGACGCAGAAGCGCGTGCGGCAGGCGATGGCGACGTTCCACGACGGCCCGGAGGGCGTCCCCGGCGACGAGGATGGCGGCGCGATGTCGTCGTGGTATGTGATGAGCGCGATCGGCATCTATCCGGTCTGTCCCGGCATGCCGTACTACGTCATCGGCAGCCCGATCTTCGAGCAGACGCGCATCACGCGCGTGGATGGCAAGACGTTCACGATCACGGCAAAGGATGTGTCGGCTGCCAACAAATACATCCAGTCCGCCACGCTCAACGGCAAGCCGCTGGATCGGCCGTGGTTCTGGCATGAAGAGCTGATCGACGGCGGCGAGCTGGTCCTCCAGATGGGCCCAAGGCCCAACAAGTCCTGGGGCAGCGCGCCCGAGGCGGCTCCGCCATCGCTTATGTTCTAGTTGCCTCTGGATCGTGCGTGGTACAGGCGTCCCGAACGTGCATCTACTACGCGTGCATTGCACAGGTGAGATGCGCGCCGTACGGCACGCTATTGCGTGCCGCGGTTTGCGCGGAGGCGATGATGCATTGCGTAATCGGTTTCGGCAGGCAATAGCCTGCCCTACAGCGCAGCAGCCCGTGCCAGACAGAGGGAAGCCGCAAAGGAAACAAAGATCGCAAAGACCAAGACTGGATACCTCATCAGGTCCAATCTCAATCTTTGCGATCTTTGATGTCTTTGGGCTCTTTGCGCTACACAAAAGCGCCTTCTGGCCACCTTTGCGACCTTCGCGTTTTCGCGGCCGCCTCGATGGGTATGACGAAAGACTAGGCGCTTTCCCGACGCCGCTCGGGCCGGATCTCGAAGAGCTTGTGTTTGCCTTCGACGACCTCGGGCGTGATGACGTACTTGCCGCCCTGCTGCTGGTCGGGCAGGTCGTACATCAGGTCGAGCATGATCTCTTCGCACACCGCACGCAGGGCGCGGGCGCCGGTGTCGCGCTTGAGGGCGCGCTCGGCGATGAGCTCGAGCGCCTCGGGCGTAAACTCGATCTCGCTGCCTTCCATCTGGAAGAACTTCTGGTACTGCTTGACCAGGGCGTTCTTCGGCTGGGTGAGGATCGAGACCAGCGTTTCGACGTCCAGCGGTTCGAGCGTGGCCGTCACGGGGAGACGGCCGACGAACTCGGGGATCATGCCGTATTCGATCAGGTCTTCCGGCTGAACCTGCGAGAGGATATTGGCCCGCTCGCGGGCGGTCTCAGCCGGTGTCGTTTCGCTGACGAAGCCGATCATCCGCTTGCCAAGGCGCTTGCGGATGATGTCCTCCAGGCCGACGAAGCTGCCGCCGCAGATGAACAGGATCTGCGTCGTGTCCATCTGGATGTACTGCTGCTCAGGATGCTTGCGCCCACCCTGCGGCGGGATGTTGGCGATGGTGCCTTCGAGCATCTTCAGCAGCGCCTGCTGGACGCCTTCGCCGCTGACGTCGCGCGTGATCGAGACGTTGTTCTGGGTCTTGCCGATCTTGTCAATCTCGTCGATGTAGACGATGCCGCGCTGCGCGGCTTCCAGGTCATAGTCAGCCGCCTGCAGCAGCTTGAGCAGGATGTTTTCGACGTCTTCGCCGACGTAGCCGGCTTCGGTGAGGGTCGTGGCGTCGCCGATGGCGAAAGGCACGTTGAGCACGCGCGCCAGCGTCTTGGCCAGCAGCGTCTTGCCCGAACCGGTCGGGCCGATCAGCAGCACATTGGACTTGTCGATCTCGACATCCGACGGATCGCGCGCATCGCCGGCGGCGTCGAGCGTTGTCAGACGCTTGTAGTGGTTGTGCACCGCGACCGACAGCGCCCGCTTGGCGTAATCCTGGCCGACGACGTACTGATCGAGGAACTCCTTGATCTGCCGCGGCGAGGGGATCGTGCTGAACAGCGGCTGGCTGCCGGCAAGCTTGCGCTTTTCCTGGCGGATGATGTTATGGGCGAGATCGACGCAGTTGGCGCAGATGTAGACGTCGGAGGGTCCTTCGACCATGGGCCCGACGTCGCGGCTGCTCTTGCCGCAGAAGCTGCAGGTGGTCACGCGACGTCCGCGGAACCCGCCCGTCGGGGGCATTGATCCTGTCCCACCACCACCACCGTTCCCGGTGCGATTCGAGCTGGCCATTGAACAAAGCCTTCCTTTGCGCCCCTGACCCCTGTGCGGCTATGCCAGCCACGGCTGGAGACAGGCGGCGTTGTTTACCATGGGAGGGCGACCGACCGCCTCCGCTGCGAGGTCATGGTCACAAGCCGTCGGCATCGCGGAAGAGCCCGGCGATCACCCGGCTACGACGCATATTAGTATTCCAAAAACGTCGCCCGACAAAGCACAAAACACGCAATACACGTTATGCGGACCTGCGTCACAGCATTGCCGGGAGGCGTGTTCTGGGACCCAGGCGTCGGAAACCCCGCTGGCGGCGGAATTTCTACAGCCTTTCATCGTCCGCGGGAGGCTTGGACTCTACGTCCATTTTGTCGGGGACGTTCTCAGTTTCGGAGGCCTGGCGTTCGAGGGCCCGGCGGGCTCCGGCGATGATGCGCGCCTTGGCACGCTCGAACTCCTCATCGGTCATCTGTCCCTCGGCGTGAAGGCGACGCAGATCGCCGAGGGTGAAGCCGACATCGGCTGTCGACTGGTCGCTGTAGTACCACCGTCGCAGCCAAAGCGCCACGGCGGCTACAAGCACCACCAGGCCCAGCAGGACCAGTAGCCAGAAAAAGATCGGCCCGGCCGACTGCGTCTGAGCCAAGATGGACACCGCAAGGGCGTGCATCCGGTCAATGTTAAGTCTGCACGCCGGAGGGGTCAATTGAGCGATTTGGCGGGATTCCCGCTGTCAGAAGTAGAAATAAAGCATCAGCCCGGCTGGATGGCCGACGCGATACGCCGCCTGCTGGCTGGTCGCGCCAGCCGACATGTCAAACGTGCCTTTGGGCAGCCATTCGACGCTGCCGTCGGTCCAGGCGCGATGGTGGCCGCGGAGCGAAGCAGGGTTGAGGATCATCATGTTGACCGGGTCAAACCCCTCGATGTTCTCATAGTGGAAATAGGCATACCCAGCCGACGATCCGCCGATCTGGAGCTGGATGACATTATCGGCCCAGAGCACGCCCCGCCGCGTTCCGCGGAGATTGGTGATCCGATCCGCCGCCAAACCATGAGCGGCTGGGCTGCCGGTATCCAGTGCCGGCCCGACATAGGCGAAGCCGGTATTCCAGAACGGCGCGCCAAACGTTTCGGGCGGATAGGCATCCATCAGCACGTCCGCGCTCATCCGCTCGGGGCAGGTGATCAGCAGCGGCAGATCCGTGACGCGGAGGTGATAGTCGACAGTCGGAAAGGCGGCATAGCCGCTGAAGGTGTCGATCAGCTCGCGCGTCATGGCCAGTGGCACCGGACCGCCAAAGGCTGGCAGCGACGGCGGCAGCGGGTAGCGCCTGTGATCGTGCAGATAGAGATTGGCGGCTGTCGCCAGCTCGCGCAGGCGCGTCTTGCAGAGGGTGTCATTGGCACTGCGCCGCGCGCCGATGATGGCTGGCAAGAGAAGCCCCAGCAGCAGCGCAATTACACCAATGACAACCAGCAGCTCAACCAGCGTGAATCCCTGGCGCCTCCACATGAAACGTCTCCCCGGAGGTGGTGGAAGGGGCGAGGCTAGTGAATCTGTGTAGCGAAAACAACCGGAAAGTTACGCAGATGAGACTGGTTTGGAGCGGTCCATTTTGAACCCCATCGCGCGGGAGGCATCAAATGAATCAGCCCTGCCGGAGGTCCGGCAGGGCTGGTCTGTTTGCTCGATTCGGCTGACAACTGCCTGTCAGCGGGTATTGAACCCCATCGGCGTCACGACGTTCAGGCTGCCGCGCTGGTTGACAGGGAGGGAGATCGTCTTGCCGGTCGGAGCCGGTTCCTCGGGGCAACGGGCGGCGAACTCTTCGTAGAACTTGTTGATGAACGTCCGCGTCGACCAGGCTGTGCCGTCAGCCAGGCCGCAGATCGTCGTGCCGGGCATGATGCCCTGCGTCTTTTCCAGCTCCAGCAGCAGCTCCAGATCGCGTGCCTTGCCGTAGCCGGCAATGATGCGATCGAGGATCTTGGTCATCCAGGCTGAGCCTTCGCGGCAGGGCGTGCACTGGCCGCAGCTTTCGTGCGAGTAGAACCGCACGCAGTTGCGCAGCGCCCGCACCATGTCGGTATGCTCGTTCATCACGATCATGCCGGCTGTGCCGAGACCCAGGCAGCCGCCACGGAAGCGCACATCGTCGAAGTCGAGCTTGATGTCGAGCTGATCCGGGCCGAGCACGCCCATCGAGATGCCGCCGCAGATGCAGGCTTTGTACTTGCCGCCCTTCATGCCGCCGGCGAGCTTGTTGATCGCATAGTCGAGCGTGATGCCCAGCTCATCCTCGTAAACGCCGGGCTTGTTGACATGCCCGCTCATGCCGAACAGCTTCGGCCCGGGCGAGGTATTGGTGCCCATGGTCTTAAACCAGTCGGCTCCGCGCTCGATGATGTGCGGCACGCAGCAGAGCGTTTCGACGTTGTTGATGACCGTCGGCCGGGCGAAGGCGCCGGCGATCGCCGGGAACGGCGGCTTGTTGCGCGGCCAGCCGCGCTTGCCTTCGATGGCTTCGAGCAGGCCGGTTTCCTCACCGCAGATGTACGCCCCGGCTCCGCGATGAACGTAACACTCAATCTTGCGGGTCGAGCCAAACACGCCCTGCTGGCCGAAGACGTGATGGGCATAGGCCTCTTCGATGGCCTTCTCCAGCACCTTGGCCTGGCGGTGATACTCGCCGCGGATGAAGATGTAGATCACATCGCACTGGGTGGCCAGTGCCGCGATGGCAGCCCCTTCCAGGAGCTGATGGGGGTCATGGTCGATCAGGTACCGGTCTTTGAACGTACCCGGTTCAGCTTCGTCGCTGTTGACGCACAGATAGTGCGGGCCGGTCTTTTCCTTGGGGACGAAGGACCACTTCTGGCCGGCGGAGAAGCCCGCCCCGCCGCGTCCGCGCAAGCCCGATTCCTTGACGACATTGATGATGTCGTCGGGCGTCATGTCCAGGGCCTTCTTGAGGGCCTGGTATCCGCCGGTGGCGACGTAATCGTCGTACCAGACCAGCTTCCGCTGGCTGGGGTCGAGGGGAATCCGCTTGGTAAGGACGGGTTCGGTAAATGCCATTGTCGGTACGCCTGTTCGGTTAGATTTTGCTGGCAGCTTGCCGGAACTGGGCATTCTATGCAAGGGTGGCGGATCGGCAACGGGGGGATCGCTCGGGGGTTGCGGATTGGGGGAAGGGATGCGGGATGCTGATTGCGGGATGAGGAATGCGGAGCTGGGGGTGGCGCCATGCGTCCCACAGGGGCGCATGGCCGGGTGCCCGACTGCCACGGGGAACGAAGATTGCCGTCGCCGCCCCCTGCCCGGGATTGGTCGCCCGGGGCGGACCATGGCTGGCGGCTGATTTGCCCAATCCGATCGACGCGCCGACGCCCTGCCAACCTGTCTCGTGCCGCGGGCGTCCCGCCTGCGTCTATCAAACAGGGAACAGACGCGGGCGGGACCAACATTATGCATCAACATAGGCGATAGTCGTCCGAAATCGTCATCCTGAGCGTAGCGAAGGATCTCAACCGTCCGAACGCCGAGATCCTTC
>Ga0207864_1003310_pt1 | contig 13693 bp, 7 predicted proteins | sample HigsolmetaAR202D_FD_184834 | JGI IMG/M metagenome (GOLD analysis project Ga0207864, IMG submission 184834) | Ionic liquid and high solid enriched microbial communities from the Joint BioEnergy Institute, USA - AR20-2-D (SPAdes) (version 2) ...
TTCCGTTCAACGTCGCGGGAATGCTTGCCAGTGCCGTGATCGTGTGCCACGCAGCACTGATCAGAGGGTCGCGCGAGGCACGTCTGCTGGTGGTACCTGCCTGTCTGATGAGCTTGGTCGTCGTTGACGACTTCGCCGCTTTCGTCGGGTTCTATGAAAAGCCTCTTCCACTGTCGATGTACTACCGATTCTTGTTCGCGATCGGCATAGCGATGATTCTTATGCGACGCCTGGGTATCAGCCTGATGCGACTCGACGATTCAAACGAGCGGTTGCGGCGCTCGCTGGTCGAACGCGAAGCGGAACTCGAGCAAATGCATCGCGAGGATCGGCGCAAGGCCGCCGAGCAAGCGCGTCAAGACGAGCGTCAACGGCTGATCGTGGATCTGCACGACGGCTTGAGTGGCCACCTTGCGTCCATCATCGCGCAGTCAGAGAAAGCGGGCTTCATCGAGATAGAACGGACGGCGCGCGAAGCGTTGGACGATCTGCGGTTGGTGATTCACTCGTTGGATGTCGAAGATAAGGAGTTGCGTGCTGCACTGTCCGGCTTGCGGGAACGGCTGGAGAGGCAATTGCGCCGAATCGATGTCGAGCTTGCATGGTCGACGGCAAACCTCCCAGAAGTGACCGGAGTGACGCCTACGCAAGCATTGAACGTGCTGCGGATCGTTCAAGAGTCGATTACCAATGCGATATCCCATGGCAAGGCGACTGAAATCAAAGTGCATGGCAGCACTGCGCTCGACGGACGCGCCTGTCTGAGCGTGGAAAACGACGGCATTCCCTTCAATCCAAGACTTTCCGGAAATGGCTTGATCAACATGAAAAGGCGCGTGGCACAATTGGGTGGAGAAATCTTTATAGAACCCTTGCAGAGGGGAACCCGCGTACGGTTGCTGCTGCCATTGCAACTGCCGGCCGCAACGGCCTTTCATCGTCGGTGTAGCAGTCTCCTTTCTATACTTTGCATGTCGAGACAGGCGTGAGGGGACTGAGACCAGCGATCAACCTTGGAGTAGGACTTGAACGGACCGAGCACGTTGGGTCGTAGTTTGCAAGCTCATGACATTCTTCTCAAAAGGGAAATCGGCGGCAGTACTTGCAGATCAGGCGTGGGGTTCAACCGTCCGTGCCAATCAAGCGGGAACGATACTTGTTTCCGTCGGGCGTCAAGACCGTCTCTCCGCTGTAGCCGTTGCGGTGGTTACCCACCTTTGTCTTAGCTTCCTTACCCAAGGAACGTCCATCTCCGCATTGAACATCCGTTTGAGATTTGGGTGCAAGTTGAACGTATCCATGACAGGGCTTGACGGTACGAGGCTGCGAAATCGCACGTAGCGTCAAATTCCTCCAGTTCGAAGGCATTAGATCAATGTCCGCGTTTCTGCAGGCGTATGCTTTCTGCATCGAAGTTTTGCCGTTTCCTGAATCATGTTCTTCTCGTTGAGCTTCTTTCGACACGTCTTGCAAGCAGCGCCCGATGCTTTGCTCGTCGCGAACCCGTCGGGCAAAATCATTTTCGTTAACGATCGGACGAAGTCGCTATTCGGCTATTCGAGCGAAGAGCTGTGTGGTAAGAGCATCGAACTGCTCTTTCCGAGATGCGAACACGGGCAAAGCGGACTGGGGGGTGGCGCGTCGTTTTGCGGATGTAACTTGCATCCGTCGTCCATTCGGATCGCGCGGAGTAAGAGCGGCTTGGAGTTTCCGGCGGACGTCAGCTTGAGCTTCGTCGGCGAGGGTGAGCGCAAGGCCGTCGTAGTGGCCGTTCGTGATTTCAGCGCCTACTGGCATCGTGAACGCGATCTCGCCGTCGCTCGCGATGTCGCTGAGCGAGCGTATCGGTCCAAGAATCGTGCTTTGTTAAACGCGGCTCAAGATCTGCGTCCGCCTTTGCAGATTCTCGCTCTCTTGAACGAATCGTTGCGTCACGGGACTACCGATCCCGAGCGCGGCGAGATGCTCGCGCAACAACGGCGCACGATCGAATGGATGTCGCGACGGCTGGATGCAGTGCTCGGTGTCGGTGAGTCGAACGTAGATACCGTTGACGTCGAACCGAGGGGTGCGGCGATGCCCGGCGATTTGCTCGAGGAATACTTCGAATAAGATCGGCGGATCGGGCAGACTCGCTCAAGATGCATACTTTTCGTCGAGCTTCTCCCGAAACTCTCGCTCGAACAGGTCGATCGCAAGCTCGAATTTTTCTTTCAGCACCGCGATCTGTTCCGTCTTCTTTTGCTTGACAGCTTCCTGGAGGAGGGCAGCGAGATGCTCGATCTGCCGCGCTCCGATCATTCCCGACGTGCCTAGTAGGGTGTGCAAGTTGCGTCGCAATTGATCTCGGTTCGGCTCATCCAGCAGACGTAACGTGCCACGCACTGTGTCGAGAAACGTGTCGCGAATGCGCTTCATTGGGTTCTGTTGCCACTTCAGGTTCTCGAACAGCTCGTTGAAGACGGCCTCGTCGAGCACTGGAATCTTGGCGAGCCGCTGCGTGACGCTTCCCGCGTCGAATTTCGCGGGCTGCAACCATTTGGACAACATTTCGTGCAGGGCCGACCGACCGAACGGCTTGGCCAAGTAGTCGTTCATGCCGGCTTCCATGCATTGCTGGATGTCCTCAGGCATCGTATTGGCCGTCATGGCAATGATAGGAAGCGACTTGTGCAGCTCGTTGCGGATTCGGCGTGTCGTTTCCAGGCCATCCATGCCGGGCATCCGACAATCCATCAGCACCAAGTCGAATTCCTGGCGCTCCAGAAGCTCGAGTGCCTCTCTACCGCTCGATGCAATCGTGGCTTCGCACTTCAATGCATCGAGCATGCTCTGCACGACGAACTGATTGGTCGGATGGTCCTCGACGACGAGGATCCGGCCCCGCAAGTTGCGGAAGATTCGTTGGCTTTGTTCGTCCTCGGGCGCCTCTGCGGAGGCTTCCAACGGAACTTGCACGCGGAACGTCGAACCGGCAGGACTGGAGTCGAGCAGCCATACCTTGCCGCCCATCCCTTCGCAGATCTGCTTGCAGATCGCGAGCCCGAGACCTGTGCCCTCTTGGCGCTGGTGGTGCGATTGGGGTCCCCGGACGAAGGGCTGAAAGATGCTCTCCGACACTTCCGGTGGAATACCCGGACCCGTGTCGGAGACGTCGATCGTGCACTGGCTGTCGCCGTAACTGATTTTCACGCATACTTCGCCCTGCTGCGTAAACTTGACGGCGTTGACCACGAGGTTGCCGATGACCTGCTTGATCCGCTGCGGGTCGCCGATCAAGGAGCGTGGCAGGTTGGTTTCCGTGAACTGGAGGTTGATGTTCTTCGTTGCTGCTTGCGGAGTGATCTCGGCAAACACTTCGCGGACGATCGATCCGATATCGAAGTTGCGCCGTTCGAATTTCAAGGCGTGAGAGCCGACGCGCGTCCAATCCAGAACGTCGTTGGCCAGCTTCAGCAACGATCGAGCGGAGGCCTTGGCCACCGACAGTCGCTGGCGGCCGGCGGGCGTCATCTCCTCGTCGCGGAGCATGTCGAGCATCGCAATGATTCCATGGAGAGGTGTTCGGAACTCATGGCTCATGGACCGAATCAATGCGTTGCTCGACTCGATGGCTTTTGCTACGACAGTGCGCGCCCGCTCGAGCGCTGCCAACGCCTGTTTGGTCTGATTCGGATCGCGCAACGTGACGACGTGGTGTCGATCTTTGCCGATCACGTACGGATAGATCCGGACCGACATTTTGTGCTCGGATCGGTCTGCACGGCGAATCGGAGCCACTGCCGGAGTGCGCGAACGCGGGCTGGAAGCATCGGATTCTTCCTGGCGAAGGTCGAGGGGGTGCTCGCCGATGTAATTCGGCGGCACGAGCGTACTGAGGGGCTTGCCGATGAGCTCTTCCTGCTTGTACCGCAGCACGCGAAGAGCCGCCGGGTTCACTCGTTCGATCCGTTTGGCGCGATCGACGAGAATGATCGGCTCGGGAACCTCGTGCATGACGGCACTGAACTGTGCGCGAGTCCGCGCGTAGCTTTTCAGCGCACGGTCAGCCGAACTCGTTCGCTCGCGCAGGAGCCGAATGTAAGCTTGCTGCCGCTTCTTGAGTTCTTCGAGCTCTCGGCTCATTCGTTCCATCCGCACGCGCAGGGTCTCGGCACGGCGACGGCTCTGGTTCGCGCCGCGCAGGGCGTCGATGAGTTGCATGGCAACATCTTTCGGAGTTCTTTCGGCAAAAAGTCGCGTCTTTCCCTGACGCAGGCTCAGCCTGAGTCGCTTTGCGATGTTCCTGGACATCGACGCATAGGCTAGAGACGCAGAAAGTCCAATAGCGTCGGCAACCAACACTAGCCACAGCAAGCGGTCAAACGCGGGCTGATGAGACGCGTCTGCCGCATAGGAAAGACGATCGGCCAAGAGCACGATCGCGGCGAACGCCACTGTGCCGCCGGCGAGACCGAACAGCAAATGATCCAAACGTGTTCGTGCATGTGCGCGTAGGGGGCCTCGACCGCGTCGAGGTGTGATCCACATCACGACGAGTGCCAAAGCGGCCGATGCATTGGCGAGGACCAGCGCCCTTGCGCACGTCGCGGCGTAGCGGATCGGACGCTCCATAAAGAGCAATTCGGGAAGCGCAAAGCTGAAAAGTAGTGCAACAACCGGCAATATTGGATGTACGCCCTTGCGCAGGAGTTGAGCCGATAGCGCCGCGGCGAGTAGCGGTGCGGGCAAGTGCCAGCTCAGCGTCGCCGCAGCGTAGATCGAATGGACGGTCGCGGCGCCAAACGCAGGCCAAGGGCCAAATAGAACTCCGAGTATGGCGACGAGAGTGGGAGAAAGAAATTCGACGTATCCGGTTGACTGAAGCGCAATGCTGGCAGCTCCGCCCGCGATGCCCACCAGCGCGAAGCCGAGCACACGACTCCCTTTGTTTTTCCTGCCCATAACCTCGGTTCAGCGCATGCGGTTGATCGATTCCTTAGAGTTCGGGGGCGAGAGAGCATAGACCGGGTGCAATTATCTGCACCTTTTCTATCTCATTAATACGACATTCCCCGATTGCGTCCCGGTTAGTGGTGTAAGAGCGCGCTGCTGACCTCGAGGAGGCGGCGGCCATCGTGAGTCTTGGTAAAGTTGGGTTGCGACACCGTAACTCACTGAGAACAACACGATGACCACCACCAAAACCAATATCGCACTTGCTGAGCTCGCCGAAAAGGGCGCCGATACCGACCTGCTGAGGCAGATGATCCAGTTCGTCGCCCAGCGGATGATGGAGATGGATGCCGAAAGCCTGTGTGCAGCGGCTTATGGAGAGAGAAGCCCGGAGCGCCTGAACAGCCGCAATGGCTATCGCGAGCGGCTCTGGGACACGCGCGCTGGCTCGATCGACTTGAAGATCCCTAAGCTGCGCAAAGGCAGCTATTTTCCAGGCTTTCTCGAGCCCCGCCGGACCGCGGAGAAGGCGCTGGCCGCAGTGATCCAGGAAGCGTACGTCCAGGGCGTCTCGACCCGCTCGGTCGATGAGCTGGTGAAGGCGATGGGGATGAGCGGCATCAGCAAGAGTCAGGTCTCCCGGCTGTGCGCCGAGATCGACGAGCGGGTCCACGCCTTCCTGGAGCGCCCGATCGAGGGCGACTGGCCGTACCTGTGGATCGATGCCACCTACCTGAAAGTGCGGGAGGCCGGGCGCATCGTCTCGGTGGCCGTAATAATCGCCGTGGCCGTGAACACCGAGGGCATGCGTGAAGTGCTCGGCATGGCGATCGGACCGTCAGAGGCTGAGCCGTTCTGGACGAGCTTCCTGCGCTCACTGACGCGCCGGGGGCTGCGTGGGGTCAAGCTGGTGATCTCCGATGCTCATGAGGGTCTCAAGGCCGCCGCAGCCAAGGTGCTGAAGGCCACCTGGCAGCGCTGTAGGGTCCATTTTTTGCGAAACGCACTGGCGCACGCCGGCAAAGGCCAGCGTCAGATGGTGCTCGCGCTGATCAACACCGTGTTCGCGCAGGAAACTCAGGAAGCAGCGATCTTGCAGTGGCGCGCCGTCGCCGATCAGCTGCGACTGAAGTTCCCCAAGCTGGCCGCGTTGATGGACGATGCCGAATCCGACGTGCTCGCCTTCATGAGCTTCCCGAAATCCCATCGCGTGCAGATCCACTCGACGAACCCGCTGGAGCGGCTGAACGCTGAGATCAAGCGGCGCACCAATGTTGTTGGCATCTTCCCCAACGAAGCGGCCATCATGCGGCTGGTAGGCGCGCTGCTGCTCGAGCAGAACGACGAGTGGCAACTGCAGCGCCGATACCTGCCCCTTGAAGGACTGCAGTCACTCGCGGAGAATCAGACCGCTCGGTTGTCCGCTGTCGTCAACTGAGCTCGAGTCCCACCGAGCCAAGACTCACGACTCGTACACCACTCCCGTGGACGCAATCCATTCCCCGGCACACGAGGCCGGCGGAACCGGATCTTCCCCAAGTTGTATCCTAGTTCGCGCATTCGAGTTGGAACAGTAAGAAAGTTGCATCCTGTAGCGGTTGGTGAACAGCGAAGGACCTGAAGATGACCTGGAACGTATTGCTCCTGGATGACGACGAGACGGTGCTGAGCATCCTGTCAGCAACGCTCTCGGGTGCGGGATATCACTGCTACGAAACCAACAGCCCGGATCAGGCGCTGGCTGCGGTCGCTAAACATGATTCTATTTCAGTGGTGGTGAGCGACATCTACATGCCGACGATGACGGGATTCGAGTTCGTGGATCGTCTTGGCGCACTCCAATTGAACCGACCGTGCCCGCGCGTCCTGCTCCTCACGGCTCAGCCTACGTTGCAGTGCGTCGTCGACGCGCTGCGTCTCGGCGTGTGCGATTTTCTGACCAAGCCCGTCAAGTCGTCCGACCTCTTGAACGGCGTCAAACGTGCGATGGAGCGCGCGATGCAGGATCGCAACGACTATTCCTCGCCGATAGCCAAAGTGGAGCGGCTGATTCAGCAGTCGCGGGACCTCACGGAGCATCTCCGGTCGCTCACGCTCGCCAAGGAGATGTCTGCTCCATCCGTGCCGGTCATGCAGGAAGCCGAAAAGTCCGCGCGCAACTCGGCCGACACGGCCGTGCTCGATACGATCGACACGCTGCGGCAATTGAAGAACCGCTACGCACACTTGAAACTCGACGACTTGTCGTGGGATCTGCTCCTGGAACTCGCTCGCGCAGACCGTCGACGGCAGCGTCTATCGGTTTCCGGTCTCATGATCTCCGTGGCGAATGTTTCGCCAACGACGCTCTTGCGGCGGATCAACGATCTGACGGAACGCGGTTATGTCACTAGGATTCCGGATCCCAACGATGCGCGACGCGATTTCGTCGCCCTGACGCCAAAGGCCAACGAGCTCATTTCCGAGTTCATCGATCAAGTCTTCGCATACATTGGCAGCAATGACTCGCGTCGCGCCGCGAAATAGGGGCGGCAGTCCGTCCGATCGGCTGGGGGTGCGAGGCTGCCGCGAAAGAACTGTCGCCGTGAACTATTCCGCGCGATTTGCATGCACAGTGCAAGTTTTTCGCGTGACGAAGATCGCGCATTCATCGATCCATGCGTTTACAGTGACGCCATCCACTCGCATTCGAGGATGGCATCATGCAACGGCTACAACTGCCTGAAATCGGCATTGCCGACTCTGCCATTTTTCGGGCTTTTGAGTTCTGCCCTGAACGCAGCACGGAGAAAGTTCTCATCGTCGACGATGATGCAGCCTCGCGTCTCGCGCTAGCCGCGGCAATCCGCGGGGGCGGCTATGTGCTCGCTTTCTCGACGGGCGCCTCGGAAGCCCGCACGCGGCTGCCGAAGCTCAATCCCGATGTGATCGTCTGTGACCTGCTCATGGACGAGCTCAGAGGAGACGAGTTCATCGGATGGCTCAGCGAGCACGAGCAGTGGAAGTTCGTGCCGGTCGTTGCCGTGACGCAGTTCGACGATCCGGTCGTGCGCGTCGATCTACTGAATGCCGGTGCGCATTCCGTGTTGGCCAAGAGCGCCGTGCGCCACGAGCTGCGTGCTCACGTGGACGCTGCGTTGCGCACGCGCAGGATGTTTCGCGAGTACTGCACTAACGACAGAGCGGTGTGAGTTTCATGAGCGCGCACGAACAAGACACGATCAAGGTTTGGTTTGCCCGCCCACAAGACACTCGCGATGCCGAGGCGGGCGCAGGATTCTGCGACGATCTGATCGAACGATTCGTCGACGTGGTCTCTTTCCATCATGGATTCGACCCGGCGAAGTGCGCCGAGCGCCGCGATGCGTTGCGCGCAGTGAGGACTTGGTTGCAGGCTCGCGGCGGCTGGGGGCTATTGAATGCGAGTTCCGCCGAGCTCCAGTGCTTCGTCGAGGAGCTCGCGCAGCAAGAGCAGATCGCGGCGGCAGAAGTCTTGCGGGAGTTCTACACGTACTTGAGAACGCTCGGAATTCGCCGCGACAACCCGGCTGTCGGTTTGACCTTGCACCGGGAAACTCGTGGCCTCAGTTGCACGGCGATCGCTTGACGAGGCGCGCCGATACGCGGTGACTTTCGCGCCGTGCCCATCTCGCTGAGATGGCTCGGCCCACCCTTGCCCGCGGAAATTCAACCGCGGGCTTTTTTTGCCTGCGTTTCATCAGAAGCGCCGCACAAGCTGTTGGGTGCCGCTCAGCGCCCGCCGATCGATAGCTCCGAAATGAATCCATCTCCCCCCGCGCTCGTTCGCCCGACCCTTTTAGCATGCTGCTCGGGTGCGCACCGAGTAGCCGTAACCGTGGAACCGAAGACGACCGAGCAGTTGGGAACGCGGCCGCCCCAGCGTCGGACGGCGGCCGTCCAAACGGTGTTGCAGATCGAGTCGTTGCGGCAGATCCGAGGCTACATGCGAGGTGCGCGCGCGCCGCAGGCCGAGGCAGTGCTCGCGTTGAAAGGCGCAGCGCATTGGGCGATGGTGGCCGAGCGTGCTGCAAGGTTGCTCGAACAGCTGGTGCCGGGATGCGCCGCAACCCCTACGGTGCAGCGTGGCGCGCAAGCTTCCGGTCGAATCTCCGACGACGAAGCGTCGTTCCTCACGCGTTTGCTGACGATTCTCGGCGCGTTGAGCATTCAAATCGGTTTGCCCAGCCTCGGTTCGCCTCAAGCGAGCGCCGTCGGTGCGCGCTCTGCGGAAGGCGCATCAAGATGGCGAATGACGTTCCCGAGCTATTCTCCGCAGGCCATCGGGGTCGCGCTCGGCTGGCTCGTGCGCTTCATGAACGAGCTCTCGCAAGCTGGGGATGCTGCTTGGTCGAGCGAGCGCAGCCGCGAGCTCGACAAACTGATCGACAATCTCGGCTTGCTCGCACCCCCGGGGAAAATCGCGCGGCATTTCGTGCGTGCTGCGCACGAACGCAAGATTCCATGGATTGCGCTGCCGGCCGGCGTGATCCAGTACGGTTGGGGCCGTCGCGGACGCTGGCTGAACAGCACCTTCACGGATGAAACGCCGGTGATTGCCGCGCGCATCGCGCGGGACAAGCTGGCGGCCAATGCACTCTTGCGCGAAACGGGAATTCCCGTGCCTGAACAAAGGCTCGTTACCAACGTCGACGCGGCGGTTGAGGCCGCGCGGTCGCTCGGTTTCCCCGTCGTCGTAAAGCCTGCCGATCTCGATGGCGGCATCGGCGTGTCCGCAGGACTGATGACGGAACAGGACGTGCGGTCGGCGTTCAACAAGGCGGCGCGACACTCCAAGAACGTCCTCATCGAAAGACACATCGAAGGTAAGGATTATCGAATCATCGTCTGTCACGGTCGGGCGGTATGGGCTACGGAGCGCGTGCCTGCTGGCGTCACAGGCGACGGCAAGCACACCGTGCGCGAGCTTATCGACCGCGTGAACCGCGATCCGCGCCGTACCAAGCGTCGTTGGGGGCAGATGCGGCCGCTGACCCTGGACGCGGAGGCGCTCGAACTATTGAACGAACGAGGCTTCGACGAGCGGTCCGTGCCGCCTGCGGGTCAGTTCGTGCCGCTGCGCCGAGCCGCGAACATTTCGAGCGGCGGTACGCCCGTTGTGATGACCGACGCAATGCATCCGGACAATGCCGCATTGGCCGTTCGTGCCGCGCGCGTATTGAGGCTCGATATTGCCGGTGTCGACCTGATCGTTCCGGACATCTCCCGCTCGTGGCGCGAGACCGGCGGAGCGTTGTGCGAAGTGAATGGACAGCCGCAGCTCAGCGTCACGGCGCCGCACATCTACGGCCAGCTGTTCGACACTCTCGTCGAAGGGCAAGGCCGTATCCCGACGGCCCTCGTTCTGAGCACCGGTTCGGAGGAAGCGCTCGTGCAGCAGTGCACGAGCCTTCTGAGGGAACGCAAGCTGTGTGTCGGGCTGTCGACGCCCGCAGGATTGTTCGTCGGCGGCACGTGCGTACGCTGCGGTCGCCAATCGTCCTTCGCAGACGTGCGGGCTCTGCTGATCGATTCAGATGTGGAGGCGGTGGTGGTCGTTGCCGACGGCAAAGAGTTTCTTTCGACCGGATTACCGTTCGATCGCTTCGATGTGCTGGCGGTTGCAGGCTGGGAAGCGAACGGTATGTCTCGAGTGGCGGCCCAGCAGCGCTTGGTATCGGTACTGAATCTCGTCGGGTCGCATCTCACGAGCAGTGCGCTCGTGGTTCGCGATCATCCTCAGAGACCGCTGATTGCACGTCAGCTCGGCCCGAGTCGCATCGAGATCGTTTCGTCGAGCGAGCGATTGCCTGTGCGGCTCGTGCAGTTGCTCCTCAGCAAGCACAAGGCGCCAGGTCCCAGAATCGAGGAACCGGTTGCGCAAGCAGTACGAGCTTCGCAAGGCTGACCGGACAGCAGCGCCGCATGCTTGTCGCCGAATTGGCTTCATAGAGGCCACCGCGATTGCTGCCGGTTTGAACGACCCAACCGACGAAATGACTGGAGCACTTATCCGCGGCTCGTCGTTCGAGCGAGCACGGTCGCTGCCGCGAGCGGGGCAAGATTCGACGGCGCGTAGAAGCACTTGGTCGATGCTTTCAGAGTGAAAGCATCTGGTGTTGCGCACTGAATAACCGTCGCCGCATCGTTGCGGACCGACGATTTCAATCACGAAGGCCACACGTGAACGCTTCGGGCTGTCATGTTTCGGTAGGCACGAACCGGCGCATCGAGGAGGTGCATCTCGTGTGGCCTTGTTTCGTAAAGACGCTGAGCGGTGCGCTCTGGTAGCGCAGCAGCGCAGGTACTGACGCAAATTATCCAACAAGAAATTCTTGTTTCTCGAGGCTCATCATGCATCACCCTGGGACGGATCGGATTTCTGCCGGCACGATTTCGGATCGCACGAGACGGCTTGCGAACGCATTGTTTCGTCGGCAAGGCGCGGTGTTCACGTTGCCGCTCACTCTCGCCTTGGTAAGCGCGAGCTCTGCGCGGGGCAGGAACGAGAAAGAGGGGCATGAAGAGCGCGACGCACACTCGCAGACAAACGCTGCGGGAGTTGTTGCGAAAGCGGGAGAGACGCTGGCGCTGCTTGCCGGCGACAAAGTCGTTGCGCGGCATGTGATTTCCGAGGCCGAAGCGGCCGAGGGCAAGGTGCGCATTGCGCTGAAGGCTGTGAAAGGCGGCGAGGGGCCTCGTCTTGAGGCGGCGCTCGGCGATGAGGGCGAAGACGCCGGCGGTGAAGAGGCGCTTGCAGCAGCCGAAGGCGAAAGCGGCTCGAGCGGTGCGGCGGCGGTGCTTGACAATGCGAGCGATGCTGGAAGCGGCGCGGTCACTGGAGCGAATGACGGTGAAGCCGCATCCGGCGCTTCGCAAGCGAGCGAAAACGACGACGACAGACCGATCTGGCTGATCTTCGGGCTGGGTGCGGGAGGCGCAGTCCTTGCGCTCGCGCACCATCACCACCACGGCCACCGCGGCACGGGGGGCGACGACCAAGAGCCGCCACCGCCGCCTCCGCCGCAGAGCGAGCTGTCCGGCCAAGTGATCAAAGGCTACGTACAAGGCGCGGCCGTTTACTTAGACATCGATCACGACGGGTTGCCGGACGGCGATCCGGTGTACACCGACGCCCTGGGCCGATTCACGTTTCAGACGAACGAAACGGGCGCATCGCTCCTGGTGTATGGCGGCGTGGATACGCTGACGAACTCGCCGCTCGACGGATTGATCCTGCGGGCACCGCCGGGCTCGACGGTGGTCACGCCGCTCACGACGTTGATCGACGAGATGATGAAGCAGGAGGAAGGACTCTCTGCGAGCGAAGCGCAGGACCGTCTCGCGCAAGTGCTCGGATTGACGTTGCCCGACGGGGTCGATCTGCTGACGTTCGACTCGATCGAGAACATCGACGGCGACGGTGCCGCCGTTGAAGACCAAGCGGAGATCGTACTGAACACGATCAGCGCCATCCAGTCGTTGCTGGTTGGTTCGGGCGCGGCCGAAGCGGTCGATGCGGCGAATGCGGCCATCGGTGCCATCGCCGCGAGCGTGCTGGCGCAAGACGGCGCGCTGGATCTGACGTCTGCCGAAGGCGTGCAGGCGGTGCTCGAGACGGCTTTCGAAGGCACAGGCGTCGGCGCCTCGAATCCTGACGATCTGACCAATCTGGCGGCTGCGATTGCCGCTGTGAACGCAAGCCTGCAGGAGGCCTCGGGGCTCGGAGACGAAGCGCTGCAAGCGACGCGCTACGCGTTGTCGGGGTTCCAGGACCTGTTGGTGAGCATCGGTGCGAACGCGCATCAGAGCGAAGCGTTCGAGCGCGACATTTCGTTCGGTTCGAACAGCGAGCTGGCCGAGGCGGTCGAATCGCTCGCCTCGGGCGGCGTATCGGATGCGATCGACAGCGGCAAGGGTGCGAGCATCAGCTACGCGCTGCGGTTGGAAGGCAGCCGGTTCGTCTTTGCGCTCAATCCGGAGCTCAAGCTCTATGAGGGCGCGCCGGACAAGATCGATACGGTAACGGTCAAGTTCGATGTGGAAGGCGTCATCGTCGAACGCGAGCTGCGCGGTGCCAACGGCGAGATCACGACCGAAGTGCTCTCGCCGGATGCCGACGGCCGCTACACGTTGCAGTACGCGGAGCTGGACAAGATCTTCATCCGGCCTCCCGAGCAGTTCAACGGGCGGCTCGGCGCGGATGTGTCGGTTCATTACGTCGGTCTGGATGTCACAACCTCGAGCGCACTGTCGATCGAGGTGACGGCCGTGAACGACGCGCCGCAGACGGCGGATCACACTGTCACGGCGCTGGAAGACACGGCGTACGTGTTCAAGCTCGAGGACTTTCCGTTCTCGGACGAAGCGGACGCGCCGTACGGGGCGGGTGCCAATGCGCTTGCGGCCGTGAAGATCGTGTCGCTGCCGCAGTCCGGTGTGCTGTATCTCGGTGAAACGGCGATCACCGAAGACGGTCTTGCGGCGGGCGTCTACGTCAGCCGCCAGGACATCGTCGACGGGCGTTTCCGCTTCGTGCCGGAGGGAGAAGCAAACGGCGCGGTGACGTTCCAGTTCCAAGTGCGCGACGACGGCGGTACGGCGAACGGCGGACAGGACACGAGCGAGGTTGCAACGTTCACGATCGATGTCACGCCGGTGAACGATGCGCCGGTGGCGAACACAAACGCGATCACTGTCGCAGAAGACACAGAGCGCAGCTTCTCGGGCGAGGACTTCG
>Ga0207864_1003311_pt1 | contig 13689 bp, 13 predicted proteins | sample HigsolmetaAR202D_FD_184834 | JGI IMG/M metagenome (GOLD analysis project Ga0207864, IMG submission 184834) | Ionic liquid and high solid enriched microbial communities from the Joint BioEnergy Institute, USA - AR20-2-D (SPAdes) (version 2) ...
TCGCCGTCGTCGGTGAACGTCACCAGGGAGCGGCCGCCCCGCTCGACGTAGCAGACCAGCTCCCCGTCGACGAGCACGACGCGGGCGCCGGCGGCGCGCTTGGGGGTGTGGCCGTCGTGCTCGGGCCACGGCAGCGCGGCGCCGTAGGGGTTGGCGGGGTCTGTGGCGGCGAGCACGACGGGCGCCGACGCGTCGGCGTCCAGCCCCGGCTCGCGCACCGCCCGCAGCCGGTCGACCGCCCCCGGGAGGGCGAACTGCGCCCCGCCGAGCCCCTCGACGAAGTAGCCGCGGCGCGCCCGCCCGGCCTCCTCCATGGCCTTGAGCACCCCGTAGACGGCGCTGAAGCCCCCGGGCACCTCCTCGGCTGCGACGGCGTCGCGGGTCAGGACCCCGTGGCGGTCGAGCAGCTGGCTGGCCAGCGCCGCGGCCCGCTCGGTGGCCGACGACGCCGGCTCCAGCAGCTCGTCGGTCAGCGCCCAGCGCCCCGCCACGCGCGGCGGCCCCGAGCGCGTCAGCGAGCGCGGCGGCCGGCGCCGTCGCGGCCGCCCGCCGCCGCGGCGCGCGACACCGCCGCCGACGTGGGCGCGCAGCGGCGCGAAGCTGTCGTTGGTGACCGCGCCGGCCCACACCAGGTCCCACAGGGCCTCGACGACCTCGTCCTCGGGCCCGCCGCCGGCGGCCACGTACAGCTGCGGCCAGAACGACGCGCCGCGCGTCGCGAGCCAGTCGAGGATCCCGCGGTGGCGCTCGTCGAACCACGGCTCATCGCGCGGGTCGGGGCGCGGCGGCGCCAGCAGCGCGACCTGGTCGCGCAGGTACAGCGCGATGCGCCCGTCGCCGGAGCCGAGCGCGCCGCGGCCCAGCCACACGACCTCGCCGGCGGCGGCGAGCTCGTCGAGCCAGGCGGGGGTGTAGTCGCGCACCCGGGCGCCGAGCACCGCATCCTCCAGCGTGCTGGCGGTCAGCGGTGCGCCCTGCAGCTGCTCGATGACCTCCAGGACCCGGTCGACGCCGCGCACCGGGCTGCCCACGCCCTGCCAGGCGGGCAGGAAGCGCCCCAGGGCCGTCCCGTCGACGGGCTCGACCTCGCGCCGCAGCACCGCCAGGGAGCGCCGCCGCAGACGCCGCAGCACCTCCGTGTCGCACCACTCGCGACCGCCGCTGCGGCCGGGGCGGAACTCGCCGGACACGACCCGGTCCTCGCGGGCCAGCTCGCCCAGGGCCAGCTCGACCGCGTCGGTCGGCAGGCCCAGGCGAGCGGCGACGTCGGCGGGGACGAAGGGTCCGTGGGTGCGGGCGTAGCGTGCGACGAGGTCGACGAGCGGCCGCGCCACCGGCTCCAGGAACGCGGCCGGCAGCCCCGCCGGCGGCGGCACCCCGAGCCCGTCGCGCAGCCGCGCCGCGTCCTCGGCGGCGACCCAGCGCTCCTCGCCGGCGACCCCGGCGCGGTAGGCCCGCCGGGTCGTCTCGAGCTCGCGCAGCCAGCCGGCCACGGTGTCGGCGTCGGCGGCGCTGCGGGCCGCGACCTCGTCGCTGCGCAGGTCGCCGAGCACGCGCAGCAGGTCGTGGACCTCGTCGGCCGAGCGCGCTCGCCGGTCGCGGTCACCGGTCGCCAGCCGCTGCAGCTCCAGCTCCAGATCGGCGAGCGCCTCGGGGTCGATGAGGTCGCGCAGCTCGTCGGAGCCGAGCAGCTCGGCCAGCAGCTCCCGGTCCAGCGACAGCGCCGCGGCACGGCGCTCGGCCAGCGGGGCGTCGCCCTCGTACATGTAGCCGGCGACGTAGTCGAACAGCAGCGCCGACGCGAACGGGCTCGGTGCGGGCGTCTCCACCTGGGTCACGCGGATCCGCCGGGCGGCGACGTCGCGCAGGACCTCCTGCAGCGCGGGCAGGTCGAAGACGTCGCGGAGGCACTCGCGGTAGGCCTCCAGCAGGATCGGGAAGCTGCCGTAGCGGCTGGCCACCGCGAGCAGGTCGGCGGCGCGCTGGCGCTGCTGCCACAGCGGCGTGCGGCTGCCGGGGCGCCGCCGCGGCAGCAGGAGCGCGCGCGCTGCGCACTCCCGGAAGCGCGCGGCGAACAGCGCCGAGCTGGCGAGCTCGCCGACCACGAGGTCCTCGACCTCGTCGGGGTCGACGACCACGGTCTCCAGCGGCGGGGCGTCGTCGGCCTCGCCGAAGCGCACGACGATGCCGTCGTCGGCCTCCATCGTCTGCACGTCGGCGCCCAGCCGCTCCCGGGCGCGCGCCTGGATCGCCAGCGCCCAGGCGGCGTGGACGCGGCCGCCGAAGGGCGAGTGCACGACCACGCGCCAGTCGCCGATCTCGTCGCGGAAGCGCTCGATGACGATCTGCCGGTCGCTGGGCAGGACGCCCGTGGCCTCCTGCTGCTCGGCCAGGTACTGCACGAGGTTGGCCGCGGCCCTGCGGTCGAGGCCGAGGTCGTCGACCAGCCGCCTGATGGCGGCGTCCGCGGGTTGCGCGCCGAGCTCGCGCAGGAACGCGCCGACGGCGCGGCCCACCTCCACGGGGCGGCTCGGCGCGTCGCCGTGCCAGAACGGCAGCTTGGCCGGCTCCCCCGGCGCCGGCGTGACGAGCACCTGGTCGCGGGTGATGTCCTCGATGCGCCAGGTCGACGCGCCCAGCGTGAAGGTCTCGCCGGGGCGGGTCTCGTAGACCATCTCCTCGTCGAGCTCGCCGACGCGCCGACCCGGCCCCTCGCCGGCCAGGAACACCCCGTAGAGGCCGCGGTCGGGGATGGTGCCGCCCGAGGTCACCGCGAGCCGCTGCGCGCCGGGGCGGCCGCTGATGCGGTCCTCGACGCGGTCCCAGGTGATCCGCGGGCGCAGCTCGGCGAACTCGTCGGACGGGTAGCGCCCCGAGAGCATGTCGAGGACGCCGTCGAGCTGGCTGCGGGTCAGGTCGGCGAAGTTCGCGGCGCGCCGCACGGTGGCGAGCAGGTCCGGCACGTGCCACGAGTCCATCGCCGCCATCGCCACGACCTGCTGGGCGAGCACGTCCAACGGCACGCGCGGGTAGCGCGTCGTCTCGACCTCGCCGCGGCGCATCCGGTCGACGACGACGGCGCACTCCAGCAGGTCGCCGCGGTACTTGGGGAACACCTTGCCGACGCTGGGGGCGCCGACCTGGTGGCCGGCGCGGCCGATGCGCTGCAGCCCGCTGGCCACGGACCCGGGCGACTCGACCTGCACGACGAGGTCGACCGCGCCCATGTCGATGCCGAGCTCCAGCGACGAGGTCGCCACCACGCAGCGCAGCCGCCCCTCCTTGAGGTCGGTCTCGATGCGGACCCGCTCCTCGCGCGACACCGAGCCGTGGTGGGCGCGGGCGATGGGCGCGTCGGGGTCGGCGCCGGCCAGCTCGTTGAGCCGCGTGCACAGGCGTTCGGCCAGCCGCCGGGAGTTGGCGAAGACGATCGTGGAGCGGTGCTGCTGGACGAGCTCGAGGATGCGCGGGTACACCGCCGGCCAGATCGAGCGGCGCGACTCCCCCACGCCCGCCGCGGGGCCGCTGGCCGGCTCCTGCACCACCTCCCCGAGGCGGCTCATGTCCTCGACCGGCACGACGATCTCGATGTCGAGGTCCTTGCGGGAGCCGACGTCGACGACCTCGATCGGCCGCGGCTGCCAGACGCCGTCGGCGTCGACGGTGCCGCCGCCGAGGAAGCGGGCGACCTCCTCGAGGGGCCGCTGCGTGGCCGACAGCCCGACCCGCTGCAGCGGCGGGGCGTCGGGCCGCCGCAGCGCCTCGAGCCGCTCCAGCGACAGCGCCAGGTGCGCGCCGCGCTTGCTGGCGGCGACCGCGTGGACCTCGTCGACGATGACGGTCTCGACGTCGACGAGGGTGTCGCGCGCCGCCGACGTCAGGACCAGGAACAGCGACTCCGGGGTGGTGATGAGGATGTCGGGCGGGTGGCGCGCCAGCCGGCGCCGCTCGTCGGGCGGCGTGTCGCCGGTCCGCATGCCGACGTCGACCGGCGACACCGGCGTGCCCAGCCGCTCGGCGGCCTGCCGGATGCCGACCAGCGGGGCGCGCAGGTTGCGGTCGATGTCGTAGGCGAGCGCCTTGAGCGGCGACACGTACAGCACGCGCGTGCGCCGCGGGGTCGGCGTCGGCGTGGTGAAGAGCCGGTCGAGCGCCGCCAGGAACGCCGCCAGCGTCTTGCCCGACCCGGTGGGGGCGCTGACCAGGACGCTGCGGCCGGCGGTGGCCGCGTCCCAGGCGGCGACCTGCGCGGTGGTCGGACCGGGGAAGGCGCCCTCGAACCACGCTCGCGTCGCCGGGGAGAAGCCCGCGAGGGGGTCGGCGGTGGCGCGGCGGCGGCTGCGCGCGGAGTCTGACGCCATCCCGGAAAGGATAGGTCGGGGGTGCGACAGGCGTCCGCGCCGCCCGCGGCGAGGCCGGCGCTGCCGAGGGCGGGCTGCTGCCGCGGCGCCGGCGCTGCCGACGGCGGGATCGCGACCTAGGCTGGCGGTCTGGGATCCGGTGTCTGCTGGCCGCTGGCGTCGACCCCGAGGTCCAGCAGCTGCGTGGACAGATCGGCGAGACGGAAGGCGGCCTCGTGGGCACCGGCCTGTTCCGCCTCCCGGGACAGCCCGATCAGCCGATCACCGAGCTCCTGCAGCTGCTGCGAGGCCAGGCCCCGGTAGTAGGCGTCGAGGTTCATCTCCATGGGGCGAGCAGGGTGCCCGATCGGACAACCCCTCAATCCCCCGTGAAGTACGCTGCGCACGCACGGCACCACGAGGGTGGCGCCCGATGGACCGACGACCCGAGTGGAGGACGACCGCGACGTGACGCCAGAGACCGTGACCGTGCGGGTGCCGCCGACAGCGAGCTACCTGGCGGTGCTGCGCACCGCGGTGGGCGGGTTCGCGGCGCGCGACCACTTCACGCTCGACCAGGTCGACGACCTCCGGATGGCGGTCGACGAGGCGGCGGTCCAGCTGCTGCGCCACGCGTCGGGTGAGCGGCTCGACATGGACGTGACCGCCACCGAAGCCGGCATCGAGGTCCGCCTGCACACCGCGGTGGACAGCGACGAGCCCGTCATCGACGAGTCGTCGTTCTCGTGGACGATCCTGCGCGCGCTCGCGGACGACATCCAGGTCGAGACCATCGCGAACAGGGCGACAGTGGTGCTGAGCAAGCACCGGATCGTGATCGTCCACGACGCCGATCCCGCATGACGCAGTACAGCCGCGAAGACACCAAGCCGCTGTTCGCCGAGCTGCGCCGCCGTGGTGATCCGCAGATCCGCGAGGAGCTGGCGAAGCTCCACCTGCCGCTCGTCGAGTACCTCGCCAAGCGCTTCAAGGACCGCGGCGAACCGCTCGACGACCTCATCCAGGTCGGCAGCGTCGGGCTGCTGAAGGCCATCGACCGCTTCGACCTCGACCGCGGCGTGGAGTTCTCCACCTACGCCACCCCGACGATCGTCGGCGAGCTCAAGCGCTACTTCCGCGACAAGGGCTGGGCCGTGCGGGTGCCGCGGCGGCTCCAGGAGCTGTCGCTGCGCCTCAACAAGATCGTCGCGCAGCTGACCCAGGACCTGGGGCGATCTCCGACGGTGTCGGAGATCGCCAAGTCCGCGGGCGTCAGCGAGGAGGAGGTCCTGGAGGCGCTGGAGAGCGGCCAGGCCTACTCCACCACCTCCCTGGACGCCCCGTCCGGCGACGACGAGGACGCCCCCAACCGCGTCGACCGGATCGGCGAGGACGACTTCAGGCTGGACAACCTCGAGTACTTCGCCTCGCTGGCGCCGCTGATCGAGAAGCTGCCCGAGCGCGAGCGCAAGATCCTGTACCTGCGCTTCTTCCGCGGCATGACCCAGTCGAAGATCGCCGAGCAGGTCGGCATCAGCCAGATGCACGTGTCGCGACTGCTCACCCGCATCCTGGAGTTCCTGCGCCAGGGCATGGAGGGCGACGCCGAGTACTAGGGACGGCCGCCGCCGGGAGAAGCACGGCACAACGCAGGATTCTCTCCCCCGGGCTCGCCCGCAGGCGCCGCGACCGCCCGCCCGCCGGAGAACCCCCACGCCACGCAAGGTTCTCCTCGGGGCGCCCGCAGGCGCCGCGACCGCCCGCCCGCCGGAGAACCCCCACGCCACGCAAGGTTCTCCTCGGGGCGCCGCAGCCGCCCCGCCCCGCCGGCGAGAAACGCTGCACGGCGCAAGCTTCTCCTCGGGGCGGATCGGGCGCGCGCCGCCCGCGGCGTTCAGATGTGAGCTGCGGCGGATATCCGCGCGAGCTCGCATGCGAGCGCCGACACCAGGGGGACGGCACGGCCTGACGGGCCCTCCGCGCCCCGACCTGCGGCGGTTCGGCCCGATCAGGCGGTGCCTCCGTGAGGGTGGCGGGGCGTGGAGCGGGTAGCGTGGCGCCGTGCGCGCGCTCCTCCTCTACAACCCCAACGCCACCACGACCACGCCCGCGGTCACCGAGGTGATCGCGCGGGCGCTGTCGGCGGACCTCAAGCTCGACGTGGAGGCGACCAAGCGTCGCGACCACGCCAGCTTCCTGGCCGCCGGCGCCGCCCACGAGGGCTACGAGGTCGTGGTCGTGCTCGGCGGCGACGGCACCGTCAACGAGGTCGTGCAGGGCCTGGCCCGCACCGACGTGCGCCTGGCGATCATCCCGGGCGGGTCGACGAACGTGTGGGCCCGCACCCTGGGGCTGCCCGACGACCCCGTCGAGGCCACGGCCGCCGTCCTCGCCATGCTGCGCGAGCGGCGCGAGCGCGTCGTCAACCTCGGCACAGCCAACGGCCGCTACTTCACCTTCCACGCCGGCTACGGCTTCGACGCGGCGGTCGTGCGCGACGTGGAGCGCCGCTACCGCCTCAAGCAGACCGTGCGCCAGGCGTCGTTCCTGTACTGCGGGGCGCTGGCGTGGCTGCGCGGGGCGCACCGACGCGGGCCGGCGATCACGCTGCGCGTGCCCGGCGCCGAGCCGCTGGAGGGCCTGCGCACGGTCGTGACCTGCAACTGCGACCCCTACACCTACCTCGGGCGCCGTCCCGCGCAGCTGTGCCCGGAGGCGTCGCTGGACGCCGGCCTCGACGTCGTGTCGTTCGCGCGGCTGTCGCTGCCGACGCTGGTGCGCATCATGCGCGCCGCGCTGCAGGGCGGCGACGTGGCCAAGGTCGGCGGCGTGCGACGCCAGCACGACCTCGCCGAGCTGGAGCTGGAGGCCACGGGCCCCGTGCCGCTGCAGGTCGACGGCGACTACGTGGGCGACACCGACCACGTGCAGCTGACCAGCGTCGAGCGGGCGCTGCGCGTGGTGGCCTAGTCGCCGCCCCCGCGCAGGGCTCGGACGATGCCCCGCGGGTCGTCGCTGCACAGCGCGTCGACGCCGAGGGCGGCCAGCCGCCGCGCCGTCGCGATGTCGTCGACGGTCCACACCATGACCTCCAGCCCGCGGGCGTGGGCGGCCGCCACCGTGTCGGCGTCCAGCCCGCGCGCGGCCACGTGCGGGCACACCACGTCCAAGCCGAGCTCGGCGGCGACCTCCGCGGCAGTGCCCAGCGACGTCCCGGCACCCGTCACGAGCCCCGCGGCGACACCGCGCAGCGCCGCCGCCGCGGCCGTCACCGTGGCCGGGTTGAACGACGACACGAGCAGCGGCCGGGTGCCGCGCTGAGCCGCGAGCACGGCGGCCACCAGCTCCGCGAGCACGTCGTCGTCGTCGTAGTCCGGCTGGCCGGGCAGGTTCTTGAGCTCGACGTCCACGCCGATGCGGGACGGCAGCCGTTCGAGGACGTCGACCAGCCGCGACACCCCCAACGCCTCCAGATCCGCGGCGTCTCGCTCGACGACCGGGACGCCGTCGGGCGTCAGCGCGTCGTGGACGACGACGACCTGCCCGTCGCGGCTGCGGCGCGCGTCGAGCTCCACCCAGTCCGCCCCCGCCGCGACCGCCGCAGCAAATCCGTCATGGGTGTTTTGGGGGGCTTCGCGAGGGGCACCGCGATGCCCGACCACCACCGGGCCATCATCTGAGGCGAAGACCGACATGAGCGCCAAGTGTGCCAGGTCCACCAGACCACGCTGCGCGCGCGAACTTTTTCAACCAGACCCCTTTACGGTCGACCCCCTGGTGGTATAGGGTGCCGGCAAGTGTTGTGTGACAGAGCTTGTGCATCGGTTCACAAGCAGCCCCACGGCCCCCGTCCGAGCCGGCGGGCAGTGCCGCCCCCGTGAGCCGACTCACGCGGTGCGGCGTGTGCCGAACAACCCCGAGCCGACGCCCTCGAAGAAAGCGAGCGAGTACCGATGGACTGGCGCCAGAGAGCCGCCTGCCTCGACGAAGACCCCGAGCTGTTCTTCCCCGTGGGCACCACGGGGCCGGCCCTCGAACAGGTCGAACGTGCGAAGCAGGTATGCCGCGGCTGCGATGTCGTGGACCAGTGCCTCGAGTGGGCGCTCGAGACCAACCAGGACGCCGGCGTGTGGGGCGGCATGAGCGAGGACGAGCGTCGCACCCTGCGCCGCAGCCGCCAGCGGCGCCGCCGCATGGCGAGCTGATCCCGCGACCGAGGACGCGCAGCACCTCGCGACAGGCCCAGCGCCCTCCGCAGCAGGCCACCAGGAGCGCCAGACCCTGTCGGCCAGCAGACGCGCGAGCGCCCCACCGGGAGCGCCAGCGGCGCCAGGCCACCGGGAGCGCCAGGCTCTCAGGGCAGCGGCAGCGTGAGCTCCACCGTCGTGCCTCTGCCCTCCAACGTGGCCATCCGGCCGCCGAGCTCGCTCTCGACGAGCGTGCGGACGATCTGCAGACCGAGGTTGGCGACCTCCTCCAGGCTCTTGCCCTCGGGCAGGCCGACCCCCTCGTCGCTGACCACCACGCGCAGCGTCGCCGGGCCGCGCTCGAAGTGGACCAGCACGACCCCGCCGCCCGACCCCGGCGGGTAGGCGTGCTCCAGCGCGTTCTGCAGCAGCTCGGTGAGGACCAGCGCCAGCGGTGTGGCCACCTCCGCGGGCAGCTCGCCGGGTGTGCCGTCGAGGCGGAACTCGATCGGCTCGTCGGGGTCGCCGAGCCCGTCGCTGAGCATGTCGACGACGCGCTGAGCGATCTTGTCGAAGTCGACGTGCTGCCGCGACTCCTCGCTCAGCGTCTCGTGCACGAGGGCGATCGAGGTGATCCGGCGGACGCTCTCGTTGAGGGCGGCGCGCGCCTCCTCGCTGCGCAGCCGGCGGGCCTGCAGCCGCAGCAGCGAGGCCACGGTCTGCAGGTTGTTCTTCACCCGGTGGTGGATCTCCCGGATGGTGGCGTCCTTGACCCGCAGGGCGCGCTCGTGGCGGCGCAGCTCGGTGACCTCGCGGGCCAGCAGCAGCCCGCCGATCACGCGGCCGTTGCCGATCAGCGGCAGCATGCGGCGCAGGACCACCGCGCCCTGGCGCTCGACCTCGCTCTCGACGGGCACGCCGGTGGCCAGCGCCTGCTCGAGCTCCTCGGCCGCGGGGTCGAACTCCCGCAGGTGCTGGCCGACGACGTGGTCGAGCCGCCCGAGGCGGCGGTAGCCGGAGATCGCGTTGGGCGAGGCGAAGGTGACCTTGCCCTGGGCGTCGAGGCGCATGAGGCCGTCGCCGACGCGCGGTGAGCCCTCGCGCTCCTCGTGCTCGTCGTCTGCGTAGGGGAAGGTGCCGTCGGCCAGCATCTGCGCCAGCTCGCCGGCCGACTGCAGGTAGGTCAGCTCCAGCTGCGACGGCGAGCGCGCCGTGGACACGTTCGCCTCGCGGGTGACGACCGCGATGATCTCGTCGACGGGGACGCCGTCCTCCACGGTCCGCAGGCGCACGGGGATGGCCTCCTCGCGCACCGGCACCCCGGTGGACCAGTCGGGGTCGGCGTCGCGGATCACGCGCTCCTCGGCGAACGCGCGGCCGACCATGGGGCGCTCGGCGGCGGGCACCCAGCGACCGACCATGTCCTCCTGGTAGATGGTCTGGGCGGTGTAGGGCCGCATCTGGCCCACGCACAGGTAGCCCGGCCGCGTCTCGGTCCCGGAGTCGAGGTCGTGGCGCACGAACAGGAGCAGGTCCGCGAAGGACAGGTCGGCCAGGATCTGCCAGTCGACCAGGAGGCGCTGCAGGTGCTCGACGCGGGCGGGGCTGAGCCCCACGCGGTCGAGGAGGAGGTCTTTGAGGACGACCACGTCAGCGCTCCCCCGTCATCGCAGGCGGCTCAGCCGTCGGCGTCGATGACCGCCAGGACGTCGCCCTCCTCGACGATGTCGGCGGGGGCGACGTCGACCGTCCGCACGGTGCCGGCCGTCGGCGCGGTCACCGGGATCTCCATCTTCATGGACTCCACCACGAGGAGGGTGTCGCCGGCGGCGACGCGCTCGCCGGGCGTCACGCCCACGCGCACCACGCTCGCGACCAGCGGCGCGAGCACCTCGACGCGCTTGCTGCCGGTGCCGCCGTCATCGGGCCGGAGGCCCTCGCTCCCGTCCGGCTGGAGCGGTCCCGTCACGCGCGCCTACCGCCCGAGGAAGCGCTCGAGCCCCTTGATGGGCCCGACCTCGCGGATCCGCTCGAAGGCCCGCGCCTCGATCTTCTTCACCTCGGGGATCGTCATCCCGAGCCGTTCGGCCACCTCGCCGGGCTTGGCGGGGTTGCCGTCCACCAAGCCCATGCGCAGCTCGAGCACGCGCCGCTCGATGTCGGGCAGGCGGCGCAGGACGCCTGACAGCTTGCCGCGCAGCTGGCGCAGGGCGTCGTCGGCGTCGACCCCGCCGCGGCCGTCACCGCGGCGACGAGGGGGAGGCGTGGAGCGCTGATCGGCCATGGCCGGCTCATGCTACACGTCTGCCGCGGCCGGCGGCCGCACAGCCGGGATCCCGTGGCGCCTGTGCCAGCATGGCGCCATGGTCCTCGTCGTCGTGACCGTGGCGCTGGGCGTCGCGATCGGCTACCTGCGCGGTGGCCGCCTGCGCCACCTCGCCGACGTGCGGCTGTCCCGGCTGGTGCTGCTCGGCGTCGCCTTCGGCGCGCAGCTGCTGCTGGCCGCCCTGACCGCCGCGGGCCTGCGCACCGGGGTCGTCGGCAGCCTCCTGCTGGTGGCGTCGCAGGTGGCGCTGGTCGCCTTCGTGTGGGCCAACCGGACGCTGCCGGGGATGGTGCTGGTCGCGGTGGGGTTCGGCCTCAACGCGCTGGTGATCGTCGCCAACGGCGCGATGCCCGTGTCGACCGCGGCCATCGCCGCGATCTCCTCGGAGCCGGTGGCCATCGCCGCCGGCAAGCACCGCGTGCTGCGCGACGGCGACGCGTTCCCGTGGCTCGCCGACGTCATCCCGCTCGTGCCGCTGCGCACCGTCGTCAGCGTGGGCGACGTGGTGCTGGCGGTGGGCGTCGCGATGCTGCTCGCGACGCTGATGGTCAGGCCCGCCGAGCACCGCCGACGCCGCGTCCTGACAGCCGCCCGCTGGAGCCGTCGCGGAGCCAGTCGACGGTCGCGCTGAGCCCCTCCCGCAGGGTCGTCCACGGCTTCCAGCCGAGCGCCTGCGCGGCCGCCGAGGTGTCGAGGGCGATGTGGCGCAGCTCCCCGGGGCGCTCCGGCGCGAACGTGGGCGCGCGCTCGTAGCCGGTGATCGCGGCCAGCTCGTCGAACAGCTCGCGGATGCTCGTGCGCTGCCCGGTGCCGATGTTCAGGCGCATGCCGTCGCCGGCGCCCATGGCGCGCACGAACGCGTCGACGACGTCGTCGACGAAGACGAAGTCCCGCGTCTGGCGGCCGTCGCCGTAGATCGTCACGGGCTCGCCGCGCAGCATGCGCCCGCCGAAGATCGACACCACGCCGGCCTCGCCGGCGGGGTCCTGGCGCGGCCCGTACACGTTGCCCAGGGCCAGCGACGTCCAGCGCAGGCCGTACAGCGCCTCGTAGGTGTGGAAGTACTCCTCGACGCCGCGCTTGCCGGCCCCGTACGGGGAGTGGGGGTGGCCGTCGTAGCGCTCGTCGATCGGCAGCGCCGACTCCTCCGGCTCCCCGTAGATGCACCCGCCCGAGGTCGCGAACACGACCTTCGACACGCCGTGGCGCCGGGCCGCCTCCAGCAGCCTGACCGTGCCGAGGACGTTGACCGTCGCGTCGAAGACCGGGTCGGCGACGCTGCGGCGCACGTCCATCTGCGCGGCAAGGTGGAACACGAGCTCGGGGGCGCTGCGGTCCACGACCTCCTCGAGGCCGTCACCGGTGATGCCGAGGCGGTGGAAGGTGAAGTCCGCCTCGCGATCGGCGCGCGCGGTCTCGAGGTTGGCCAGCGAGCCCGTGGAGAGGTCGTCGACGACGGTGACCGCGTGGCCCTCGGCCAGCAGCCTGTCCACCAGGGCCGACCCGATGAACCCGGCGCCGCCGGTGACCAGCACCCGCGTCACAACAGGTCGTCCTCGACGACCGTGGTCCGGATCCGCTCCACGACGAGCTGGACGAGGTGGGGCGGCGCCTTGGAGCGACAGCGGGCCGCGATCAGCATCTTCAGCTCGCGCTCGAAGTCGGCGCGGTCGAGGCAGCCCGGACAGTCGCCCAGGTGAGCGCGCACCGCGGACTCCAGGTCGCTGTCGCACTCACCGTCCAGGAAGCGGCGCAGCTCGTGCAGGACCTCGCTGCAATGGTCATCCATGGTCCATCTATCCCTGGTCGCGCTCACCGGCGGTCTCGGCGCCGTCACCAGGCGCAGCCACCAGGCCGCGCTTCACTGCAAAGTCATACAACGCCTTGTGCAGCGCTGTTCTTCCGCGGTGCAGACGGCTCATCACCGTGCCGATGGGCGTGCCCATGATCTCCGCGATCTCGGCGTAGCTGAAGCCCTCGACATCGGCCAGGTACACGGCGATGCGGAACTGCTCGGGCAGGTTCGCCAGCGCCTCCTTGACCTCGTCGTCGGTGAGGCGGCGCAGGACCTCGACCTCGGCGGGTGCGGCGGTGGTCTCCGCGATGCGGTCGTACAGCGAGAAGTCCGAGGTGTCGTCGTCGCGCTGCGCGTCGGCGGACACCTCGGTCGGACGCCGCTGCTCGCGCCGGTAGGCGTTGATGTACGTGTTCGTGAGGATCCGGTACAGCCACGCCTTGAGGTTCGTCCCCGGCTGGAACTGGTGGAAGGCCGCGTAGGCCTTGGCGAAGGTCTCCTGCACCAGGTCTTCGGCGTCGGCCGGGTTGCGCGTGAAGCGCAGGGCTGCCGAGTAGAGCTGGTCGAGGTACGGCAGCGCCTCGCGCGTGAACGCCTCGCGCCGTTCCTCGTCGGTGAGCTCCTGGCGCACCGTTCCGCCCCGTGCGGGGCTGGAGGTGCTCATCGCGGAAGACCTTTCCTCGGGCGGGGTCGCGACGGGGAGCGACAAGTGTAGGCGACCACGCCACCGCGCACGCCCTCACGTGAGTTCTCCACAACCTACGAAGAATCGTGTTGACACACGTCACCACGTGTTGTCACGTTCGGGGGCGACGAGATAGGAGGACGGGGTGCGCGACGATCCGCTGGCGGCGTGGCTGCGCGACGCCGACGAGGGCGCCGCCGACGGCGACGGCGTCCTCGGCGGTGTCGCGACCGAGGGCGCAGGCGACCTCTTCGAGCCCGGCGACGGGGCGCCCCCACGCGACCGGTCCCCGCGGCTGCTGCTGCTGGCGGTGCTGCCGTGGGCCGTCGTGGTGGTCCTGGCCGCGGCCCTGGTCG
>Ga0207864_1003312_pt1 | contig 13678 bp, 9 predicted proteins | sample HigsolmetaAR202D_FD_184834 | JGI IMG/M metagenome (GOLD analysis project Ga0207864, IMG submission 184834) | Ionic liquid and high solid enriched microbial communities from the Joint BioEnergy Institute, USA - AR20-2-D (SPAdes) (version 2) ...
AGGCCATAAAACCTCTTCTGAATTCCAAAGGGCTTAGCGTGGTTTTGGCTTTGAATAATTTGCTGAATGATTGCGGATGCTCGAATCCTAATTCGTAGGCAATTTCGCTTACGCTAAGTTGGGTTGTAGATAATTTTTCTTTAGCCTTATCGATAATAAATTGCTGTATCATCTGCTGGGTGCTTTGTCCACTAACCAATCGCAACATTTTACCCAGATAACCGGGAGATACATGCAAGGCATTAGCGAGATACTGAACAGACGGAAGTCCGTACAGTGTTGCCTGTTCGGTATTGAAATATTCTTCAAGCTGCTTTTGCAATTGATCCAGCAAGTCGTGATGCTTCTTTTCGCGTGTAATAAACTGTCTATTGTAAAATCTTTCAGAATAACTCAACAGTGTTTCGATATGCGATAAAATAATGGGTTTGCTAAAGGCATCGATATTGGCAAGATATTCATCACGTATATTGCGTACGATATCGTTTAAAATTTTTTCTTCCTTGTCGGAAAGAAACAAAGCTTCGTGAATTTCGTAGTCGAAGAAATCATACTCGCGGATTTTCTTTTGCAGATGGGTATTCCATAAAAAATCCGGATGAATCAAGAGTAACCAACCCGAACGAGCTTGCGCATCGTTCAGGTTTCGGTTTACTCTGAGCACTTGGTTGGGAGCCATAAAATACAAAACGCCTTCATCAAAATCATACTCCTGCCTGCCATAGTACAACTTATCAACACCTCTTTTCAGCGATATCACATAGATACCTAATAACAACCGATCAATATCTCCATAATATTCACGACTCAAATCTGCATAATCCACAATACTCACCAATGGATGAGCCGGTTGCGATAAGCCATGCAGCCTGTGAAACTCCTGAATGGTTTTGATATGATATGGCTCTTTGGGCATTTAGATTGGGTTAAGATTCAAAAACAATGGACATTCGTCGATAAAATTACAGCTTATAGCGCAAGTCCGCCCGAAACTTCTATGCGCTGTCCGTTTATCCAATAAGCATCATCACTACATAGGAAAGCAACGACCCCTCCGATATCTGTAGGTAAACCGGCACGTCCCAATGCTGTTACGGCTGCGATATGTGCATTGATTTCTTTGTTATCTCTCGTGCGGCCTCCACCAAAATCGGTTTCAATGGCTCCGGGTGCTACTACATTCGCCCGAATTCTTCTTTCACCAAGTTCTTTAGCCAGATAGCGGGTAAAGGTTTCCACCGCTGTTTTTAATGAGGCATAAGCCGAAGAACCTGGAAAGGTAGTACGGGTTAATCCTGACGAAATATTGACGATACCACTACCATTATTCATTAAGGGTAATACTTTTTGCGTAAGGAAATAAACGCCCTTGAAATGAATATTATAAGCGGCATCTAATTGTTCTTCGCTTACTTCTTCCACCCTACCGTACAAAGCAGTACCGGCATTGTTTATCAGAAAATCGAGCTGCTGATAGCCCTCTTTATCCAGATAAGATTTTAGATTTTCGACAAATGCGTCAAAACTTTTTGTATTGCCGGTATCCAACTGAAAAATGGCTCCTTTTACTCCTTTGGACTGTATCAATTGTAACACATCCTCTGCTGCCTGAGCTTGTGTGTGATAGGTGATGATAACATCCAGCCCTTTATCAGCCAATCGAAGTGCAATATCTCTTCCGATACCGCGACTACCGCCTGTTACTAAGGCTACTTTGTTTTTTGTTTCCATAATATCATTTGTTTTAAAAGACAAAACGAAGGTATTTTCAAATGAGCTGGTAGAACTAACTCAATCGCTCCGTTTTGTAGCCGTATCGGTAGTAGAAGAACATTACACACCACCAGGCACCTCAACATTGAATCAAAGGTTGCACCTCCGCTTAAATACGCACAACAACTCGTTTACCACTTGCATCAATACACCACGCGTCTTCTATATTCTCCAATGTATATTCAAGAATATCCATTTTGATTTTGTTATCCGCAGCAAGGCGAAAGGTTTCCGGAAGCAGATCTCTCAAAAAAAACTTCATTTCATCATCTCTCCATGTACCTAATCCAGAGCCCAATAGCGATATATCGGTTCCTCTTAATGTAGAAGAGGACAGAGTTATCTTATCTCCTGCAAGTGCGCCCACAGTAATAAAACGCGTACGATGCGAATAACCGATATTTCCCGAAAGTGCATGAAGGATGTGCTCAGCACTTGCTCCCCACAGATAATCCAACACAACATCGACAGGGCTTTGCTGATGCAAACGTTTTACTGCAGCTGTAAAATCAGCTCCAGAACTATTCAAAGAAATTACTTCATCCGCTCCTAGGCTTATCAGTTCATCAAATACTTTTTCATTTCTTCCTGTGGCCACCACTTTGCGAGCACCATAATATTTAGCTAATTGAATAGCCATCTTACCTGTGACGCCAGTAGCTCCGTTAATCAATACCACCTCACCTTTCTGCAATTTGGCTCTGCACAATAAGACTAATGAAGACCCCATCACAGCATTGGGTAAGGCTGCAGCCATAGCATCACTAACTCCGTCGGGCAATATCAATACCTCATCCTTAGGCACAATAGCCTTCTCTGCCATCATACCGCTCAACCCTATTGCGTACACTCTTTGACCATTCTCTAAATGCCCCACCCCATCGCTTCCTACAATAAATGGCTTATCAATTGCCTTTACAGAATAGTGATTGCCGCTGGCTCTCAACTTATCCAAATTCTTAATGGCCGAAGCTTTCACCGAAATGATAAGTTCGTGCTCTTTACTTAATATCGGTTCTTCAAAGTCTGATGTATATTTTGGTAATTCACCTTTTTGAAATACTACTGCAGCTTTCATTGGATATTTGGTTTACAATTCTACAATAGCTCCCACCAAGAATGACTACACGTTTTGTATTTTCTGGAATCTTTCGATAGAAGCTTTTAATTCTTCTTCAGTTTCGGGCAGTTGATATTTCTGATTTTGAATAATACGCGATTGAATCTCTTCCGCAAAAGGCTTATGCTGCTCTTGATATTGCGCAAATGCAATTTGATGATCAGCATGAGCAGCTAATGATTTTGCGAGACAAGTCGCCCCAATCATAGCCAAGCTGGTACCCATGCCGGTAAAGAAACTTGGAGCGTGTGCCGCATCACCAACCAAGGCTACCCGTCCTTTATACCATTGCGGAACATGTACCTGACAAACCTCATCAAAAAACAAACTATCTGAATGCAACATGGCATCTAAAATCTCCGGCACTTTCCATCCTTTCTCATTACCAAAGTTGTCTTTCAAAATCTGTTTGTGTTGTTCCTTGTTACGATAGTCCCAATCCAGTTTGGGAGAACGAAACATCAACACACCATTCGCTCCGTTTAAGAACTGATAGATAAGGGCTTGTTTACCTAATGAGCGATACATGACTCCTGTATCTTTAGTTCGTCCTGTGTCAATATCTTTAGTTTCCGCAAAAGCAAAATAAGCTCCAAAAAATTGAGTAAACTGATGTTCCTCTCCAAACACCAATCGTCTAACTGTAGAGTGGGTACCATCTGCACCAAAAACATAATCGAATGAATGGGTACTTCCATCTTCAAAAACAACTTTTACTGCATCATCTAGTTCTTCAAGGGTAGCAATACTAGAATTGAATAAAATTTTTACGCCATCCTTTGGAAGTGCATCATAAATGATATCTAGCAAATCACCTCGGTGGATTTCTATATCGCCTAAGTATTCGGGTTGCTTATTCAATGAAAATCGAACCAGCGTTTCTCCTTGATCATTCACAATTTCATCGGTATGAATAAATTCTTTTGCTTTAACCTGATCTCCAATGCCCATTTCCTGAACAATGTCCAGGGCTTTACCCCTGATGTCAATGGGGGAACCTCCCCGTCTCAGTCCGGAAGCATATTCCACCACAGTAACATCAAAATCGAACTTATTCAGCCAATAAGCTAAAGTCAATCCCGCAAATCCAGCTCCGGAAATTAAAACTTGCTTTTTCATCATCGGATGGTTTAAGGTAGATAATGAACGATATACGTAGGGATATAAATGCAGATTTTTACGAAAGCAAAACTATTCATACATTTAGGAATAAAATAGTCCGAAATTGGATAAAAAATAGTCCGAAAAATGAATACACCATCCAATAATGATAAGCAATTATTCAAAGATTTTGTACAAAAGATTGGTTATGAATTTGATGAAAACACATTAGAAAACTTTGAACTGAAGTTTCAGAAAGCTTACACTTTCCTACCCGAACTCGCCATTTTTGCCGGTTCTTATTTGGTGAGAAAAACAACACAAAGAGTGACGCATCCTCCTAAAAAAATCAAAAACAATATCAGGATCTTCTTTCACAATATCATCCATACACATCAGGGCACATCAGGCAAAGAAAAACAACTTCCCTCTGTGAGGATTTCATCAGCATCAACACCGCAAACAACTATCTTCAGACAAGGTACAGAAGCCAATATTGTTTTGGTGATTATTGATGCAGATTATTTGAGAAGCTTTCTGCAATCCGATGCTGAAAAATTTGCTTTTCTATGTCATCTCGATGAGCATTTTTTAATTGAAGAAATGATGACTGACGATATTCTTCGCACCGTCAATGAAATTATTTCCGAAGGCAAAAAGCAAAAGTTGAAAGATTACTTTTATAAACTAAAGACCCTAGAACTACTGTACTATTTGTTTGAAAGTTTAAGCCAGCGTGATAGCACTAAACCGGTATTAAAGTGGAGTGAACGTGATATCACAGCAATTTACAATGTGCGCAATGCCATTGCAGCGGATTTATCGCAAGCACATACCATTAGTGAGCTCAAACGGATAGCGGGAATGAATGAACTCAAGATGCGTCAACTTTTCAAGCAAATTTTTGGCAAAGGAATATACGAATACTACCAACATCTGCGCATGACAGAAGCCGCAAGAATGCTACGCGAAGATAAACTATCGGTCTCCGAAGCCGGCTATGCCTTAGGATTCGAAAACCTCAGTCATTTCACCCGCTTATTCGAACAACACATCGGCATGAAACCGAAGAAGTATAGTAGTCAGTTTTAGCTAAAGGGAAGATTCCTCCCTGCTTGGCAATTAAAAAAGAATAATAGTTTTCGTTGGGCTTGGTGCTGAAACGAAATGGGATTATTTCAATTAATATAGATAATCACTAAATATCCACTGAGGATATTAACTTTGAAACCAATAAATTAAGACAAAAAGGCAACATGTTCGAACAAACTTTTAAAAACATAGACGACATACTTTACAAGGACGCAGGAGCCGACAGCGAACTGGACTACATTGAACAAACTTCCTGGGTTCTGTTCTTGCGTTACTTGGATCAATTGGAAAGTGAAAAAGCAGACGAAGCTGCTTTGGAAGGAAGAAAATACCAATACATTCTGGATGAGGAATATCGTTGGCCGAATTGGGCGATGCCTAAAACAGCAGATGGGAAACTGGACCATCACAAAGCCATGACTGGACCTGACTTGGTTCAGTTTGTCGATTATAAACTTTTCCCCTACTTGGCAAGTTTTAAACAAAAAGCCGGTGACAATCCCAAAACAATTGAATATAAAATCGGAGAGATTTTCAGTGAGCTGAAAAACAAAGTAAAAAGCGGTTACAACCTGCGTGAAATTATAGAAATGGTGGACGAACTACCTTTTGGTAGTTCCAAGGACAAGCACGAACTCAGCCACTTGTACGAAACCAAAATCAAAAACATGGGCAATGCCGGACGCAATGGAGGTCAGTACTACACCCCACGTCCTTTGATTCGTGCCATGATTGAAGTGGTGAACCCACAGATTGGCGAAAAGGTCTATGATGCAGCTTGTGGTAGTGCGGGCTTCTTGTGTGAAGCATACGCCTATATGTATGAGCGTATGGAGAAGACGACCAAAAATCTGAAAATCCTTCAGGAAGAAACCTTTTACGGAAAAGAGAAAAAGAACCTGGCCTACATCATTGGGGTGATGAATATGATTTTGCACGGCATCGAAGCGCCAAACATCATTCACACCAATACACTGACGGAAAACATCAGAGACATTCAGGAGAAAGACCGTTACCACGTTATCCTAGCCAATCCTCCATTTGGCGGTAAGGAACGAAAGGAAGTACAACAAAACTTCGATATCAAAACCAGCGAAACCGCTTTTTTATTCTTACAGCATTTTATCAAAAGTCTGAAAGCAGGCGGACGAGCAGGTATCGTTATCAAGAACACATTTTTGAGCAATACCGACAATGCGTCTATTTCATTGCGCAAGTATTTATTGGAAAGCTGCAACCTGCACACCATTTTGGATATGCCGGGAGGGACATTCTTGGGGGCAGGTGTAAAAACGGTAGTCTTGTTTTTCACCAAAGGCGAACCGACCCAAAAAATCTGGTATTACCAGCTCGACCCGGGTAGAACCTTAGGCAAAACCAACCCGCTCAACGATGCGGATATGCAGGAATTCATACAACTGCAAAAGGAAAAGACCGTTTCTGAGAAAAGCTGGATAATCGATATTGCAGACATAGACACGAGCACCTACGACCTCAGTGTGAAAAATCCCAATAAGAAAGAGGAAGTCAAGCTCCGCTCACCACAGGAGATTTTAGCAGAAATGGAAATGCTTGATGAAGAAGCCGAAAATGTCCGAACCTTGATTAGTAAGATTATTGGTTTGCCTGATTAATTCAGTAGTGATGAAAGAACAAGAGCTTACACATAAAATCATTGGGGCGGCTATGGAAGTGCATAAGCACTTAGGCAATGGCTTTCAAGAAGTCATTTATCAACGAGCCTTAGCCATTGAGATGCAAATGCAAAATATCCATTTCGTTAGGGAGCAAGAAATGCCTTTACAGTACAAAGGCTATGATGTGGGAACCAGGCGGGTTGATTTTTTTTGTGGAAGACAAAATAATGGTGGAGATAAAAGCGGTTATCAATTTAGAAGATGTGCATTTGGCTCAGGCTATGAACTATTTGGAAGCATACAATTTAGAAATCGGACTTTTAATAAATTTTGGAGCGAAAAGCTTACAGTTTAAAAGAGTTCACAATAACAAAAAGTCTTGAATCATAAGTAAAGTCTTGAACCATGATTCAAAAGGATTAATGAATTACCATGATTAAAGAAAAATTGCAAAATATAAAATCAAGCCATCGAACCAATCTTGAAAATCAAGGTTCAGACAATTTGCAGCACGGTTGGGAAATAAAGAAGTTGGGGGAAGTGTGCGAAATTGTTAATGGTTCTACACCGTTGAGATCGAATAAAGATTTTTGGGAAAATGGAAACTTTCCTTGGTTTACTATTGATGATATAAGAGAACAGGGAAGAATTATTAGTAAAACTAAACAAAAAGTAACCGAAGCTGCACTTTCAAAATTGAGAGTGCTACCCAAAGATACAGTCTTACTCTGTTGCACAGCTTCTGTAGGAGAATATGCTATTACAAAAATTGAACTAACTACAAATCAGCAATTCAATGGTTTAATTGTAAAAGATAGGAATATATTATCTCCTGAGTTTTTAATGCACTACTGCTCTACATTGAAGGACAAACTTTTGAATTTAAGTGGGAAGACAACAATTGATTTTATTGCAATCGGCAAACTTAAAAGTCTTGAAATCCCCCTTCCCCCTCTTCACGAACAACAACGCATCGTTTCCATATTAGATGAAGCCTTTGCCGCCATAGAAAAGGCCAAAGCCAATGCCGAACAAAACCTCAAAAACGCCAAAGAACTTTTTGAAAGTTATTTGCAGGGGGTGTTTGAGAAAAAGGGTGATGGTTGGGAGAAGAAGAAATTGGGAGAAGTTATTGAATACGATAAAAATCAAAACATTCATAAAGGATTGCCTTATGTTGGTTTAGAACATATTGAATCAAATTCGGGTAGATTTGTTGGAAGTTTAGAGCCACAAGTAGTTAAGAGTTCAACTTTCTATTTTAATGAGCAGCACGTTCTTTACGGTAGATTAAGACCATATTTGAATAAAGTTTTGTTGCCAGATTTTGAAGGTCATTGTTCAACTGAAATATTTCCAATCAAAGTTGGAAAGCAAATAGCGAGAGAGTTTTTATTCTATTGGCTTATCGCAGGCTCAACAGTTAAGAAAATTGATGCGACTTGGACAGGTGCAAGAATGCCAAGGGCAAATATGAATCAGGTTTTAGAATTTGATTTTGCGTTTCCTCCACTCGAAGAACAACAAACCATCATCCGCCAATTAGATGCCCTGCGTGCGGAAACTCAAAAATTGGAAGAGCTATATCAGAAAAAAATTGATAATTTGGAGGAGTTGAAAAAGAGCATATTACAGAAGGCGTTTAATGGGGAGTTATCTTCTTCGGTTTCTGCAAGTGCGTCAGTTGGCAAAGTTATTCCTTTGCGAAAAGTAAATGGAATAAGTGCAACAGATTTACAAGCAGGTATTACTGCGTTTGCTTTAAAAAAACACATAGACAAAAATCAACAGCATTCGTTTCACCACGTTAAAGCAGAAAAAATTGTCCATTTGTCTGAGTATATACTAAACATTGATTTGGAAAGAAATCCTGTTAAAGACGCTGCGGGTCCAAATGACTTTCCCCGCGCTAAGAAAGTGGAATCTCGAGCAAGAAAAGCCGGATTTTATTATGTATTTAAAAATGGGGAATCCTACGATTATCAGATAGGGAGAAACATTAACTCAGTGATTCAAAACACTCTAAATAGTTTGGGAGAAAAAGCGGATACTCTTTCTCAAATAATAGATCTTCTTATTCCGATTAATACGCAACAGGCAGAAATTGTAGCGACAGTTTATGCGGCTTGGAACAATCTCTTGTTGCGTGGAGTTCCTTTTAGTGACGAAGACATTGTAACCGAAGCTAGAGAAAATTGGCATCCAGCAAAAAAGAATTTCTCAAAAGATAGATTTTTCAATGCTATTGAATGGATTAGGAAAAACGAATTGTTGATACCCAAAGGGAATGGGAAATTAATTTCAAAAAAATGAAAGGGCAACAACTCATAGAATTATTAAACGAACTTGTAAAACAGCCACACGAAAGTGAATGGGTGGAGTTTAAACTTAATTTTCATTCAGCAGAAGAAATTGGAGAGCGTATTTCAGCTTTATCCAACGGTGCTTGCATACACAATCAGCCCTTCGGTTATTTGGTATTTGGAGTAGAAGATAAAACTCAAGTTATCAAAGGAACTACCTTCAAAGCCAAAACTGCAAAAAAAGGAAATGAAGATTTAGAACACTGGCTGCTTACCCGATTAAATCCAAGAATTGACTTTGCAGTATATGAGTTCGAGTATGATGCTACCCGCCATATTTCTATTTATGTAATTCCTGCTACCAAAAATCAGCCCGTTGAATTTCTGCATCAAGCATACATTCGAGTAAGCAGCATTACCAGAAAATTAAATGAATTTCCACAGAAACAAGCTAAAATTTGGAAGAAGGACACCCTGCCTTTTGAAAAAGAAATCGCCAAAGACAATTTGAGTGCATCTGACATTACCAAGTATTTAAGCACCGAAATCTACTTTGATTTATTGAAATTGCCTTATCCGTCCAATCAGCAAGGCGTGATTGACAAGTTTATGGATGAAGGTTTGGTAGTTAAAAACAACGGCTACGCCATAACAAAATTAGGTGCTTTGCTCTTTGCCAAGCAGTTGAAAGATTTTGAAAGTGTGGAACGAAAATCAGTTCGTGTTATCGTTTACAAGGGTAAAAACAAAGTTGAAACCGAACGAGAACAAATAGGAGCCAAAGGCTATGCTTTAGGGTTTGAAGGATTGGTAGATTGGATAAACAGCCAATTACCTGCGAATGAAGAAATTGGCAAGGCATTGAGAAAAGAAACCCGTATGTATCCCGAAATAGCTATCAGAGAGTTGGTTGCCAATGCACTTATTCATCAGGATTTAACCGAAAAAGGTTTTCCAATGGTAGAGATTTTTACAGATAGAATTGAAATATCAAATCCTGGAACACCTTTGGTTACCCCCGACCGATTTATTGATGCTTACTTATCACGCAATGAAAAATTAGCAGACCTTATGCGAAGAATGGGTTTTTGCGAAGAAAAGGGCAGTGGTTTGGACAAAGTGATTTTTTATAACGAGTTGTATCAACTCCCTGCTATAAACGTAGTGGTTTCAGAAAATAGAACCCGTGTTACCATGTATTGCTATAAAACTCTGAATGACTTAGATAAAAAAGAAAAAATCAGGGCTTGTTATCAGCATGCTTGCTTGAAATATGTATCAAATGAAAAGATGACTAATCAAAGTTTAAGAGAACGATTTAAGATTGAAGACCAAAATGCTGCTATTGCTTCCCGAATTATTCGAGATGCATTAGAAGACAAAGTAATTAAAGAAGATGACCCTGAAAGTAAATCAAGAAAATATGCCAGCTACATACCATTTTGGGCTTAAAATCTTATTTGATGGTTATTTGATAGCAAGGGTATCAAGCCATTTTAAATGATTGATTATCAATGCTTTTTTATTTGATGGCTATTTGACAAAAGTGATGAAATGAACGAAACAGAAACCAGAGCAGAATTTATAGACCCTGCCTTAAAAGCTGCAGGATGGGGCGTTGTAGAAGGAAGTCGCATCCGTATGGACTTTCCTATCAACAAAGGTCGTTTAATTGGTCACGGGCAACGTTCTCGTCCGGACAAAGCCGACTATGTATTGCAATACAAAAACAGAAACCTGGCGGTTATAGAAGCCAAGTCGCATGATAAGCACTACACAGAAGGGGTTGCACAGGCTAAAAGTTATGCGGAAAGGTTAAAGGTTCGGTTTACGTTCAGCACCAATGGTTTACAGATCTACCGCATCGATATGCAGGAAGGACAGGAAGGAGAAGTATCTTCCTATCCTACGCCCGATGAATTGTGGGAAATGACTTTTGGGGAAGAAAACCAAAGCAACCCCCAAACAGCCTATTGGCGCGATAAGTTACTTTCCATCCCGTTTGAAGACCGTGGCGGTACCTGGCAACCACGATATTATCAGGAAAATGCTATTACAAAGGTTTTGGAAGCCGTTGCTGACGGCAGACAACGTATATTATTAACCCTCGCCACAGGAACAGGAAAAACTGCCATTGCCTTTCAGATAGCTTGGAAATTGTTTCACGCAAAATGGAACATCCAGAAAGACGGCCAAAGAAGCCCAAGAATTTTATTCTTAGCCGATAGAAATATTTTGGCCGATCAGGCATTCAACGCTTTTTCTGCATTTGAAGAAGATGCGTTAGTGCGCATCAGTCCAAGTGATATCAAGAAAAAAGGCAGAGTGCCGAAAAACGGAAGTGTGTTTTTTACCATTTTCCAAACCTTTATGAGCGGGCCAAACGATACCCCTTATTTTGGCGAATACCCAAAAGACTTTTTTGATTTCATCATTATCGACGAGTGCCACCGTGGCGGAGCCAATGACGAAAGCAGTTGGCGTGCCATTATGGAATATTTCAGCCCTGCCGTTCAGCTTGGTTTGACAGCCACACCCAAACGTACCATCAATGCAGATACTTACAACTATTTTGGTGAACCGGTTTATGTGTACTCACTCAAAGAAGGAATCAATGACGGATTCCTAACGCCTTTTAAAGTCAAACAAATTGACACCACCATCGATGAATATATATTCACCCCAGACGATACCGTATTGGAAGGCGAAATCGAAGAAGGCAAACGATACACCGAAGCGGAAATGAACCGCATCATTGAGATTAAGGAACGAGAAGAGTATCGGGTAAAGATATTTATGAGCCTAATAAACCAAAACGAAAAGACTTTGGTTTTCTGCGCTACACAATTACACGCTTTGGCAGTTCGGGATTTGATTAATCAATATGCTACGTCTAAAAACCCTAATTACTGCCACCGAGTTACCGCACATGACGGGAAATTGGGTGAACAACATTTAAGAGATTTTCAAGACAACGAAAAAAGCATTCCAACCATTCTCACCACTTCACAGAAGTTAAGTACGGGAGTAGATGCTCCAGAGGTGAGAAACATTGTTTTGCTTCGTCCTGTAAACTCCATGATTGAGTTTAAACAAATCATTGGACGTGGAACAAGATTGTTTGAAGGAAAAGATTACTTCACAATTTATGACTTTGTAAAAGCACATCATCATTTCAGCGATCCTGAATGGGATGGAGAACCCATAGAACCTGTAAGCCCGACACCTCCAAGGCCACAGCCACAACCTTGTGAAATTTGCGGTCAAAAACCTTGTATCTGCAAAAAACCGGATACTGAACCTTGTGAAGTTTGCGGGTATATTGATTGTCGTTGTGACAATCCACCAAGACGAATGATAAAAGTGAAATTGGCAGATGGAAAGGTGCGTCAGTTTCAGCACATGATTAGTACATCTTTTTGGAGTCCGGAAGGCAGACCGATATCGGCTGCAGAATTTCTGGAATCCATTTATGGAACATTGCCTGAATTGTTCAAAAATGAAGATGAATTAAGAGAAATATGGAGTAAACCCGACACGAGAAAAAAACTGCTGGAGGAACTTTCTGAAAAGGGTTTTACTAAGCAACAGTTGACAGAATTTCAAAAATTACTAAATGCCGAAAACAGCGACTTGTATGATGTACTGGCATATATCGCTTTCAATTCCAATATTTTGGAACGTAAAGACAGAGCTGAACGAGCTAAAATTTACTTGAACAACTACGACCCTAAGCAACAAGAGTTTTTAAACTTCGTTTTAAATCAGTATGTAAAACAAGGTGTTGACGAACTGGATGAAACCAAAATCGGTGATTTGCTTGTATTGAAATATCGTGCTATTGCAGATGCAAAAAAAGAGCTGGGAGATATAGCCACGATTAGAAACACGTTTATCGGTTTCCAGGGTTATTTGTATGGTAATAGTGTTGCAATATGACAATTCCCATTTTATATATCATCCTCTTCATAAAACCCAAAAGAGGTTGCCACACAACCTCTTTCTTATTCCTAAACGAATAGCTTCTTCCACATGGGTATACCCCTCATCACTACCCATAATGCACAATTCACCTTTTAATCAGAAAAGCGGGCATTCCCTAATTTCGGGATTTTAGCCTCGATCTACTTGTGCGGTATGTAGCATACTTACCGAGGTAAGTTGTGAGTAATGTATTCTATATCATATCATCTACTGCCAGAACAAAGAAATTTGTATTTCTTTCTGGAGTACCCCCAATGAGACAAATGATTTTTGGACACTATGCATAAACCATAATCTTGAGATTTCAAGGAAAAACGAAGGACTATTAGCTATGCCTTAGGCTTCGAAAACCTCACTCATTTCACCCGCTTATTCGAACAACACATCGGCATGAAACCGAAGAAGTATAGTAGTCAGTTTTGACAATGATATATAAATTTTTCCAACAATCATCCACTCATCAATATATAATAAAAAACAACGAAAGCATTAGAGTGCTTTGTGTTTCGTGCCCCATTTTCTCAACTCATTAATAAGTGGCTTCAGAGCATAGCCGATGGGTGTCAGCTCATACTCCACACGAGGAGGAATTTCGGCATAGACTATACGTCTTACAATTTTATTTTCCTCGAGCTTGCGCAGCTGTAAGGTTAGCATCCGCTCCGTAA
>Ga0207864_1003313_pt1 | contig 13676 bp, 9 predicted proteins | sample HigsolmetaAR202D_FD_184834 | JGI IMG/M metagenome (GOLD analysis project Ga0207864, IMG submission 184834) | Ionic liquid and high solid enriched microbial communities from the Joint BioEnergy Institute, USA - AR20-2-D (SPAdes) (version 2) ...
CGCCGGACCTGGAGCGATCTGGCCGCCGCGAGGCGACTCGGCCGCAGCCGGATGACCGACGAATAGACCCCGCAGCAGGGCGGCCACCGCTGGACATGTCATGGCGGATCCAGGCGCCCGGCCCGGCAGAGGCTCCCGAGAAAGAACGCGTCCGGGCTGCGCGGGGCCGTGTCCTGGCCTGCGCAAAGGGCCAGGACACAGGCGGGTATGCGCGGCAGACGACAGAGCCGATCCGGTGATCGATCCGACAAGCCGCTGGTGTTGCTGCGCAGAGAGCCGCCGGAGCGGGAGGCGGCCGAGGCGGTCCGCCGCTGCCATCGGACCGGACTGCGGGTGCACATCGTGACCGGCGACAACGACGCCACCGCCGCCGCCGTGGCCGCCGAGGTCGGCATCGGCGTGCCCCGCCTGCACGTGGTGGAACGCGCCGAGACCATCACCGACCGCGAACTCGACGAGCTGCTCGCCCAGGACGCCGAAATCGTCTTCGCCCGCTCCTCCCCGGAGACCAAACTGAAAATCGCCGACGCCCTGCGCGCCCAGGGCCGGATCGTGGCGATGACCGGAGACGGCGTCAACGACGCCCCCGCCATCCACCACGCTCACATCGGCGTGGCCATGGGCCGCTCCGGCACCGACGTGGCCCGCGAGGCCGCCGCCATGATCCTCACCAACGACGACTTCGCCACCATCGTCACCGCGATCGAATCCGGCCGCCGCGTCTACGACAACGTCCGCAAATTCATCGTCTACATCTTCGCCCACGCCGTCCCCGAGATTGTCCCCTTCCTGGTCTTCGCCCTCAGCGGCGGCCTGATCCCCCTCCCGCTGACCGTCCTCCAAATCCTCGCCATCGACCTGGGCACCGAGACCCTTCCCGCCCTGGCCCTGGGTCGCGAACCCCCCGAAGCCGGCCTCATGACCCGCCCACCCCGCCCCTCCTCCCAAGGCGTCATCACCCGCGACATGCTGATCCGCGCCTGGGGCTACCTGGGCATGGTCTCCGCCGTCCTGGTCCTGGCCGCGTTCTTCTATGTGCTGTGGCGAGCAGGCTGGCACCCCGGCGCCCCCACCGGCCCGGGCAGCCCGCTTCATGAGGCCTACCTGACCGCTACCACCGCCACCTTCGCCGCCCTGGTCGCCTGCCAGATCAGCACCGCGATGGCCGCCCGCACCGACCACGCCTCCCTCCGCGAGATCGGCCTCACCACCAACCCCCTGTTGCTGGCCGGCATCACCTTCGAACTCCTCTTCGCCGCCGCCCTGGTCTACCTGCCCCCGTTCCAGCGCCTGTTCGGCACCACCGCACTGCCCGCCGACGTCCTCCTCCTCATCGCCACCTTCCCCGCCATCGTCTGGGGCACCGACGAACTCCGCCGCTTCGTCCGTCGGCGCCGGGGGACGGCAGTGACAGGCGGAGACAAGCAGTAACTCGCTGGTTCTGAGCATGATTGAGAGAGCGCCTGGCCGGGGAGACAAATACGTCTTACGGCCAGGCGCTGCGGCGCTGAGAGAGAGGTCTCTATCTGGAAGATCTCGTAGGCTGCAGGTGAGGCGTCTACTTACTTCCTCTTTTAAGGGGCGTTGCTCGTGGAGGGGGAAGCGTCTAGGGCGTTCTGGGAGGTTCCAATGCTACGGAACCACTCGTCGTAGTACTCTTCGGGTAGGTAGAACCAGTCTCGCAGGGCTCGTTTGAGCAAGAGACTTGCTTTCTTGCGAGCCTCTTTCTGGAGTTCCTTTTCGGGAATATTGGGATCGTTTTTCAGTGCTCTGATCATCTGATTCTCGCGTAGCTTCAGGTAGTTTTCGCGAGCGGCACTGAGGAGCAGCTTGAAGTCTTGTTGGTTTTTGATCCATGGAGATACGTGCTGCCAGGCCATCGGCGTGTCGAGGACTTGCATCCAGAAGTAGCGGAAGTGGACCGCTTGGGAGGTTTCCATGCTGTCGATCCGGTTGAGAGGATTCGTGATGACCGACACGTCTTTGATGAATGCGAGTCGGCGGTCGCGTGCCCTGCCGTGTTTTTGGTCAAAGTAGGCATTAATTCCTTTGGTCATGTCTTCGGCGAAAGCCGGGAGATCGTAGATGTTGACCCAGCCCAACTGTGACTTGCGAAGTTCCCACAGTGAGCCCAAGGTCATGACAAGTCCGAGCTGGCAGGCGTGAGTATTGAAGACAGAGTATGCCGAATTGGATTGCTTGATGCTCTTATCGTTGTCGAGGTATTCTTGAGCGCGATAGGCCTCGAATTCACTCTCTCGCCGGTCGAGTGCCTCCCAAGCTCTGATCACATCGGACTTGGTGACGCTGTGGCCGCGAGATTTTCTTTCCTCGTAGTGGTCGTAACTGTCTTTGAGGGTCCAGAAGACGCCTACTCCGTTGAACAGTGCATCGTGGGCCAGCGTCATGGCTGTATCGTCGATGTGCCAGCTTTCGTTGAGCTTCCGGAGTGCTCTGGAGTGCGCGGCGTAAGGGGCGGTCTTGGACAGGAGAGTCAGAATTGCCCGGCCCCAGGTCTCAGCGAAACGATCACTTATGCGGTCGACTTTGCCGAGAGGGAACTCGGTATTTCCGATTCTGTCTGGATGGTAGGTGAATCCTCCATCCTCGAATTCGCTTGGAAAGAGATCGGGAATGTTGAGCTGCTCTCGCATGAAGCGATCGCGATCTCCCGGTTTTGTGCGTCCTTTCGACTTCTTGGTGACATCCTTGAGATAGTCTCGAGGGCCAAAGATGCACGTGTCAACAGCGGACTTCAGCAAGTGGATATTGGTCATGACCGACCACCGGGCCGGTCGTGTGGAGTTGGCGTCGGGGTTGTCGTACTCGACGGCGTACAGTGGAATGTAGGACCCGTCCGTTTCGCCGCGCAGCTCGTTGAGCAGCCGACGGGTCAGCACGTTGCTCAGCTCGGCGTCTGACAGCAGGATGATCCGTGACTGGGAAGGCTGCCGCGCTTCGTTGTTGACGTCGACGAACAGCTTGCGGGCGGCGTCGTGCGGTTTGGCATCCTCTCCGGTCAACTCCGGGAACCAGCAGACGGTGACGGGGATCTCGACCTTGTTGAGATCGATTCCCTCTTGCTTGGCTTCAAGGAGCACCTGCTTGACCTGATGCTCGTAGAAGGAGCGGAAACGCGCACCGCTGGAGGATTGCCAGCCGTTGGTCATCGTCCGCTCTATGGCGATGAGGGCCATGGCGCGATGTTGTCCGTCGAGCACGACGAGACGAGCCTGAGTGGAGTTCCACCACAATTTGCCGACGCTGGCCGGGTGCAACTGGTTGTCCGACCTCAGCAGCCGCTGAACCTGGAAGGAGTCGCCGGCACGTTCCTGCAGCCACCGCGCTTCGTCGTCCTCGACCACAATGGGCTCCCCAAGTTTGGGGAAGGAAGAGGGGCGCCTGTTCCGGAAGGGCAGGAGCACAGCCACGATCGGAGGGAAGAAAGCGGGACCGGTCTGTTGCGCCTTGAGCAGGTAGGGAATCAGCTTGACGGCCACTCGATGATCGTCGAGGTCGCGCTGCAAGAGTTGGTTGAAATCCATGTCGCTCACCTCCATGACCTCGCGAACTGGAGCGAGGCTCTTGGTGAGCTGGCGTTCGGGGTCCTCAGAGTCTTCCCCCAGACGTGCTTTGGTCATAATGTAGTCGACCTTGCCGGCAGGGGTCGTGAAGCTTCCCCAAGTGCCCTGCACGTAGTCCCTGAAAGTCAGCTTTTTCCCTGATCCGAATACCATTTCTGCTGCCATCCTGTCCATAATTGAGGGGTATGGCCTGCGTGGGGCCTATTGTGTACTTTGTGTAATTTACATGTCTTTGTCGATGAAATCGGCAACCTGCGCTCTGGGGTGCTCCGTCGCTATGGACAGCTCTGTTGCTTCTTCTTGGGGGCTTTGTGAATGTGTGCTGCCTCAATGTCTCCGGAGCTGTGTAGTCATGGTAGTCATTTGTGGACCCCGATGTGACTGTTCACATGTTAGTCTAAAACTTGGTGTAAGTTCTGGTTGTTCATAAGTTTGTTAGGTCCCGCTTGTTGACGACGTCTCTGTGTCACCGAAGCAGCATTGTCCGGAGCGTCACTCCGTGAACACCGTCACGTGGAACAGCGACCGTCGGCTGACCGCCGTCAGCCGTACCTCGTTGTCGGTCGCTGCGAAGCAGGCAGTCATCGATGGCGAGATCAACTCCTCGGTGAGTGTGCTCGACTATGGGAGCGGGCGGGGTGGTGACGTTCGAGGGCTCCGCGAGATGCGGTTCCAGGTCCAAGGCTGGGATCCCTTCTACGCTCCCGACGAACCGCCCCGGCCCGCCGATGTCGTGCTGCTGACTTACGTTCTCAACGTCATCGAGGACCGGGAGGAGCGTAGCCAGACGCTGAAGCGGGCCTGGGAGCTCGCCAACCGCCTTCTCGTGGTCACGACCCGTTTGACGTGGGAGCGATCGAAGATCCGCGGCGAGGAGTACGAGGACGGGATCCTGACCAGGAGGCGGACCTTTCAGTACCTCTTCAGCCCGGCGGAGCTGCGCTCCTATGTGGAGGAGACGACCGGGGTCCGCTGCGTGTCCGCCGCGCCGGGGATCGTCTATGCCTACCGGAACGAGGAAGATCGGCTGCGCTACCTGGCGCGGAAGATCGTCCCGCATGCCGAGTGGCTGGCCTCCGACGACACCGGCTCGGCCATCGCGGCCGTCGTGGACTACACCGAGCGGCGCGGCCGGTTGCCTCGGTTGGAGGAGATGCCGGAGGAGATGGCGAAGCTGCTGTCCCACCTGCGGCCGAACGAGCTCCAGCGGATTGTGAAGAAGTCCGCCGACCCGGAGAAGGTGAGCGAGGGCGTCAAGCGGTCAACTCTCTCGACACTCCTGTTCCTGGCGGTGGAGCTGTTCAACGGCCGAGGGCCCTACAGCAGTCTGCCGCTCTCGATCCAACTGGACATTCGGGCCTTCTTCTCCTCCTATAAAGAGGCGTGCCGGCGGGCCGATCGGCTGCTGCTGAAACTGCGCGACGACTCCTATGTCCGCGGGGCGATGCAGGCTTCCCGCGTCGGGAAGCTGACCCCGACCGCGCTGTATGTGCACCGCCGGGCGGTGCCGCAGATGCCCGCGGTGCTGCGGTTGTATGAGCACTGCGCGTCGATCGCCGCGGGGCGTCCCGCGTCCTGGACGATCGTCAAGCTACGGCACCAAGGGCGGGCGGTGAGCTGGCTGGACTACCCGGAGTTCGACACCGATCCCCACCCGAAGCTCAGCTCGTCCTACATGGTGGACTTGACCACGCTGAAGACCTCCTTCAAGTCCTATGAGGGCTCGAAGAACCGGCCCCTGCTGCACCGCAAGCATGAGTTCCTGGCCCCCGACGACCCGGACGCCCCCAAGTACCGCCGGCTGACCTGGGCGGAGATGCGGGCCGGCCTCTACCAGAACCCGCACCTCATCGGGACCGAGGAGGGCTGGGAGGCCGAGCTGCGGCGTTGCGGACGTGAACTGCATGGCCACCGGCTGGTGCGGCGCAAGGACACGGCTCAGCCCAGCTGAGCCATGCTGGCTTGGAACTCGGCGATCTCGGCGGCCAGCTCGTCCACGTCCACCTCTCTGGCCTGGTCGGGGAACCACGACAGGCGCAGACCGTTGGCGGCGATCTCATCCGGCAGGCCCATCCCCCGAAGCACGTGGCTGGGGGTGTAGGAGGCGCTGGTGCAGGCCGAGCCCGTGGAGATCGCAACGAGTTCCTTGAGGTGGACGATGAGCGCCTCGGCGTCCACCCCTTCGAAGGACACGTTGAGGATGTGCGGGACGACGTGCTCCTGGTCGCCGTTGAAGTGGACCTTGGTCTTGGACAGCGCCTCGACGAGCCGGTTGCGGAAAGCCGCGGCCTGAGCCCACCATTGATCGCGCTCTTTCTCGAAGATCTCGGCGGCTTTGGCCAGACCGATGATCAGCGGTACGGGCAGAGTGCCGGGACGAAGCTTGCGCTCCTGGCCTCCCCCGTACATCAGGGGAGTGAGGGGGATGCCGTCCCGGCCACGTCGGCGGATCACCAGCGCGCCGATGCCCTTGGGAGCCCCGATCTTGTGGCCGCTGATGCTGATCAGGTCGATCGGGGCTCGCAGGTCCTCGGTCAGCTTGCCGAAGCCCTGTGCCGCGTCCACGTGCAAGTAGGTGGCCGTGCCCCGGAGATGCTCGGCCAGCTCCGCGACGGGCTGGATCACCCCGGTCTCGTTGTTGACGTGCATCAAGGAGACGAGCAGCGTGTCGTCGCGGAGGCGCTCGAGGACGGCCTCGATGGTGACCCGTCCAGAGGGACCTGGGGAGATGAGATCGACCTCGAAGCCGCGAGAGGCGAGGTGCTCCAGCGGCTCGAGGACGGCCTTGTGCTCGATGGCCGAGGTGACGATGTGGCGTCGCCCCTCCCGCTCTCCGTAGGGGGCCAGCCCCAGCAACGCGAGGTTGTTGCTCTCCGTCGCCCCAGAGGTGAAGATCAACTCGGAGGGGGTGGCGCCCACCTGGCTGGCGAGCTGCTCCCGCGCTTGTTGGACGGCTCGCTTGGACCGGGCGCCCCACTCGTGGGTCCGGCTGCCGGCGTTGCCGAACTCCTCGGTCATCCAGTGGAGGACCACCTCGGCGACGCGGGGGTCGACGCGAGTCGTCGCCGCTGCATCCAGGTAGACAGCCATGGGGTCGGAAGTGCTCCTCTGAGCCCAGTAGCATCCCGTAAGTACGTGAAACGAGTGACGTGCTTACGCTACCGTGAGCCAGTGGGATCACACGTGCCAAAATCGTCCATTGCCGATACGACAGCGGGGTTTGAGTACGTCTTCCCTGCTATCCGGGGCGTACAGGCACGTCGTGAGTTCTTCGTCTCCATGTGCCCCCTGCGGCTGATTCCCAGGCTCTTCCTGTTCGACGAGGACGAACTCGCTCCCGAGCTGCGTGCGCAACGAGTACTCAACAAGGCGCGCATCCCCGCCTTGACCTCCTACATTCTGGACAACCCGGACAGCTATGTCTTCTCCGCGCTCACGGCCTCGGTCGACGGTGAGATGCGGTTCGTCGGGATCTCGGACGAGGGGCCGGGCATGCGGATCGGCCAGCTTCACATCTCCATGGCGGCCCGGTTCCTCATCAACGACGGCCAGCACCGCCGGGCCGCGATCGAGGCCGCGCTCAACGAGAACCCCGAGCTGGGCGATGAGACGATCGCTGTCGTCTTCTTCCAGGACGCCGGCCTGGCCCGCAGCCAGCAGATGTTCGCGGACCTCAACCGCCATGCAGTGCGACCGGCTCGATCCATCGGCGTGCTGTACGACCATCGGGACGAGCGTGCCAGGGTGGCCCGCCTGCTGGCTCTGAAGTCCCCGGTCTTTCGCGGCTTCGTGGAGATGGAGAGGAGCACGCTCTCGGCCCGCTCCAACAAGCTCTTCACGCTCAGCGCTCTCTACTACGCTACGCGTTCTCTCCTCCAGGGAGTCGAGCTCACCGGTGAGGACCAGGCCACTAAGGTGGCGGGGGCGTTCTGGTCGGCCATCGACGAGCTGATCCCCGAGTGGGAGCTCGTTCGGCAACGCAAGATGACCGCGGCCGAGGTGCGGCGGCAGTATCTCCACAGCCATGGGATCGCTCTTCACGCTCTGGGGCGACTCGGCAACGCTCTGCTGCGTGAGTCCATCGAGCTGGCGTTCTGGCGGCCTCGCCTGGAACCACTGGGCAAGATCGACTGGTCGCGTGCGAACCCGGACTGGGAGGGGCGAGCAGTCGTCGGAGGACGGGTGTCGAAGAATCACTCGAATGTTGTGCTTACAGTGAATTACCTGCGACAGCGGCTCGGGCTCGAGTTGAGCCCTGAGGGGGCGCATATAGAGGCGACCTACCTTGGGGGAGAGCGATGAAGGTCCCTCTGGGCACCCCCACCCGCCGGGCCATCCCCTTCAAAGACCGTGGTGGACTTGCGGCGGTCGTCAAGGAGCTGACAGAAGAGATCCGCGAGCTCTACCAGGCGGACACCGTCCCCTGGGTGGTCGGCTACAGCGGCGGCAAGGACTCCACCGCCGCTCTCCAGCTCGTGTGGCTCGCCCTCCAAGACCTACCGGTGGACAAGAGAACCAAGCCGGTTCACGTCATCTCCACCGACACCCTGGTCGAGAACCCGATCGTCGCCAGGTGGGTGACCCAGTCGCTGGTCACCATGGCCAAGGCCGCCGAAGAGCAGCAGTTGCCGATACAGCCGCACCGGCTGACCCCCGAGGTCAAGGACACCTTTTGGGTAGGGCTGATAGGTCGGGGGTATCCCGCGCCGCGGCCCAAGTTCCGCTGGTGCACCGAACGGCTGAAGATCCGGCCGTCCAACTCCTTCATTCGCAACGTCGTCCGCGAGCACGGCGAGACCATCCTGGTCCTGGGCATCCGCAAGGCCGAGAGCCAGGCTCGTGCCAAGGCCATGGCCAAGCACGAGAAGCGCCGGGTGCGAGACAGGCTCTCCCCGAACGCCAATCTGCCCAACTCGCTCGTCTACAGCCCGATCGAGGACTGGTCCAACGACGAGGTCTGGACGTTCCTCATGCAGTACCCCAACCCCTGGGGGCATGAGAACAAAGACCTGCTCACCATGTATCAAGGAGCGTCCAGCGACGGCGAGTGCCCGCTGGTCGTCGATGACACCACTCCCTCGTGCGGTGACAGCCGGTTCGGCTGCTGGACGTGCACCCTCGTCGATAAGGACAAGTCCATGGCGGCGATGATCCAGAACGACGAGGAGAAGGAGTGGATGCTTCCGCTCCTCGAGCTCCGCAACGAGCTGGACGTCCGCAACGAGGAGGGCTATCGCGACGACAAGCACCTGCGGGACTGGCGGAAGATGAACGGCACCATCCAGCTGTTCAACGACCGCATCGTCCACGGGCCTTACACCCAGCAGGCGCGGGAGCAGTGGCTCCGCAAGCTTCTCAACGCTCAGGCCTGGATCCGCAAGAACGCCCCCGAGAACGTTCGCGACATCGAGCTCATCACCATGGATGAGCTCCACGAGATCCGCCGCATCTGGGTCTTTGAGAAGCACGAGATCGAAGACAGCCTTCCTCGCATCTACGAAGAGGAGACCGGCGAGAAGTTCCCTGGTGAGCCGCTCGATGAGCACCTCACCCTGGCCGGCGACGAAGTGGAGATCCTCCGTGAGGTGTGCGGGGATGATGAGCTTCACTTCACTACCGTGCGGGAGCTGCTGGCCGTGGAGCGCAGGTTCCGCACCATGACGCGCCGGGCCGGGCTCTTCGAAGAGCTGGAGAAGACGATCCGCCGAGGTTACTACCAGGACAAGGACGACGCCGAAGCGTACGCGCTCCGCATCCGCAAGGCTCAGGAGGTTCCAGAGCTGCCGCTCTTCGAGGAAAAGGCCGCAGATGCTCCTGCATAACGTCACCCTTAAGAACTTCGGCGCCTACAAGGGCGAGCAGTCTCTTGAGCTCACCACCGAACCGGGACGTCCGATCATCTTGATCGGAGGGCTCAACGGGTGCGGTAAGACCACTTTGCTGGACGCGATCCAGCTGGCCCTCTATGGTGCCCGGGCGCGTACCAGTGGCCGCGGCAACCGCTCCTATGAGAGCTACCTGCGTGACAGCATCAACCGGCAGGCGAACCCTAAGCATGCTCATGTGACCGTCGAGTTCTCCCTGGCCATCGAGGGGCGGGAGCGACGTTACAAAGTGCGTCGCAGCTGGGAGGCCAACGGCAAGAACGTCCGTGAGTTCCTCAACGTTCTGGTCGATGGTGAGCTCGACCTTGTGGTCAGTGACAACTGGGCCGACCACATCGAGGACATTCTGCCTCTGGAAGCCGCCTCGCTGTTCTTTTTTGACGGCGAGAAGATCGAGTCGCTCGCCGACCCCGAGCGGGCGGCCCCGGTGATCGAATCGGCGGTCTACTCGCTCCTGGGTGTCAACACTGTAGAGCAGCTTCGCACTGACCTGCTGGCCCTGCAACGTCGGCAGAAGGTCCCGGACGAGGACAAGCAGGCGCTTGAACGAATTCAGCAACTAGAACGTGAGATCCGTGAGGTCGATCAACTGTGCGCCGATACAAATCAGAAGGCGGCAGCGGCCCGGGACGCTCTTCAGCGAGCCGAGGCTCACTTCTCCGCCGTGGATGAGGCCTTCTCCAAAGAGGGGGGCGACCTCTATAGCCGGCGTGCAGAGCTGGAGGCGGAGAAAGAACAAGCAGAAGCCCACCTCCGCAGCATCAACGAAACGCTCGCCAACACACTGGCCCCCGGTCCTCTTCCTCTCCTGCTGCTCGGCCCTCAGGTGGTCGCTTTGCAGAAACAGGTGCAAAAGGAGCGGACCGCGGCCAAGAATGCCCAGGTCATTGAGATCCTGAACGAGCGGGACCACTTGCTCCTTGAAACTCTCAAGGACCTTGTGCCCGCCGAAGGGCTCGCAGCCGCTGAGAAGTACCTTGCCGAAGACCGTCAGAGGCGCGCCAAGGAGACGGCGGAGACCCGGCAGGTACTGAACTTCCCGGCCGACTCCTTCCCACAGCTCGTTTCTTTGGACGAGGTCCTCCGCCAAGAGGCGAAACGGGCCCGGGAGCTCGTCGATCAAGCACAGGAGCTGCGAGAGCGTCTTGACATTCTTGAACGCCAACTGGCCGGCGTGCCGGACAAGACCGTCATCGCCGCTCTGATCGAGGAGCGGGACGCAGCCCGGGATCAGGTGACCCGGCACCGTCTCGCACTGGCCGCAGCGGAAGAGGAACTGTCTGCGGCCCGACGGCGCCGTGAGCAGCTTCTGTCGGAGCGGGAGCGTGCCTATAAGGGACGTGCCCAGAAGCTTGCCAAGGCTGAGGCCGCCGCCCGCATCATTTCCTACGCCGACCGCGTCCGCGACACCTTGGAGAAGTTCAAGACGGCCTTGCTGCGGCGGCACATCAACCGGCTCGAGGTCGCGGTCTTGGACAGCTTCAACCGTCTCATGCGCAAGAGCGAGCTGGTCCGCGATCTTCGCATTGACACGGAGAAGTTCACCCTCACCTTGATCGGACCCGATGACGAGAAGCTGGCTCCGTCGCGACTCAGCGCCGGTGAACGCCAGCTCCTCGCCGTTTCTCTTCTCTGGGGGCTTGCACGGGTCGCCGGAAACCGTCTTCCCAGTGTGATCGACACTCCGCTGGGGCGTCTCGACAGCCGGCACCGCGAACACCTTGTGGAACGCTACTTCCCGCATGCCAGCCACCAGGTCCTGCTGCTGTCCACGGACGAGGAGATCGACGAATACCTCCTCGGGAAGCTGAAGCCGTCGATCTCCCATTCCTACACTCTGGTTCACGACGACAAGAACTTCACGACGACCGTCGAACCCGGCTACTGGTGGGGCACGGGGGCCATCCATGTCGCTTGATAACATCCGGCTCTCCCAGCCAGCTAAAGATCAGCTGATCAAGCTCAAGCGCATCACCGGCATCAAAAACTGGAACGTCCTGTGCCGCTGGGCCCTCGCTCTGTCGCTTCAGGACCCTTCGCCGCCGCTCGTCCGGGAGATCGTTACGGACTCCAATATCGAGATGAACTGGAAGACCTTCGCCGGTGCTTATGGCGATATCTATTTGGCGCTGCTGAAGCAGCGCTGCGTCGCCGATGGGCAGGAGCCCACTGAGGAGAACGTCTCCCACACCTTGACTGTCCACCTGCATCGAGGCATCGGTCACCTGGCCGGCAGGAAAGACCTCAAGAACATCGGCGATCTGATCTCTCTCGCTGTAGCCTGACCACCGGTCGAGTGTCCTGAGACAGGCTCCCCGACCGTGAAGTGACTGATTTCAGTCGTCCGAATTGCGGGAATTAGTCGTCCGAAATTAGACGGCGAATCGGGGAAGAAGAGCTGTCCTGGCCTGTTCTCTCAAGGTGGCAGCGGGTGCCTGCATGTAGCACTAGACTGCCGCCTATGTCTTCAGCGCCGGTCACGGGGGCGTCGTCAATTTCCTTCAGCCTCCCAGGGATCATCAAGCTTCTCGCCGACTACGAACTCAGGGTTCCGGCTTACCAGCGGTCGTATTCCTGGCGGCGAGATGAACAGGTGGAGGACTTCTGGTCGGATCTGGAGCGTGCTTTCGACTCCAAGGGGGAGTACTTCCTCGGCACTGTAGTCTTGGCTAAGGACAGCGAAGAGGGAAAGAGAACCGTCATCGATGGCCAGCAGCGTTTGGCCACGGTCTCACTCCTTCTCGCGGCGATCCGCGATGAATTCGGTAAGCGCGGTAGCGAGAAGCGCGAGGTGGTCCAGAACGACTACTTGGCCAAAAGGACGCTGATGTCCGATGGTCCAGAGCCTCGCCTTGAGCTAAATCCGGACGACAACGAGTACTTCAACAAGTTTGTCACTGGTGAGGGGTTCAAGCCGCCTGTGGTGGGCGGTAGGCAACAGTTCAAGCGTACTTCTCACAAGCTGCTCTACGACGCCTACGATTATCTTGCCGATAAAATCTCAAAAGATGTCGATAGTGCCGGCTGTGACAGTGCAGCCATAGAGCGCCTGAAAAAGTGGATCATATTTCTGCACAACAGGGCGCGAATTGGAGTCATCGAGGTCTCATCTGAGGCAGACGCTTACGTGATCTTTGAGACTCTCAATGACAGAGGAGCCGACCTCACTACGGCGGACCTGCTGAAGAACTACCTGTATGGTCGTGCGGACAAGAAGCTCGGCGTGGTACAGCGGAATTGGCAGCAGGCGCTCAACACTCTTGATCTGACTGCTGCCGATCGAAAGTTCACAGCGTTTCTCCGTAGCTACTGGAGCTCGTATCACGAGCTTACTCGTGAGAGGGATCTTTACAAAGCCATACGCGATGAGGTGACCAGCTCGTCCAGGGCCGTGGAGATCAGCCAAGAAATCGCTGAAACTGCGTCCTATTACGCGGCGCTAGAGAATCCAGCGCATGATCTCTGGAGAGCGCAACTGGACGGTTCCCGGGACGACGTCGCTATCCTGGCGAGTTTTGACTTGTCTCCGAACAAGCCGCTGATGCTCGCGGCGTTGAAGCACTTCAACCCGGAGGAGCTCCGCGAGCTGCTGCGAGCCCTGGTCAGCTGGTCGGTGCGCGGCATGATCATGAATACGATGAACTCGGGATCGGTCGAGAAGGAATACTGTCGAGTAGCTGTCAAAATCAGAGATGGAGAAGTTTCAACTGTGCAGCAAATCAGAGAGGAGTTGGATAAAGTCATTCCTTCTGATCGAGAGTTCAAGCTGGCCTTTGAGATCGCTCAGGTCAAGCGGAACAAAATAGCGCGTTACTATCTCCGCGCTTTGGAGCGCGGGTACAGTGGTGATCCTGAACCCGAGCTGGTTCCAAATCCTAACGGATCCCAGATCACTCTTGAGCATGTGCTTCCCAGAAATGCCAACCCTGGCGAGTGGCCTGGTTTCGAGGACATCGATACTCATGCGTACATGCTGGGAAACATGGTGCTCTTGCGTAAGAGCAAGAACAGCGAGATCGGAAATCGCCCCTTCGAAGTGAAGCGAGAGACTCTCGCAGAGTCCGACTTTCTCCTGACCAGGGAAGTCGGGGAATTGGCAGACTGGACTCAGGAGGCCCTCACAGAGCGGCAGAAGCGTTTGGCTGAACTGGCGGTAAAAGTGTGGCCTCGGTAGCTTTGGGCCCATTCATCGCTGTTCCGATGGGTG
>Ga0207864_1003318_pt1 | contig 13655 bp, 10 predicted proteins | sample HigsolmetaAR202D_FD_184834 | JGI IMG/M metagenome (GOLD analysis project Ga0207864, IMG submission 184834) | Ionic liquid and high solid enriched microbial communities from the Joint BioEnergy Institute, USA - AR20-2-D (SPAdes) (version 2) ...
CGGCGGTGCGCCACGCCGAGACCGGGGTGGGGGTGGCCGCCGCGCTGGGATCGACGCGGCACGCGGTGAAATCGGACGTGGTGCTGGCCGCGGCGCTGTGCTGCTCGGGCGATCTCGAGGCGTCCCGGCGGGTCGCCGACGCGGCGCTGCAGGCCACCGAGCGGCACGGGCTGATTCCGCTGCGCTGGGCGCTGGCGAGCCTGCTGGCCGGCATCGGCAGCGCGGTGCTCTCGCCGCAGCAGGTGGTGGCGCTGCGCGACGCGTGTGCCGCCCAGGTGCGCTCCCGCGGGGGCGTGTGGGCTCTCGACTGAACCGGCGCCGATGGCGGCGAAAGTTATTGTTTAGCGGAGCCACCCCCAACCGGTCGCTGCCCGGTTCGTAACGCTGGAGAGATCGCCCACGATGACAATTTCGGGAGAACGTCTCGATGCTGTCGTTGCTGAGGCGGCGGCGGGCAACCGGGACGCTCTCCGGGAGGTGCTGGAAATCATCCGTCCGATCGTCGTGCGGTACTGCCGCGCGAGGATCGGAACGGCTGAGCGCAGCGGCCTTTCGGCAGACGACATTGCGCAGGAGGTGTGCTTGGCCGCCATGACGGCGCTGCCGCGCTACAAGGACCAGGGACGTCCGTTCCTGGCCTTCGTGTACGGCATTGCTGCCCACAAGGTCGCCGACGCTCATCGCGCCGCTGCCAGGAATCGCTCCGACCCGATGGATGTGGTGCCGGAGCGGATCTCCCACGAGGCCGGACCGGAGCAGATGGTGCTGGACGCTGAGGCGTCGGCCCGGATGGAGAAGCTGTTGTCGGTGCTGCCGGAGAAGCAGCGCGAGATCCTGATCCTGCGCGTGATCGTGGGCATGAGTGCCGAGGAGACGGCCGCGGCGGTGGGCAGCACCGCCGGAGCGGTGCGGGTCGCCCAGCACCGGGCATTGGCGCGATTGAAGCAGGAGATCATCGCGGCGAGGCACGGCTATGCCTGATTTCGGACGCTGGACGGGCAACGGCGGCGATCCGTCGTTGAACGAGATCAACCGCACCGACCGGTTCCTCGATGCGCTGGCCGACGAGCAGCCGGTGCACGCCACCGATCCCGGTGAGGCCGAGCTGGCGCAGCTGCTCGCCGGCTGGCGCGACGAGGTGCGCCGTGCGCCGCTGCGCCGGGCGCTGACACCGCGCGACGCGGTGATCGCCTTCGAGCAGGCCCGGGCCGCCCGGCGACGGACCCGGGCCTCGCTGGCGGTGATCGGGTCGACGGCGGCCGCGGTGCTGTGTCTCGGCGGTTTCGGCGCGATGGTCGCCGGCGCCGGGCCGGGCGACGCGCTGTACGGCCTGCGGACGGCGATCTTCGGCGAGCGGGCGAACGCCACCCGGGACGACGCCGTCGTGCTGGCCGCGCAGACGCAGCTGGCCGAGGTCCAGCAGCTCATCAGCGAGGGGCGGTGGGACGACGCGCAGCAGAAGCTGCAGACGCTGACCACCACCGTGGCGACCGTCACCGACGCCGAGCGCAAACAGGAACTCGTGAGCCAGTGGCAGGAGCTGACGGTCAAGGTGGAGGCCCAGGACCCGGCCGCCACCCTGCCGCCGGGCGCACCGCCGCCGGAGTTCCCCGAGCTGCCGGCCGTGGTGTTCGACACCACCCGGGTGGAGACCACCGAACCGCCGCGGGAGGATCCCGGACAGTCGGGCACGCCGGGCACCCGGCCCTCGGCCGAACCCCGCCCGACCGAGCCCGTGCCGACCGAACCGCTGCCGACGGAACCCCTGCCGAGCAGCGCGTTCCCATTGCCGACCGGTCCGCTGCCGACGAGGACGTTCCTGCCGACGCCGACCGGTCCGCTGCCGGCTCCGACGGCTCAGCTGCCCGCGCCCACCCCGACCGCGGTCCCGACCCCGACCGGTCCGCTGCCGACCTCGACCATGCCGCGGCCCACCCCGACCGAGGCGCCGGAGCCGACTGTGACGGTGCCGCGGACCACGGTCACGTCCGCGCCGCCGCCCACGATCGTGCCGCCGGTGTCGAAGGTGCCGCTGCCCATGCCTCAGCCCACGCCGCCACCGGCGCCGAACACGACGATCAAGGTCGATCCCGAGATCGAACTGCCGATCCAGACCCGGATCCCGGTGCCGCCGACGATCATCACGCAGGGCCCGACGACCACGGTCGCGCCGGAGATGCCGCGATAGCTTCCGTCAGCGGAAGCTGTCCGGATCGGGGGTGGCCTCGTTGAGCGCCGCGTCGGCGTAGCCGCGGCAGTAGTCCCAGGTCACGTACGCGTCGGGTTGAGGGTCGTAGGCCGGTTCGTGCGGCCGGACGGTGCCGTCGACCAACAGCTGCAACAGGTTGGCGCGCAACATGTCCCAGTCGTGGTAGTGGTCCTGCTGGCATTCGTCGCAGGCGACCACCAGACCGCGAATACCCTTGTGCGCCAACAACGCCTCGTACACCGCGAGATCGGCCAGATCGGCCTCGACCGCGGCGCGTTCCTCCGGATCCAGCTGCTGACCCGGCTCGATGGCCTCGAGCGCGGCCGACGGGTCCCAGGGATCGTCAGCGAACGGATCGGGCGGCAATCCCGGTGGAAGTTGATCGCGCACGGCTCCACCCTACGCAGCGGGGTTGCTTCCGCGCCAGCGGTATCCGGTGCTGTGTCGTCGGCGTTTGCCCGCACCGGGCCCCGCGGGCGCGGCCGCGAGCCGCGTGTCACCGCGGAACCGGCGGTGCGCGCAGGGGGCCGCCGAGGGTGATACACGGGTGATATTGATCCAGCTCACACCCCGGTGCGCGGCGGTGCGCCGACGCGCCGCCTGGCACCGGAGTCGCTGTCGACGAGTCGATAAGATGGTCCTCTAACCGACGACTGCGCCTATCTTCGTCCGTCCCGGGAGGCCCCACCCATGTCGATCGCCGAGAGCAGCCTTCCCATGACCGTGCCGGTGCCCACCGGAGGCGATGATCCGACGAAGATCGCGATGTTGGGCCTGACCTTCGACGACGTGTTGCTGCTGCCGGCCGCGTCCGATGTGGTGCCCGCCGCGGCCGACACCTCCAGCCAGCTCACCCGCAGGATCCGGCTGAAGGTGCCGTTGGTCAGCTCGGCGATGGACACCGTCACCGAGTCGCGCATGGCGATCGCGATGGCCCGCGTCGGCGGGATGGGGGTGCTGCACCGCAATCTGCCGGTCGCCGAGCAGGCCAGCCAGGTCGAGACCGTCAAGCGGTCCGAGGCGGGGATGGTCACCGATCCGGTCACCTGCTCGCCGGACAACACGCTGGCCGAGGTCGACGCGATGTGCGCGCGGTTCCGCATCTCGGGGCTGCCGGTGGTCGACGACTCCGGCGCGCTGGTCGGCATCATCACCAACCGCGATATGCGGTTCGAGGTGGACAAGTCCAAACCGGTGTCGGAGGTGATGACCAAGGCGCCGCTGATCACCGCCCAGGAGGGGGTGTCGGCGGAGGCGGCGCTGGGGCTGTTGCGCCGGCACAAGATCGAGAAGCTGCCGATCGTCGACAACCACGGCAAGCTGGTCGGGCTGATCACCGTCAAGGACTTCGTCAAGACCGAGCAGTACCCGAACGCCACCAAGGACGCCGACGGGCGGTTGCTGGTGGGGGCCGCGGTCGGCGTCGGCGAGGACGCCTGGGCTCGGGCGATGACGCTGGTCGACGCGGGCGTGGACGTGCTGGTGGTCGACACCGCCCACGCGCACAACCGCGGGGTGCTCGACATGGTGCACCGGCTCAAGACCGCCGTCGGTGACCGGGTGGAGATCATCGGTGGCAACGTCGCGACCCGGGCCGCCGCGGCCGCTCTGGTCGAGGCGGGAGCGGATGCGGTCAAGGTGGGTGTCGGGCCGGGCTCGATCTGCACCACCCGGGTGGTCGCCGGTGTGGGCGCTCCGCAGATCACCGCGATCCTGGAGGCCGTGGCGGCGTGCAAACCGCACGGGGTGCCGGTGATCGCCGACGGCGGTCTGCAGTACTCCGGCGACATCGCCAAGGCACTGGCCGCCGGGGCGTCGACCGCGATGCTCGGGTCGCTGCTGGCCGGCACCGCCGAGTCGCCGGGCGAGCTGATCTACGTCAACGGCAAGCAGTACAAGAGCTACCGGGGCATGGGCTCGCTCGGGGCGATGGCCGGCCGGGCGGGCCAGAAGTCGTTCTCCAAGGACCGGTACTTCCAGGACGACGCCCTGAGCGAGGACAAGCTGGTGCCCGAGGGCATCGAGGGCCGGGTGCCGTTCCGCGGCCCGCTGGCGTCGGTCATCCACCAGCTCGTCGGCGGCCTGCGCGCGGCGATGGGCTACACCGGGTCAGCCACCATCGAGCAGCTGCAGCAGGCGCAGTTCGTTCAGATCACCGCGGCCGGGCTGAAGGAAAGCCATCCCCACGACATCACGATGACCGTGGAGGCCCCCAACTACTACGCCCGCTGACAGGGGGAAATCACGCCATGCGCGACATGGTCGAAATCGGCATGGGCAGAACCGCCCGGCGCACCTACGAACTCGACGACATCAACATCGTTCCGTCCCGGCGGACGCGGTCGTCGAAGGATGTCTCGACGGCCTGGCAGCTGGACGCCTACCGGTTCGAGATCCCCGTGGTCTCGCATCCCACCGACGCGCTGGTGTCGCCGGAGTTCGCGATCGAACTGGGGCGGCTGGGTGGTCTGGGCATCCTCAACGGGGAGGGGCTGATCGGCCGCCACGCCGATGTCGAGGACAAGATCGCCCAGGTGATCGAGGCCGCCGAGAAGGAACCCTCGGCGGCGATCCGGCTGCTGCAGCAGCTGCACGCCGCGCCGCTGGACCTGGAGCTGCTCGGGGAGGCCGTCGCCAAGGTCCGCGACGCCGGGGTGGTCACCGCGGTGCGGGTCAGCCCGCAGAACGCCCGGGCGCTGACCCCCGCGCTGATCGCGGCCGGCATCGACCTGCTGGTCATCCAGGGCACCATCGTGTCGGCCGAACGCGTCGCCAAGAACGACGACGGCGGTGAGCCGCTGAACCTCAAGACGTTCATCTCCGAGCTGGACGTGCCGGTGGTGGCCGGCGGTGTGCTCGACCACCGCACCGCGCTGCACCTGATGCGCACCGGGGCCGCCGGGGTGATCGTCGGCTACGGCTCCACCCAGGGGGTGACCACCAGCGACGAGGTGCTGGGCATCAGCGTGCCGATGGCCACCGCGATCGCCGACGCCGCGGCGGCACGGCGCGAGTACCTCGACGAGACCGGCGGGCGCTACGTGCATGTGCTCGCCGACGGCGACATCCACACCTCCGGCGATCTGGCCAAGGCGATCGCCTGCGGCGCGGACGCGGTGGTGCTCGGCACGCCGCTGGCGCTGGCGGCCGAGGCGCTGGGCAACGGGTGGTTCTGGCCGGCGGCTGCCGCGCATCCGTCGCTGCCGCGCGGGGCGCTGCTGCAGGTGGCCGACGGGCAGCGCCCGCCGCTGGAGCAGGTGCTCAACGGGCCGTCCGACGACCCGTTCGGCTCGCTGAACCTGGTCGGCGGCCTGCGCCGGTCGATGGCCAAGGCCGGCTACTGCGACCTCAAGGAGTTCCAGAAGGTCGGCCTGACCGTCGGCAGCTGACTCCCGGCGGGTTAGCGGATCACCCGCTCGGTCGACTCCCAACCGTGCGGGGTGTAGCGGTGCGTGACCTCGATCGTCGCGTCCGGCGGATGGCTCAGGCCGGCCGGGTCGGCGGAATCGGGGTAGATGAGCGTCTCCTCGGTGATGATCGCGGACCCGGCGACCCGCGCCCGGTTGATCCGCCTGGTCTCGCCGTAGTTCTCGCCGCGCACCGGCGAGGTACCACCCGCGATCAGGTCGCCGACCGGCCGCGGTGCGGCCGGATCGGAGAAATCGAACACCCGGACGAATTGATCGTTGGATCCGCGCCCGGCGCAACAGAGGTCGAAGGTGCTGCCGATGCACCTGTAGACGATCACCGCGTCCTCAATCCCGTCGCCGTCGACGTCCAGCCACCCGACCAGTTCGGGGTCAGCGATCGAAGCACCACCGAAATCGCCTGTGGCGGTGCGTGCTTCACCTCTGCCGTCGGTCAGCTTGATTGGCACGGTGTTCACCCAGCCCCGTTCGCCGACGCCGCACGAGGCGACCGGGAACGTCATGTTGCGAACGGTGTCGTCGGTGACGCCCTCGGGCCGGGTCGGGGCCCTGGGTTTGCACCGGCACAGCACGATGTTGCGGATCGTCCCGGCGAAGCTGTCGCGGGCCGCGGCGTAGTTCTCGACCGTCATCCGGTAAGCGTGGTCGGTGTTGGGATCGGCATCGAGGACGACCGTGGTGGTGTTATCGCTGTTGCGCGTTGTGGCAAGCGGTTTCCCGTACAGTTCAACGGCTTTGGTGATATCGTCGCCGGTGGCGACGCCGTCGATGGTGCGTCCGCCGTCATGCGGGGCGATGGACACCAGCCTGCCGTCGGTGAAGGTGTAGTCGCAGTCGATCCACTTGACGGTGACGGTGCCGGTCTGCGCGGCCTCGGGGAAATCGGGGTGGTGGGACCGGATCTCACCGATCGAGGCGCCCAGCTCGATGCCGGCGCGGCCGCTGCTGGTCAGCGACCTGTGGGCCTCGTCGAGGTTCCGGGTGGCCAACAGCCGGGCGGCGAGCTGATCGGCGTTGGCGGCCTGCACGTACAGGCCTCCGGTGGCATCGGCGATACAGCGCAGTTGGTCGGCCGCGGCGCCGTCGACCTTGAACCCGACGGTGGAGACGGTCAGCCCCGGGTGGGACTGCTTGATCCGAGTGGCGGTGTCGCACGGGGGAGTATCGCAGGTCTCCTCGCCGTCGGAGATCAGCACGATCGCCTGCGCGGAATCATCCGCGGGCAGTTGTTCGGCCGCGGTCTCGAGCGCCAGGCTGATCGGGGTGTAGCCCGATGGGGTGATCGTGTCGACGGCGCTGTTCACCGCGTCGCGGTCCAGCGGCCCGAGTGGGAGCAGCAGCGTGACATCGCGACAGCCGGCCGGTCTGTCCTTCTCGGCGGAACCCGTTGTGGTGCCGTATGTTTCGAGCGCAATCCGGGAAGCGTCGGGCAGCGCGTCGATCAGCCGGTGAGCGGCGGACTTGGCGGCGTCGATCCGGGGTCCGGGTGCATCGGTCTCGTTCATCGAACCGGACCCGTCGATGATCAGCACCGTCGGTACCGAGGATTCGACCGGTGCAGACGATTCGGGTGGTGCTGCCGGCGTGGTCGGCGAACTCGTTTCGCGGTCCGCGGTACAGCCCGCCAACACGGCACAGCATGCCCCCACTACCGCCAGTCGCCGAAACCGCATGGCCGGATACTAGGGCCAAAGTGCCTGACACGCCGTGTGTTCGGGATCTTCGCACCACCGTGATTCGTGCCGATTCAAGAAACGCTCGGTCGGCCGGGTGTGTCGGGAGTGACATCTGCGGCAGGAGCGCCGTACCGGTACGCATGGTGATTCGTCGCGGGACTGGATTTGCCGTGGGGCCGTCGAACGGTGCGTTCAGTCGGCGATCGAATGGTGGGCACACTCGGCGAATGGGTGTCAGTCTGCCCCGCGGCACATCGAAAGGGAGTTTGCCGCCAGCAATGTCCCGTGACGACACGAAGGGATCAGTACATTTCATGGTAGAGAACGCGCCGTACGGTGGTCAGCCGGGTCCACAGCCGCCGTATGGTGGTCAGCTGGGTCCGCAACCGCCGTATGGTGGTCAGCCGGGTCCGCAACCGCCGTACCCCCAGCAGTACCCTGCGTACCCCGGTGCCGCGCAGAAGTCCAAGGTCGTAGCCGGGATTCTGGGAATCCTGTTGGGCAGCCTCGGTATTCACAGCTTCTACCTGGGCAGGGCGGGGCGTGGTATCGCCCAGATCGTCGTCACCGTGGTGACGCTGGGCTTGGGCGGTATCTGGGGCTTCGTCGAAGGCATCCTGATCCTGCTCTCGAAGCCGGGTTCGTCGTGGCACCAGGACGCCAACGGAGTCGAACTCGCGGATTGACGTATCGCGTTGACCGGCAACGGTTCCTGAGGCCGAGTCAGTCGCGGGGGTTTTCAGACCGCGCGAGCGGACGCCGTCACCCCTGAAGTATGCGCACTTCGGGGGTGTCGGCGTCGGCTGGGCAGCACAGCCGGGGGTTTCCAGCCGGCGAGCAGACGCGCACACCCCCGCACGGGGGTGATTTCGGGGGTATTCACGTCTGCCGGCGACAATACTGGGGCGATGAAGCCTGACTATGACGTGCTGGTCGTCGGTTCCGGGTTCGGCGGAAGTGTGACCGCGCTGCGGCTCACCGAGAAGGGCTACCGCGTCGGTGTCCTCGAAGCCGGCCGCCGGTTCGCCGACGAGGACTTTCCCAGGACCTCGTGGAACCTGCGCAAGTTCCTGTGGGCGCCGCGGCTCGGCTGCTACGGCATCCAGCGCATCCACCTGCTGCGCAACGTCATGATCCTGGCCGGCGCCGGGGTGGGCGGCGGATCGCTGAACTACGCCAACACGCTCTACGTCCCGCCGGAACCGTTCTTCACCGACCCGCAGTGGCGCGACATCACCGACTGGCGCGCCGAGCTGATGCCGCACTACGACCAGGCGCAGCGGATGCTCGGCGTCGTCACCAACCCCACCTTCACCGACGCCGACCGGATCATGAAGCAGGTCGCCGACGAGATGGGGTTCGGCGATACCTGGGTGCCGACGCCGGTCGGGGTGTTCTTCGGGCCCGACGGCCGAAAGGCGCCCGGGGTCACCGTGCCCGACCCGTTCTTCGGCGGCGTCGGGCCGGCTCGAACCGGCTGCATCGAGGGCGGCGAGTGCATGACCGGCTGCCGCCACAACGCCAAGAACACCCTGGTCAAGAACTACCTGTACCTGGCCGAGCAGGCCGGCGCCGAGGTGTTGCCGATGACCACGGTGACCGGGTTCGAACAGGGACCCGACGGGCTGTGGCGGGTGCACTCGGTGCGCACCGGCAGCTGGGTGCGGCGACACAAGCGAACCCTGACCGCGACGTATCTGGTGCTGGCGGCCGGCACCTGGGGCACCCAGAAACTGCTGTTCAAGATGCGGGACAAGGGCAAGCTGCCGCACCTGTCCGACCGGCTGGGGGTGCTGACCCGCACCAACTCCGAGTCGATCGTCGGCGCCGCCCGCTACCGGGTCTCGCCCGACCTCGACCTCACCCAGGGGGTGGCGATCACCTCGTCGGTCCACCCGACCCCGGACACCCACATCGAACCGGTCCGCTACGGCAAGGGCTCCAACGCGATGGGCCTGCTGCAGACGCTGATGACCGACGGCGACGGGCCCGAGGGCACCGACGTGCCGCGCTGGCGGCAGTTCCTGCGCCAGGCGGCGACCAACCCGCGGGCACTGCTGCGCACGCTCAGCGTGCGCCGATGGAGCGAACGCACCCTGATCGCGCTGGTGATGCAGCACCTCGACAACTCGATCACCACCTACACCACCCGCACGCGGCTCGGATTCCGCCGGCTCACCAGCCGCCAGGGCCACGGGCAACCGAACCCCACCTGGATCCCGGTCGGCAACCGGGTCACCCGACGCATCGCCGAGAAGATCGACGGGGTGGCCGGCGGCACCTGGGGCGAGCTGTTCAACATCCCGCTGACCGCGCACTTCCTCGGCGGAGCGGCGATCGGCGACAGCCCGCAGACCGGCGTCATCGACCCGTACCAGCGGGTGTGGGGCTACCCGACGCTGTCGGTGCACGACGGGGCCGCGATATCGGCGAATCTCGGGGTGAATCCGTCGCTTTCGATCACCGCGCAGGCCGAGCGGGCGGTCTCCCTGTGGCCCAACAAGGGGGATGAGGACCCCCGTCCGGCGCAGGGCGAGCCGTACCGCCGGCTGGCGCCGATCCCGCCCCGCAATCCGGTGGTACCGGCCCACGCGCCCGCCGCGCTGCGGTGGGCCGGCGCCGACTCGGCCGGGTGATTCCCGGGCACCCGCAGGCGGTGCCGGCTCACTCCTTGCGGTGACGCAACGGTGCCCGGCCCGGCGGCTGTTCGGGTTCGGGCAGCAGCGGACGGCGCGGGCGCACCGGCATGGTCTTCGGCGCGTCGGTGGTGAGCATCAACTCCTCGCCCGCGTGCAGGATCGTCAGCGAGTGGTGTGGCCCGTCCCGCAGGGTATAGGTGACGTCGGCGTGGTTGACGTCGATGGTGAGCCGAAAATCGCGCCAGCGCAACCGGAACCGCAGCCGGGTGATGCCCCTGGGCAGATGCGGGTCCAGCGCCAGCACCCCGGTGTCGTCGCGCAGCCCGCCGAACCCGGCGACCAGCGCCGTCCACGCACCGGCCAGCGACGCCATGTGCAGACCGTCACGGGTGTTGCGGTGCAGGTCCCGCAGGTCGATCATCGCCGCTTCGTAGGTGTAGTCGTGGGCGAGCTCCAGGTGCCCGACGTCGGCGCACATCACCGCCTGCGTGCACGCCGACAGCGACGAGTCACGGGTGGTGCGCCGCTCGTAGTAGTCGACGTTGCGGGCCTTCTGCTCCGGAGTGAAATAGTGGCTCTGCCAATGCATCGCGAGCACCAGGTCGGCCTGCTTGATGACCTGGGTCGGATACAGCCGCACATACGGTTCGTGCAGCAGCAGCGGATAGGTCTGGTTGGTGTCGAAATCCCACTCCCGCAGCGTGGTGAACCCCTCGCACTGCGGGTGCACCCCGAGCTCCTCGTCGTAGGGGATGTGCACGTCGGCGGCGGCCTTGCGCCAGTGCGCCTTCTCCTGCTCGGTCACCCCCAGCCGTCCGGCGACGTCGGGGTGGCGTTCGCAGGCGTCGGCCGCGATCCGCAGGTTGTGCGCCGCCATCAGGTTGGTGAATACGTTGTCGCGGACGACCGCGGTGTACTCGTCGGGGCCGGTGACCCCGTCGAGATGCCAAACCCCGTGGCGGTCATGGTGTCCCAGCGACGCCCACAGCCGTGCGGTCTCGACCAGCACCTCCAGCCCGCATTCGCGTTCCAACGACTCGTCGCCGGTCACGATCCGGTACCGCTCGAACGCCATCGCGATATCGGCGTTGACATGCCAGGCCGCCGTGCCCGCCGGCCAGTACGCCGAACACTCCTCGCCGTGAATGGTGCGCCAGGGGAACGCCGCCCCGGTGAGGTCGAGCAGCGCGGCGCGTTCCCGGGCCTGATCGAGGATCGACGCCCGCCAGCGCAGCGCGTCGGCGGCCGCGTGCGGCAGGGTGTAGGTGAGCAGCGGCAGCACGAAACCCTCGGTGTCCCAGAAGGCGTGGCCGTCGTAGCCGGTTCCGGTCAGCCCCTTGGCGGGGATGGCCCGCCGCTCGGCGCGGGCACTGGCCTGCAGCACGTGGAACAGCCCGAACCGCACCGCCTGCTGGCACTCCGGGTCGCCCTCGACCTCCACGTCGGCGCTGTCCCAGAAGTCGGCCAGATAGCTGCGCTGCGATGCGAGCAGGCCGTCCCATCCGGTGTAGCGGGCGCTGCTGATCGCGGCCGCGGCCTGGTCCCGCAACGCGGTGCGCGACCGCAGGCTCGACCAGCCGTAGGCCAGATACTTGACCAGCCGCAGCCGCTGACCGGGCCGCAGCCCGCAGATCACGGTGGTGGTGGCCCAGTCCTCGCTGGAGCCGGTGGTGACCTCGACGCGCCCGGGCACCTCGACTTCGTGTTCCATCGCCGCGGCCATCATCAACCCGCTGGATCGGGTGCGGTGCAACAGGATCGCACCGCGGTCGGAGTGCTCGTGCTGAACGGCCACCAATGGTCTGTTGAGCACCGCCGACACCCGCGGGTCGCGGCTCGACTCGGGCTGATCCTCGTTGGCGACCAGCTGCGACTGCACGGTCACCCGGACGAACCGGTCGACCGCCTCGACGACGTATTCGATTGCCGCAACGCTGCGTTGGGCCAGCGACACCAACCTCGTCGACCGGATCCGCACCTGCTTGCCGGCCGGTGATCGCCAGTGCGCGGTGCGCCGCAGGGTGCCTGCGCGGAAGTCGAGAATCCGTTCGTGGTGCAGCAATTCGCCGTAGCGCACATCGAACGGCTCATCGTCGACCAGCAGCCGGATCAGTTTCCCGTTGGTGACATCGACGATGGTCTGACCGGCCTCCGGGTAGCCGAACCCGGCTTCGGCGTACGGCAGCGGGCGCACCTCGTAGAACGAGTTGAGGTAGGTGCCCGGCAGGCTGTGCGGTTCGCCTTCGTCGAGGTTGCCGCGCAGTCCGATGTGGCCGTTGCTCAGCGCGAACAGCGACTCGGTGTTGCCCAGCAGATCGAGCACCAGCCGGGTTTCACGCACCTGCCAGGGCTCGACCGGGAAGATGTCCTCGGTGATCATGCCAGCAGCTCCGCGAGGTCGCTGACCACCACATCGGCGCCGGCGCGGCGCAGCGCGTCGGCCTGACCGACCCGATCGACGCCGACCACGTAGCCGAATCCGCCGGCCCGGCCGGCCTCCACCCCGGAGAGCGCGTCCTCGAACACCGCCGCCTGCGCCGGGGCCACCCCGAGCAGACGCGCGGCGAGCAGGAACGAGTCCGGGGCCGGCTTGCCGGGGATGTTCTGTTCGCGCTGCACCACGCCGTCGACGCGGCAGCGGACGAACTTGTCCAGCCCGGTCGACTCCAGCACCTCGCGGGTGTTGGCGCTGGAGGACACCACCGCGATGCCCAGCCCGGCGTCGGCGACCGCCTCCAGGTAACGGCGCGAGCCCGCGAACACCTCGACCCCGTCGGTGCGCAGGGTGCGCTGGAACATCGCGTTCTTGCGGTTGCCCAGCCCGGCGACGGTCTCGGCGTCGGGTCCGTCGCCCGGATCCCCGTCGGGCAGGGTAAGGCCGCGGCTGGCCAGGAACGAGCGCACCCCGTCCTCGCGGCGTCTGCCGTCGACGTAGCGCAGGTAGTCGGTGTCGATGTCGAACGGCACGAACGGGGTGCCGGTGCGCTCGGCGTGGGCGCGGAGAAACTCGTCGAACATGGTCTTCCAGGCCTTCTTGTGCACGCTGGCGGTGTCGGTCAGCACCCCGTCGAGGTCGAACAGGGCGGCGCGGATGGCGTCGGGCAGGCCCAGCACAGACTCTCCCGTCTCACCTTCTCTCGGTCGGTCTCGCCGTTCCACTCCACCATTTCAGACGCCCGGGTGGGCGACGCCGCGCGGGGTGTCGCGATGCGCAAGTATTCCGACGGTATTCCGGCGGTATTCCGACCGCCGGCCGGTCCGGTGCAGCGAACCGCCACCGCAGGGGCCGGGCCGGGCGAAGGCGCTGGAAAAACGGTACGCCGGGGCGGGCGGGCACGTAGGCTGGCGAAGCGGTCGCCGGGCTGCCTCGCGAACTCGAATCAGGGGGACCCGTGATGACGTCGATGTTGATGCGTGCCGGGCGGGCCTGCCTGGTCGCCGCGGGGATGGGAGCGGCGCTGCTGGGCGCGCCGGTCGTGACCGCCCAGCCGCAGCCCGACCAGGAGTGCCCGCCGGAGCAGCAGCCCGATGAACAGCAGTGCCGGGACCAGGGACCGGGCCTGCCCAGCCTGCCCGACCTGCCCAGCCTGCCCGACCTGCCGAACAACCGGAACCAGTCCGACCGGCAGGGCGACCTGGCCGACACCAACTGCTGGGTGGTCAACGGCGTTCCGCGGTGGAACGCGCCGGGTACCGCACCGGC
>Ga0207864_1003322_pt1 | contig 13632 bp, 12 predicted proteins | sample HigsolmetaAR202D_FD_184834 | JGI IMG/M metagenome (GOLD analysis project Ga0207864, IMG submission 184834) | Ionic liquid and high solid enriched microbial communities from the Joint BioEnergy Institute, USA - AR20-2-D (SPAdes) (version 2) ...
AAATTTCACAGGCTCACTAAGACACCTGCGACTTGACCGTTGTTACCAACTTGCATTAGCCTGCGAAAAGACACTGAATTCGAACCATGAATTCAGTGGTGCTCGCTCGGACGGCAAAAAATCCGCCGGATATCAGACGCCGGCGACAAGTCCCACCACGCCTGAAGAAAACATATCGTTCCGAGCCGGAGGTTTCGTGGTTTTACTCCTGTTTGGGCCGCCAGGCAGCGGCAAAGGTACTCAGTCAGCCCTGATCCATAACTGGTTGCGCATTCCTTGTATATCTACCGGTGAAATGTTACGGGCTGAATGTGAGCGAAGAACAGCCCTGGGTTGTCAAGCCCATTCGGTCCTCAAACGCGGTGGACTGGTTGATGACGACCTTGTGAACAGGATGCTGGCCGAACGCATACAGCAGGCCGATTGTTCCAATGGCTTTTTACTGGACGGATATCCGCGAACAGTAGCACAGGCTGTTTTCTTTGAAGATTTGCTCCGCTCTTACGGGCTGCCTTCGCCGGTTGTCCTTCATCTTGACGCGCCCCACTCGGTGCTAATCCAACGTCTGACATCCCGCCGGCAGTGCCCAACCTGCGGGCGTATCTACGGCGCTAACAACCAGGGACGGTGCAGCGAGGATAACACGGTACTGGTGGAGCGAAGCGATGATGGACCGGAAGTTGTAGCTCACCGCCTCCGCATTTACGAGGAACAGACGCGTCCTGTCGTAAGCTTCTACCGCACAGCCGATTATCATCGCCTTGATGCTACTAGAACGCCCCTGGAGATCTTCGCCGAAGTCGAAACAATCCTGGAACCTTCGCTCGTCAAAGTAAGCCGCAACAGACGCTAAGCGAGCTCGAATCACCCTATTTCAAGCATGTAACTAACCGTTACGCTGAAGCCGACACTTGTAGGCGAACGCGTGTATATGTTACTGCTTATGAGGCAATACTAAAGTGCCCACTTGCTTACCGAGGTGGATTAATCGTTCAGCTTAAGATTGTACGAGGCGGCTCGACTTGAGGTGTTTTCAAACTTGCGATCTTACAGCTCCCGAGCCACCATTCCGCCGCATTCGGTAAGGAAATTGCGACACTTCAGGCAGAAAGACGTGATCTAACAACGGACGTTCGAACAGGACACGACGTGAGCGTTACACTTTAGGCCGTTCGGATGTCTAACAGTCTGGTACATCATGTCTGTAATTTCGAAAGGTGGTTATCGTGGCGGTATTGAAAAGTCGAAGCCGGCTGGTAACGTTCAGGCTTTCAACCGATGAATACGAAGACCTGAAGCGAGTCTGCATCGAAGAAGGAGCGCGCAGCATCTCCGACTTTGCGCGCGCCGCTGTTTTGTACCGGGTGCAGACAAGGAGCTCTAGCAAGGCATCGCTCGGCGACGATCTGGCGACGCTGAGCGCACGCCTGGAGGAACTGGACCAGGCGCTGAAGGATCTCAGCGGGCGGATTCAGCGAGTGCTGGGCTCTGCACGCGAGGAAGCGAAGGAAGCCAAAGAAGCCAAGGAGCAGTCGGAACCCGAGTTTAGGACGACTGAGGTGACGCGCTGAGAGTCTCGCTCAGCCGGCGCCGGGAACCAGCACCCGGGCAAGGGAGCCGTTTGCCGGGCTTTCGAGGGCGAAGGAACGCGCGAAGTCATGCGCGCTTTTGACGCGCGTCAACGGCGGCCCGAATGAGCGTGGCCTGCTTGTTTACACACAACTGATCATAACGTCTTCATTTCTGCGGCGCGCAGGTCACGCAGGAGAGAAACTCCGGAAGAGATGCGCCGGGAGTTTCGCTCGCGAACGCGCTGAAGTGCGTTCATGTGCCGGCCGCCCTCGCTGCTTTCGCGCTGGGAGTGCTGTAACGGCACGCCCAGCGGCCCTTCCTGCCGAGACTGCGGTTTTCCTCTGCTCGCCCCTCGAAAACCGCCGCTTCCCTGTCCATTTTCTTAGGGTTTCGTCCGGAAATAGTGTAACAGCAAGTGCAGCTTTGGTGTGGAAGGCTGTTTGCAGCAGGGAACTGCAGGAGGGCCGAGATGCCATCACCTGCAGGTCCCGGCACCAACCAGTTCCGATGTAACGCGTGTGGCCGCTACTTCAACACGGAAGGCGAGCTCAGGGAGCATGATCTGGAATGCCGCACGGCAAAGCAATCGACGGAGACGGGGCGTGAGAACCTGAAGCGGGAAGACTCGACCCCGCACCTCCCCAATGACCAGGAATCGGATCAAGTTCTCTTCCAGCATGGTCCCTCACGGGGCGGCCGGCGTTAGGATACCGCTTGAGGATGAGAGCGGCAATCGAACATGCAGCCGCGGCAGCCTCGTCATTGAGAACTCGTGGTAGAAGTGGAGTACGGCCACAGGGATCTGTGGTCGTTGCTGTTGAGGGATGCTCCCGGCCCTTGGTGTCCTGACAAGGCCGCCGCAGCGGACTCCGGGCGGAGGAAGCTGATGCTGGGAAAATCGGCCAAACCGCCCTAGAATGGCGGGAGACGGTGCTGCTCGCCTGCTGTGCTTCCGGGGCTTGCGTCCGTTGCCGGTGAAGGTGATTTTCGAGGAGGAATGATGGCTAGAGCTGATATTGAGACGCTGGAACTCCACGAGAAAGCCGTTGAGCTTCGCGAGGATGACTTTACATCCTTCCCTGAACTCTTCGCAGCCGTCGATGATGACGACGACGAGGATGACGACGATGACATAGACGACTTTGACGACGACGAGGATGAGGACGAAGAGTACGAGGAGGATGAGGAAGACCTCGACGAAATCGAGGACGAAGAGGACGAATACGAAGACGACGAAGATGACCTCCTCGACGAGGAAGAGGAGGAGGAATAGCAGGCCTCCCGGGGCTTCAGCAGGGCTGAAGCCCTTTCTCTCCTTTCCTCCGCACCCGGCCTTGAATCCCGCGATGAGGCAGGCTTTCGGCCCGCGCCTATTTCTCCCTATCGCGCGTGACCCCGCGCTTGCTGTCCCGCCCAATTGGCCCAATGCGGAACGAGTGACAGGCAAAGAAGCTGAGGATCTTTTGCTAGGCGGGCATTGTACAGGAACCGCTCGGCTTGGTCGTAATTTCCCAGTCCTGCATGAACCATTGCCAGCGGGAGATCTCTGTCTGGCAGCCTATCGGCCTCACGGGCGAGGTCCGCGAGGATCGCAGCAGTTCGATCCCTGTTATTGGACAAACCCGCGGCATATCCCAGGCATCCAAGCAAAAATGGCGAATTGCCCGCGAGTTGACAAGCCTGCTCGAGCATCTCCAGAGCTTCCGCAGAGTGTCCTCGCCGAAGCTGATTGGCGGACAAGGCAAGATATGCAATGGTGAGAGCCGGGTCGAAACGAATCAAGCCTCGAAACACCTTTTCGGCCCCCGCCTCATCTCCGGCCATCTGCTTCATGACACCGCACAGGAACTCACAGAGCACCGAATTGAGGTCTAATCGCTCCAGGACCTGCAATTCCGCCAGCGCTTCTTCCACCTCCCCTTTGGTCAGGTGCTGCACGCCGAGCCAACCGAGCGCGGGCGCGAAATTCTCATCGGCTTGCAGAGCAACCTCGAACCTGCGTTCAGCGCGTTCCCAGTCCCCTTCGAGAATCCAATGGACCAGGCCCATCGCAACATTTGCTTCTGGCGAGGATTCATCCAGGGAGAGAGCACGGCGGGCGGCCTTCGGCGCATCCGCTCTTGCCTGCGAGACAAAGCTTCCTCCGGCGAGAGCAAGCAAAGCCCAAGCTTGCGCGAGGCCGGCATGTGCGGGAAGATGATCTGCCTCGGCAAGGATGGCATCGTGGAAATAGGAAACCGCGCGGATCAGCGACTCGGTATTGAGGCGTTCGAGGCACTGCCATCCCCGGCGGGTCAGAATGACGGCGTCAGCGACGGGCTCTGCAGAGAGGTCATCCCCGCCAAAGCACACAGACTCCAGTTCGAGACGCTCCACCAGAAACCGGGCCAGTTCCTGCTGCGCCCGGAACGGATCCCTGGTATCCATCTCGAAGCTGCCCGACCATATGTACAGCCCCTCCCATACATCGGCCACCTGCGCCGTGACACGGATCTTTTCGGAACTCAAAGTTCGCATGGATCCGGTCACAATGAGATCGGCATTGACCTCGCGGCCCACCTTGCGCGGATTTTGCTCCCGGGTCCCATAACGGGCGCTTGACGTTCGCGCCACCACTCGGAATCCGGGCAGCCTCGAGAGGGCGGAAATAATCTCTTCCATGGCTCCGTCACTGAACCAGGAGCCGGGCTGGCGGGGTCCTACGAGCGTGAAAGGAAGAACTGCGATGGCGCGCCACGGCCGCCACGAACGGGTGCGAGGCTTTCGCAAAAGCTGGTGGCCATAGATCTCGTGGCGCAGATGAAAGTAGGGTACATAGCTGCCTTTGCGGAACTCAATTACCAGATCGTCGGTGGCGCCGTCCGTCTCATAGTAAAGTTCCAGCTTCAGACGCAGCCGCCGAGCTTCCACTCTGACAATCGAATCGATGCGGGGGTCGAAGGATTCAGGGCGGTCGAAAACTTCAATACCGATCGGATATTCCTTCAGGTCGGCTTCGTTCCCCTGAAGCGCCTTCGTGACTGTGTAGCGGAGAAAACGGCGAAGCCGGTCTGATTGCATGAAGATAGGACTGCATAGAATCTTTTCCAGCTGCGCAAGAATGCGCTCTGAAGCAATTCTGTGTTCTGGATACTGCTCCAGCGCGCCATCTGATGCTTCGGCCATCTTCCCCCTAAGTGTGAACAACAGGAACTGGGTACTGCGTGCTGTGATAACTTGAGGAATCCATTCGAACTAACTGCTGGGGGCGGCCCAACCGTCAGGGTGTTAGAGAAAGGCTCGGCCGGCTCTGGCCCTCACGCACCGCTTTCGCCAGGCCGGCCGGTCCGGAAAACCTACCTCTGCCCCTAGTACCCTCGGCGTGCTCCTCGACCACGACTGAAGCCTCCGCCGTGCCGGTTTCCGCCCTCAGGCAGGGGCCGGGCTTCGTTCACAACCAGGGTTCGCCCCAGGAACTCCTTGCCGTTGCAAGCCTGGATGGCGTACTCGGCTTCACTATCGCTGCCGATTTCGATGAAGCCGAAGCCACGAGGCTCGCCTGATGTTCGATCCCGGATGAGATTAATGTTCTCAACGTTGACACCCGACTTTGTCAACCAGTCTTGCAAATCCGCTTCGCTCGCCTGGTAGGGAAGGTTGCCCACAAAGAGTTTCTTCAAGGAAATACACTCCTTTTGTCACTTCTAAGTTAACTGTTATCTAAGAGCAAGTATTACTCTTTGCTCCCTAACCACCTTAGTTGCGCACTCTTGCGGGCACAAGTGACTTCACGTCATCTCACGGCAAGTTACCTGAACGCCCTACGTGACACAGAAGCGCAACTGTCGCCGCCGCCAAGGTGTAAACGGGTGTCGTACATTCCCGCTCACGCCGTTGACTGTGGCCTTGCCGCTCGCACACTTTAACGGTAAGATACTTGCCCATGCGGAACCGGTTGGCTACGCTTGCCCAGAAGGCTTGTAATACACGCAACTGAAAGCGTTACAAGCAAGTCGGAGGAGATCCGTCGGTTGAGATGTAACCCTTAATGGAGTTTCGCCATGGATTTCTTTAGCCCAGTCTCAGTTGTCTTCCTGTTAGCGCTTGCGGTCGGGTTCCTGTTCCCCGCGGCAAGAGCTCTCTATCGCTTCTATCATTGGAGGCGCTCGCTCGAGCGGATGGAACGCACGGAATGGACTCGATTAGTGCGCATGTTGCGTACTTCGGGCGAAGAGTCGCTCTAGCCTGTCAGACCATCACTTTGTGACAGAAGTTACTAGACGGTATAGAACCGGCGTAACACTTATGAAAGATGCAGGACTGTTGGGAGGTGGGAGGGTCTGGCACTAACTTCGTCTCTCGTTGCCCCCGCCGTTCCGAACAGCTCTCCGTTACCTTCCCTAGGCGCACTGATCGATCCCTGGCTCCAGCCCGACCGTTCCGGGGAATGATCTCATTTTGAAACGAAAACGGATTTTTTGAAACGCATCCCTCAGGCGCCACGCGACTGCTAGCCGTATATCTCCGCCCTGAACTCCCGATCCTTCCTCCGTTTCCGTGTTTCGCCCCGAATTCCATTGCCTGCAACGGCCTTTCACTTTTGTTTGACCTGTTCCAAGAATGCGTGGTATTCCTGTCCAGTGTCCACAATTTCAAAATCCTTCAGCGGTGTCTATGCGGCTGTTCTGACCCCCCGCACCACCGATGCGCGCATTGACGCCCATAGCCTCGAACGAAATATTTGCTTTGCCCTGGACAAAGGAATGGACGGGGTTGTCCTTGGCGGCGCAACCGGCGAGTATGCAGCTCTGCTTCCAGAAGAATTTGATCAAGCGGCTGCAATCGGCGCGGAAGCCGTTAAACAGCGTGGCAAGCTGTTGATGGGGATCGGTGCTGCCTCGTACCGGGAAGCCGTCCGCCGGGGCAAGACCGCGTTCAGGGTCGGGGCTGCCGCTGTTCTGCTGCCTGCGCCTCACTTCTTCGCCTACTCTCAGGATGATGTGGAGTGCTTCGTAAAGGACGTTGTTTCAGACCTCGATGGTCCGGTTTTGCTCTATAACCTGCCCCAGTTCACGAATCCGTTCGTGCCGTCGCTAGCTGCCCGGCTCATCTCGGAATGCCCGAACGTCGTGGGCGTGAAGGATTCGAGCGGCTCTCTCGACATGTTCCGGTTTTTCCAGGCCAATGGTACAGATGGAGCCCGAATCGTAGGCAACGACGGGGTTTTCCTGGAAATGATAAGAGAAGATCTGTGCCATGGAACGATTTCCGGCGTCGCCGGAGTGCTTCCCGAATTGACCCACTATCTCTGGACCAACCGTAAGGCCTTGAGCACGCCCGCCTACGACTGCGTCGGCGACCTTCTCGGAGAACTACTCAAGCAGCTCGAGAGTTTTCCAGTCCCTTGGGGGCTGAAGCAGATTGCTGAACATCGAGGTCTCGCACCAGCCGAGTTCCTCCAACCTCAATCTGAGTTTCGCCAGCAGCAGGCCCGGGCATTTCGGCTCTGGCTGGAAGATTGGTGGCAGAGAGCGGAGCAGGCCATCGCGGGGAAGGTTGCGCCGTGAAGCAGGAAGCACGATCCCCACACTACAAATGGTCGCTGGTCGGGATGCTATGGCTGATCACGCTCTTCAACTATGCGGACCGGCAGGCGATCTTCTCCGTGTTTCCGCTGCTGGAGAAGGAGATGGGCCTGACTCCGGTCCAACTTGGCCTCGTCGGAGCTTCCTTTGCATGGGTTTATGGTTTGTCGGGGCTCTTCGCCGGCAGTATTGTTGATCGTGTTCAGCGTAAGTCGGCGATCCTCTGGGGTCTCCAGGCGTGGAGCCTCATCTGCGCCGCTACTGCCTCCGCTCGCAACTTCACTCACCTGCTGATCTTCCGCGCCGCAGAAGGTCTGGGTGAGACCTTCTATTTCCCTGCGTCGATGTCGCTGATCAGCGATTACCACGCAAAAGATACCCGCTCGCGAGCCATGGGGCTCCATCAGACCGCAGTCTATGTTGGCACAATCGGAGGTGGCTATTTTGCCGGTCTGATCGCCCAGCGCCATGGCTGGCGGTGGTCTTTTGTGGTGTTCGGCGTATTGGGAATGCTTCTCGGCCTGGTCCTCCGGCGGCATCTGCATGAAGCGCCGCGAGGGGCGATGGACGGAGGCAAGGTGTCTCATGCCGTAGCATTGCGAACGGTGCTGGCATCCGCGTGGTCGATCCGGTCGTTCCGCCTGCTGCTCGCGGGCTTTGTCTGTTCGAACTTTGTCGCCGCGGTCATGCTCTCCTGGATGCCGAAGTTTCTCTACGACCGATTCCAGCTCAGCCTGGCCATGGCAGGACTGACCGCGACTATCTTCTTACAGATTGCGAGTCTGATCGGAGCAGCGATTGGCGGATGGATGGCGGATCGCCTGCGCCAGCGGATGGCCGGGGGCCGAATGATTGTTCAAGGCTTTGGTGTGCTCGCGGGTGCGCCCTTCGTGCTTTGGTGCGGCCAGACTTTGGATATCACCTCGGTGATTCTGGCGCTTACAGGCTGGGGACTGTTCAAAGGAATCTATGACGCGAATATTTTCGCATCAGTTTATGACGTAGTGCAGGTAGAGGCGCGCGGCACCTCTGCCGGCCTGATGAATACCGTAGGATGGCTGGCCGGGGGCGGCACAGCGCCGGTAGTCATCGGATTCATTGCTCAGTCGCATGGCCTCGGATTAGCCATTTCGCTGACCGGTATTGTATATCTGTTGGCCGCGGCATGCCTCCTGACCGCCGGAACCGTCTACGCAAAGCGGGACGTGCTGGAAGTCCGGGCGCGGGCTAATGAGGCAAACGGAGGAACGATATGAAGAATGCGGAAGGGAATACAGGAAGCGCGCTGGCCGCGCGGGCGCAGCGAGTCGAATCCCGAGCGCTCGCGAAGGGTCTTGCGCTGCTCGAAATCCTCGCGACTGGGGAACCGCGAGCGCTGCGCCACCTCGCTGCTGCGATCAAGCTCGGCAAGCCATCCACGCTGCGGCTGCTTCGGACGCTCGAAGCTACAGGCTTTGTGGTTCGTAACGCCGAAGGTAACTATTTAATCAGCCGTCCCTGGGCTCAACCAGAAAGCAAGGACCGCATACGCCGCCTGATGGCGGCAGCCACTCCGGAGATGACGTCTTTGAATGCGGATCTGGCGGAAACAGTCAGTCTGGCAGCGCTAATGGACGACCACATCCGCGTCGTGGACACTCTGGAGAGTCCGAAACAGATTCGCATGTCGAATTATCGAAACCGGATACTCCCGCCGTACGCGTCTTCGCTGGGCAAGGCCATCGCGGCGTTCCAATCGCCGGAACAGCTGCAAGTACTGCTGCACGTCTACGGAATCTACGCGACCACGGAAAAAACCATTACGGACCCCGTGGCAATTCGCGAGGAATTGGAACGCGTGCGCCAGCGCGGGTGGGCCAGCGAGTACGAAGAGAGCGTCCAGGGAGGTTGCTGCTTCGGCGTTCCGATTCGCTGCGATGGAGAGCCAGTTGGCGCCGCGATCAGCGTCTCTCTGCCGATCAGCCGCCTTACGCCAGCCCTGGAGCAGCGGATTCCCGCAATGCTCCTCGAAGCGGCATGCCGTATCGCCAGCCGCGTGCAGGCTGCGGAGTAAGGGAATCCGAAAGTGACGAGGGCCGTTTCCGCTCTGTTTTTTACCGTCTCTCTGATTGCCGGAGCCAGTCCGCCGCACCGGATTGAACAGCGCAAAGGGGCGAAGTGGCCGACACTCAATCACTATCGAATTCGCATGCAAAGCACAGTCCAGCGATCCTATCCCGTCTGGCTGGACACGGCCCTTCCGCCAGACTTTAATCCAGACTCTGTGCGCATCCTGAAAGAGGGCGCCGAGGAAGTTCTTCCTGCCAAAGTCCGGTGGGAGACGCCGAACGCGCGCATTAGCTGGCTCTCCTCCGGGCCCGGGACATACTACGTCTACTTCGATACGGGCAGGAACGGGGAAACAGAGAGACTGACGGAGCCGGCGATGGTGGGAGCTGGCGAGCGAATGACTTACGGACAGCGCGGCGTCCGAGGCAAGCTTGCCGTGGGCCTTTGGGCTCATCCCGCTCCAATCGACTTCAACGGCGACGGCAATATGGATCTGCTCGTTGGCTGTCCGGATCGCCCCTCCAATGGAATTTACCTGTTCCGCAATCTCGGCACTAACGCGCAACCGCTGTACGACCGAGCCGAGTGGCTCGGCCCCGGCAAGAAGGACATCGTGACTGCGGACTTTAACGGTGACGGAGCCATCGATCTCGTCTATAGCGGCGGCTATTACAGCGATGTCGCGCGCAACAGGCTCAGCCGCCCGGTCACCGTGCAGCTCCCGAGGACTTACCATGTTGGCCGGGACGACCTTTGGTTTCCTGTCGACTGGGATGGAGACGGCCGCATCGACGTTCTCAACGGTGTGAGCGACTGGCGGGACTATGGCTGGGATGATGCGTTCAACGAACGCGGGGAATGGATACGCGGACCGCTGCACGGCTACGTCTACTGGTTCCGCAATATCGGTTCGAATGAAGCGCCGAAATATGAAGCGCCCCGGAAACTGGAAGCGGGCGGGCGCGTGCTCGATCAGTATGGCAGCCCGGTCCCGAATCCAGTTGACTGGACAGGCAGCGGGCGGCTCGACCTGATTGCATCGAACTTTATCGACACGATTACGCTCTTTCGGAACATCGGGACCCGGACACAGCCAAAGCTAAGCGCAGGCGAACTGCTCCAGGTCGACGGCAGGACGCTCCGGATGGATTTGTGCATGATCCAGCCGCGCGTGGTGAAGTGGCATGCGGATCATCGCCCTTCACTCATAATCGGAGAAGAGGACGGTACCGTTTCCCTGCTCGAAAATCTCGAGCCCGCCGGGCGCGAACCCCGCTTTGCTCCGCCAAAGTACCTCCAGCAGGTCGATCCGTACATGAAGAGCGGCGCGCTCTCCCGGCCCGTCGCCTTCGATTGGAACGGCGATGGGAAATTGGACATCATCAGCGGAAACTCCGCTGGCTATCTGCAGTACTTCGAGAATGTCGGGACGAAGGAGAATCCGCAGTTCGAGGACAGGGGGTATCTGCAGGCTGGCGGGAAAGTGATCCGTCACGTTGCCGGCCCGAACGGGTCCGTCCAAGGGCCCGCCGAAGAGAAGTGGGGGTACACGAACCTGTCGATCGCAGATTGGGATCTTGACGGCCGCCCCGACATCCTTGTGAACGACATCTGGGGAGCGGTGGTCTGGTACCGCAATATCGGAACGAGACAGAATCCGGAACTGGCGCCCGCGCAGCCGGTGGAAGTGGAATGGAAGTCCGAGAATCCCAAGCCTGACTGGGTTTGGTGGAAACCCAAAGGGAAGCAACTGGTGACCCAATGGCGCACGACGCCGAAGGTGGTGGATTGGAACCGCGACGGGCTGCCCGATCTCGTGATGCTGAATCACCAGGGCTACCTCTCCCTTTACCGGCGCACCCGGTGCGGCTCGAAACTCTGCCTGCAGCCTCCCGAGCGAATATTCCTGCTTCCCAACGGCCGGTTTCTGAACCTGGCGGCCGGGAGGGCCGGAGCAAGCGGCCGCCGCAAAATTGAAATCGTCGACTGGGACGGAGACGGCGATCTGGACCTGCTGTCCGATTCAAATGACGGGCCCATCTGGTACGAGAACACCGGCACTCAGGAGCACCCGGTCATGACGCCGCGAGGCACGATCATTCAGGCCAAACTTGCAGGCCATAACCCGACGCCGAACGCCGCGGACTGGAACGGCGACGGGAAGCTGGATCTGATCGTCGGAGCCGAGGACGGGTTCTTCTACTATTTCGAACGCTCCTACATCGAAGCCAGCAGCGGGAAACGCGAATGAATGGAAAGGATCAGGACACCTTTCGGGAAACCACCCGGAGGCGGCGGTAATCCATCCACCAGGCGCCGTCTCGATAGAGACGGGGACGAAGCAGTTCGACCACGCGGCTGAGGGCTTGTTGGTCGGAGCCCAAAATACCGGATGCGAACATCCGCAGCCACTCCTCCGCTCCGTCTTCCCCTTCCACCTTTGTCGGACGGTCAAAGAGAACGGCGAAGGTGACCTCCAAACCATGTTGCTCTAGGAGCGCGCCATACTCCGGGATCGAGGGGAAGTACCAGGGGTTGTCAAAGTTTGGAACGACAAGGCGGATGGCCTCAAGAACCGACTGAATATTGCCTTTCCCGCCCAGCTCGGCGACAAAGCGTCCGCCGGGCTTGAGAGCATCCGCGATGCGGGCGGCGGCTTGATCGGGCGGCAATATCCAATGCAAGGCAGCGTTCGAGAAGACGGCGTCGACGGGTTCGGGCAGCGAAAACCGCCGGGCATCCTCAAGCATGAACCGCAGCTTCGGATAGTTGATCCTGGCCTGGGCAATCATCTCCGGCGAGGAGTCGAGCCCGATGACTTCTGCTCCCGATTCGGCGATTTTCTGGCTCAGATGGCCCGCGCCGCAGCCAAGATCCAGAATCCGCTGACCAGGCTGTGGCGCAAGCAGCTCCAGCAAGCCGAGGCCGTGCTTCCACACATAGTCATGCTGTGACTCGTACGATCGAACGTCCCACGTCTTCTGAGGCACAGTAAGTCCTACCGGTAGGCCGGAATTCCGGTAACCTTTTCACCGATCACGAGCGTGTGTATGTGGTCAGTGCCCTCATATGTCTTCACTGTTTCCAGATTGCACATATGTCGCATGATCGGATACTCGTCCATGATCCCATTTGCACCGAGAAGGTCGCGGCTAAGTCGCGCGCATTCAAGCGCCATTGCCACATTGTTGCGCTTCAACATCGAGATGTGCGCGGGCTCCAGTTTCCCCTGGTCCTTGAGCCTTCCCGCATGCAGCGCCAGCAGCTGCGCCTTGGTGATCTCGGTGATCATCCACGCGAGCTTTTCCTGAACCAGTTGGTGGCTGGCAATTGGGCGGTCGTCAAACTGCTTTCGAGCAAGTGTATACTGCCGTGCCGTCTCATAGCAGTCCATCGCGGCGCCAATGACGCCCCAGCCAATGCCGTAACGTGCCTGGGAGAGGCAGCTTAGCGGTCCTTTAAGTCCTTTGATACCGGGCAGCACCGCGTCATCGGGAACGCGGCAGTCGGAAAAGGACAGGCTCGACGTTACGGATGCCCGCATCGACATCTTGCCGTGCAGATCGGACGTTGTATACCCGGGCGTGCCCTTCTCGACCAGAAATCCGCGAATTCCCTCGTCCGTGCGCGCCCATACGACAGCGACGTCAGCCATCGATCCGTTGGTAATCCAGGTCTTCTCGCCGTTCAGCACCCAATACTTGCCGTCTCGTCTGGCACTCGTCAGCATTCCGCCCGGATTGGATCCAAACTGGGGTTCCGTCAGCCCGAAGCAGCCGATCGCTTCGCCGGATTGAAGCCGCGGAAGCCAATATTCTTTCTGCGCCTCGCTTCCGTATTGCAGGATCGGATACATCACGAGGGAGCCCTGAACGGAAACAAAGCTGCGGATCCCTGAATCGGCACGCTCGAGCTCCTGCATGATGAGCCCGTACTCGACGTTGCTCATGCCTGCACAGCCGTAGCCTTCGAGATTCGCTCCGAGAAATCCCATCTCTGCAATGGGCTTGATGAGTTCGGTGGGGAACCGGCCGTCCCGATACGACTCCCTCACCACCGGCAGCACTTTCTCGTCGACAAACTGCCGAGCGCTTCGGAGCACCAGCATCTCCTGCTCGTTGAGCAGGGAATTGATGTGCATGTAGTCAACGCCGGAGAACATACTCTCATCGTATCGCCGCCCCGTGAGAGATTTCCGTCCGCATCGCCACTACCGAAATAGCTGCAAGCGGATATGGCATGCGTCTTCTCATCCTCTGGCTGTGCTGCGTCCTCTGTCTCCGGGCGCAATCACCACTTGACCAAGCCTACGATCATCTGAGGGCGAAGCGCTACGAGGCAGCGATTGAAAGCTTTCTGAAAGCCCTCGAAGAGGAAGCCCGCCCGGTCATACACAAGGAGCTGGCTTACACCTACCTCAAGATCGGTGAGACGGAGCCGGCCCGGG
>Ga0207864_1003323_pt1 | contig 13631 bp, 14 predicted proteins | sample HigsolmetaAR202D_FD_184834 | JGI IMG/M metagenome (GOLD analysis project Ga0207864, IMG submission 184834) | Ionic liquid and high solid enriched microbial communities from the Joint BioEnergy Institute, USA - AR20-2-D (SPAdes) (version 2) ...
CGCTCATCTGGCGAAGTCGCTCCGGCCGGTGGTCGAGCCGCGGTTGTGCGTGATCGCGGAAGTGGACGGGCAGGCGGTGGGCTTCGCGCTGACGTTGCCGGATTATCACCAGGTACTGAAGCGGCTGAACGGGCGGCTGCTGCCGTTCGGTCTCTTCAAGTTCCTGTGGTACAAGCGGAAGATCGACGCGGCGCGCGTGCTCACGCTGGGCGTTCGGCCGGGCTACCGGCACCGCGGGCTGGACGCGATGATGATCGTGCACATCTGGGAGCAGGCGGTCCAGCTCGGGTACACGCAGGGCGAGTGCTCGTGGATCCTCGAGGACAACTGGGACATGCGGCGTGGGATCGAGAGGGTCGGCGGGCAGGTGTACAAGACGTACCGGGTCTACGAGAAGGCGCTGTGAACGGAGAGAGGGCCAGGGCGGGGGCGAGGGCGAGGGCAGGGGAAGGCCAGGCGGAGCTCCCGGGCGAGCGTGTTGCCGATTCCCAGGCCGGCCCCTCGGCCCAGCCCCAGGCCGATCGCGCGGCCGAGCCCCGCACCGGACTCCACGCCGACCGCGCGGCCGAGCCCCACGGCGGGCCCTCGGCCCAGCTTCAGACCGAACCTCCAGCCGAGTCCCAGAGGGTGCCTCGGGCCGAACCTCCGGCCCAGTCCCTGGCCCAGCCCCGGTCCCAGGACGGGCCCCGAGCGCTGGACCGGCTCTTCGCGCTGTACATGCTGCTCTCGGGCCTGGCGCTGGCGGGGTCGGCGCGGCCGGCGGTCTGGCCGGCGCTGGCGCTGGCGCACGCCGTGGCGGTCGCGGCCGCTCTGCGATGGCGGCCCGTGGCGCCCGCGCTGGCGGCGGCGGCGCGCCGGTGGCCGCGCGTCGCCGTCGTCGTCTCAGACTGGTACCCGCTGTTGCTGCTGCCGGCGCTGTACACCGAGCTCGCGGTGCTGAACCGGGCGCTGTACGCCGGCACGTACTTCGACGGCCTGGTGCTCGGCTGGGAGGAGGCGCTGTTCGGCGGCCAGCCCAGCCGTGCGCTGGCCGCGTCGCTGCCGTACCTGGCTCTGTCCGAGCCGCTGCACGCCGCCTACCTCTCGTACTACGCCATCATCTACGGCCCCCCGCTCCTGCTGTACCTTGGCCGGCGGCGCTCGGATTACCACGAGATGCTGTTCCCTCTCATGCTCACGTTCTTCGTGAGCTACCTGTTCTTCATCTACTTCCCGGTGCAGGGGCCCCGGTACCTGTTCCCGCCGCCCGGCGGAGGGCTGGAAGCCGGCCCCGTCTACCGCCTGGCGCATCTGGTGCTGGAAGCGGGCTCGGCCCAGGGCGCGGCGTTCCCGTCATCGCACGTCGCGGTCGCGGCGATGCAGACGGCCATGGTGGCGCGGCTGCTGCCGCGGCTCGTGCCTGTCGTGGCCGTGCTCACCCTGGGCCTGGCCGCGGGCGCGGTGTACGGCGGGTTCCATTACGCGACGGACGTGATGGCCGGCTTCGCGCTCGCGGCCGTGCTGGTCGTGACCGCGCCGCGGGTGCGTGCGGGGCTGGACGGCGGGCGGCGGGCCGGAGCTTCAAAGCGGACCGGGGTTCCACTATCTTCATAGACGCGGCCGAGAGGCCGGGGTGGCGCCGCGCCCGGGAGGACCGGCGTGCGCCACAATGACGCAATTCCTGAACAACGAACGCCATTTTCCTGGCGATAGAGTGGAGGAAACCGTGGGGAAGGATCACGGTAGCGTGGCGGTACCGCTGCGGCGCCGGCGCGCTGCGGTGGCGCACCCCGCGCCGGCGGAGAAGGTGGATCTGGGCAGCAGCATCGCTGCCGACGCGCCGCCCGAGGCGCGCGTTGTGCCGACGCGGGTCCGCATCGAGCTCGAGGGCGGGCGGGAGATCACGGCGACGGTCCTGAAGGCCGTGCGCCTGATGCATGAAATCGAGGGGACGGGCGGGGTTGCAGCGATCGCAGAGGTAGGGCAGGGCCGCTCGGCCCTGCTCGCCGAGGTGGACGGCGCGCAGGCAGCGAGCCTCGCTCGCCTGCCGTTCGTGCGGCGGATCCACGTGCTGAAGAACTGAGCCGCCTGCCAGGGCGGGGGCGACGCGCTCCCGCCCTGGCGCTTCTTTCGAGGGAACGATCTCCGATTCCTCGCGCCTGAACAGGCTTCTCGGCGTAGCCGCCGTTCTCCTCGCGGCCGGCCTGGTCTGGGTTTCGGTGAGCGGGTTGCGCTGGCCGGCCCAGGCGGCGGTCGTGTCCCTCCTGACGCTGCTTCCCGTCGCCCTGGCCGCGCAGGGGCGCCAGCTCTCGGCGCTGCCGGCCGGGATCCCCCGCACCGCGATCTACGCGAGCTCGGCCGCGGCGCTCTGGATACTGGCGGCGCTCGTCGCGGTGGCCGGCCTGACGAGCGGTTTTTCCCTCGCGGCGCTGGGACTCAGGGCGATCCCGCTGGGCCCGCTCATCGCATGGACGGTGGGCGTGACGGGGGCCGGCCTGCTGATCCTCATGCTCGCCCAGGCGCTGCGGGTCCGCGAGAGCCCGGTGCTGCTCCACGTCCTGCCGCGGAGCCGGGCGGAGCGGCTGGCGTTCGTCGGGCTGGCGATCACCGCGGGCATCACGGAGGAGCTGATCTTCCGCGGGTTCCTGATCACGGCACTGGGGTCGGCGGTCGGCTCGGCGTGGTTCGCGGCGGCGCTGAGCTCCCTGGTGTTCGGGTTTCTGCACGGCTACCAGGACGTGCCCGGCATGCTGCGCGCCGGAGTCCTGGGCTTCGGCCTTGCCCTGCCGTTCATGATGTCCGGAAGCTTGCTGCCGTCCATCCTGGCACACGCGGCGTACGACATCGTGGCCGGCGTGTTCCTGTCGCGCCGCCTGCTGGAAGCGGCGGAGTCAGGAACGCGAGAGCGGCACGCCGGTATTGGGTGATGGGGCGCGTCGGTGCCGAACGCGCAGGACCGTGATGGAGGCGGTTCCCATGATTCTCAGGTGCAGCTTCGAGGAGCTCACTGCCCTCACCTCGAGCGCGGGCCGGTTGCTCGAGGCGCACGACGAGGGCGGCCGCGTTTCCGCCCCGGCCAGTGTGATGGCGACGCTCGAAGCGCTGCTGCCGGAGTTGAACGGTGACCTGAGCGTCAACACCCTGGCGGAGCAGCAGCGCCTGGAGGAGGCGTTCGAGCTGATGCTGGAGGATACGCGGCAGCGCATGGACCGGCTCGTCATCGAGCAGCATCCCGCTGCCGAGGATGCGGTCAACGCGTACTTCGAGTACGCCAACATCCTCACCGTGCTGGACAGGCTGCGCAGGATGGGCGCGGAGATGCGGGCGATCATCGAGCTGACGACCGGACGGCCCGCCGACCAGGAAACCGCGAGGACGCTGACGTTCCCCGATTGAGGCGACGGGGCCGGACGGCTGGCGCCCCGCCACGCGCCCTGGCGAGTCGTCGCTGGGCGCGAGGCGGGGCGTTCGTTTGCCCGCGTCTTTCGCTACTCTGGCGGCGCCTGCCGCGGCGGAGGGTGGCTACCTAGCCCGCGCAGGCGCGAGCGCTGCTTCACGCGTTCGAGGTTCGGCTTGCCCCGTCCCTGTCTGGACGGGTTCTCGGCCCGGGTGAAGCTCTTCCGCTCCGCCGGCAACTGCTGGTGGCGCGCCGAGCGCCGGCCGGAGGTCTGCGGCGGTTGCTTCGGCGCGCTGGGCCTGGAGCGCGCCTCCTGCGGCCCGCCCCGCGGCCCTGCAATGTCCTGCCGCTTGGCCTCGCCCGATGCGGGCGAGGCGCTGCCCACGTCGCGCGGCCGGCGGTATGGATCGTACGGCCCCGGCACGGCGACCTACCGCAACTGAACGTTGCGCGTGGTCCGGAGCGTCAGCACCGAGCCCTTGTTGAGTTCAGGCTCGATCTCGCCCAGGCCCAGCGAGATGATCGAGCCCACTCCCGCGCCCAGCGCGCCGCCCACGAGGATCCCCTCCAGCTCGCCGCCGGTGATGATCGCGCCGAGCACCGCGCCGGCCGCGGCGCCGATCCCCGCACGTTCGAGGATGCGGCTCTCGTCACGCGACAGCCGCGGCTCCGTGTCGATCACGTCGGCAGAGAACGGGTAGGTGCGGTTGCCGATCCGGATCTGGTCGAAGTTGACGCGGATGGCGGCGATGTCGCCGGGCCGCGTTGACGGGTCGACGCCCGTGATGACGCCGCTGACGACCGAGCCGGCCGGAACGACGGTCCGGCCATCCGTGGTCACGAGCGGCGTGATCACCGTCGCGGTGAACCGCTCGCCGACCTGGCTGCGCCTCGCGTGCAGCGTTTCGTTGAGCCGCACGTTCATGACCGTGCCGCTGGGGACGAGGTTGGCGCTGCGGAGCGGCGCCGGCTGCACGGTGGGTCCGGGCTCGATCTCGGCGCTGCGGCACGCGCCGAGCGCGAAGAGCGTGGCGACTGCGAACGCAGTGATCCTGCTCATGCGATCCACCTCCACCCGTGATTCCCCTCCGAAGACACAGTGTGGCAAGGCGATGGAAGTGCAAGCGGTGGGCCGGAAACGGCGAGGAACGTACATTGTGCCTCGCGCATCGAGCAGCGGCGATGGTCTTGCGCGGCGCGCCGTGGTCGAGCACGTGTGCGAGTTGCTCGTACTCGTACGAGCACGTGGACGAGAACGGGCATGGGCCGGCTGCGCTGGCGGCAGGCGGCGCCGCAGTAGCTCAGTGCCCTGGAGTCGAACGGGAGGCGGCGATGGACGGAGAGCAGAGCGTCAGTGGAAAGGTCGTGCTGATCACGGGCGCGTCCCAGGGGCTGGGGCGGGCGCTCGCGGAAGCGTTCGCGCGCGGCGGCGCACGCGTGGCGCTGTGCGCGCGCGGTGAAGCGGAGCTGGCGGCGGTCGCGGAGTCCCTCGTCGCGGGCGGCGCGGAAGTCGTGTGGCGCGCGGCCGACGTGCGGGACGAGCGCGCCATCGACGAGCTGACACGCGCGGCCGAGGGACGGTGGGGCCCCGTGAACGTGCTCATCAACAACGCGTCGATCCTCGGCGAGCGCGTGCCGCTCGCGCAGTACCCGATCCCCACGTGGCGGGAGGTGCTGGACGTGAACGTCACGGGCGCGCTGATCGCGATCCAGGCAGTGCTGCCCGGGATGCGGAGCGCCGGCCGCGGCTCCATCATCAACGTCACATCCGGGGTCGGCAACGTCGCGCGCGCGGATTGGGGCGCCTACGCGATCAGCAAGTGGGCGATCGAGGCGCTGACCTACAACCTCGCGCTGGAAGAACGGGACTCGGGCATCCGCGTCAACGCCGTCGATCCCGGGGCGATGCGGACGCGCATGCGTCAGGCCGCCTACCCCGAAGAGGATCCCGCGCGCCAGCGCCCGCCTGCCGAGCTGACCGGCGTGTTCCTCTGGCTCGCCTCGGACGCGTCGGAGAACGTGACGGGCCAGCGCTTCCGGGCACCGGAGTGGCGCGCGGGCTGACCCACGCGCATTCGCGTGTCGGCACGCCCGCCGCCCGCACGGCTTGCCGCGACCATACTCCGCGCCCTACCGTGGTAGCGTGCCGGCCCGTGCGGGAAAGGGCCGCCCCTTCGACCGGAGAGGAGCCGATGACTCGCATCGTCTACCAATTGCTGATCATCCTCGCCGCGCTCGTGCTCACCGGCACGACGTGCGGCCGTGGCGTCTCCATCGAGAGCGAGGCCGGACCCACCTACGGCCTCGAGGTCAGGAACCCGAACGACTTCCCCGTGACCGTCTCCTACGATGACGGCACGGGTCCCCGCCTCCTCGGCAACGTCGGCGCGAACAGCGAGACCCGGTTCGTCATCAGCCGGCCCGCCAGCACCACGATCACCGTCATCGCCACCGACCGGGAGGGGACGCAGCGCGCCCGGCGCCAGGTCGTCCTCCGTTCCGGCTCCACCGAGGTCGTCTCCCTCGACGCCCGCTGAGCGCGGAGCCCTGCACGCGCGCGGCCGCGGCGGCGCGATCGCCGGCCCCCGCGGCTGCGCGCGGATTGCGTCAAGGGCTTGACAACCGCGCGATCCGCCCCACCGGAAGTTTTCTAACGCATTGTAAATCAACAACTTGCGACGGAACCACCCTCCTCTCGGGGGTAGCAGGGGGAAGGTGCGGTCCAGGGACCGCCGGGGCTGTGCGGCTCGAGGCCGTGCATGCTCGGGCCGCGCGCAGTGAACAGGCGCGCGGCGCACTCGAGAACAAAACCCTAGAAACCGAAGGGAGGGGGACGCGATGCTGCGTCGATTCCCAGAGGTCGGGGCGCTGTACGAGCGAGTGCGGCGGCCGGCCACGATGTTTGTCATGGGGCTGGTGCTGGTGGCGCCGGCCACGGGGATGCTGGTGCGCGGCGAGCCGCAGGACCTGGAGCGGTCCGCGGCGCAGCCGGTGCAGATGAAGCAGGTTGCGATGGCGGTGCCGGCGGCGGACGCCGGGGCGCTCGCGGCGCGCGAGGCGGCGGTGGAGCGCAAGCGTGACGCGGAGGTGGAGGGCTACGCGCGCCGGTACGGCGTTTCGGTTCCGCTGGCCCGTGAGATCTACGCCGCGGCGCGGGAGTACGGCATCGACCCGAAGGTGGCGTTCGGTCTGGTGCGCACGGAGTCGAGCTTCCGGCGAACGGTGGTGTCGAACGCGGGCGCGATCGGGTACGCGCAGGTGCTGCCGTCCACGGCGCGCTGGATCGAGCCGGGCACGACGCGGAGCGACCTGTTCGACACGCGGACGAACCTGCGGGTCGGGTTCAAGTACCTCCGTTACCTGATCGACAGGTACAACGGCGACGTGCGGCTTGCGCTGACGGCGTACAACCGTGGGCCGGGCACGGTGGACCGTGTGCTGGCGCGCGGCGGCAACCCGGACAACGGGTACGCGGGGAAGGTGCTGCGGGGCTGACGGGCGCTGGCGGCGGACCCGCGTAGCGGTGGAAGGCGAGTACGTGCACGTGGCCGTGCGCGTACTCGCCGCTTTTTTCAGATTCCGGCGGTGACGAGGCGCCCGTCCCTGACGACGCCGATGCTGACCTCCTTGCCGGCGACGTCGCCGTTGACGTCGAACCGGATGGTGCCGGAGACGCCCTCGAAGGCCGGGTTGTCGGAGGTCTGGCCGACGTTGGCCAGGTAGTCGCGGATCGCGGTGCGGTCGGTGCCGACCTGCTCGATGGCGCGGGCGATGAGCCGGATCGCGTCGTAGGTCATGGCGCCGCGATGGTCGGGCAGCTCGCGGAAGCGCTCCTGGTAGGCGCGGACGAAGGCCTGCGCGGCTGGATCCCGCCGGTCGGGGAGGAATGCGGAGCTGATGTAGACGCCTTCGGCGATGGGCCCAGCATCGCGTAGGTTGGTGAGGCCATCGGGCCCGATGACCGGGCCGGTGTAGCCGAGGCGCCGGGCCGCGGCGATGATGCGCTCCGCGGCCTCGGCCTGGCCGGCGATCATGAGGGCATCCATGCCGTTGCGGATCGCGCGTTCGAGGTAAGGATCGATGGCGTCGGGGCCATCGAGCATGTCGGGCAGGTACGGGTCGCGCGAGAGGAGCTGCCCGCCGGCGGCGACGAACGCGGTGCCGAAGGTTTCGATGACTCCGCGGCCGTAGTCGTCGTTGGCGTAGATCGCGGCGACCTTCCGTGCGCCGAGCCGCTCGTAGGCCCAGCGCGCGAGCGCGGGGCCGTGGAGGAGGTCGCTGGGGCAGACGCGGAAGATCCACGGCCCGGCATCGGTGATGAGCGGGCTGCTGGAGGCGGGTGAAACGGCCACGATGCCTCGCTCGTCGTCATTGTAGATCTTGGCGGCGGCGAGGGTGGCGCCGGAGTTGATGTGGCCGACGACGGCGACGATGGTGGGGTCGTCGCGCAGCTCCGTGGCGATCTCGATCGCGCGCTCGGGGCTGGCCTCGTCGTCGCGGACGACGAGCTCGATGCGGCGGCCGCGGACGCCGCCCGCGCGGTTGATCTCATCGACGGCGAGCTCGGCGGCGAGCCGCATCGAGTGGCCGGTGACCTGGCCGACGGGGCCCGCGATCGCGATGCGGATCGGGCCCTCGTCGGCGGCGCAGCCGCCGACGAGGGCCAGGGCCGGGGCCAGGGCAAGGGCGAGGGCAGGGATCCTGATCCGGCGCAAGGCGTCCATCATCGGATTCCTCTCACTCACGGGGCGAGTTGCACCCTATTCCTGTGATGCCGCGCGTGGCCCGGAGAGGTGTCGCTCGAAGAGCTCGAGGATGCGGCGGTACTCGTCGGTCCACGAGCTGGGCTCGACGAAGCCGTGATCCTCGACGGGGTAGACCGCCATCTCCCAGTTGGTCTTGCCGAGCTCGATCAGGCGCTGCGCCAGGCGGACGACGTCCTGGAAGTGGACGTTGGTGTCCACCATGCCGTGCGCGATCAGGAGCGGGTCCTCGAGTCCTTCGGCGAAGTAGATGGGCGAGGACCTGCGGTACGCGAGTGTGTCGTCCTGCGGCTGGTTGAGGATGCGCTGCGTGTACCAGTGGTTGTAATGCGCCCAGTCGGTCACCGCGCGGAGCGCAGCGCCTGCCGCGAAGCTCTTGGGCTGGGTGAACAGCGCCATGAGCGTGATGAAGCCGCCGTACGATCCGCCGTAGATGCCGATGCGCTCGGGGTCGACGCCCTCGTGCTCGACGAGGTAGCGGACGCCATCGACCTGATCGGTGAGGTCCTTGCCGCCCATGTGGCGGTAGATGGCGGTGCGCCAGTCACGGCCGTATCCGGCGGAGCCGCGGTAGTCGATGTCCAGCACGGTGAAGCCGCGCGAGGCGAGCAGGTGGTGGAACATGTACTCGCGGTAGTACGTGGACCACCCCTTGTGGACGTTGTGCAGGTAGCCGGCGCCGTGGACGAAGATGACGGCGCCGCCGTGCGGCTGCGCGCCCAGGTCACGCGGCCGGTAGATGCGCGCCGGGACCTTCACGCCGTCCCGCGCCTCGAACCAGATGATCTCCGGGTCGATCCAGCCGAACGAGCTCCATTCCGCGGTGGGCGAGGTGGTGACGCGGCGCAGCTCGGCGCCCGGGCGGTTCTCCGCGACGTACAGCTCGGGCGGCCGGTTCGAGTAGGAGTAGACGACGGCGAGCCGGCGGCCATCGGGCGAGACGGTCACCTCATGGAGCCCGGGCTGGGTGGTGATGCGGGTGCGGCGGCTGCCATCCAGCTCGGCGCGCCAGAAGTGCTCCTCGAACGGCGAGCCCTCGGACGTCGTGAGGTAGAAGTACCGGCGGTCGGGTGAGATCGAGACGGACTTCACCTCCCACGGGCCGCTCGTGAGCTGGCGCGGCTCGCCGCCCGTGGCGGCGACGGTGTAGAGGTGCGAGAAGCCGTCGCGCTCGCTCAGGAAGTAGATGCTCTTGCCATCCGGCATCCAGCCGGCGCAGCCGAAGCTGGTCCAGTCGGGGCAGGGGCCGCCGATCCAGGCGTCGTCGTGGTCGTGCGCGACGATGCGGACCTCACCCGTCGCGGCGTCCAGCACGTGCAGCCACTGGTCCTTGAAGTCGTAGTCGACGGCGCTGATCAGGCCGAGCGTGCCATCCCGGTTCCAGCCGAGGAAGCGGGCGGAGGCGAGACGTGGCTTCGCGGCACGGCCGCGGCCCCCGCTGTCCGCGGGCTGCGCGGCGGCCGTCGCCATCCCCAGTTCCAGCCAGCGGACCTCGCCCGTCGAGAGGTTGGCCAGGCCGAGCCGGGCCTCGGACTGCGCGTCGCCGACCTTGGCGCGCGCGTCGATGTTCTCCGTGTAGCCGGACGCGGTGACGTAATCCGGGACGATGGTGTTGCGGGCATCGCGCGCGGGCTTCGAGACGTGCACGACGGCGTAGCGGCCGCCCGGCTCCGGCGCGATCGCCTGGACGCGCTCCTCGCGGGAGATGTACGTGGTCTTGATACCGCGCGCCTCGCGGGCCTCGCGGCGGCGCCGCATCTCGTCGCGGCGCTCGACCTCGCGCCGGATGTGCTCGAACAGCTCCTTCTGCTGCTCCTCGAGGAACCGGCGCTGGCCTTCGGCCTCGCGCTCCTGCGGCGCAGAGCCGACGCGAATGTCAGTGAGCTGGCGCACCGACCCCCCGTCCAGCGCCATGGAGAAGACGTTGTTGTCCTGGACGAAGTAGATGGTGCGGCCGTCACGGCCGAAGACGGGGCTGGTTTCGGGCGTGCGCGTGTGGGTGAGGCGGCGCACGCTGAGCGAGCGCCGGTCGATGAGCCACAGGTCGTTGTCGTAGGCGACGACGCGCCAGCGTTCATCCGGCGAGACGTCGCCGTTCGCGATCAGCACGCCGAGCGAATCCGCGGCCTCGTCCGAAAGGCGCTCCGGCGTGCCGCCGGTGGCGGGGACGCGGTAGAGCCCGGCCTGCTCGTGCCAGGGCCTGCCGCCCGGCTTCCAGCGGAAGTAGATCCAGCGGCTGTCGTCGGTCCAGCGGACGGCGGCGGGCGGCGACCCGACGTGCTCCGGGCCGCGCATGATGTTGGGCACGCTGAGATCGAACGTGCTGGCGGCCGCGGTCGCCGCCTGCTGGGCGTGACCGGAACTGGCGGCCGCCAGAGCGACGAAGGCCAGGACGGACGCCGTGCGGAGGCGGTGCATGGCTCGAAACCTCCAGAAAAATCTCGATCCGGGGAATCGTGCGCAGTCTACGGCGCCGCCGCGGCCCGCGGCAAGGGTCAGTCCCCGAAGGAGATGCCGAGGTCGCGCGCCGTTTCGATGATGTCCGAGTCGAGGGAGACGCGCTTCAGCTCCCCGACCGCGTCTTCCAGCGGGACCGCCCGAACGTTGGGTGGATCGAGCGCGACCATGGTGCCGAAGCGGTGCTCGGCGACCAGACGGACGGCGGCGGCGCCGAAGCGGAGCGCGATGAGTCGGTCGTAGGAGGTGGGTGTTCCCCCGCGCTGGAGGTGGCCGAGCACGAGCGAACGGGTTTCGTGGCCGGTGCGCTCCTGGATCTGCGCGGCGAGGCGCTCGGCGATGCCGCCCAGGCGCGCGGCGCGGCCCGGGCGCGCGGCTTCGATGTAGACCGCCTCGCCGTTGTGCGGCACGGCGCCCTCGGCCGCGACGACGATGGCGAACCGCTTCCCGTCCGTGTAACGCTGCTCGATCTTCTCGCAGACCTTCTCGATGTGGTAGGGGATCTCCGGGATCAGAATGACGTCCGCGGAGCCCGCGACGCCGGAGTGCAGGGCGATCCAGCCGGTGTGGCGGCCCATGACCTCGACGACGAAGACGCGCTCGTGGCTCTGCGCGGTCGAGTGGAGCTTGTCGATCGCATCGGTCGCGGTCTGGACGGCGGTGTGGAAGCCGAAGGTGACCTGCGTGCAGGCGAGGTCGTTGTCGATGGTCTTGGGCACGCCGACGACGGGCAGCCCCTTGGCGGCGAGGCGGTTGGCGATGTGCAGCGAGCCGTCGCCGCCGATCGCGATGAGGGCATCGAAGCCGTGCTCGTGGAACGCGGCGATGACCTCGTCCGAGCGGTCCTGGACGGTGATGCCGTCCGGCGTGTCCAGCGGCCACTCGAACGGGTTGCCGCGGTTGGTGGTGCCGAGGATGGTGCCGCCCAGGTGCGTGATGCCGCGGACGGACTCGCGGTCCAGCCGGACGATGCCGTCCTCGCCGAGCAGTCCGCCGTAGCCCTTGCGGATGCCGTAGACCTCCCAGCCGCGGTGGATGGCGGAGAGGACCGCGGCGCGGATCACGGCGTTCAGGCCGGGAGCGTCGCCGCCGCCGGTGTTGAGCGCGATGCGTCGAATCGGACGATGCATGGCTTCGTTGCCGGAATCGTGAACGTGTGTTGCGTGGCGCTCTAACGGAGCGCGTCGCGGATCTCGTCCCAGGTCGGATGCCGGCCGGTGCGCTTCTTCGAGAAGATCAGGCGGCCGTCGCGGCTGACCTCGAACACGCCGCCGGTGGACTCCACGAGCTCGACCGTCGCCTCCGGGAACTCCTCCCTGATGCGGGCTTCCAGACTGGAAGCGTGGGGAAGATAGTTTCAGAGCCCGCAGTACTCGATCCTGATGTGCATGGCCGCTCACCTCCACACTGCATCCTCAACCGGGGTGGCCCGCGCCGCGCTTGCGCGTGTGGCGCCTGCCGCTAAGCTGGTGCGTCGCCGGGTACGGTGTCAACGGAGGATGACCGCAATGGCGGGGCCGGGGTATAGGCGGGTGGACGCGGGACTGTTGGGCGGGGCGGCACGGGATGCGCTGCGCAGCGAGGAGGCGTGATGGTTACGGAGAAGGACGTGAGAAAGGCGCTCCGCAAGGTCAAGGACCCGGAGCTGGATCTGGACGTGGTGGTGCTCGGCCTGGTGTACGGCGTGGACATCACGGATGGGCACGTACACGTCACGATGTCCCTGACGACGCCGATGTGTCCCGCGGCGCCGCAGATCGTGGAGCAGGCGAAGGCCGAGGTGGAGGCGCTGGAGGGCGTGGAGAGCGCGGAGATCGAGCTGACGTTCGAGCCGCGCTGGACGCCCGACCGCATCGATCCGATCATCCGCTCTGCGCTGGGGATCTGAGGGGGAGGGCCAGGGCCAGGGCGAGGGCGAGGGCAGGGGAGAACCCCAGGCCCGCGGCCGGGCAGGCGCCATTCTCTACGCGCACGCGCCTGGTGGCGGGAACGGCGGGACAGGGCTGTGTGAGTGGCGGGGCTGAGCCGGGTGGCGAGGGTTGCGCGGCCGGCGATCGGCCCGGCCGATGCAGGTTCCGGAGTGGAGCGGCGCGGGGGCTCCGTTCCTTCCCGGCGAGGTCCTGGTCTGGAGACGCGGCGCGCCGGTGGTGAGGCGCCGGTGGGAGGCTGAAATGCAGGCGATGGTCGGCGGCATCCGCATGCACTGGCGGGAGGCGGGGCACGGTCCGCGGACGGTGGTGTTCGTGCACGGCTTCCCGTTCGACGGCTCGTTGTGGGACGACCAGCTCGACCGGTTGCCGCGGCGCTGGCGGCTCCTGGCGCCGGACCTGCGCGGCTTCGGCAGGAGCCAGATGGGGGCGGTCGACGGGCCGCTCACGATGGAGCGCTTCGCGGACGACCTCGCCCTGTGGCTGGACCATCTCGGCATCGAGCGCGCCACGCTGTGCGGGCTGTCGATGGGCGGCTATGTGGTGTTCGCGTTCTGGCGCAGGCACCGCGAGCGCGTGGCTGCGCTGGTCCTGTGCAGCACGCGAGCGGGCGCGGACAGCGCCGAGGCGAGAGAGGGGCGGCGCGCGATGGCGGAGCTGGTGCGCAGGGCAGGGGCGGGCGCCGTGGCGGACGTGATGATCCCGAAGCTGCTCGCACCCGGCACGCCGCAGGCGCGGCCGAGTGTCGAGGAGCGGCTGCGCCGCATCATCGAGGCGCAGCCGGCGGAGACCATCGCGCGCGCGGCCGAGGGAATGGCGCTGCGTGAAGACTCGACCGCGCTGCTCTCCACGATCGACGTGCCCGTGCTGGTGGTCGCGGGCATCGAAGATGGCGTCGCGCCGCTCGCGGAGGCGGAGCGGATGCGGGACGCGATCCCGGACGCGCGGCTGGTGGAGATCTCCGGCGCGGGGCACCTGCCGAACCTCGAGCAGCCCGGCGCGTTCGACACGGCCCTCACGCACTTCCTGGAAGCCATCGAGTAGGGGCCGCCCTCAGCGGGGCGGCCGGCCCCTGCGCGGGATCCGCCTCCGCGCGTGCCGGTGCCG
>Ga0207864_1003324_pt1 | contig 13628 bp, 14 predicted proteins | sample HigsolmetaAR202D_FD_184834 | JGI IMG/M metagenome (GOLD analysis project Ga0207864, IMG submission 184834) | Ionic liquid and high solid enriched microbial communities from the Joint BioEnergy Institute, USA - AR20-2-D (SPAdes) (version 2) ...
GGGCGCCCCGGCGGGGGCGGGACGGACTGCGGCTCCGAGGCGGACTGCGGGGGGTGCGGCGGGGCGAACCTCGGCGGGCGCCGCGGCTGCTGCTGCGGCCCGGGCGGGGCCGACCGGGGGTCCGGGGGGCTCTGGGGCGGGTCCCAGCCGTGGGACGGGGGGTGGGGCGGTGTCTCGCTCATGCTCTTCCCTTGGCCGTGCCGTGGTGCGGACGGGGACACGGGTCCACAGACGCAGCCTAGGCAGGGGAAGAGCACGGAGCGGTCAAGAAGTCGATGACTTCTTCGACCCGGCCGAGCAGTTCCGGCTCCAGGTCGGCGTAGGAGCGCACCGAGCCCAGGATGCGCCGCCACGCCTCCTGGGGGTCCGTGCGCCAGCCCAGCGCGGCCAGCACCCCCTCCTTCCAGGGGGTCCCCTGCGGGACGGAGGGCCAGGCGGGGATGCCGAGGACCGAGGGCCGCACCGCCTGCCAGACGTCGACGAAGGGGTGCCCCACGACCAGGACGTGCGGGGAGGAGACCCGTTCGGCGATCCGGCTCTCCTTGGAGCCGGGGACGAGGTGGTCCAGGAGCACGCCGAGCCGCCGCTGCGGGCCGGGCGCGAACGCCGCGACCGCCTCCTCCAGGCGGTCCACCCCCTCCAGGCACTCCACGACGATGCCCTCCACCCGCAGGTCGTGGCCCCAGATCCGCTCCACGAGCTCGGCGTCCTGGACGCCCTCGACGAAGATCCGGCTCTCCCGCGCGGTCCGCGCCCGCAGGCCGGGCACCAGGACCGAGCCCGAGGCGCTGCGCAGCGGTCCGGAGGGCGCCGAGGGCGGGCGCACCACGGTCACCGGACGCCCGTCGATCAGGAAGGACGCGGGGGCCATCTCGAACACCCGGCGCCGGCCGTGCCGGTCCTCCAGGGTGAGCGTGGTACGGTCCCAGGCCACCACCGCACCGCAGAAGCCGTCGTCGGCGACCTCCACGACCAGCCCGAGCTCGGCGGGGACGGTCGGGACGCTGCGCCGGTCCCGGCGCCGCCGGTCGCCGGAGAGGACGTCGTCGCCGTAGCGCCTGGGGTGGGGAGGCATGGTGCGGATTGTAGTGGCCGCGCCGCCGGGGAGGACGCGGACGCCGCGCGGCGGCGCGGCAGAATCCCCTGGCGGACGGGTGGGGCCTGACCGCGGCGGTTACTGGTTGATACCGTCCCCGAACGGACATAACGCCTCTTGGCTCCGCCGCGTAGAATTAGCACTTGAGACCACGGAGTGCCAGGAGGTGAGCGCGTGCTCGACGACCGTAAACTCGCGGTGCTGCGTGCCATCGTCGAAGACTACGTGTCCACGAACGAGCCCGTGGGATCCAAAGCACTGGTCGAGCGGCACAAGCTGGGGGTGTCCCCGGCTACCATCCGCAACGACATGGTGGCGTTGGAGGAACAGGGATACATCGCCCAGCCGCACACCAGCGCGGGCCGGGTGCCCACGGACAAGGGATACCGGCTCTTCGTGGACCGGCTCTCCACGGTCAAACCGCTGTCCAAGGCCGAGCGGCGGGCCATCGAGACGTTCCTGAGCGGGGCGCTGGACCTCGACGAGATCGTCTCCCGCACGGTGCGACTGCTGGCCCACCTGACCCGCCAGGTGGCGATCATGCAGTACCCGTCGCTGACCCGGTCGTGCGTGCAGCACATCGAACTCGTGCCGCTGGCGCCGCAGCGTGTCATGATGGTGCTGATCACCAACACCGGGCGGGTCGAGCAGCGCGTCATCGACGGCCTCGCAGAGGTCTCCGACGACGTGGTCGAGAACCTGCGCAGGGTGCTCAACCGGGCGCTCGCCGGGAAGTGGCTCACCGAGGCGCCCCAGGCGCTGGCGGGGGTCACCTCCCAGCTCCCGGTGGACGACCGTCCGATGGCCGAGTCGGTCCTGTCGGTCCTGATGGAGAGCCTCGTCGAGAAGCACGAGGAGAAGGTCGTCTTCGGGGGCACGTCGAACCTCGCCGCGATGGGGTTCTCGGCCGGACTCCGCGACGTCCTCGAAGCACTGGAAGAAAACGTCGTGCTCATCCGTTTGCTGGGTGAGATGGGCGACGCCTCGATGCTGACGGTGCGCATCGGGACGGAGAACGCCCACGAGGGCCTACAGGCCACGTCGGTGGTCGCCGCCGGATACGGGATCGGCGACCAGACGCTGGCCAAACTCGGGGTCGTCGGCCCCACCCGGATGGACTACCCAGGAACGATGGGAGCGGTGCGCGCAGTGGCAAGGTACGTCGGTCAGATCTTGGCGGGGCAGTAAGTGGCCAGGGACTATTACGAGATTCTCGGCGTCCGCCGTGACGCGACCCAGGACGAGATCAAGAAGGCATATCGCCGTCTCGCGCGTGAACTCCATCCGGACGTCAACCCCAATCCGGAGACGCAGGAGCGGTTCAAGGAGGTCGCCCAGGCCTACGAGGTGCTCTCCAACCCGGAGAAGCGCCGCATGTTCGACATGGGCGTCGACCCCTTCGCCCGCGGCGGCGCCGCGGGCGGCGGAGCGGGCGGCTTCGGCGGGGCGGGCTTCCCGTTCGACGACCTGATGAACGCGTTCTTCGGGGGCGCTGCGGGCGGCCCACGCACGGCGCGCGAGCGGATGCGCCGGGGACGCAGCATCAAGGTGCGGGTCGAGCTGGACCTGGCCGAGACCGCGTTCGGCGTCACCAAGGACATCACCTTCCCCACCGCGGTCGTGTGCGACACCTGCCAGGGCGAGGGGACGGCGCGGGGCAGCCACCCCGAGACCTGCGACATGTGCGGCGGCCGCGGCGAGGTCTCCCAGGTCACCCGCTCCTTCCTCGGCCAGGTCATGACCACCCGGCCGTGTCCGCAGTGCGCCGGGCAGGGCACCGTCATCCGCAACCCCTGCCCCGACTGCGCCGGGGAGGGCCGGGTGCGCGAGCGCGTCACCCGCAAGGTCCAGATCCCCGCGGGCGTCGAGGACGGCACCCAGATCCAGTTGGCGGGCGAGGGCGAGGTCGGTCCGAACGGCGGCCCGCGCGGCGACATCTTCCTGGAGATCGTGCAGCGCCCGCACCCGATCTTCGAGCGGCGCGGCGACGACCTGCACTGCACGGTCACGGTGCCGATGACGGCGGCGGCGCTGGGCGCGTCGCTGACCATCGACACCCTCGACGGCCCCGAGGAGATCGACCTGCGTCCCGGCACCAACTCCGGGCAGATCATCACCCTGGAGTCCAAGGGCTGCCACCACCTCAACGCGGCGGGCCGCGGCGACCTGCTGATCCACGTCACGGTGGAGACGCCCAGCCGCCTCGACGAGGAGCAGGAGGCGCTGCTGCGCAAGCTCGCCGAGCTGCGCGGCGAGGACCGCCCGCCCGGCAAGTTCAGCCCCGGACACGGCAACCTCTTCTCCCGCATCCGCGACGCTTTCGGCGCGCGGTGACGGCCCCGGTCTTCCTGGTCGACCCCGCGGACCTGGACACCGACCCCGTGCTGGTGACGGGCGCCGAGGGACGGCACGCCGCCACCGTGCGCAGGATCGGCGTGGGTGAGACCGTGCACCTGGTCGACGGCGCGGGCAACCGGGCGCACTGCGTGGTCACCGCGGTCGGCAGGGACACGGTCACCTGCGCGGTGCGCGAGCGCGTCCACGAGGAGGCGCCCGTGCCGCGCATCACCGTCGTCCAGGCGCTGCCCAAAGGCGACCGCGGGGAGCTGGCCGTGGAGGTCATGACCGAGGCGGGCGTCGACGCCGTGGTGCCCTGGCAGGCGGAGCGCTGCGTCACCCGGTGGCGGGGCGACCGCGCCGCCAAGGCGCTGGCCAAGTGGCGTTCTGCGGCCCGAGCCGCGGCCAAGCAGGCCCGCCGCAGCCGCATCCCCGAGATCGCCGAGCCGGCGGGCCGGGCGGAGGAGGTCGCGGAGCTGCTCGCGTCCGCCTCGCTGGGGATCGTGCTGCACGAGGAGGGCGCGGTGCGGCTGTCGGAGCTGGAACTGCCCGAGAAGCTGTCCGCCCCCGGGGGGCACGTGGTCCTGGTCGTCGGCCCCGAGGGGGGCTTCACCGACGCGGAGCTGGCGGCCTTCGAGGCGGTCGGGGCGGTGCGGGCGCTGCTCGGCCCCACCGTGCTGCGCACCTCCACGGCGGGAGTGGCGGCGCTGGCCGTCCTCCAGGCCCGGTGCGACCGCTGGTAGCCCGGCCGGACCGCTGCCGGGGAGCCCTCCCCGGCGAGGGGGTCACCGGGTGCTGCCATCCCCGGAGAGCGTGGGCGAGGAGGACGGCGTCTCCCCCGGGTCGCTGGGACGCGGGGACGAGGAGACGCCGTCCTGCTCGTCGTCTGCGGAGGGCGGGGAGGACGGCGTCTCCTCGCCCTCCTCGGCAGCGGGAGAGCCCGAGGGGCAGGGACGGGTGTCGTCGGAACGGCTGCTCTCGGCGCGGTGCGCGTCGTCGTCCCGGCTCCTGGGGGTCGCCGTGCAGGAGGGCTGCTGGGACTCCTCCGGGGAGCTGGTCGCCTCCGGAACGGACGGCGACGCTTCGGAGTGGGGCGGGACGGGCTGGAAGGGCACGCCGCCGGCCGGGGGGGCCACCGCGCCGTCCCCGTCGTGGGGCTCCTGGCCCAGGCTCGGCGGAGGGTCCTCGGCCTGTCGGCTGTCCGAGGCGGAGACGAACGACCCGGGCAGCACGTGGTCGCGGATCTGCGGAGTGCCCAGCAGGACCGATCCGGCGATCAGCACGGCCGCGCAGACGGCGACGACGGGACGGAACCACACCAGCCCGGACCAGGGGAACAGGCGCCTGCGTTCGGTGCGGGCCCGGATGCGCTCCAGCGCGTCGTGGGAGATGGGGATGCTGTCGGCCTCGGCGCGCAGGGCCGCCCGAAGCCGCTCTTCGAAGTCGTCGAATTCTTCGGTCATGTCGTCTGCTCCAGGAGCTTGCGGAGCGTGGAGATGCCGCGCGCCGTGTGGCTCTTGACCGCACCGCGGCTGATACCCATGGCGTCGGCGATCTGGGCCTCGGAGAGGTCCCCGTAGTACCGCAGGACGATGGCTTCCCGTTGCCGTGTCGGCAGGGCGCGCAGGGCGTTGACCACGTCGGCGCGCTCCAGTTCACCGAGGGCCCCGTGCTCGGCGCTGGGGGCGTCGGGAAGCGCTTTGGGGGCGTGCTTCTCGACGACGGCCCGGTGCCGCAGGACGGACCGGGCCTTGTTGACCACCGACTGGCGCAGATAGGAGAGCGCCTTGTTGGGATCGCGCAGCCGCCGCCAGGCTCCGTGCATGGCGACGAACGCGTCCTGTACGACTTCTTCGGCGGTGGCGACATCGCGGACGAGGAGGGCGGCGAGCCGCACGAGGGGACGGTAGTGGGCCGAGTAGAGCTGCGTCACCGCTTGGTCGGCGTCCCACCTGACCGACACCGTCGCTGCGGGCGCTCCCGCCACCATGGTTTCAGTCACGTGGTTAGGACGCGGCCCCTTCTCGCCGGGTTTACGAAAGGCCATGCCGTTCTTCTCGCTCGGTCGGAGACTGGTGTTTGCTGGAGAAGGCGCCCATGACCTCCTTCGGTGTCCGGGGGCGCGGTCGGCGCGCCGGCCCCCTCCGTGGCAGTCGGGGGCCGCGCGAACTACCAGGATAGTGGCGGAGGCGGTACCGCAGGCCCGGTTGCGCGATCCGAGGGCGGGCGGCCCTCACCGCCGCCCCCGGTGCGGGACTCCGGCATGATGGGGAGCCGGAAGAGCGCCCCGCGCTCTTCGGAGAAGGGAGGAGCGGTGACCGACAGTCGGTCCGACTGCCTATTCTGCAAGATCGTCACGGGGGAGGTGCCCGCCGAGGTCGTCCGGGAGGGAGAGCGCACGCTCGCCTTCCGCGACATCAACCCGCAGGCGCCCACGCACGTGCTGATCGTTCCGCGCGAGCACTACCCCGACGTGGCCAGCGCCGGGGCCGCCGGGGTCGGCGTCGTCGACGAGATCGCCCGCGAGGCGCGGGAGGTCGCCCGGGCCGAGGGCATCGCGGAGAGCGGGTACCGCCTGGTCTTCAACACCGGCCCCGGGGCCGGGCAGACCGTGTTCCACGTCCACGGCCACCTGCTGGGCGGACGCGGTCTACAGTGGCCTCCCGGGTGAGCGGGCGGCCCCGGGGCCGCCCCCGTCCGGCGGGCGGCTCCGGGGCCGGAGAAAACCCCTCGGGGACTGCGGTGCCGGTTGGTAGAATCGCAGTTGGAACGGAGAGGCCGTAGTGGCCTCTGTGACATGGCCTCCGGAGACGCGAAAGGCAGGGGCGAGACGGCCGCAAGGCCCCATCATGGTCGAGTCAACGTACGCAAACACCCAGGTCAAGGTCGTCGTCCCCGAAGAGCAGATGATGATCCACCTGCTGGGCTCCGGAGACGAACTGCTCCGGGTGGTCGAGAACTCCTTCGACAGCGACATCCACGTCCGGGGCAACGAGATCACGATCAGCGGTCGGCCCGAGGACAACGCCCAGGTGGTGCGGCTCATCGAGGAGCTCCTCCGGTTCGTGGAGAACGGGACCCAGATCACTCCCGACGCGATCGAGCGGGTCCTGGCCATGCTCCGCTCTCCCTCCGACGGTGAGCGACCCGCCGACGTGCTGACGATGAACATCCTGTCGGCCCGCGGGCGCACCATCCGGCCCAAGACGCTGAACCAGAAGCGCTATGTCGACGCGATCGACAGGCACACCATCGTCTTCGGGATCGGTCCCGCGGGAACCGGCAAGACCTACCTGGCCATGGCCAAGGCCGTCAAGGCGTTGCAGGCCAAGGAGGTCAACCGGATCATCCTCACCCGCCCCGCAGTCGAGGCGGGCGAGCGGCTGGGCTTCCTGCCGGGCACCCTCTACGAGAAGATCGACCCCTACCTGCGTCCGCTCTACGACGCGCTGCACGACATGATCGACCCCGACTCCATCCCCAAGCTGATGTCGGCGGGGACGATCGAGGTCGCACCGCTGGCCTACATGCGCGGACGCACCCTCAACGACGCCTTCATCATCCTGGACGAGGCGCAGAACACCTCTCCGGAGCAGATGAAGATGTTCCTCACCCGGCTCGGCTTCGGCTCCAAGATCGTGGTCACCGGTGACATCACCCAGGTCGACCTGCCCAGCGGCCAGTCGAGCGGACTGAGGACCGTCGAGACCATCCTCGACGGCATCGAGGACATCTGCTTCTGCCGGCTCACCAGCAACGACGTGGTCCGGCACAAGCTGGTCGGAAAGATCGTGGACGCCTACGGCAGGCACGAGGCGCAACAGCTCCAGAGACAGGGCAACGGTTCCACGGGACGCAGGGCGAACCGCTCCGACGGGACGGGCCCCGGAGCTGGTTGACCCCGCGGCGCGGCCCGCGCCGCGGGAGCATCCTGCTGACCCCAACGGAATTGAGGCCGGTAACAGCTATGAGTATCGACGTCGCGAACGAGTCCGGCGTCCCCGCCGACGAGGAGCGGCTGGCCCGCCTGGCGCAGTACGTGCTGGACGCCATGCGGGTCCACCCCCTCGCGGAGCTGTCGGTGCTCCTCGTCGACGAGGAGCCCATGACGGATCTGCACGTCCGGTGGATGAACGAGCCCGGTCCCACCGACGTGCTCTCCTTCCCCATGGACGAGCTGCGCCCCGGAGCGCCCGGGCGGACCTCCGAGCCGGGAATCCTCGGAGACGTGATCATCTGCCCGCAGGTCGCCGCCCGCCAGGCGGAGCAGGCCGGGCACAGCATGCAGGACGAGATCGACCTGCTGTGCACCCACGGGATCCTGCACCTGCTCGGCTACGACCACGCCGAACCCGACGAGCACCGGGAGATGTTCGGCCTCCAGAACGAACTCCTCGCGGGCTGGCGCCGGAGTCTGGAAGAGAACCAGTGAGCGGGGCCGCCGGCACGGGGATCGCCTTCGGCCTGGCGGTCCTGCTCACCGTCGGAGCGGCTTTCTTCGTCGCGGCCGAGACCGCACTCAGCCGGGCCATCCGGCTGGGCACGGACCCGGTGGACCGCGACCGCCCGGGCGCGCGCCGCCTGGCGCGGATCACCGCCGAGCCCGCCCAGCACCTCAACACGGTGCTGCTGCTGCGGGGCGGCTGCGAGGTCACGGCCGCCCTGGCGCTGGCGGTCGGCTTCTTCGGCTGGCTCGGCCTGACCTGGCCCGTGGCCGTCCTGACCGCGGCGGTGGCGGTGGTCGCCGACTACGTGCTGGTCGGAGTGGTCCCGAGGCTCCTGGCGCGGCGCTTCCCGGTCCTGGTGGCCGGGCTCGGCGCGGCCGTGGTGCGCCCCGCGGCGGCGGTGCTGGGACCGCTGGCCCGGCTCCTGGTGGCCGCCGGGCAGCTCCTCGTGCCGGGCGGCGGCGCCGACCGCGAGGGTCCCTTCTCCAGCGAGGAGGAGCTGCGCCACCTGGTGGACCTGGCCGAACGGGGGCACGTCATCGACCCCGAGGAGCGCCAGATGATCCACTCGGTGTTCCAGCTCGACGACACCACCGTGCGCGAGGTGATGATCCCGCGCACCGACATCGTCTTCCTGGACGCCGACGTCTCCGTCACCGATGCCCTGGAGAAGGCGCTGAGCAGCGGCTACTCCCGCATCCCGGTGATCGGGGAGAGCCTCGACGACATCGTCGGCATCGTCTACCTCAAGGACGTCGTGGCGCGCATGCACGACGCCTGGCGGGCCGACGGCGGGTCCCCCGACCCGGGGCGCACGGTCCGCGACATCATGCGCGAGCCCACCTACGTGCCCGACTCCAAACCGGTCGACGAACTGCTGCGGGAGATGCAGCAGCAGCGCATCCACCTGGCGGTGGTGATCGACGAGTACGGCGGCACCGCGGGAATCGTCACGATCGAGGACATCGTGGAGGAGATCGTCGGGGAGATCACCGACGAGTACGATGACGAGGTTCCGCCGATCGAACGCCTGGGCGAGGACCGCGCGCGGGTCACCGCGCGGCTCCCGGTGGGGGAGCTCGCCGAACTGTTCGCCGTGGCGATCGACGCGCCGGACGTGGACACCGTCGGCGGCCTGCTCGCCTACGCGCTCGGCCGGGTCCCGGTCCCCGGCTCCCAGGCCGACTACGCGGGGCTGCGCCTGGTGGCGGAGGACCCCGCACGCCGCCGCCGCAAGACCGCCACGGTCCTGGTGGAGCGGCTGCCCGCTCCCGCGGAGCCGGCGGAGCCAGAGCAGACCTGACCACAGGAGGCAGTTTTCCGTGAGCGAGACCACCCACGACATCCAGGACCCCGAGGACGCCAAGCTGATCACCCTGGCCCGCTCCTCGCGCGCCCGCAACGGCGCGGCCGAGGGCGCGGCGGTGCGCGACGAGACGGGCCGCACCTACGTGGCCACGACCGTCGCCCTGCCGTCGCTTCAGCTCAGCGCCCTACAGGCCGCCGTGGCGGCCGCGGTCTCCAGCGGCGCGCAGCGCCTGGAGGCGGCCGCGGTGGTGGGCGAGGCCGCGGAGTGGACGGCGGCCGACCGCGCGGTGGCGGCCGACCTCGGCGCCGCGACCCTGCTGCTGGCCGCGCCCGACGGCACCCCCGTCCAGGTGGAGCAGGCGTGAACGGTCGCGTGAACCGGTGAGACTGGAGACCATGGACGATCTCGACAGCACCCCGCCGCTTCCGATGCCCACCGGCAAGGAGGGCTACCGCAGCGGTTTCGTCTGCTTCGTCGGACGCCCCAACGTGGGCAAGTCGACGCTGATGAACGCCCTCGTCGGGCAGAAGGTGGCGATCACCAGCAACCGGCCGCAGACCACCCGGCGCACCGTGCGCGGCATCGTGCACCGCCCGGACGCGCAGTTGATCATCGTGGACACCCCGGGCCTGCACAAGCCGCGCACCCTGCTGGGGGAGCGGCTGGACAGCCTGGTGCGCTCCACCCTGGTCGAGGTCGACGTGATCGGGTTCTGCATCCCCGCCGACGAGCCCATCGGACGCGGCGACACCTACATCGCCCGGGAACTCGCCCAGCAGAAGGAGACCCCGGTCGTCGCGATCGTCACCAAGACCGACAAGGCCGAGCGGGCGCAGATCGTCGAGCAGTTGCTGGCGGTCTCCCGGCTGGGGGACTGGGCCGACATCGTGCCGGTCTCCGCCGAGAGCGGCTTCCAACTGGGCGAGCTCACCGACGTGCTCTGCGGCCACCTGCCGGAGGGGCCGCCGCTGTACCCCGACGGCGACCTCACCGACGAGCCCGACGAGATGCTGGTGGCCGAACTGGTCCGGGAGGCCGCCCTGGAGGGGGTGCGCGACGAGCTGCCGCACTCCATCGCGGTGGTGGTCGACGAGATGGCGCCGCGCGCGGGCACCAAGCCCGGACGCGAGCTCATCGACATCCACGCCTCGCTGTACGTGGAGCGCCCCAGCCAGAAGGCGATCGTCATCGGCGCGAAGGGCTCCCGGCTGCGTGAGGTCGGCACCCGGGCGCGCAGGCAGATCGAGGCGCTGCTGGGCAGCCGCGTCTACCTGGACCTGCGGGTGAAGGTCGCCAAGGACTGGCAGAGCGACCCCAAGCAACTGCGCCGCCTCGGCTTCGACCAGCAGGTCTGAGCGGTCAGCCGGAGGACTGCTGGTTGAGGTCGTCGGCCAGCTCCTGGGCCACCCGGCGCACCACGGGTGCGGCCTTGGCCACGAAATCCCAGGTCATCCGGGATTCCGGGCCGGAGATGGAGATCGCCATCATCGCCGGGCCGCCCAGGATCGGCACGGCCAGGCAACGCACGCCCACCTCCTGCTCCCCGTCGTCGATGGCGTAGCCGCGGCTGCGCACGCGGGCCAGTTCGGCGGCGAACTCCTCCGGGGTGGTGATGGTGCGGTCGGTGGCCGCGGGCATCCCGGTGCGGCGCACCACGGCCAGCGCCTCCTCCTCGGGCAGTTGCGCGAGCAGCGCCTTGCCCACCCCCGCCGAGTGCGGCAGCACCCTGCGGCCGACCTCGGTGAACATGCGCATCGCATGGGCCGAGGGCACCTGCGCCACGTAGACGACCCGGTCGCCGTCGAGGATGGCCAGGTTGGCGGTCTCGCCGAGCTCGTCCACCAGGTGCGCCAGGTGCGGGCGCGCCCAGGCGCCCAGGAGGCGGGAGGCGCTCTCGCCCAGGCCGATCAGGCGCGGCCCCAGGGCGTAGCGGCGCGACGGCAACTGGCGCACGTAGCCGTTGCCCACCAGGGAGCGGACGATGCGGTGGATCGTGGGCAGCGGCAGCCCCGAGGAGTGCGCGAGCTCGCTGAGCGAGGTCTCCCCGCCCGCCTCGGCCATGATCTCCAGCAGGGCGAACGCACGGTCCAGAGACTGCACCCCGCCGCGCTCCCGCTTGGCCGGGGCGACGGGGGTCCCGTTCATGTCGTCGAGTCCGGCGCCACCGGTAGCTGTCTGTGACGTGGTCAAAGGAATCAGCTCCCATCGCCGTGACCGACCGGGTGACGGCCACATGAGTTCTCGGGACCCTCATTGTGGGATACCCGGGGGCCGGTCCGCGGGTACCGCGCCCGTGTTGCGCGGGTAAAACCCCACCGGTCCGCGCCTGTGCGCCCGCCGGGGCGGGGACGGCGGCGGCCCGGTGTCCTTCCGAAGTGTAGAAGTCGGCATCCGTCATGCGGAAGTGCGGCGGGCGATTCCGTGGCCGCGGGGCGGGTGCGGGGAACGTGGTGTTCCCGACAGCGGCTGCCTGCGCAGACGCGGTGGCGCCGACCACCGGAGCGGATGAGTAGCCTCGGAGGGCGGGGGTTGCTGCCGCGCCTGTGGGAACAGTCTGCTAACGTTACTGCTGTCATGCTGCGCGAGCTGCTCCTGCTTAGCGGCCGCGGCGGGGGCCGATAGGCCGGCTCCCTCGCCGCGGAGGTTCGACCTGTCCGCTGTCGGCCGCACGACCGCAAGAGATCTTTTTCGGAGCTTTCCTTCCATGATTCCGCAGCAAAAGCCCAGTGGCATGCCCTTCCACCGCTACCAGCCGTTCAAGCCGGTCGACCTGCCCGACCGCACCTGGCCCTCCAAGACCATCACCAAGGCCCCCCGGTGGCTCTCCACCGACCTGCGTGACGGCAACCAGGCGCTGATCGAGCCCATGGACGCCCGGCGCAAGAGCGAGATCTTCGACCTGCTGGTCCGCATGGGCTACAAGGAGATCGAGGTCGGCTTCCCCGCGGCCAGCCAGACCGACTACGACTTCGTGCGCTACCTGATCGAAGAGGACCGCATCCCCGACGACGTGCAGATCTCGGTGCTGACCCAGGCGCGCGAGGAGCTGATCGAGCGCACCGTGCAGAGCCTGGTCGGCGCCAAGCGGGCCACCGTGCACCTGTACAACGCCACCGCGCCGGAGTTCCGCCGGGTGGTGTTCGGCGTCAACCGCGAGGAGTGCAAGGGCATCGCCGTGGAGGGCACGCGGCAGGTGCTGAAGTTCGCCGAGCAGTACCTGGGCGACACCGAGTACTTCGGCTACGAGTACTCGCCGGAGATCTTCATCGACACCGAGCTGGACTTCGCACTCGAGGTGTGCGAGGCCGTCATGGACGTCTACCAGCCCGGTCCGGACCGCGAGATCATCCTCAACCTGCCCGCCACGGTCGAGCGCGCCACCCCCAACGTCTACGCCGACCAGATCGAGTGGATGAGCCGCAACCTGTCGCGGCGCGAGTACGTGTGCCTGTCGGTCCACCCGCACAACGACCGCGGCACCGGCGTGGCCTCGGCGGAGCTGGCCGTGATGGCGGGCGCCGACCGCGTCGAGGGCTGCCTGTTCGGGCACGGCGAGCGCACGGGCAACGTCTGCCTGGTGACCCTGGGCCTGAACCTGTTCAGCCAGGGCGTCGACCCGATGATCGACTTCTCCGACATCGACGAGATCCGCCGCGTCGTCGAGCACTGCACCCAACTGCCGGTCAGCCCCCGCCACCCCTACGGCGGCGACCTGGTGTACACCGCGTTCTCCGGCTCCCACCAGGACGCCATCAAGAAGGGCTTCCACGCGCTGGAGGCCGACGCCGCGGCGGCGGGCGTCCCGGTGGACGAGTACCGGTGGAACGTGCCGTACCTGCCGATCGACCCCAAGGACGTCGGCCGCACCTACGAGGCCGTCATCCGGGTCAACAGCCAGTCCGGCAAGGGCGGCGTCTCCTACGTCCTGCAGCGCGACTACTCCATCGACCTGCCGCGCCGCCTGCAGATCGAGTTCTCCCGGGTCGTCCAGGGGTACACCGACGCCGAGGGCGGCGAGTTCAGCGGCGAGCGCATCTGGGAGATCTTCACCGACACCTACCTGTCCGAGGGCATGGTCGGGATCATGGCGCACCGCTCCGAGACCACCGGCGACGGCGAGTACCGCATCAGCGCGGACGTGCGGCTGCGCGACGAGATCCGGGAGATCTCCGGCACCGGCAACGGTCCGATCTCCGCCTTCGTGGACGCGCTGGCCGGCGTGGGCCTCAAGGTCCGGGTGCTGGACTACAGCGAGCACGCCCTGAGCGAGGGCGGCGACGCCCGCGCCGCCGCCTACGTGGAGGCCGAGGTCGACGGCCGCGTCCTGTGGGGCGTGGGGATCAACAGCAACATCACCACCGCCTCGCTGAAGGCGGTGTGCAGCGCGATCAACCGCGCCCAGAGCTGATCCCACGACGACGGCCGGGCGCGGTGCGGGGCT
>Ga0207864_1003332_pt1 | contig 13612 bp, 14 predicted proteins | sample HigsolmetaAR202D_FD_184834 | JGI IMG/M metagenome (GOLD analysis project Ga0207864, IMG submission 184834) | Ionic liquid and high solid enriched microbial communities from the Joint BioEnergy Institute, USA - AR20-2-D (SPAdes) (version 2) ...
CCACGGGATCGGTCATGGGTCGGTCCTCGGGGGTGTAGGTGTCTGGGACGGCGGGCGGTTGAGCGGGGGGAACAGCACGGTCTGCGGTCCGCGGCGGAAAAGCTGTGCGGGGCGGCCCCCGGTCGTGCGCCGTTGCGATCCGGCCGGGACGATGAAACCGGGAATTCCGCGGACTTTCCGGTAGAAATTACGCGGATCGAGTCGGGTTCCCCAGACCGCTTCGTAGACCTGCTGTAGTTCCGCGATGGTGAAGGTCTCCCCGCAGAATGCGGCGGCCAGGGAGGATTTCTCGAGTTTGGTGCGGGCGCGCTCGATTCCGTCGGCGAGGATCTGCCGGTGGTCGAAGGCGAGTTCGAGGTGTCGCGCCTCGACGTCGTGGACGGGCACCCAGGCGGCGCCCGCCGCGTCGGTTCCCGCCTCCGGCTCCGGGAGCCCGGGGGCGACGGCCAGGTAGGCCACGGAGACGACCCGGCCCCGCGGGTCGCGGCCGAGGGCCCCGTAGGCGCCCAGTTGCTCCAGGTGCAGGCGGGCTTCGTCGAGGTTGGCCTCCTCCCGCAGTTCGCGCCGGGCCGCTGCCGTGAGGTCCTCGTCCGCGTGGCTGAGAAAGCCTCCGGGGAGCGCGTGGCGGCCCCGGTAGGGCTCGATTCCCCGTTCGACGAGCAGCACGTGCAGTTGCGCGGAACGGAGCGTCAGAATGACCAGGTCGACCGCGAGAAGAACGGGAGGAGGCGTCCACGGGGTGTCGGGCATGGCAGCCATTCTCCCTTGCCGTCATTCTGACAGGAAGTGGAATCCGTTCTTTTCCTGAACAACGGAGAAAAGGGGCGTCCCCAACTGTTTCCCCTGGGGGAGGATTCCGGTTTGCCGGTGTGGGGGCTCCGGGAGGGAAAGCGGCCGCGCCCGGCGGGCGGGCGCTTCCCCGCCGGGCGCGGGGGCCGGGACTCCCCCCGCGCCCGGCCGGGGAGTGCAGGACGGGACGAACACGGCTGTTCGAGCACAATTTGGCGGGTCGCGCATCAAAGCGTGTCCCGCTGGATACCCTTCACAACATGACTGTGCGGCGGATTATGGGCATCGAGACCGAGTACGGGATCTCCGTGCCCGGCAACCCCGGTGCCAATGCGATGGTGACCTCCACTCAGGTGGTCAACGCCTACCTGGCGGCCTCGGCCGCGCGGGCGCGCAGGGCCCGCTGGGACTTCGAGGAAGAGAACCCGTTGCGTGACGCGCGCGGCTTCGACCTGGCGCGCGAGGCCGCAGACCCCAGCCAGCTCACCGACGAGGACCTGGGCCTGGCCAACGTCATCCTCACCAACGGCGCGCGGCTGTACGTCGACCACGCCCACCCCGAGTACTCCGCCCCCGAGGTCACCAACCCCCGTGACGCGGTGCTGTGGGACAAGGCAGGCGAACGGGTCATGGAGGACGCCGCCCGGCGCGCCTCGGCCCTCCCCAACGCCGAGCCCATCCAGTTGTACAAGAACAACACCGACAGCAAGGGCGCCTCCTACGGCTGCCACGAGAACTACCTGATGCGCCGGTCCACGCCGTTCGCGGAGATCGTGCAGCACCTCATCCCGTTCTTCGTCTCCCGGCAGGTGGTGTGCGGCGCGGGCCGGGTCGGCCTCGGCGTCGACTCCCGAGAGGCGGGCTACCAGATCAGCCAGCGCGCCGACTTCTTCGAGGTCGAGGTGGGCCTGGAGACCACCCTGAAGCGGCCCATCATCAACACCCGCGACGAGCCGCACGCCGACCCCGACAAGTACCGGCGGCTGCACGTCATCATCGGCGACGCCAACATGAGCGAGATCTCCACCTACCTGAAGCTGGGGACGACCTCGATCGTGCTGTCGATGATCGAGGACGGCTTCCTCACCACGGACCTGTCGCTGGAGACCCCGGTCGCCGACCTGCGGGCCGTCTCGCACGACCCCGGCCTCACCCACCAGGTGCGGCTGCGCGACGGACGGCAGATGACCGCGCTGCAACTGCAAGGCGAGTACCTGGAGCAGGCCCGCAAGTACGTCGAGGACCGCTACGGCACCGACGTCGACCCCGACACCGCCGACGTGCTCGACCGCTGGGAGGCGGTCCTGACCACCCTGGCCGACGACCCCATGCGGCTGGCCGACCAGCTCGACTGGGTGGCCAAGCTCAAGCTCCTGGAGGCCTACCGCGCCCGCGACGGACTGGCCTGGGACCACCACCGCCTGCAGATGGTCGACCTCCAGTACTCCGACGTGCGCGAGGACCGCGGCCTGTACAACCGGCTGGTGGCGCGCGGCAGGATGCGCCGCCTCCTCGACGAGTCCGAGGTGCAGCGGGCCGTCACCGAGCCCCCCGCCGACACCCGCGCCTACTTCCGCGGGCGCTGCCTGGCCAAGTACGCCGACTCGGTGGCCGCGGCCTCGTGGGACTCCGTCATCTTCGACATCCCCGGCTACGACTCCCTGCAACGCGTCCCCACCCTGGAGCCGCTGCGCGGCACCCGTGAGCACGTGGGGGAGCTGCTGGACCGCTCCGACACCGCCGCGGACCTGGTGGCCGCCCTCACCGGCGGCAGGCGCTGACCCGCGGCGCCCCGGCCGCCCGCTCGGGACCGGCGGCCGGGGCCGCGGACCGGAGCACCCCCGGCGGCCCGCCCGGGCTCCCGGACCTTCGCGCCTCAGTTGCGCCCGGCAGCAGAGCGCATGTAGGCGGTGAACTCCTCCAGGGAGATCAGCCCGTCGCCGTCGGAGTCGATGCCGCGCACGGCCGCCTCGGCCTGCTCCGCGGTGATCGGCGATCCCAGCACCTCCATCAGCCGGCTCAGCTCGCCCGCGGAGATGCGCTGGTCGTCGTCGCTGTCGACGAGGTCGAACGTCGCCGCGTACTCGTTGGTGTCGGCCACCGCCGTCCCCTTTCCGGCCCCTCGGCCGTGCCGTGATCGTGATGCGTGGACGATCGGTACCCTACAGCCGCCGTGCGGCGGACGGGACGGGCCGCAGCGAGCCGGGAGGGACGGTCCGGAGGGGCCGCAGAACCGGTCCGGAATCCCCGGCGACCGCGGCGGGCGGGATCCGCGTTGTTGCTGTTCAAACGTGTGTACGGGTGTTCCCGTGGGTAACGTGCGCAAAACAGGCGCCCTGATCAAGGTTGAGCGGGGCCCCAAGTGGCCAAGATAGAGGCGAGAGCTCGACAACAGGGAGGAGCCTCCACATGGCGACCAGGGAAACCGGGGGTCACAAGCACGCCACTCGGCACGACCAGGACCAGGAGATCGAAGAGGTCGAGACCGGGACCGAGGCCGCGGCCCGCAACGAGAAGCTGGCCGAGGACGTCGACGACATCCTTGACGAGATCGACGAGGTCCTCGAGACCAACTCCGAGGACTTCGTGCGGCAGTTCGTGCAGAAGGGCGGACAGTAGCGCCGACGGGGGCGGCAGTTCGCTGACAGAGAAGTCGTCACCGGCGGGTACCTCCGCCTCCTGAGCTGTCAGTAGGGTCACAGCAAGGCAACCGAAGCAAGTCCGCGGCGTCCCGCCCGCACCCGCGGGCGGGACGCCACCGAAGGGAGTCGCGTGTCTGAAGCGTTCATGGGCAGCGGACGCCTGCCCGCAGCGTTCATGAATCCGGGGACCTCGTCGTTTGTCGACTTCCTCAGCCAGGTGAGCCCTGACCGGCTGCCCCGCCTCGCAGACCTGACCTCCGACGGCTCCCCCGCCCACCTGACCCCCGAAGCCACCACCATCGTGGCCCTCGTCTTCCCCGGCGGCGTCGTCCTGGCCGGCGACCGAAGAGCCACCTCCGGCAACGTGATCGCCAACCGCGACATGGACAAGCTGTTCCGCACCGACGAGTTCTCCGCCGTCGCCATCGCGGGCGCTGCCGGGATCGGCATCGAACTGGCCAAGCTCTTCCAGGTGGAGCTGGAGCACTACGAGAAGCGCGAGGGCCGCCCGCTGTCCCTGGAGGGCAAGGCCAACCGGCTGGCCACCATGATCCGCTCCAACCTGGGGCTGGCCATGCAGGGCTTCGTCGTGGTCCCGCTGCTCGTCGGCTACGACACCGCCCGCGGGGAGGGGCGGATCTTCAGCTACGACCCGGTGGGCGGCTGCTACGAGGAGCACCGCTACCACTCCATCGGCTCCGGCTCGGTCTACGCCAAGGGGGCGCTCAAGAAGCTCTACCGCGAGGACCTCACCGAGGCCGACGCCGCGCTGGCCGCACTGCAGGCGCTCTACGACGCCGCCGACGACGACTCCGCGACGGGAGGCCCCGACTTGCAGCGCGGGATCTACCCGCTGGTCGACGTCATCACCGAGGAGGGGCACCGCCGGATGTCCACGGAAGAGGTCGAGTCGCTGGCGCGGACGGTCGTGGCCGGACGCGCCGAACGCCCCGACGGCCCCACCGCCCCGGTGCGCTGATCCTGTCGTCCCCCGCCCTTTCGACCAGTAAAGGAAACCACGCCGGTGTCGATGCCCTTCTACGTCTCGCCCGAACAGATCATGAAGGACAAGGCGGACTACGCGCGAAAAGGGATCGCGCGGGGCCGCAGCGCCGTCGTGCTGCAGTACGACGGCGGAATCCTGTTCGTGGCGGACAACATGTCGCGGACGCTGCACAAGATCAGCGAGCTCTACGACCGGGTCGCCTTCGCCGCGGTCGGCCGCTACAACGAGTTCGAGAACCTGCGCCTGGCCGGGGTCCGCTTCGCCGACATGCACGGCTACACCTACGACCGCAGCGACGTGACCGGCCAGATGCTGGCCAACGCCTACGCCCAGACCCTGGGCGCGGTCTTCACCGAGAGCAGCAAGCCCTGGGAGGTCGAGATCGTCGTCGGGGAGGTCGGAGACTCCCCCGACACCGACCAGATCTACCGCATCACCTTCGACGGCTCGGTGGTGGACGAGCACGACTTCCTCGCCATGGGCGGATCGGCCGAGCGGGTCACCGCGGCGCTGCGTGAGCGGTACGTCAAGAACATGTCCCTGACCGAGGCGCTGCGGGTCGCGGTGCACGGTCTGGCCCACGAGAACGGCGAGCGGCGCGAGCTGAAGGCGACCAGCCTCGAGGTGGCGGTGCTGGAACGCTCACGGCCGCACCGCAAGTTCCGCCGCATCCAGGGGGACCGCCTGGTCCGGATGCTGGAGGAGGCCCGGCAGGCCGAGGAGACGGCCGAGGCCCAGGCACCCGAAGACGGCGGCGCCACTGACGGAGTGTGATTCGGCAGGCGCCGCGGGCCCGGGTCCGCGGCGCCGCGGACGGAAGAAGGACGGGTGAGGCCGCGTGGAACGCCGCATCTTCGGTCTGGAGAACGAGTACGGGGTCACCTGCACGTTCCGGGGGCAGCGCCGGCTGTCGCCGGACGAGGTGGCCCGCTATCTGTTCCGCCGTGTGGTGTCGTGGGGACGCAGTTCCAACGTGTTCCTGCGCAACGGAGCGCGGCTCTACCTGGACGTGGGATCCCACCCCGAGTACGCCACCCCCGAGTGCGACAACCTGCTCGACCTGGTGGCCCACGACAAGGCCGGCGAGCGCATCCTCGAAGGGCTGCAGGTCGACGCCGAGCAGCGGCTCCACGAGGAGGGCATCGCCGGGGACATCTACCTGTTCAAGAACAACACCGACTCGGCCGGCAACTCCTACGGCTGCCACGAGAACTACCTCGTGGGGCGGCACGGGGAGTTCGGGAAGCTGGCCGACGTCCTCATCCCCTTCCTGGTCACCCGCCAGATCATCTGCGGCGCGGGCAAGGTGTTGCAGACCCCGCGCGGTGCGCTGTACTGCGTGAGCCAGCGCGCCGAGCACATCTGGGAGGGCGTGTCCTCGGCCACCACCCGCTCCCGCCCCATCATCAACACCCGCGACGAGCCGCACGCCGACGCCGAGAGGTTCCGGCGGCTGCACGTCATCGTGGGCGACTCCAACATGAGCGAGACCACGACGCTGCTCAAGCTCGCCTCCACCGACCTGGTGCTGCGCATGATCGAGGCGAACGTGGTGATGCGCGACTACACGTTGGAGAACCCGATCCGGGCGATCCGCGAGGTCAGCCACGACATGACGGGCCGCCGCAAGGTCCGGCTGGCCAACGGCCGCGAGGCCAGCGCGCTGGAGATCCAGCGCGAGTACCTGGAGAAGGTGCAGAACTTCGTGGACCGCACCGGTACCGACGCCACCGGCAAGCGGGTGCTGGAGCTGTGGCAGCGCACCCTGGAGGCGGTCGAGACCGGCAACCTGGACCTGGTGGCGCGCGAGATCGACTGGGTGGCCAAGTACAAGCTGCTGGAGCGCTACCGTGCCAAGCACGGGCTGAGCCTGTCCTCGCCCCGGGTGGCCCAACTGGACCTGACCTACCACGACATCCACCGCGACCGCGGCCTGTTCTACCTGCTGCAACGGCGCGGGCAGATGGAGCGCGTGGTCAGCGACCTGAAGATCTTCGAGGCCAAGTCGGTGCCGCCGCAGACCACCCGGGCCCGGCTGCGCGGCGAGTTCATCAAGAAGGCACAGGAGAAGCGGCGCGACTTCACGGTGGACTGGGTGCACCTCAAGCTCAACGACCAGGCCCAGCGCACCGTGCTGTGCAAGGACCCGTTCAAGGCGGTCGACGAGCGGGTGGAGAAGCTCATCGCGGGCATGTGACCCGGCGCCCGGCTCCCCGCCCCGGGCGGGGAGCCGGGGACGGTCCGCCGGGGTCAGCGGGCGGAGTCCCCGACCGGCCGCCGCAGCGTTCCCCGCGCCGCCGGGGCGGAGTCGGCGGCACCGCCGACGCCGTGCCGCAGCAGGTCCTCGGCGGTCTGCTCCAGGTGGGCGTTCATCGCGGCCCGGGCCGCCGCGGGGGAGCCGGCGGTGATCTCGGCGAGGATGCGGCGGTGGTGCCGCAGGGTGCGGCGGCGGACCTGGACCACGTGGGCGGCCCGGGTGTGCAGCCGCAGCAGCATCCGCTCCAGCGGTCCGCACATCGCCGGGACGAACACGTTGCCGCAGGAGCGCAGGACCGTCGAGTGGAAGGCGAGCTCGGCGCGGACGAAGGCGGCGGCGTCGTGCTCGGCGACGGCCTTGTCCATCTCCGCCACGTGCGTCCCCAGCAGGGCGAGGTCGGCCTCGCTGCGGCGCTGGGCGCACAGCTCGGCCGCTCCCGTCTCCAGGATGCGCTGGGCCTCCAGCAGTCCCAGCGCCGCCGTGCTCGACCCGCTGCGGCGTCCCGCCAGGCGCAGGACGAGCTCCAGGTCGGTCCACTGGTCGGGGGCGTTGACGTAGGTGCCGCGTCCGCGTTTGACCCGGACGATGTTCTTGGTCCGCAGCACCTTGACCGCCTCGCGGACGGTCAGACGGCTGACGCCGGCCTGTGCGGCGATCTCGCCCTCCGAGGGCAACGCCTCGTCCACCGCGAGCTCGCCGCGCACCACCTGGTCGAGTAGCTGGTCGGCCAGGCGGTCCGCCAGGCTCTCACTCCCCATGCACGGACTACCTTCGGAACAGTTCGGTTTCCGCGAAAGTAACACTCCATCACTCAATGTGCAAGATGTCACACAGGGAGACATGGGGAATAAAGGTCACCATTCGGCGAAGGAGCCGTCGGGATGGCGCCAGACCGGCCCCCGCCAGTCGGGCACCGACCCGTCGGCGGCGCGCACCGCACGCTCGTCCACGGTGATCCCCAGCCCGGGTCGGAGGGGACGGGGCAGGTAGCCGTCGGCGACGGTGAACACCTCCGGGTCGACCAGGTAGTCGAGGACCTCCGCGCCCCGGTTGTAGTGGATGCCGATGCTCTGCTCCTGGATGAGGAAGTTCGGCACGCAGCAGGCGATCTGCATGCCGGCGGCCAGCGCGACCGGCCCCAGCGGGCAGTGCGGGGCCAGCAGCACGTCGAAGGTCTCGGCGAGCGCGGCGATGCGGCGCACCTCCGAGATGCCGCCCGCGTGCGACAGGTCCGGTTGCAGCACCGCGATCCCCGCCTGCAACGCGGGCAGCACCTCGGCGCGGGAGAACAGCCGCTCCCCGGTGGCGATGGGCACGGTGGTGGCGGCCACCACGTCGCCGATGCGGTGGGTGTGCTCGGGCAGCACCGGCTCCTCGACGAACAGGGGGTGCAGCGGGGCCAGGTGCTCGACGACCCGCCGCGCGTTGGCGGTGGTGAAGCGGCCGTGGAAGTCCACCGCGAAGTCCCGGTCGGGGCCGAGGGCGGCGCGCGCCGCCTCGGCGCGGCGCACGATCTCCGCCACCGCGCGCGGCGTGGAGAGCGGGTCGGTGCGGCCCGCGGCGTTCATCTTCACCGCGGTGAACCCCGCCTCCACCCGCTCGGCCACCGCCTCGGCGATCTGTCCGGGCTCGTCCCCGCCGACCCAGCCGTAGCAGCGCACCCGGTCCCGCACCGGGCCGCCCAGCATGACGTGCACCGGGACCCCCAGCACCTGGCCCGCGATGTCCCACAGCGCCTGGTCGAGCCCGGCCACCGCGCTGGACAGCACCGGCCCGCCGCGGTAGAAGGACGCCTTGGCCATCGTCTGCCAGTGGTCCTCGATCCGCATCGGGTCGCGGCCGACGAGCAGCTCGGCGAGTTCGTGCACCGCGGTGCGCACGGTGGAGGCGCGCCCCTCCACCACGGGCTCGCCCCAGCCCACCACGCCGTCGTCGGTCTCCACCCGGCACAGCAGCCAGCGCGGGGGCACGGCGAAGGTCTCGACGCGGGCGATCTTCACGTGTGCTCCTCCCGGTCGGGGGGACCGGCCGCGGGGGCGGCCAGGCGGCGGACGTCGGCGGCGGAGGCGGCCAGCAGCGCGCGCATCGCGGCCTCGGCCGCGTCGGCGTCGCGGGCGCGCACCGCCTCCAGGACCGCGCGGTGCCCCGGGACCGGGTCGGCCCCCGGGTCGGCGGAGTGCACCAGCACGTCGCGTTCCACCAGGCCGGGGGCGACCAGCAGGTCCATGCGGGCCAGCAGCTCGTTGCCGGAGGCGGCCAGCAGGCAGCGGTGGAACTCCAGGTCGGCCAGCGCGTGCGCGCGGGGGTCGCCGCGGGTGCGCTCCATGCGGGCCAGGGCCTCGGCCAGGTCCGCCACCTGCGCACCGGTCCGGCGCGCCGCCGCGTAGCGCGCGGCCGCCGGCTCCACCAGGGCGCGCAGCTCGGCCAGGTCGGCCATGAGCCGGGCGGTGTCGCCGCCGCAGGCGCGCCAGCGTGCCACGTCCGCGTCGAGCAGGTGCCACTCCGAGCGCGGCCGCACGAAGGTGCCGCGCTTCTGCCGGGAGTCCACCAGCCCCTTGGCGGCGAGCACCCGCACGCTCTCGCGCAGCACGCTCATGCTCACCCCGAGTTCGGCGCCCAGGGCGCGCAGGTCGAGGAGCGAGCCCTCGGGCAGCGCGCCGGAGGCCACGCGCCGCCCCAGCAGTTCGACGATGCGGCCGTGGACGCCCCGGCCCGCGTACCCGCCCACGGTCACGCCGAGGTCTTGTAGGAGGTCCAGCCGCCGTCGACGAGCAGCGTCGTCCCGGTGACGTAGGAGGCGTCGTCGGAGAGCAGGAAGGCGATCGCGGCGGCGACCTCGGCGGGGTCGCCGAGACGGCCCGCGACGGTCTGCTCCGCGCTGCGGCGCACGTCCTCGGCGCTGACGCCGTCCCAGGCGCGGGTGCGGATCGGCCCGGGCAGGACGCTGTTGACCCGCACCCGGGGGCCGTACTCCACCGCCAACTGCCGCGCCAGGCCGGTCAGCCCCGCCTTGGCCGCGGCGTAGGCGGGACGGCCGGGCAGTCCGACCAGCGCGTGCACCGAGGAGACCGCCACCACGCTGCCGCCGCGGGCGAGCAGGTCGTCCAGGCAGGCGCGCACCCCCAGGAAGGTGGCGGTCAGCGTCACCGCCAACTGGTCGTTGAAGTCGGCCGGCGAGGTGGCGTGGGCGGGGGCGACGGTGACCCGGTAGGCGTTGCTGACTAGGGCGTCCACGGGACCGAACGCGTCGTTGGCGGCGCGCACGGTGCGCGCCCAGGCGTCCTCGTCGGAGACGTCGCAGTGCTGGAAGAGCGCGCGGCGGCCGTGCGCGCGCAGCTCGGCGGCGGCCTGTTCGCCGCGCTCGGCGTCGATGTCGGCGAGGACGACGGCCGCGCCCTCGGCGGCCAGCCGCCGCGCGGTCGCCGCTCCGATGCCTCCCGCGGCTCCGGTGACCAGGGCGACGCGGTCGGTGAAGCGGGAGGCGGAAGGGCCCGAGGGTGCGGATGGCGGCACGGTGCTCTCCGAGGACGGCCGAAACGGCGCGGAATAAATCTGAATTAATTTTTGCGCCGCAGGTCACCGGGGCGCAAGGGCTATCGGTGAAATCACCGGTTCCTCCGGTGGACACTTCCCGGGGCACGGGGCCGTGGGTAACTTGAGGGTCCGCGGCACAGCCCCCCTTGTCCCTCCCCGGCGTGCCGCAGTGTCGGCCCCGTCGCATACCAACCGGTTGGGATGCGACGGGGCGTGTCCCGCGACCCCACCCGCGGTGGCCCCGCACAGACAGAAAGAGACGCCATGGCCCCTACCGCATCCTCCCCCCTGATGGAGGCCGAGGGGGTGACCGTCCGCTTCGGCGGCCTCGCCGCGCTCTCCGACGTCGGACTGAGCATCGCCCCCCAGAGCGTGACCGGCCTCATCGGGCCGAACGGAGCCGGCAAGACCACCCTGTTCAACGTGCTGACGGGAGTGGTCAGACCGCAGCGCGGCACCGTCACCTTCAAGGGCCGCCCTCTGCGCGGCCACCGGCCGCACCGGTTGGCGTCACTGGGGATCTCCCGCACCTTCCAGGGACTCAACCTCTTCGGCCTGATGACGGTGCTGGACAACGTGATCGTCGGCGCGGACCCCCTGGGCCGCTCCCGGCTGCCCGGCATGCTCACCGGCCTGGGCGGCTACGAACGCGACGAACGGGAGCTCGCCGACCGCGCGATGGCCCTCCTGGAGGAGTTCGGCATCGCCGACGTCGCCCACGCCCTGCCCGCCACCCTGCCCTACGGGTTGCAGAAGCGGGTGGCGCTGGCCCGCGCCCTGGCGGCCGAACCCGAACTGCTGCTCCTCGACGAGCCCGCCAGCGGCCTGTCCGGCGCCGACCTGGCCGACCTGGCCGCCGTCATCCGCCGGTGCAGCCGGACCATGGGCGTCGTCCTCGTCGAACACCACATGGACCTGGTCATGGACGTGTGCGACCACATCGTCGTCCTCAACTTCGGCAGGGTCATCTGCTCCGGCCCGCCCGCCGCCGTCCAGGCCGACCCCGCCGTCGCGGAGGCCTACCTCGGCACCCCCGTCCAGGAGGACGCCGGTGACTGACACGCCCCTGCTCCAGATCGAGAACCTCTCCACCCACTACGGCGCGGTCCAGGCGCTGCGCTCGGTGGACCTGACCGTCCACGCCGGCGAGATCTGCGCGGTCCTGGGCGCCAACGGCGCGGGCAAGACCACCCTGCTGCGCACCGTCTCCGGACTCCAGCCCGCCGCGCCGGGCAGCCGGGTCCGCGTCGGCGGCGTCGACGTCACCCGCAGCCCCGCCGAGGACATGGTCCGCCACGGCCTGGCACACGTGCCCGAGGGCGGCGGCGTCATCGTCGAGCTGACCGTCGAGGAGAACCTGCGCCTGGGCGGGCTGTGGCGGCGGGACCGGCGCGACCGCGCCAGGGCGCTCGACGAGGTGTACGCGCTGTTCCCGCCGCTGGCCGAGCGGAGGAGGCGCCCCGCCGGCACCCTGTCCGGCGGCGAGCGCCAGATGCTCGCCATCGGCCGGGCGCTGATGGCCCGGCCCCGGGTGCTGCTGCTGGACGAGCCCTCCCTGGGACTGGCCCCGCTCGTCACCCGGCAGATCATGCGGCTGCTGCACGACCTGCGCGAGCGCACCGGGCTGACGGTGGTGCTGGTGGAGCAGAACGCCGCGAGCGCCTTGTCCGTCACCGACCACGGCGTCGTGCTCTCCCAGGGGGCGGTCGTGGCCCGCGGAAGCTCCGCCGAACTCCTCGCCGACGACCGCATGCGCCACGCCTACCTGGGCTTCTGAGGGGGCCACGTGAACCAGTTCGTCAGTCTCACCTTCGAGGGGATCGCCAACGGCGCGGTCTACGCGGCCCTCGGGCTGTCCCTCGTCATCGTCTACCAGGCGACCCGGGTGGTGAACTTCGCCCAGCCCGCGCTCGCCCTGATCGCGGCCTACACCGCCCACACCGTCATCCGGGCGACCGGCAGCTACTGGCTGGGCTTCGCCTCCGCCGTGGCCGCCGGGACGCTGCTGGGCGTGCTCACCGAGCGGCTCCTGCTCCGCCGCGTGCAGGACCGGTCCCCGCTCAACGCCGTCATCCTCACCCTCGGCCTGCTCCTCGCCCTGCGGGGCCTGGCCGGCATGGTGTGGGGCAACCTGCAACACTCCTTCCCGCCCCCGATGAGCTTCCGCGACCTCGAGGCGGTCCCCATCTCCCCGGAGGAGCTCTTCGCCCTCGCCTCGGTCGCCCTGGTCGCCGCCGCGCTGTTCGTCCTCCACCGCTTCACCCCCCTCGGGCTGCGGATGCGCGCCGCGGCGCTGCGCCCCGAGTCGGCGCGGCTCAGCGGGGTCCGGGTGGGACTGGTGCTCACCGCCGGCTGGGGCATCGCCTCGGCGATCGGCGCGCTCGCCGGGATGCTCGCCGTCCCGCCGCTGCTGTCGCCCACCGTGCTCGACGCGGTCTTCGTCTACGGCATCGCCGCGGCCGTGCTCGGCGGCCTGGACAACCCGTTCGGGGCGCTCGCCGGCGGCCTGGTCATCGGCGTGGGCCTGTCCTACGTCTCCGGCTACGTCGGCTCCGAGCTCACCACGCTCGCCGCCCTGGCGATCCTCGTCGTCGTGCTCAGCCTGCGGCCCGCCGGACTGTTCTCCCGGGCGACCGTTCGAAAGGTGTAGTCGATGGCCTCCTCCCTGCGACGAGACGACCCCCCGGCGACGGCCGCCGCGCCCGCGCGGCCCGCCGCCCCGCGCCGCCGCGCCCTGCCCGTCCTGGCCCGGCACCTGGCCGCCGCGGCGCTCGCCCTGGCCGCGATCGCCGCGCTGACCTTCCTCGTCGGCCCCCTGGAGCACCTGCGCATCGCCAGGGTGGGCTACCTGCTGCTCGCCGTCGCCGGCCTGCAGATCCTGGTCGGCGCCAGCGGACAGGTCTCCCTCGGCCACGGCGCGTTCATGTTCGTCGGCGCCTACACCACGGCGCTGACCGTGCTGCACGCGCCCGCGGTGCCGCTGGCGGGGGTCATGGTGCTCGCGGTCGCCGCCGGCTGCCTGGCCGGAGTCCTGGTCGGCGCGGCCACGGCCCGGCTGCACGGCCCCTACCTGGCCGGCGCCACGCTCGCCCTGGCGGTGGGCCTGCCCGCGCTGGCCCTGTACTTCTCCGACCTGCTCGGCGGCTCCAACGGGCTGCGGTTCGCGCTGCGCGGCACCCCGCCCGAACTGTCCGGCCTGCTCACCGACAACCAGTGGAAGGCCCTGGTCGTCTGGCTGACCGTGCTGACGGCCCTGGTGGTCCTGGCGACGCTGAGCCGGGGACGGCTGGGGCGGCGCATGCGCGCCGTCCGCGACGACGAGTCCGCCGCGGCCATGGCAGGCATCCCGGTCGGACGCACCCGGGTCACCGCGTTCGTCGTCAG
>Ga0207864_1003334_pt1 | contig 13593 bp, 13 predicted proteins | sample HigsolmetaAR202D_FD_184834 | JGI IMG/M metagenome (GOLD analysis project Ga0207864, IMG submission 184834) | Ionic liquid and high solid enriched microbial communities from the Joint BioEnergy Institute, USA - AR20-2-D (SPAdes) (version 2) ...
GAGCTGCGGCTGGCAGTTGCGCGCCTGCGACACAAACCGCATGTGCTGCGTGGCGTGATTGCCCAGACCGGACTTTAGCTCTCTATGCAGAGGTCAGTAAGCCCGCTCTCTTTGCCTATTCTCTTTCCGTAGCTCGTCCTTACTGTTCGCATGCCTGTCGGCGCAGCATAACGAAGAATCCGCCTTGCCAACTCCCGATGTCGTGCACCAAGAAGCTCTAGCAGAAGGTATCGCTGCCAGGAACATACGTTAAGCGGAGACCCGATCGGTTGAGCTGCCGAGCCGGTGGAGTCTTTCACTATTCCTTCGGGATGGGTATGTTAACTCAATATTCCTGACCACCACTATAGACGCGGGCCTTCAGATATTATCTTGGAAGGCTCCATGTGCATACCTCTTGGTGTTCAGCACGCCGGGCGCTACAACCTATAGGTACTTGGACGGGAGTTCCAAAGGAGCAGACAGCAACTCCAGCCACAATTTTATCTGTAGCCGTGTCCTGGGAAAAGGGGATAGACAAGGGGTGCCTTCTCTGCTATTCTCGGGCCGAACGAGATATGATAGTTGGCTCATCTGCTCCATTTTGGTCATCAGCAGTTGCTCATCGAGTGACGCCCCCGGATCTACTCTACCGTAGCTCCTGTTCTTTCCTAGACGTCATGGAGGAAGTTATGAGTCGCGTCTTGCATCCCGCTCGGCACCTCAGTTTAATCCTTTGCCTGTTTATTGCTATGATCGCCCCCTCAAATGCCATGGCCGAAGAAGATACGTTGCCTGATCCAGAATTGGGGTGCAACGACATCCGATGCGTATATGACATATCATCCGGAGATGATGATGCGGGTAGCGGTGGAACTTATGATGATTGCAATTTTGACGTGGGTAGAAATGAAGTCTATTTTGGGGCATGCGAAACACCGAATACGGTAGTAGCCGATACGGCAGGATTCCGATTCATCACGACCTCACAACTCAGCAGTTCTGCTCCCATTGATCGCGCATTCATATGGTTCAAAGTAGATGGACCGTACACAGACGACGTGACAGTTGACATCTACGGGCAGAAAAGCACAACTGCGGCAGCATTCTCCAGTTTATCAACACCCGCTTCGCGACCGTTGACAAACGCATCTGTCGCATGGTCGATCACACCAGATTGGGACTGGACAGAGCGGTGGAGTACTGTTGACATCACGCCCGTTATCGAAGAAATCACACAGCAGAGTGGTTGGTCAGGAGGAAATGCGTTAGCAGTAATCATCAAAGGGCAAAACTCAGGGACCTTTCGCCGTGTTTTCGCTTATGAACGAGACAGCGATCTGACTGCACGTCTGGTCGTGTACTTTAAGCATCCTGACAAGAGCCGTGCCTATTATCCTGTAAATACGGGTGCTCTTGATTGGGATGATCAGGTCACCTTCAATAATCAGACACGATTGAACGCATATACATACGGATATAATCATCCAAATGTAACTAATCCTGTTATCGTCCTTGCTTTCGGCCGACAACTCCATCCTGATGACATCAATCAAGATACCCAACAGCCTGTGGGTTACTGGGGCGTCAAGTTGGTTCAAGATGATCGCGTGGCCGAGAGTTGGGTCACAGATGTGGCACAGGCATACATTGATGGGTATAACGACAACCCCGCCCACACTCCTGCTACTATCGTCGTCGGTACCAGTAATGCTACGTATGACTGGTTATGTGAAAACGACACTGAGGTCGACGCTCGTTGGGGACAGGCAGGGTCGCGATGGGGTTATTTGGTAGGCAATTTGACCGAACGCACTAAGGTCAAAGTGTTCGCCGGCAATGATGTAGAAAGTTGGGAGGGAGAAGACGACTTCGGCTCATGGGAAGCTTGTGGTTGGGGAACAGAGGAGTGGTTCGTTGGATATTCCTACTATACCTCTCGTAAAATCCTCAACTTCGGAAGCTATGCATATGGTGAGATGCCAACTCAGTGGACTGAAGACCAGCAGTATGCGACTGTATGGGGCAGACCAGAAGCTCTCATAGCACCCCAGATTTATACTACTGGTCAGGCACAACAGTGGGCTCCTTTCGCTGTCGATCGGAAGTTCTATTTCTTTGGCTTAACGTCCAGTAACGGGAGCTCGATCCCGAATGGAACTGCTCTGACATACGATGATGCTTGGTACGCGTTGTATGACGAACTCGAGTCAGAGCAGTACCAGCATAGTCTTCGGCCGTCGATCTCGACGTTCCACTTTGATAATTGATAGTGCGGTCAACCCTAGTCAGTGTCACCAGTGATGATAAGGATCGGCCACAAGAAGCTCCATAACGGGCACTAAGGAGCATACAATGCGCCTGACTACATTACGCACCCTCGCAGGAATGCTGTTTCTCTTCGTTCTCTTCGGAGGTGGCCTGTGGATCGTGAGTCAGACGATGCCACGATCGGTACAAACAGGCGCGACGAACGCGACGGCTCGCGCGACTAGTGAGACTTCTTCAGCCACGGCACAACCAACCGCATTACCAACTGAGCAGCAAATCTTAGGACAACCTGTTGCAGTTCAAGCAACCGCCTATACTGAACACTGTATCCCTGGTCATTCTGCCGAACAGTATCCACAGCATCTCTGCGCCGAATTGAAGCGGAGCGCGCTCGACCTAGAGTATGCCCAATTCTACGCAACCGCTACAGCTGCTGCACCCACAATAGACCCACAGCGAACTGCGACACCGCTGCCCACGCAGCCCCTACCAACACCATATGTATTGTCGGACGAGGATTTGATCATCAAGCCCATTGATTTGGGCATTCGCGGCGGTGGTGACCCATACAGCCTCTGGTCACTCGGCGTTATGCTGGGCTCAAATGGGGAACCCTATGATGTCCGACTTTCGTCAGATGTTGTCCATCGTGAAGGGCAACGTGTGTCCATTCTTGCTCTGCAGTTCCGCGCCATGCCTGATAGCCCCTATTCACGAGACTCTGCCATGCAGAATCGTGAATGGGTCATTCCCAATAACCCCGGAATCACAATGATCACCGGGGTGTCGGGGCAGCGTGGCATTGTGAGTCTAGTGGGAGAGCGTGGTGAGCTGATAACGTTCGACCTGACGACCGAACAATGGACGTTCCAACAACCGCTACCTTCTACGAGCACAGCTATTGTTTCGACCTCCGCACCGTGATGCTTCAAGACATCGTCTGTCCCTGGCTTCGTGCATCGCAACTCGGTTCTCAAGTCATGATTGTACATCTAGTGCAAACCCTACAATGCAGGAGCAACGGGTGCTAGAGCTCAAGCTATGGCAGCCTCAGTAGGAACAGCATCCATGCGGATCATATCGATAGATCCGTATTCTCTTGCGCCTAGAGAACTAAGCGACTTACTGCTTTCGATGCCGGACGCAGTTCTCATCGACACTTTAAGTCAAATTGAGGATGTGATTGGCTCATGCATCAAGCAAAGACCAGACGTAGCGATATTTGTAACCGACTGGAGTGATAATGTCACCATTGATACCATAAGAGAGCTACACGTCAACATGCCTTCTATTCATATCACACTCATAACAATGCAGTTAGAGCCACTACGAGTTGCAACTGTATTCGCCTCAGGTGCACTCGGATACGTTACACACGAGGGCATTGCCGATCTTCCATGTATCCTTCGCTTAGTGTCCCGAGGATGCATCGCATGTTGTTCGGTTAGTACGAGGCAATTGACTACACGCATAGTTGAAAGCCGAAAACTTTCTTCACGAGAAATGACCATTGCTGCGCAGGTTGTGGCTGGACAAACTAGTCCCGAGATTGCAGATCTTCTCGGAATCAAGACTTCAACAGTCGAAACACATATTGAGCGAATACTTCGCAAGATTGATGGTCGTACGAGGATCGATATTGCCACGTGGTGGATGGGTCGAATTGGGGCATTTGATGAAGGAGACACGGAAGCAGATGCTTCGTTCAATCCCCCCTCCTACTGACCTCTGCATAGAGAGCTAAAGTCCGGTCTGGGCAATCACGCCACGCAGCACATGCGGTTTGTGTCGCAGGCGCGCAACTGCCAGCCGCAGCTCCTCGCGCAACTCCGCCAGCGTCTGGCAGACCAGATTTCGCATCTCCACATACTTCAGGTGTTGCCAGATGCCCTCATCTGGATTAAGTTCCGGCGCATACGGCGGTAAACTGACCAACTGGATACGATTCTCCTCGCGTGCCAACCACTCCTTGATCGGTTTGCTGCGATGGATGGGTGCGCCATCCCACACCACCAGCAGTGGCCCGGCAATATGACGCTGCAGATGCTGCAAAAAATCCACGACCGTTGGACCACGATAGGCGCGCTCCTGCTGCTTGAGGTAGCATCTGCCACACTCCGTCACGCCACTGATCACCGAGAGATGTTGGTAGCTCTTGGGCGCACGCAGCACTGGTGTTTGACCGATTGGTGCGTAGCTGCGCACCAGGCTCGGCAACAAGTAGAAGGCTGCCTCGTCTACGTAGACGATCGTTCGTCCCTCCTGCTCGGCTTTTTTTTGATCGCCGGCCATTGCTCACGCTTCCAGCGCTCAATCGCCTGCTCATCACGCTGGCTGGCGCGCTCTATTGGCACCTGCACGCTCCAGCCGATCGCTTTGAGGATGCGCCCGACGTGGTCACGATGATAGCTGACGCCAAAGTGGCGTTTGATCAGCAGGCGGACACGATCCTGGGTCCAGGTCTCGCCGAGGAAGCCATGCGCCTCAGCCCCTTTGGCCAACAGCTCAGGCAATTGGGCACGTTGAGCAGAGCTGAGGCGTGGCGCAGCTCCTGGCGGTGGACTGCGCTTGAGCCCATCAACTCCCCGCTGAGCGACACGCTTCATCCACTGGCTGACAGCACCTTGGGTGACGCCAAGCGCCTCAGCAATCGCCTTTTGGCTCCAGCCCTGCTGCTTGAGCTGCCAAGCGCGCAGACGACGGCCTTCACGCCAGTCGGTTGGTTCATCGCTTCGCCGCATCAATGTCCTCCCATACCAAATCGTATGGGAAGTATACCAGACTTTAGTGCCCTATGTAGAGGTCAGTACCATAGTACCATGTACATAGGGGAGAACGGCCGCTGCGACATTCCGGGCTTCCGATGTGACCAGATAGAGCCAGTAGTTTGGAACTGGATTGACCACGAAGTCTTGAACGAAGCACACATCCGCGAGCGCGCTGCTCTGCGAGGTGACACAGTGCTCGAAGAGCGCAATCGTCTGGAGGGGGAGCGTGCTGTGTATCTGAGTCAGGTCGCTCAGCTTGATAGTCAGCTCGCACGTCTCGTGCAGCTCTACACTGCCGGACTCTTCCAAATGGAAGAGATTGCTGCTCAGAAGGGACAACTCGATGCCGCACGCACGAGCTGTCAGAAGGAGATAGAGCGGCTGGACGCAATCCTCGTGGGTATGAGTTCGCTCGCAGAGCGTGTGGACGAGTTGAGTGTCCTCGTGCGGGCTATTCGGGCAAAAGTCGAGGCAGGACTTTCCGAGGAGACCAAGCGAACAATTATTGACCTGCTCGATGTCGAGGTACTCATTACGACCGAAGGGGACACGAAGTACGCCGACGTGACGTGTCACCTCGTGCTCGACAAGGCGCGTCTACTGGTGGCCGGAGTAGAGGATTTAAATGCGGCCACTACCGGCACGCGAAGCGGCACGCGTTCGTCTGCAGGACCTTGAACAGCCGCGTCGAGCCGCCGCCCTCCTGCGCCGCGTTGTAGATGAAGCCGGTCGGGTGGGTGATGCCCTGCCTGATGCTCTGCGTGGCGGGCACATCGGTCACTTCGTCGGAGGCCTCGCGCCCGAGGATCTCCAGCTTCTGCTGGATATCCGGCTCCATGATGATCGCCGTGCCCATCGCACACCTCCGGCTCGGTCAGCGGGTGTGCTGCCATTATAGCACGGATGTGCAAGTGCCTGGCCTCCAGCGCGGCGCCTGAGGCGGCTGCCCGGGCCACCCTCGGGTGCTATAATACTGCCCCGATATGGACAGACACCTGCGGGCCGCGCGCCCGCCCATCCTGGAGGAACGTGCCTGTGAGCCAGTCCACTCGTGCTAGGAAAGGGCCCGAGGCCCCGCAGCAGAGCAGCCCGCTCGGCGCGCTCGCGGCGGTGGCGGTGGTCGCCCTCTTTGTCGTCCTCGGCCTGATGCTCGCCCGCCCGGCGGCCCAGCCCACCGCGGGGGAGGCCACCCCGCTCCCGTTCGAGGCCGTCACCCCCGCGCCGGCCGAAGCGACCGCCGCGCCCGCCCCTACGGCTGAGGCTGCCGCAGCTGCGGGCGACGTGGCCGCGCGCAACAACCGCTACAGCGCGCCGCCGCCGATGACGATCGACGTCAACAAGCGCTACACGGCGACGATCACCACGCCGCGCGGCGATATCGTGATCCGGCTGCGGCCGGACCTGGCGCCGCAGACGGTGAACAGCTTCGTCTTCCTGGCGCGCGAGGGCTTCTACGACGGTACCACCTGGCACCGCGTGCTGGAGAACTTCATGGCGCAGGGCGGCGACCCGACCGGCACTGGCACCGGCGGGCCGGGCTACACGGTGCCTGCCGAGTTCAACGATCAGATGAAGTTCGACCGGCCGGGCCTGGTGGCGATGGCCCGCAGCGCCGACCCGGACAGCGCCGGCTCGCAGTTCTTCATCACCACCGCCCCCGCCCCCTGGCTGGACGGCCAGTATACGATCTTCGGCGAGGTGATCGAGGGCCAGGAGATCGTCGACGGCATCCCGCTGCGCGACCCGGAGCAGAACCCGACCGAGCCGGGCGAGCCGATGCTGAAGGTGACGATCACCGAGGAGTAGCTGCGGGCAAACAAAAGAGCACGAGGGAACTCCCTCGTGCTCTTTTGTGTCTGCCGCCTTGATCGTCGCTACCAGCGGTTCTGGCGCTGCTGGCGGAAGCAATCCGAGCAGTACACCGGCTTGTCGCCGCGCGGCACGAACGGCACCTGCGCCTCGTTGCCGCACGACGCGCACGTCGTGGTGTACATCTGGCGCTCGCCGCTGTAGCCGCCGCCGCTGCTGAAGCTGTTACGCTGACCGTAGCTGCCGCCGCCGCCGTTCCGGGCGCCGGCCTTGTGCGCCTGGCGGCACGGAGGGCAGCGCGATGGCTCGTTGGTGAAACCCTTCTGCGCGTAGAACTCCTGCTCGCCTGCCGTGAAGATGAAATCCGTCCCGCAGTCCCGACACGTGAGCGTCTTGTTCGCGAAGCTCATCGCTCGCCTACTCCTTTTGGTCCACGTCTGATGATAAGGCTGTCCATCGGCTTGGGACGTCGAGCGGGGAGCACACGCCAGGCGGCAAGGGGTGTGCAGAGGCTACGTACGCGTGGAAACCAAACCTCTTGGAACACGCTCACACTATACCACGTGCGCCACACGATTGCAATACCCTTTTTTCTGCGCTCTACGGCGATGTATCGCGGCAAAGCGGCGGAAAAGCGGGGGCGCCGCGCGCGAGTCCAGAGAGACCGCGTCGCACCTGGCCGTTCGGTGGTATGCTGTTGTCGCGCCCGGACGAGCGGGGCCCGGCACGACTTGTGCTCCTCGCGCCGAGTGGCTTCGAGGCTGTCTAGAAATATGGGGACCATGCCAACGCAACCAACCGCAGCGGGCTGGGACGACGCGACCCTCGACGCGCTGCGATCCGAGGGCGACCCGCTCGCCGACAGGGTGATCGACACGATCTTCGCGCAGGGCCAGGTCGGCGCGGTGAACCGGCTGCTCGGCCAGCTCATCCGCAACGACGCGCACACGCCCGAGGAGATGCCGGCCCCGGCGCGCGCCTTCTTCGAGGAGACCTGCGCGCTGCCCGCCTGGGCCGACCACCGGCTGATCGACCGCAGCGCCGCGCTCTTCGGGCGCCACGCCGGGCGGGCCATGCTCATCCTGGGGCACTACGCGCTGCCGGCCTGCTACGCCGCGCGCAAGGGCGTCCAGGTGCTGCACATGACAGCGCGCCTTTCGAAGAACCCGCGCCCGCGCCTGCTGGAGACCGCCCAGTTCATCTTCGACGTTATGGCCCCCGGCGGCCTGCGGCCCGGCGGCGCCGGCGTGCGCTCGGCGCAGAAGGTCCGCCTAATGCACGCCGCCGTCCGCCATCTGATCCTGCAGCACGGCTGGAACCCGGAGTTCGACCTGCCGCTCAACCAGGAGGACATGCTCGGCACGCTGCTGACGTTCAGCTACGTCACGCTCGACGGCCTGCGCAAGCTGGGCTTCGAGGTGGCCGAGGCGGACGCCGAGGCCTACCTGCACGCCTGGAACGTCGTCGGGGTGCTGATGGGCATGCGCGAGGACATGCTCCCGGCCGACATCGCCGCCGCCGGCCGGCTGCTGCTGGCCATCCAGCGGCGTCACTTCGCACCCAGCCCCGAGGGCCGCCAGCTGGCCGCCGCGCTGGTCCAGATGCTGAAGGACCCTGGCGGCGGCCCGCTCGCCAACATGCCGGTGACCATGATGCGCTTCTTCCTCGGCGATGTGACGGCGGACATGCTCGGGCTGCCGCCCGCCGACTGGACGCGCGAGCTGATGGCGCCGATGCGGCTGCTCGGCTGGCTCACGGGCACGGCCTACGACCGCCTGCCGCTGCTCGCCCGGCTCTCCGAGAGCTACGGCGCCGCGATGGTCGCGCGGCTGATGCGTGTGGAGCGCCCCGGCCGCCGCGCCCAGTTCCGCATTCCCGACGCGCTGCGCCCGGCGCCGCGGGCGGCCGACTGAGGCATTTCGGAGCCAGATGGGCTCACCACATGCTTCCGGCCGTGAACCCGCCGTCCACAAAGACCGTCTGGCCGGTCATGAAGTCGGACGCGCGCGAGGCCAGGAAGATCGCCATGCCGACCAGGTCGTCGGGGGTGCCCGGGCGCCCGAGCGGCGTCCGCTCGAGGATCCACGCCCGCCGGCGCTGGTTGGCGAACAGCGGCACGGTCAGCTCGGTGGCGATGAACCCCGGGCAGAGGCAGTTGACCTGGATGTTGTGCTGCGCCCACTCGACCGCCATCGTCTTGGTCAGCTGCGCGAGCGCGCTCTTGGTCATGCCGTACACCGACACATCCGCGAGGCCGACGGCGACGGTGAGCGAGCCGATGTTGATGATCTTGCCGCCGCCCTGCGCGATGAGGTGCGGCAGCGCGGCCTGGCTCAGGAAGTAGGCCGAGCGCAGGTTGGCGTCCATGATCGCGGCGTAGTTCGCGGCCGTCACCTCGGCGATTGGCTGGCGGCGGTTCATGCCGGCGCAGTTCACCAGCACGTCGATCCGCCCCATCTGCTGCGCCACCCGCTCCGCCAGCGCGGCCGGCGCCTCGGGCTCGGAGAGATCGGCAGGAAAGACGGCGGCGGTGCCGCCCGCGTCCGCGATCGCCGCGCGCGTCCGCTCCAGCTTCTCGGGGGACCGCCCGCTCAGCGCGACTGTCGCGCCGGCGGCCGCGAGCCCCTGCGCCAGCGCCCGGCCGATGTCGCCGCTGGCGCCGGTGACCAGCGCGACCTTGCCCTCCAGCGAGAAGAGCTCAAGCAATCGAGATGTCTGCATATGTGCCTCAGCTGGTACGATCGGGCTCGAGGGTAGCACGGCGCCACAGACGTGTCAATCACAAGGGCTGCGCGGTGCGGCGCTGCAGCCCCTCCTCATAAGGTGGGCCGGGCGGCGGATGTGGAACGCCATTCCAGCGTAATTGAAGGAGCACTCGTATGACCACTCGTCTCCGGGTGAGCGACAACCGGCGCTTTCTGGTTCGGGAAGACGGCTCGCCGTTCTTCTACCTGGGCGACACGGCCTGGGAGCTGTTCCACCGCCTCACGCGCGAGGAGGCCGACGTCTACCTGCGCGACCGGGCCGCCAAGCGCTTCAGCGTCATCCAGGCGGTGGCGCTGGCCGAGTACGATGGCCTGCACACCCCGAACCCGTACGGCGCGCGCCCGCTGCGCGACGACGACCCGACCCAGCCCGACGAGCCCTACTGGGAGCACGTGGACTGGATCGTGCGCCGCGCCAACCAGCTCGGCCTGTTCATCGGCATGCTCCCCACCTGGGGCGACAAGTGGAACAAGCGCTGGGGCATCGGGCCGGAGATCTTCACCCCGGCCAACGCCGCCGTCTACGGCGAGTGGCTCGCCCGCCGCTACCGCGACGCCGACGTGATCTGGATCCTCGGTGGCGACCGCGTCCCCGAGACGCCGGAGCACTTCGCGATCATCCGCGCGATGGCCGCCGGCATCCGGCGCGGCGACGGGGGCGCCCACCTGATCAGCTTCCACCCCATGGGCCAGCACTCCTCGGCCGCCTACTTCCACGACGACGACTGGCTGGACTTCAACATGCTCCAGTCCGGCCACACGCGCGACCGCGACAACGACCGCATGGTGGGCGAGGACTACGCCCGGACGCCGGCCAAGCCCTGCATGGACGCCGAGCCCGGCTACGAGGACCACCCCAACGCCTTCAAGCAGGAGAACGGCTACCTCGACGAGGCGGACGTGCGCAAGTCCGCCTACTGGGCGCTGCTCGCCGGCGCGCACGGCCACACCTACGGCTGCCACGACATCTGGCAGTTCTACGCGCCCGGCCGCGACCCGATCACCTTCGCGCGGACCTACTGGACCGAGGCGATCCACCTGCCGGGCTCGGGCCAGATGACGCACGCCCGCGCGCTGCTCGAGTCCCGGCCGAGGCTCGGCCGCGTGCCGGATCAGGCGCTGATCGCGTCCGATCCGGCGCCGGGCCCCTTCCACATCCGGGCCGCGCGCGACGAGGCCGGGAGCTACGCTTTTGTCTACATCCCCGACGGCCGTGAGGTGACGGTCGATCTGACGCGGCTCGCCGGCCCGCGCGCCACGGCGGCCTGGTTCGACCCGCGGACCGGCGCGACGCGCGAGATCGGGGTGTTCGAGATCGCCCCCGCGCAGGTGTTCACGCCGCCGAGCGGCGGCCGCGGCAACGACTGGGTGCTGGTGCTCGACTCGGTGACGGGGTGACTTGGTGAGGGGGTGACGGGGTGACAGGGTGACTCTTTGCGGCGAGAGGCCCGTACCGCGCCACGAGCCATCTCGCTCCTGTGTCACCCTGTCACCTTATCACCCTGTCACCCCGTCACCTCGGGGATGACTCGTTGAGGCGAGAAGCCCGTACCGCACCAGAGCCATCTCGCTCTCGTGTCACCCGGTCACCAAGTCACCCCGTTACCTGGTCCTCCGGTCACTATGGGGTAGCGTATCGGGCTTGAGATGCCATTGCCGCGCGCCGAGAGGTGTGCTAGGATCGGATTCATGCAGGATCTCCAGATTGAGCTTCAGCGCGCCAGGGAGCAGCTGGCGGCCGCCTCCAGGCGCGTCGCCGAGCTCGAGGCGCAGGTCGAGGCGCTGCGCCGCACGCAGGGGAGCAGCGCGGGCAACCGCCTGAGCGCCCTTCTGATGATCTGCGCCGCCCTGCTTGTGACCAGGGAGGTCGAGCAGATCCTCAGGATGGTCGTGCAGAAGGCGGTCGACCTGTTCCCGGGGACGAGCGGCGCGCTGCTGTACCTCACCGATGACGATGGCCAGGCGCTGCGCCTGCGGGCCGCCAGCTCCGGCGTGCCCGCCGCGGTGACTGTGCAGCCGGGCCGCGGCGTGGCCGGCCGCGCCTACCTCGCCCCGCGCGCCATGCTGATGGTCGGCCCCGAGCTGGACATAGCCCTCGCCGACCTCAGCCCGGAGCAGGTCGAGCGGCTCGCGCGGACCATCAAGTCCTGGCCGCCCAACAGCGCCCTGCTGGCGCCCATGCGCATCGAGAGCCAGCGCATGGGCGCCCTGGTGCTGTATGGCAGCACCCACGCCCACCTGTTCCACCCGCGCGACCTGCCCTTCGTCCAGGCGCTCGCCGACCTGGCCGCCGTCGCGATCGCTGAGAACCGCCACCGCAGCCGCGCCGCCCGGCTCCAGTCCGACCTGCACCTGACCCGGTCGCTCCACGCCCAGGCCCAGGCGCGCCTCGACGCCGCCCAGGCGCAGCTGCTCCAGAGCGCGAAGCTCGCTGCGGTTGGCGAGCTGGCGGCCTCGGTGGCCCACGAGATCAACAACCCGCTGTACGCCGCCCGCAACAGCCTCTACCTGGTCGAGCAGGATCTGCCCCCCGGCTCGCAGCCGCACCAGTTCCTGCAGATCGCGCAGAATGAGCTGGGGCGCATCGCCAAGATCGTCACCCGCATGCGCGATTTCTACCGGCCCTCCCGCGATGAGCTGGAGCCGGTGGAGGTCAACAGGCTGCTGATCGAGACGAGCGAGCTGGTGCAGACCCACCTGCGCCACGGGCACGTGAGCATCGCCACCGACCTCTCGCCCAACCTGCCGCCGGTCACGGGGCACAGCGACCAGCTGCGCCAGGTGTTCCTCAACCTCCTGCTCAACGCCTGCGACGCGATGCCGAACGGCGGGTCGCTTTCGATCACGACGACCCTGCTCGACTCCGAGAACGGCGCCCCCATGGTGGCCGTCCAGGTCAGCGATACCGGCGTCGGGATACCGGAGGAGCATCTGCCGCACCTGTTCGAGCCGTTCTACACCACCAAGCCCGAGGGCACGGGCCTGGGGCTGGCGATCAGCCTGCACATCGTGACGCAGCACGGCGGCTCGATCAGCGTCTCCAGCCGCGCCGGCGCCGGCACCACGTTCACGATCACGCTCCCGGCGGCGCACCAGCCGGCAGAGGAGCCCCACTCCGACGACTTCGGGAACTAGACGAATCGCGCAAATGCCACCCTTTCGACTCTATTCCGCGGCCATTGTTCCCCACGCCGGTGTTATACTCGCCGCACGGCCGGCAGGTGGGAAGACTGCTTGCTGCCGTGCCACCGGCTGTCCTTCTCCCTCTACCCGCCGTGTACTCCGCACCTGTGCGCGGCGCCAGGCCACGGAGGTGTCGCGATGACGGCGCGCAAAGGCACCGTGCTCGTTGTAGACGACAACGAGATCAACCGCCTGCTGCTCGCCAGGCAGCTCGAGCAGGAGGGGTACGCGGCGGTGGCCGCCGAGCACGGCCGGCAGGCGCTGGAGCGGCTCTACGAGCAGCCCTGCGACGTGGTGCTGCTCGACCTGCTGATGCCGGAGATGGATGGCTTCCAGGTGCTCGCCCATCTGAAGGCCGACCTCAACCTGCGCCACCTGCCGGTGATCGTCGTCTCCGCGGTGGACGAGATGCAGAGCGTGGTGCGCTGCATCGAGATGGGAGCCACCGACCACCTCACCAAGCCGGTTGACCCCGTGCTGCTGCGCGCCCGGCTGAACGCCTCGCTGGCGACCAAGCGCATGTACGAGCAGGAGGCCGAGTACCGGCGCAGCGTCACCTACCTGACCGACGCCGCAGCCAGCATCGAGGCTGGAAGGTTCGACCCGGCGAGCCTCGACCCGCTGGCCGAGCGCACCGACGCCCTGGGCCGGCTGGCGCGCGTGCTCCAGCGCATGGCGCGCGAGATCTCGATGCGCGAGCAGTCCCTCAAGCAGCAGAGCCAGTCCAAGACCGCCCTGCTCGGCAAGATCTCGCACGAGCTGCGTAGCCCGTTCGTCGCCGCCGAGCTCTCGGTGCAGCTGCTGCAGCGCTACGTCGA